>Ga0308415_1000150_pt1 | contig 29291 bp, 30 predicted proteins | sample HotsprSampleOS55_FD_203465 | JGI IMG/M metagenome (GOLD analysis project Ga0308415, IMG submission 203465) | Hot spring phototrophic mat microbial communities from Octopus Spring, Yellowstone National Park, Wyoming, United States - 20090730_OS55 ... | reverse complement strand
TCGCCGCCCGCCGCAAAACCCCAATTTCTCCCCCTCCCCTCGCCCGCCGCCGAAGGCGAGCGGGAGAGGGGAGGGGGTGGCGGCGCAGCCACCGGGGGTGGGGTGAGGTCGGCGAAGGCCGACCATCGGCCGCAGGCCCAGGAAGGCCGACTTCAGTCAGCGCAAAAAACCATCCTTAGCGGCTTCGCCGCGACAACTTGAGACCCGCAACCGGAAAGGACCACTCTTATGGAGAGACGAGACCAGATTCTGCTAATTGTCATCGCTTTTCTGGCTATCCTGGCCGTCTACGTGGACCTGAACATAGACCACCCGACCTGGCTGGAGAACCTGCTGGTCTGGCAGCCGGAAGGAACGCGGAAAATCGCCATCCGCTACGGCCTGGACCTGCGCGGCGGCCTGCAAGTCTCCCTGGTCGCCGACGTTCCCGAGGGCCAGGAGGTGGACCGGGTGAGTATGGAGACCGCCCGCCAGATTGTGGAGAACCGGGTCAACGGCATGGGTCTGGCCGAGACCATCGTCCAGATTCAGGGCGGTCGCCGCATCATCGTGGAGTTGCCCGGGATTGACGACCCCGAACTGGCCATAGAAATCATCCGGGAGACAGCCCTGCTGGAGTTTGTGGACGCTGGCTACGTCCCGTTGATGAAAGGGACAGTGATCACCACCACCCTGGGCGGGCCCCGTCTGACCGAGAGCCCCGTGGCGACGACGCCGGTCGCGCCGGAAGCCACCCCCACCCTCCCCCTGGCCCCCACCATCGGGGTGACGGAGACCGCTCCGACCACGCCCACCGTCACCCCCGTCGTCTACGAGACCATCCTCACTGGCGCCGACCTAGACCAGGTGGGGTTGGACCGGGATAATATGGGGTACTTCATCCCTTTCCGTTTGAAGCCGGAGGCGGCGGGCAAATTCGCTCAATACACCGCCAGCCATGTCGGGCAGTACCTCTGCATCGTCCTGGATAAAGAGGTGATTTCTTGCCCGCAGATTCAGGAAGCGATCCCTGGCGGTAGCGGACAGATCACGCTGGGGAACGCCACTTACCAGGAAGCGCGCGGGCTGGCCATCCAACTCCACTACGGTGCGCTCCCGGTCCCCCTGCGGGTGGAGACGGCCACCACTGTCGGCCCCACCCTGGGCGAAATCTCCGTGGAAAAGAGCGTCCGGGCCGGCATTATCGGCCTCTCCATCGTCCTGCTCTTTATGCTGGTCTACTACCGCGCCCTGGGCGGGGTGGCGGACCTGGCCCTGTTGCTCTACGCGGCACTGAACCTGGCCCTCTACAAACTGGCTCCGGTCACCCTGACCCTGCCGGGCATCGCCGGGTTCCTCCTCTCTGCCGGAATGGCGGTGGACGCCAACATCCTGGTTTTTGAACGGATGAAGGAGGAAATCCGGGCCGGACGCAGTCTGCGGGCCGCGCTGGAGACCGGGTTCAACCGGGCCTGGACCTCTATCCGGGACTCCCAAATCTCCATCCTCATCGCCTGTGCCGTCCTCTACTTCTTCGGCACCAACTTTGGCGCCAGCATGGTCAAAGGCTTCGCCCTTACCCTGGCCATCGGCACGATGATCAACCTCTTCACGGCCATCGTCGTCACCCGCACCTTTTTACGAACGCTGTTCCGCCTCGCCGGGAACTGGCTGCGGACCCGCCGCTGGCTGCTGAGCGTGTGAACTCTCCCCGCACGAGGTGAAGGCATGTTCAATCTCGTAGAAAAACGGCGCTGGTTTTTCACCGTTTCCGCCGTCCTGATCATTTTGAGCATCGGGGCGATGATCCTGACCCAGATCCGTTTCGGGATGCCGCTCCGTCTGGCAGTGGATTTCACCGGCGGGAGTCTGCTCGTGCTCCACTTTGACGGCCCGGCCACGGAACCGGCCATTCAGGAGGTCTTTGCCGCCAACGGTCTGCCCGAGACCATCATCCAGCGCCTGGGCCGTCCGGAGGATAACACCTGGCAGGTCCGCACCCGGGAAGTGACCCCCGAGCAGGTCCGGGCCATCTTCAGCGACCTGGCGGAGAAAGTGGCGCCGGTGAACCGGGATCTGAGCACTTATGAGAGTGTGTCGCCCATCGTCGGCGGGGAAGTAACCCGCGCGGCCGGCATCGCCATCGCCGTCGCCGCCATCATCATCGTCGGCTTCATCTGGTGGTCCTTCCGCCGGGTGCCCCACTCCGTCCGCTACGGCGTCTCCGCCATCGCCGCGATGTTCCACGCCCTCATCATCGTCATCGGATTCTACACCCTCATGGGCTTCCTCCGGGGCTGGGAGGTGGATGCGCTCTTCCTCACCGCCGTCCTCACCGTGACCTCCTTCTCGGTTCAGGACACCATCGTGATGTTTGACCGGATTCGGGAGAACATCCTGCGGTACCGGGAGGAGCCCTTTGAGCGGATTGCCAACCGTTCCATTCTGGAGACCATCCACCGTTCCCTGGCGACTCAGTTGAACGCCATCTTCGTGATGATCGCCATCATCCTGTTTGGCGGGGAGACGATTCGCCCGTTCATCACCGCGATGCTGGTCGGAATGCTGATCGGGACGTACTCATCGTTCGGGATTGCCGTCCCGCTGGTTGTTGCCTGGGAGAAGGCAGCGGAACGGCGCGCCCGGAAGGCTACAGCATGAGGAAGATGCCAGCCATACGGAAAGCGGCCCTGCGGGAACTGGCGGCGGCGGCCTACGAACTGGACGCCGGGGTGATCCAGGGGGAACTGCGCCAGAGCGCGGATGGCGAGTGGTCGGTGGGAGATACTCCCCTGGCGGACTGGCTGGAGCAGTACACCGGACAGAAGGTATATCTGATCATCGCCTCCCTGGAGAACGACCGTCCGCTGCAGCCCAAAGTCTGCCGCACCTGCGGGACGGAATACACCGGCATGGAATGTCCCCGCTGCCGGGAGGCCCGCGTCCGCCTGCGCGGCCAGGGGTAAAAAAGTAACTATTCAGCCGATTGAAATCGTCCTCCCTGGGCCCTGCGTGCCAGGTGTCGGCCTTCGCCGACACCCGTCCACGGGCATCCTAAAAGAGAGGGTCGGCGAAGGCTGACCGAAGGCCTGCGGCCCAGGAGGGGTGACTTCAGTCAGCGCCTGAATAAAAAAGAAAATCACAGCATCAGCGAATCCGCTCATCGGATTCGCTGATGCTGTGATTCTACGATTCTCGGAAAGCGGGAGTGGATGGGAGTCGAACCCACCGCGGCCCGCTCTGCGCGACCCGCCACCGGTTTTGAAGACCGGGGAGCCCACCGGGACCCAACCACCCCCGTAGACACTTATATCATACCCGAAGTCGCCGATTCCGTCAAGTATGATGGGCAGGGCTATCAATGCTCTAACGAAGATGCTCGTGGTACGCCACGAAGCGAAGCGGAGGGGCGTCCAAAAGGCCCGGAACGGCACTCCGCTGGCGCTCCGTGCCTGACTGCGAACGAAAAATTAGAGCGCTGATAAGCCCTGGGTTTCACCCGCACCTTCGCCTACGACGACCGGGGCCTCCCCATCCGCCTCACCGACTTCAACGGGAACGTCCTCACGAACACCTACGACGCGGCCGGGAACCTCATCGCCGTGGAGGACGGCGTCGGCGCCCTCACCCGCTACGGCTACGACGGCCTGGGCCGCACCGTAGCGATGACCACCCCCAACGGCGCCGTCTTCACCTACACCTACGACGCCGGGAGTTCCCTCCTCACCGGCATCTTCGGCCCCCTGGACTACCGGGAGACCTACGAGTACGACCCCAACGGCCGCCTCTCCTGGAAGGTGGACCCCAACGGGAACGCCGCCCGCTACGAGTACGACCATTCCAACCGCCTGGTGAAGGAGATCAACGCCCTGGGCTACACCACGGTCTACACCTACGGCCGGATGAACGAACTGACGGCGATGCAGGACCCCGAGGGACGGGTGACCACCTACGAGTACGACCCCCTCCGGCGCCTCATCGCCGTCCACGCCCCCGAAGGGGCCACGGCCCGCTACGCCTACGACGGGGTGGGGAACCTCACCGCCGAGACCGACCCCGAGGGCCGGGTCACTCGCTACGTCTACAACCACCTGGACCGGCTGGTGGAACGCATCCGGAACTACATCCCCGGCGGCCCCCGGAACGCCGACACCAACGTCGCCACCCACTACGAATACGACCCGGCGGGGAACCTCATCCGGGTGGTTAACCCCAACGGCATCGTCACCCGCTACGAATACGATGCCCTGAACCGGCTCCGGGCCGAGATCCGCAACGACCGCCCCGGCCAGCCCTCAGGGCCCGACGTCAACGTCACCACCCGCTACGAGTACGACCCCAACGGCAACCTCATCCGCCGGGTCAACCCGCGCGGCTTCGCCACCATTTACGCCTACGACGCTGCCAACCGCCTCATCACCGCCACCGACGCCCTTTCCCAGACCACCACCTACGCCTACGACCCGGACGGCAACCTCATCGCCCTCACCGACCCCGCCGGGATGACCATCCGCTACGAATACGACCTTCAGGGCCGGCGCACCGCCGAAATCCGCAACTTCCGCCCCAGCGAACCCCCAGGCTCCGATGTCAACGTCGCGACCTACTACGAATACGACCCGGCCGGGAACCTCCTCCGGCGGGTGGATCCCAACGGAATCCCCACCTGCTACGAATATGACGCCCTGAACCGGCTCCGGGCCGAAATCCGCAACTGCCGGCCGGGCCGGCCGCCCGGGCCGGATGTGAACGTGGCCACCCGCTACGAGGATGACCGGGTGGGGAACCTCATCCGCCTCACCGACCCCAACGGCCACGCCACCCGTTACGAGTACGACGGCCTGAACCGCCTGGTCTCCCGCGCCGACCCCGGCGGGCACACCGAAACCTTCGCCTACGACCGGGTGGGGAACCTCCTCCGGCGGGTGGACGCCCGGGGCTTCCCCATGGCCTATGCCTACGACCCCCTCAACCGGCTTCTCACCGTTACCGATGCCCTCTCCGGCACCGTCGTCTTCCGCTACGACGCCGCGGGCAACCTCCTGGCCCGCACCGACCCCAACCACCATACCACCCACTTCACCTACGACCGCCTCTACCGCCTGGCCGCCGTCACCGACCCCGAGGGCTTCGTCACCCGCTCCGAATACGACCCCAACGGCAACCGCACCGCCATCGTGGACGGCAACGGCCACCGCACCACCTTCACCTACGACTCCCTGGACCGCCTGGAGACGGTGACCAGCGCCGAAGGGGAGACCACCCGCTATGTTTACGACCCGGTGGGCAACCAACTATGCGCCGACTGAAGTCAGCCTCCTTGGGCCTACGGCCGATGGTCGGCCTTCGCCGACCGGGGGCGTCGGCCCGGGCCGACGCCGGGCGCAGAAGTGCCCCGAGAGGCGGTTGGCCTTCGCCACCTCACCCCACCCCCGGCGGCTGCGCCGCCCCCCCTTCCCTCTCCCGCCGGGGCGGGAGAGGGAAGGGGGTTAGGGGAGGGGTGAGGGCAGGCCGACACCCGGCACAAAGTGCCCAGGGAGGACGATTTCAATCGGCTGAAGTTACCTCCTCCGGCACACCCGGGCCCCCCTCTCGCTGATGCGCAGATGGAAAACCCGGGCCTCCAGGCCCGCGCGCTCAAATTCCCGCCGCATAGCCTCCCCGATCTCCGGGGCCCAGTCGTCAGAGAAGGCGATCAGGCTGGGCCCGGCCCCGGAGAGGGCCACCGCCGCCGCGCCCGCCCGGCGGGCGGCCTCCAGCGCCGAGAGAGCACCCGGGATCAGAGGTAGACGATGGGGCTGATGGAGTCGGTCATCCATCGCTTTCCCTAACATTTCCAGGTCCCCCGTGCGCAGCGCCTCTACCACCAGAACCGACCGGCTGATGTTGAAGATGGCGTCCTGCCGGTCCACCGTTCGGGGTAGGATGGAACGGGCATGCTCGGTCGGGAATTCAAATTTCGGCAGGACGACCGTCGCCCGCAAGGGAGCGCGGTGGGCCCGTGCCGGAAGTTTGATGGAGACCACCCGCCCATCGTGCAAAATGGAGACCACCAGCCCTCCCAGCATCGCCGGAGCGACGTTGTCGGGATGACCCTCGGTCTCAATGGCCAGCCGCAGGATGTCCTCCTGGGAGAGGGGCTCGCCCAGAAGAGCATTGGCGCCCAGCAGTCCGCTCACCAGGGCTGCGGAACTGGAGCCCAGGCCCGACCCCAGCGGAATCCGGTTGATGCAGTGGACCCGCAACCCCTCGCAGGTCGCGCCCAGACGGGCGTAGAGAGACAGGGCCGCCACGACGATCGGGTTGGTGGCGTCGGTGGGCAGGGTGTCCTCTCCCTCCCCGGAAATGGTCACCCGGATCTCTCCATCGCGGGTGGGAGTCCAGATGGTCTCGTTCCACAGGTCCAATGCCAGGCCGAGGGCATCAAAGCCCGGGCCCAGATTGGCCGTGGTCGCGGGTACCCGAACGTGCACTCTCATCGGCGCAGGACGACCTCCTCCAGGAGTTCCAGACGGGGTGGGAGGACGAGGGGCTGGACCGACGACTGGGTCAGAATGTCGGGATCTTTCATGCCGTGACCGGTGCAGACGGCGACAACTCGCTGGCCGCGCGCCCGCAGACGCCCGGTGGCGATCTCCGCCGCCAGCCCCGCCAGTCCGGCCGCGGAGGCCGGCTCCACCCAGATGCCTTCGGTCTCTGCCAGCAGGCGTTGCATCCGCAGAATCTCCTCATCGCTCACGGCGATGATACGCCCTCCCGATTCCGCGGCCGCCTGAAGCGCTTCCTCCCCCCGCGCGGGGCGGCCGATGCGGATTGCCGTGGCCACCGTCTCCGGATGGTCTACCGGGTATCCCAGTACCAGCGGTGCCGCGCCGGCCGCCTGCACGCCCAGCAGGCGCGGGAGTCCGGTGCCCCGATACTCGTGATATTGCCGGAATCCCGCCCAGTAGGCGGTGATATTCCCGGCGTTGCCCACCGGAAGGCACAGCCAGTCGGGTGCTGCTCCCAGATCGTCGCAGATTTCAAAAGCGGCGGTCTTCTGCCCCTCAATCCGGTACGGGTTCAGGGAGTTGACCAGCGCAATGGGGTACTTCTGGGTGATTTCCACGACCAGACGCAGGGCATCGTCAAAGGAGCCCTCAATCTGGACCACCTGCGCGCCGTAGGCGATGGCGCCGGCCAGTTTCCCCAGGGCGACCTTTCCCTGGGGGATGAGAACGATGCAATTCATTCCCGCCCGGGCGGCGTAGGCGGCTGCCGACGCGGCGGTGTTGCCTGTAGAGGCACAGATGACGGTCTGGGCTCCTCGTCCCGCGGCTTCGCTGATCGCTGCGGTCATCCCCCGATCTTTGAACGACCCGGTCGGGTTCAGACCTTCGTATTTAATCCACAGTTCCATTCCTTCTGCCAGGTCCCGGGCCAGCCGGGGCGCCGGGATCAGGGGAGTCCCTCCCTCCAGGAGAGTGACGGATCGTGTGTAGGGAGGCAGGTTCAACAGACTCCCGTATTTATGGAGCACTCCTTCACGAGCCATCCGGCCCTCCGTGCGGAGATGGCGACTCTACGGCGTCGGCGTGCGCGGGATGTAGTAGCGGATGCGGAAGGAGGCTTCCGCCTGCAACTGCTCCGCGATGTACAGGGAGACAGTGTAGTCGCCCCCGAAGAGCACTGTTCCATCCGGGTTGAAGTAGACGATCCAGGCCCGGCCGTCCTCATCCCGGTCCCAGAGGCCGGTCTGGCGGGCAATCTCCCGTCCGTTGCGGGTCCAGACCGCCGACCAGGGCAGGCCCGGACGCATCCCGGCGTAGTCAAAGATGGCGTAGACGGCCCGGGTGTTCCAGTCAAACTCTTTGCCCACCAGGACCGGTTCGCCGGTGGGAAGTACCCCCAGGGCGATGGTCGGGACGCCAAAGGTCGGGGGTACGGACGGCGTGGGGGATGATGTGGGGGTGGGAGAGGGAGACGGCGCAGGCGTCGGCGTGGAGGTCGGCGGCACAACCGCTGGCTGGGTCGCAGGGATCGGGGAAAGTGGGACGGTGGGCGGCGGAGGCGGAGCCAGGTAACCTCCAACCGCTCCCAATACAGCGGCCAGCCCGGCGACGATGGCCATCACTGCGGCCCCCACCAGTCCCCAGAACCAGGCCGGGAACCCCCGCTCGGCCCGGCGAGCGGGCAGTGTTTCGGCCCACCGTCCCCGGTCCGGCGGCAACAACTCCACCGGCGGAGGGGTTTCCCCCTGTTCGTGGAGCCAGATGGCCAGAAAGCGCATGTACGCCCGCAGAAGGGCCCGCTCACCGGGGTCGGTCAGCGCGCGGCCGGCCTGCCGGGCGTCTTCCAGAAAGAGCCGGACGCTCTCCCGGAACTCCTCTCCGGGCGACGATGTGCTGCTGCGGACGATCAGGTCCTGATAACGGCGTTGCAGCGCCTCAAAGACCGGGTTCATCACTCCTCCCCTGTCCCTTTCCCCATGGTCAGCCACAGAGCCTCACAGGCCTGCTCCAGCGCGTCCAGCGCGTCGGCGATGGCGGGCAGGCTGGGTGGGTCGTCCAGCAATCCGTCCTCTATTTCCTGACGCAACAGGCGGAGCGGGCCCGCCGATTTCGGCGGAAGGGCATCCAGCAGTCCGTCCAGGCGTTCCTGGCAGGGCCGCCACAGGGTCAGCAGTTCCCGCCGTCGCTCCGGCTCCCAGGCCTGTTCACCCAGGACCTGGAGAGTGGTGCGGTAGACATGCAGCGCCGCGCGCAGTCCGGGTAGTGCATGGAAATCTCGGGTGATCTCCTCGGGTTTCTGGCTCATTGTTCCTCCTGGACACTGGCGCCTTCCAGGACGGCAATCTGTCGCTGGCTGATCTCCCGCCACTGAGGGTCGTCGCCTTCGTCCAGATACCGGCAGAAATCGGCGGCGGCGCCGGTCAGGTTGCCACTCACTTCCCGGGCCAGCGCGCGGTTGAACCAGGCCTCCACCCGCCTCGGGTCCAGTTCCAGGACGCGCGTCAGGTCGGCCTCAGCACCAGCCCCGTCCCCCAGTTCCCGCCAGCGCAGGAGGCCTCGGTCATACAGGGCCTGGGCAAAGGTCGGCAGAATTTCTATCGCGCGGGAGAAATCCCGTTCCGCCTGGCAGTACGCCGCAGGGTCATTATACAGATGACCCCAATGGCGCCAGGTCATCCCGCGCAGGTGGTAGAAACGGGCCATCAGTTGGCGGATCGCGTATCGCATATCGCGAATCGCTTATCGCGTATCGCATATCGCGAATCGCTTATCGCGTATCGCATATCGCGAATCGCCTATCACGTATCGCGTATCGCATATCGTGAAACGCATCGTGGGTCGCGCTTGTGTTACGCTGATTATAAGCAGAAACGTCTTAATTGCAAGTTGAAGGAGGTTATGTCCTGCTGCAGCGGGCCAGAGGGTGTATCCCAATTTGTCGGACCGTTCGTAGTCAGGCCCGGAGCGCCAGCGGAGTGCCGTTCTGTGCTTTTGGGGATACACCCCAATACCCTCCGGTTGACGGTTTGGCGAATCCGGGGTATCATAGAAGCCTGCAGACACAGATAACAATATAGCGAAAATCTGCATTGATCTGCGCCCTGTGTAACTGTTCAGGCCTCCTCACCCCACCCCCGCCGCCTGCGGCGGCACCCCCTCCCCTGAAGTTTGGCCTTTTTCAGAGCAGGGGCGGGAAAATCTCCAAAACCTGCCTCCGGCGAGGCCAAAAGAGCAAAAAGAAAATATTTTTCGTTGCGGTGGCTTCGCCGCCACAACGAAAAATAATCTTCTTTAGGGCTGCGGAGACAGCCAGGGGCCTATGCAGAGGGGCCACGGACAAAAAGCCAAAGTTTAGGGAGGGGGTAGCGGCGAAGCCGCTGGAGGAGGGGTGAGGCTGAACAGTTACCGCCCTGTTTCAATAAGGATAAGGAGGACGGATGGCAGAAATTTTCGCTGATATTGATGCCCACATCGGGGACTACCTGGCCCGTCTGAAGCGGGCCCTGGCCCAGCCCAGTATCGCTGCTGAGAGATTGGGCATCGACGAGATGGCCGCCCTGCTGGCCGACGACCTGCGCGCGGTCGGCTTCCAGGTGGAGGCCGTCGCTACCGACGGACCACCGGTCCTCCTGGCCCGGATGGAGGGGCGCCGGCCCGAGCGCCTTCTCTTCTACAACCACTACGACGTCCAGCCGGTGGACCCGGTGGAACTCTGGACCTCGTCTCCCTTTGAGCCGACGGTCCGGGACGGCAAAATCTACGCCCGAGGGGCCTCCGACAATAAGGGGGCCATCTACGCCCGGCTGGCAGCGGTGGAGTCGTACCGTCGCGTGCGCGGCACCCTGCCCGTCGGCGTGACCTGGGTCATTGAGGGTGAGGAGGAGGTGGGGAGCCTCCACCTCCACCAGTTTGTGGCGGCGCGGGACGAGGCGCTGCGGGGCGTCCTGGGGTGCGTGTGGGAGGCAGGTGGACGGGATGCCCGCGAGCGGTATGAAATCGGCCTGGGCTGCAAGGGGATTCTCTACGTGGAACTGCGGGCGCGCGGGGCAGCGCGGGACCTCCACTCCGCCAACGCGGCGATTGTCGTCAACCCCGCCTGGCGGCTGGTCTGGGCCCTCCACAGCCTACAGGGGCCCGATGGCCGGGTGCGCATCCCCGGATTCTACGACGCCGTCCGCCCGCCCACGCCGGCCCAGCAGGCCGCCCTGGCCGACTGGGACTACCCCGAGGACGAGGTCCGCGCCCTCTACGGGATTGACCGTTTCCTGGATGGTCTGACGGGGATGGCCCTCAAGGAGCAACTCCTCTTCGGCCCCACCTGCAACATAGACGGCTTCCACAGCGGCTACGGCGGTCCCGGTTCCAAGACCGTCCTTCCCAGCCAGGCGGTGGTGAAACTGGACTTCCGGCTGGTCCCCGACCAGTGGCCCGAACAGGTCCTGGAAGCACTGCGCGCCCATCTGGACGCGGAGGGGTTCTCGGATGTGGAGATTGCCTGGTGGGAGGGGGAGGCGCCCTCCGCGGGCGACCCCGAGCATCCTTTTGTCCAGACTGCCGTCCGGGCCGCCGAACGGGTCTACGGCCACCGACCGGCGCTGTTGCCGATGATGGCGGGGACGGGGCCCGTCTACCTGCTCTGCGGCCAGTTCGGCACCCCGATGGTCACGGCCGGGGTGGGGTACGCCGATTCCCGCGTCCACGCACCGGACGAGAACATCCGCCTGACGGATTTCGTGGACGGCGCCCGCTACATCGCGGCCCTGCTGAGCGAGTACGAGGGCCGGTAGACCTGAGCGTGTAGCGTTGGCTGCCGGGGCCGGCTGCAGGCTGAAGCCGGCGCTACGATGTAGCGCCGGCCGCCAGGCCGGTATGGGGCGAGCACGAGAATCAGGCGTAGAGCAACAGGTAGACCCCGGTTCCGCCCAGGGTGGAAAGCAGCCATAGGGCCAGGCTGATGCGCATCAGCCAGAGGGGACGGCGGGGCGGCCAGCGGCGGCGCCAGTTCATCCGCACGACGGTGTAGGTCATCAGCAACTGAGCCAGGCCGCCGGTCACGCCGTGCATAAAGGGGACGACGGTGGCCTGCTGGGCGAAGGCCGCGCTGCCCAGTCGGGCCAGTCCGACCCACGTCGGGACCATTCCGACCAGGATGGGCAGGTAGGCCAGGAAGGTCACCCAGGCCATCAGGCGGCAGTGGGTGGGGAACCCTTTCCGGCGGGCCAATACCCATCCGCCCACCGCAACCGCCCCCAGCGCCCACAGGCTGATCAGGGTCAAATCGGCGATGAGAGGTGCTCTGCTTCCCAGAAATCCGGACATACTTGCCCCCTTCTAAAAATCTCGTTTGTAGGATAACTGCTCGCAGTTGTCCTGCAACTGTTGGCTCATCCCACCAGCAGCCGCAGCCCCAGGATGAGCAGCAGGACCAGCACGAGCATCCGGAACCGCTCCGGGTTCAGGTATCGGTCCAGAGGCCCGCCTGCCAGGAATCCCACCAGCAGGGCGGGCAGGGCGATCAGATACGCCCGCGCGACCACCGGGGTCATGTTGTGGGCCACCAGATGGCCCGCGACGACCAGCACGTCGTTGAAAATAAAAAGGGTCTGCAGGTTGGCCTTGAACTCGTCGGGGGGCCACTCCTGGGCCTGGCCGTAGACGATGAGCGGCGGGCCGGAGGTATTGTAGGCCCCGCCCAGCATCCCGGCCAGAAGGCCCACCCCCCAGGCCCAGGGGCGCCCGTTGGGCCGGGGGAGGCGGAAACCGAAAAGGGCATACAGCGCGTAGAGGGCAATGACGGCCCCCAGGGCGCCCAGCACAATTCGTTCGTCCAGTCGCCGCAGGGCGAGAATCCCCAGCGGGATGCCGAAGGCCATCCCCACCAGCAGAGGGTAGACGGCCCGGGGCTGGATTCGGGTCCGGTACCGGCCCAGCATCAGCACGTCCACCGTCGTGGTGATCAATGCAACCAGGGGCGTGACGGTGCGGATTCCGACCAGTCCGGGCAGGATGGCCATCGGGATCAGCCCGGAGCCGAAACCGGTCAGCCGCTGGGTCAGGGCGGCGGCGAGGGTAACCAGTGCAACGGCAATATCTATGCTCAATCTGATGACTCCTTCCCGACACAGGCGGACAGCCGTAGCGCAGGCTGTCAGCCTGCCCCCAGGCCTGGCGGCCTGCGCTACCGTTGTAGCGCAGGCGTAACTGTCCAGGCTTCCTCACCCCACCCCCGCCGCCTGCGGCGGTAGCGGCGAAGCCGCTGGGGGAGGGGTGAGGCTGAACAGTTACGCGCAGGCTTTAGCCTGCGGCTTTAGCCTGCGAACAGGCCTGGCGGCCTGTGCCACATTTTCCAAAATACAGGAGGTCTGGTGAACAGGCATCGGACGAACACCACTGTGGACATCCTGGCAATTGGTGCTCATCCGGACGACGCCGAAATTGGCTGTGCGGGGCTGCTGATCAAAGCGAAAGCGCGCGGCCTGCGCACGGGGATACTGGTGCTCACCCAGGGGGAAATGGGAACGTTCGGAGACCCGGAGACCCGGCGGGCGGAGGCGGAGGCCGCTGCCCGTATCCTGCAGGTGGACGCGTTCCGCATTCTGGACCTGCCGGACGCGCGGCTGGAGTTCAACTACGAGAACACCCTGCGCATCGTGGAGGTCCTGCGGGAATGGCGCCCCCGGCTGCTGCTCTCCCCCCACGAGGACGACCATCACCCCGACCATGTGGCGACGGCGCGCCTGGTGGAGCGGGCCGCGTTCCTGGCGACCCGCCCGGCCCTGTTCCCCCAGCACGAGCCGCTGATCCCGCAGCCCCGGCATTTGACCTTTCCCCTCTCGTTTCAACGGCCGCTCCGCCCCCATTTCGTCCTGGACATCACCGATGTCTACGGGATCAAGCAGCAGGCCCTGCAGGCCCACGGGTCCCAGTACGGGCCCATTCTGTTCGCGGTGGAAATCGTCGCCCGCTACTACGGGATGATGATCCCGGCGGCCTACGGCGAGGGCTTCCTGACCAAGAACCCGCACCCCCTGACCGACGCGCTGGGGATTATCTGAAGGACGACGGACGACAGACCACTGACGACGGACCACCGACGATAGACGAGGAGACGTGCCAGGCATTTCCGGAAGTGCCTGGCACGTTGTGTAACCCCTGTCAGATGACCGTCCCGTCGGGGATAATGGTGTCCTCCGGGATGACGACGATGCCGTCCCGGAGGACGTACAGTTCTTCCTCCCGGTCCGGCTCGCCCTGGTGGGAGCGGATGATGACTCCGTCGCCGATGCGGACGTTCTTATCCAGAATGGCCCGCTCTATGGAGACGTTGTGCCCGATGCCGACGTTGGGGCGGCCCAGGCGGCGGTTCTCCGCCCGTTGCTCCTCGTCCTCGTAGAAATCGGCGCCCATCATCACCACCTGGCGCAGGCGGGAGCCAGGCCGGATCATGCTGCGCAGCCCGATGACGCATTCCTCCAGGTCGGCGTCGTAGAGGCGGCAGCCGTCCGCCACCACCGTCCGCTCCAGCCGACAACCGTCTATCCGGGAGGCCGGGAGGAAACGGGAACGGGTGTAGATGGGGAAGCGCGGGTCGTAGAAGTCAAAGGGCGGGTCCGGACGGGTCAGCGCCAGGTTCGCCTCGTAGAACGCCCGGATGGTCCCGATGTCCTCCCAGTAACCCTCAAACGGGAAGGCGTAGACCCGGGTGGTCTGGATGGCCGCCGGGATGATGTGGTTTCCGAAGTCGTCCCCCAGAACCTCCTCCAGCAGACGGGTCAGCACGTCCAGTCGGAAGACATAGATGCCCATAGAGGCCAGGAACGGCTTTTCGCTTCCGCGACGGCTGATCATCCCCTCCAGCACAACGGGGTCCTTCGGTTTTTCCTCAAAGGCGACAATCCGGCCTTCGCCGTTGGTCTTGAGAATCCCGAAGCGAGGGGCATCCTGCGCTGCCACGGGCAGGACGGCAATCGTCGCGTCGGCCCGGGACTCCCGGTGATAGGCGACGAATTCGCTGTAGTCCATCCGGTAGAGGTGGTCGCCCGCCAGGATGAGGACATCTTTCGGGTTGTGGGGGACAATGCGGTGCAGTTGCCGCCGGACCGCGTCCGCCGTTCCCTGGTACCAGGCCTCGCTGGTCAGCGTCTGCTCCGCCGGGAGCAGTTCCACAAACCCGCCGGAGAAGACGTCAAACCGGTAGGTATGGTAGACATGGCGATGCAGGGACGCGGTGAGGAACTGGGTGAGGACGAAGATGCGCGTGATGCCGGAGTTGATGCAATTGCTGATGGAAATATCTATCAGGCGGTATTTTCCGGCGATGGGGACGGCCGGCTTGGCCCGCGCTTTGGTGAGCGGGTAGAGACGGGTCCCCCGCCCGCCGCCCAGAACCACGGCAATCACGTCTTTTATGGCCATCCGATACCTCCTCGTGATGATTTGGGCTTCCTCACCTCTCCCCTACTGCCTGCGGCGGTATCCCTTTCCCTGTCAGTTTGACCTTTCATCCACAGAAACGAAGAAAATATATTTTTCTTTGCGGCGGCTTCGCCGCCGCAAAGAAAAATATATTCTTTTACGCCAGCCCCAGGCGGCGGAAGGCCCAGGGCGCGCCCAGCCCGCCCCAGAGCCCCACCAGCCCGTAGCGGACAAAGCGGAAGAGCAAGGCCGGCTCCAGGCCGGAGAAGGCAATCCGCAGCCCCAGCCACAGGGCCACCAGGACAACCACCCCCAGCAGGAAGCGCACGATCCGTTTCCAGACCGGCCCACCGGAATCAAAGCGGACCCAATGGCGCTCCAGGACAAACCCCACGCCCATCCCCATCAGCGTGGCCCCGGAGGTCACGCCGTCCGGAGTGAGGAAGAGGAGCATCAGGATCAGTGGGGCGAGGGTCGCCACGCCCAACCGCCAAATCAGCCCCTTCTCCTCCAGCCACCGCTCTATCCCCGGTTCCAGCCAGAGGTAGAGGAGCAGCAGGGCGGCGCCGATGACGTACCCGCCAAGGACGTCGTAGGGGAAGTGGACGCCCAGGTAGATGCGGGAGAGGGGGATGAAGAGCATCATCACCGCTGCCAGAATCCAGACCCAACGGCGGCGGGCCTGCGCAGCCAGGTATCCCCAGACGACGACGGCGCTCTGGGTGTGCCCACTGGGGAAGCCGTAGCCCGTGGCATCCCAGAGCACTTTCACCCGCTCTGGCGCGTAATCCAGCGGGCGCGGCTGCGCGGCCAGAGTCTTCGCCACCGCGTTGGTGTAGGCGGAGACCAGAAACGCGACGGTCAGCCGGGCGCCCATCCGCCGGTCCAGACACCAGTAGACCAGCGGCAACAGCAGGAGGAAGAACTCCTCATCTCCCATAAACGTGAAGGCCCGGAAGGGCCAGTCCAGCGCGGGGCTGAACTGCTGGAACCAGGCAATGACCCGAAGGCCCCACTCCATTAGACCGTCCACAGGTCACCTCCTCGGCGGATTGGGCTCACACCAAGACCCAAAGGCACAAAGTTTTTTTGTATATTTTCTTTGCGTCTTTGTGTCTTTGTGTGAGGTTTAGAGTAACTCGTGAAGTCCCAGGGCGGCCTCAATCAGACGGTTCATCAGTGCCTCTTGCCCGGGCCAGACGGTTCAGGGTCTGGCGGAGTGCCAGGGTGTCCCGGAGCCGGCGGCGTTCCAGCGCGTCCCAATTCCCACCAGACCGGCGTCCGGTCTGTTCCCAGAACCGGTAGAGGGCGTCAAAAATTTCCCAGGCCTCCTCCGGCTTCAACCGTCTCAGCCATTCTCTCCGTTCGGCCTGAATCCACCGGTCGGCCTCGGTGTAGCCCTGAAAGATTGCCGCCATTTCTGGTTTCATCGCCAGCAGAGGGGGGACGGGCGGCGGCAAGCCGCCGCCCGTCCCACGCGCACGCTCACCGAATCACCGCCACCGACGCGATGCGGTCGCCATCGCGCAACTCCATGACGCGGGCGCCCCGGGCGGAGCGACCCATTGCCGGCACCGACGCCGCCGGCACCCGCAGGATGATGCCCCGCGCGGAGACCAGAGTGACCTCATCCTCCGGGCCGACGACCCGCGCCGCCGCCACGGCCCCCCGGGCCGGCATCTTGCCGCCGATGCCCACCACGCCCTTGCCGTAGCGGCCCTGCAGAGGGAACTCCGAAAGCGGCGTCCGCTTCCCGAAGCCGCGCTCCGTCACCACCAGCAGGTCCGATTCCGGAATGACCACGTCCGCGCTGGCGACCCGGTCCCCGTCCTCCAGACGGATGCCGCTCACACCGGCCGCCATTCGCTTCATCGGGCGAACTTCATCCTCCCGGAAGCGCAACGCCTGGCCGTGCTCCGTCACCAGGATCAGTTCGGCGTCCCCCGGCGTCAACCGGACCCAGCCCAGTTCGTCCCCGTCCTCCAGGATGATGGCGACCAAGCCGCCGGACCGGATGCTGGCGAACTCCGAGAGCGGTGTCCGCTTGACCTTTCCCCCGACGGTGACCATCGTCAGGAAACCCTCGGAGAAGTCCCGCACGGCCAGCGCGGCCGTCACCTGCTCCCCCGCGTCCAGCGCCAGCATCCCCGCCAGCAGGACGCCCTGGGCCGTCCGGTCGGCGGACGGTATCTGGTAGACCCGCTCCGCGTAGACCTTCCCCCGGTTGGTGAAGAAGAGCAGAGTGTCTAAGGTGTGCGCCGTCAGCATGTAGAGAACGGAGTCTTCCTCCTTTGTCTGCATGCCGATGACGCCGCGCCCGCCCCGGGCCTGGGCCCGGAAGACCCGCTCCGGCACCCGCTTGATGTAGCCGCGCTGGGTGATGATGACCAGGACGGCCTCCTCCGCGACCAGTTCCTCTTCCTCAAATTCGGCCTCCACGCCGTGGATGATGGCCGTGCGCCGGGGGTCGCCGTACGTTTTCTTCAACTCCTCCAGGTCGGTGCGGATGACGCCCAGGATTTTGCGTGGGGAGGCCAGCAGGTCCTCCAGGTAGGCGATGCGGCGGATCAACTCTTCGTACTCGTCGTCTATCTTCTGGCGCTCCAGCGCAGCCAGCCGTCGCAGGGGCATGTCCAGAATCGCCTGGGCCTGGACCTCCGTCAGGTGAAAGCGCTCCATAAGCCGGACCCGCGCCGTCTCCACGTCCGGCGACTGGCGGATGGTCTGGATGACGGCGTCCAGGTGGTCCAGCGCGATTTTCAGCCCTTCCAGGATGTGCGCCCGCGCCTGTGCCTTCGCCAGTTCGTACTGGCTGCGGCGGACGATGACCTCCCGCCGGTGCTCCACGTAGAGTTCCAGTGCCCGTTTGAGGGTGAGCAGGCGCGGCTCGCCGTCCACCAACGCCAGCAACTGAACGCTGAAGGTGGACTGGAGCGCGGTGTACTTGAAGAGGCGGTTGAGGACGGTCTTCGGCTGGGCCCCGCGCCGGAGTTCTATGACGATGCTCATCCCCCGCCGGTCCGATTCGTCCCGCAGGTCGGAGATGTCCTCCAGACGACCATCGCGCGCCAGTTCGGCGATCCGTTCCAGCAGCGCGCTCTTGTTGACCTGATAGGGAATTTCGGTGATGACGATGCGGTGGCGCCCGCCGTTGGTCTCCTCCCCGTGGGCCTGGGCGCGGACGGTGATCAGGCCCCGGCCCGTGGCGTAGGCCTGGACCAACTCCTCGCCGCCCAGGATGACGCCGCCGGTAGGGAAGTCGGGGCCGGGGAGAAACTGCATCAGGTCCTCCACGGTCACCTCATCCCGTTCCTCCCAGTGGTCCACCAGATAAGCAATGGCGTCGCAGACCTCCGCCAGGTTATGGGGCGGGATAGAGGTCGCCATGCCGACGGCGATGCCCGAGGAGCCGTTCACCAGCAGGTTGGGGAGGCGGGCCGGGAGGACGGCGGGCTCCTGGAGCGTCCCGTCAAAGTTGTCCACCCAGTCCACCGTCTCCTTGTCCAGGTCGTTCAGCATCTCGGCGGCGATGGGGGCCAGGCGGGCCTCGGTGTAGCGCATCGCGGCCGGGCTGTCGCCGTCCACTGAGCCGAAGTTGCCCTGTCCGTCCACCAGCGGGTAGCGCAGGGAGAAGTCCTGGGCCATGCGGGCCATGGCCTCGTAGACGGCGGCGTCGCCGTGGGGGTGGTACTTGCCCAGGACCTCGCCGACGATGCGGGCGGACTTTTTGTAGGGGGCGCCGGGGGCTAGCCCCAGTTCGTGCATGGCGTAGAGGATGCGCCGCTGGACCGGCTTGAGGCCGTCCCGGACGTCGGGCAATGCCCGCGCCACGATGACGCTCATCGCGTAGTCCAGGTACGCGCGGCGCATCTCGTCTTCAATGGTGACCGGTTGGATGATGCCGATGTCCATTGCGTGAAACGTAAAACGTGAAGCGTGAAACGGAAGAGGTTATCGGTCCACGGTGGAGGCGAGGGCGTTCATGGCCACCCAGACCTGGTAGACAGTGGGCATGTCGTCCCCGGTCCACTCCACGGTGCGGCCGTCCACCCGGCGGGCGCCGGGGACCAGCAGGGCCATGTCGGCGTGGAGGGCGCTCAGGAAGACCACCCGCAGGGTGATGGGCGCGGGGACCGTCAGCGGGGGGACGGTCCGGCTCAGGGCACGCGCGGCGGCCTGACGGATGAGGTAGTGGGCCGTCGCTGGGGGGATGCAGCGGGCGGCGGTGCGGGTGATGCCCTCTTTGACGGAGACGGTCTCTATGTCGCCCAGCAGGGCCCGGGCCTCTTCGGTGACGGCCCGGTCGCCAGTGACCAGGACGACGGGGACGCCGAAACTGCCCGCCAGTGCGGCGTTCAGCCCGGCCTCTCCCACCCGTCGGCCGTTCAGTTGCGCCTCCACGACGCGCCGGCTCCAGGTGTGCTCCAGGATGGCCTCGGGAGTGCCCGAGGCGCCGTGGTAGCCGATCAGAAAGACGGCGTCCACATCGGGGCCGATGCCCTGCATCATCTCCAGCGGTTTGGGGCTGCCGGAGATGAGTTCCGCCGCCGGGTTCAGTTCCTCAATCAGGAGATTGGTCATTCCGGCGTGGCTGTCGTTGACGACGATGCGGGTGGCGCCACCCTCCCGCGCGCCCTCAATGGCCGCGTTGGCCTCGGCGGTCATCAGTTTGCGGAAGCGCTCGTACTCTTTGTGCTCCGGGCGGACGTGATCCGTCGCCACGACGCCGGAGATGCCTTCCATGTCAACGGAGATCAGGATGTTCATTGTATCTGGTAGAATAGTAGATTGGTAGACTGGTAGATAGGCTCGCCATGTTTCAGCAGGCTGGCGCAGTAGGCCCGAATAGCAAAGGCACAGGATTTCCTAGCCACCGACAGTTTTTCCCGAGGGGTCATTGCGAGGGCGCAGAGCGCCCGAAGCAATCTCCAAAACGGCTTATTGGAGATTGCTTCGCCCCCTTCGGGGGCTCGCAATGACATCTTGGGGGGAGTTTTTGCAGATTCTCAAGCAAAGTGTCAGGTGGCTAGCAGGATTTCTACAGATTGCGCATGAATTCCTCTGGCGTGACCCGGGCCTGTCGCAGAATTCCGCGCAATGTACCAATGGCAAGTTCCGGGTGTAATGGTACCACGCAGCCCACCGCGCCCTCTGGCGTCTGCTTCTTCAGCACAACGTGGCTGCCACGTTGCCTGACTCGCACGAATCCTAAACGCTCCAGAGCGCGGATGGCTTCCTCTCCGGATACCCGGCGCAATTTAGGCATGGACGGCTACCTCAAAAGTTGTCAGCAGTGGCCGACTCACTTCAGGAAGCGGGAACTCCTCAAGGTAGAGCGCAGTGGCTTCCTGGAGATTGGCAATCGCTTCGTCAATGGTATGGCCCTGGCTGACTGTACCGACTTCCGGGCATTCGGCCACGTATAGATTCCCTTCTCTGTGTACGATTGCGGTAAACGTGTGAACAGGCATCCGTATCCTCCGTCTCGGTCAATCGCTGCGTCCTCTGCGCCTCGGCGGTGATCAGCGGTTCTCTATCAGGGCCTGGACGGCGGTGTAGACGTCCACTTCGCGGCGGGCGATACGGTCCACCCAGTCCTCTATCGCGACCTCTCCCACTCCTGCCAGCAACCGGCCCAGCAGTTCCTCTTCCAGGGCACGGAGCAGGTCATCGCGGGCGCGTGCCCGCTCCCGATGGGCCCAGAGGCCGCTGGATTCCAGATAGGCCCGGTGGGCCGCGATGGCCTCCAGCACCTCCGCCACCCCGCTCCCGTCCAGCGCGATGGTCTTGAGGACGGGGGGCCGCCAGGCCGCGTCCTTTCCGGGCCCGGCGTTGTTGCGGCCCAGTTCCAGCGCTATCTCCAGCGCGCGGGCCGTCTGGGCGGCGCCGGGCCGGTCGGCCTTGTTCACCACCAGGATGTCCGCAATCTCCATGAGGCCGGCCTTCAGCGCCTGGACGTCGTCCCCCAGGCCCGGGGCCTCCACGACGATGGTGGTGTGGGCGGTCCGGGCGATGTCCACTTCCGCCTGCCCGACGCCCACCGTCTCCACCAGGACGACGGCGAACCCGGCGGCGTCCAGCACTCGGACCACGTCGCCGGTGGCGCGGGCCAGTCCGCCCAGACTCCCCCGGGTCGCCATGCTGCGGATGAAGATGCCGGGGTCGCCCGCCAGGTCCCGCATGCGCACCCGGTCGCCCAGGAGCGCGCCGCCGGTGAAGGGACTGGTGGGGTCCACGGCGACGATGCCCACCGTCGCTCCGCGCCGACGGAAGCCCTTGGCCAGTTCGTTGACCAGGGTGGACTTGCCAGTGCCGGGGGCGCCGGTGACGCCGATGACATGCGCGCGGCCGGTATGCGGGTGCAGGGCGGCCAGGGCCTCCCGGGCCGGGGGGCCGTCGTCCTCAATCAACGAGATGAGGTGCGCCAGCGCCCGCCGGTCGCCTTCCAGAATGCGGGGGGCCAGTTCCACGGTCAGCCCTCGCTGCAGGCCCGGCGGACGGCCTCCACGATGGTCAGCGTGGACGCGCCGGGGCCGAAGATGGCTTCCACGCCCGCCTCTTTGAGCGCGGGCACGTCCTCATCGGGGATGATGCCGCCGACGAAGACCTTGACGTGGTCCAGGCCGGCCTCCCGCAGTCCCTGGATGACGCGCGGGACCAGGGTCATGTGGGCGCCGGAGAGGATGGAGAGGCCCACCGCGTCCACATCTTCCTGCAGAGCGGCCTCCACAATCATTTCCGGCGTCTGGCGCAGGCCGGTGTAGATGACCTCCATACCGGCGTCCCGCAGGGCGCGGGCAACCACTTTGGCGCCCCGGTCGTGGCCGTCCAGGCCGGGCTTGGCAATCAGAACCCGCAATCGTTCTCCCATAGTACCTCCCGAGGAAGAAGCAAGATGCAGGATGCAAGATGCAAGATGGGTGTCGGGTTGGCAGGATAATTATACCGTGTTTTTCGGGGCGCGCCAATGGTTGGACGACGGACCACAGACGACGGACAACGGACCACGCGCGATTGACGCCTTGCCGTCCGGGGGTATAATAATCTTGACTTCACTGCAAAAACTCACCGCAGAGACGCCGAGAGCGCAGAGTTCTACATCAGTATAATCTCTGCGTACTCTGCGTCTCGGCGGTGAAATGACCTTTTTGCAGGAGACTCAATCTTGCCTGTAACTACCTGCCCGATTGGCCTGCCGCTATGCGCTGATTGGAAATCAGCCTTCCTGGGCACGCTGTGCCGGGCGTCGGCCTGCGCCGATGTCCTCGGTCGGCGAAGGCCGACCACAGGCCGAAGGCCTATGGCGGGCGACTTTAGTCGGCACAGGTAGTTACCCTGCTTGCAGGACAGGCGCTTTGCAATCAGCGATTCGCGATACGCGATACGCGATTAGCGATATGCGATTAGCGATATGCGATACGCGACCAGGAGGCTATATGTTCCGTGCCGCCGTTGTGACCGTCAGCGATAAGGGGTATGCCGGGGAGCGGGAGGACGTCAGCGGGCCGTTGCTGGCGGACCTCCTGCGCGCCATCGGCGCCGAGGTGGTGGCCCAGACCATTGTCCCGGACGATCCGGAGCAGATTCAGCAGGCCCTGGTCCACCTGGCCGACGACCTGCAGGTGGACGTGGTGCTGACGACCGGGGGGACGGGTTTCACCCCGCGTGACCACACCCCCGAGGCGACGCGCGCCGTCCTGGAGCGGGAGGCGCCGGGGCTGGCGGAGGTGCTGCGCTGGGAGGGATACCGCCGCACCCCGCAGGCCGTCCTCTCCCGGGGTGTTGCCGGACTGCGGGGCCGGACCCTCATCATCAACCTGCCGGGGAGCCCCCGGGCGGTGCGGGAGGGCATGGAGGTCCTGGCCCCCATTCTCCCCCACGCCGTCCAGATGGCCCGGGGGGAGGATACAGAACACCGTTAGTGCTGATGTGCCAGGCACTTGGGAAGTGCCTGGCACATTTTCATGTTCATGCGGTCTCTACGCCGTCTCCAGGTACCGCTCCAACTCCCACGGAGTGACCTGGATGCGGTATTCCTCCCATTCTTTCCGCCGGGCCCGCAGCATGGTCTCCACAATCGCAGGGCCCAGTGCCTCCCGGATGACCTCATCCCGCTCCAGTTCGTCCAGCGCCTCCGCCAGGGTGCCAGGGAGGGTGCCGATGGAGCGCTCCCGCAAGTCGCACTCGTCAAAATGATAGACATCTTCGTTGACCGGAGGCGGCGGGATCAGGCCTTTTTCTATCCCGTCCAGCCCGGCGGCCAGCATAGCCGCGAAGGCCAGGTAGGGATTGGCGCTGGGGTCGGGGCAGCGCAGTTCAATCCGCGCCGCTTTCTCCCGCCCCGCGCGCACCGCCGGCACCCGGATGAGCGCGGAGCGGTTCAGGTGGGCCCAACAGACATAGACGGGCGCCTCGTAGCCGGGAGTCAGACGTTTGTAACTGTTCACCGTGGGGGCGACGACGGCGGCCAGCGCCCGCGCGTGGACCATCTGCCCGGCGATGAACTGGTAGGCCAGCGGGGAAAGATGGTACGGGTCGTCCGGATCGTAGAAGAGATTACGCCCGGAGGGGTCGGAGAGACTCTGGTGGGTGTGCATGCCGGAGCCGTTGATGCCAAAGATGGGCTTGGGCATGAAACTGGCGTAGATGCCGTGGCTGGCGGCGATGGCCCGCACCGTGTACTTGAAGGTGACGGCGTTATCGGCACTGGTGAGGGCATCGGCATAGCGGAAGTCTATCTCGTGCTGACCGGTGGCGACCTCGTGGTGGCTCATTTCCACCTGGATGCCCAGAGCCAGGAGCATCAGGACGATTTCGCTGCGGACCTGCTGAGCCTCGTCACGGGGGGAGAAGTCAAAGTACCCGCCGACGTCGTGGGGGACGGGGCGAAGGCCGGAGTCGCTGTTGCGCCGGAAGAGGAAAAACTCTATCTCCGGGCCAACATTGTAGATGTATCCCCTCTCTGCGGCCCGAGATACCATCCGCTTGAGAGTGGAGCGGGGATCGCTGGGGGACGGCTTCCCGTCCGGGTCGTAGACGTCGCAGAAGATGCGGGCGCGCCGCCGCTCCGGCTCGCTCCAGGGAAGCACCCGGTAGGTGGCCAGGTCGGGCACCAGCAGGCGGTCGCTCTCGTAGATGCGGGCGAAGCCCTCTATGGAGGAGCCGTCAAACCAGACGCCGTTCTCCAGGGCCTCCTCCAACTGGGTCACCGGGATGGTGACGCTCTTGACGGTGCCCAGAATGTCGGTGAACTGCAGGCTGACGAACCGGACACCATCGTCCTGGGCGCGAGTGATCAGTTCTTCGGGGGTCATCTCTCCTCCTTGAATACGTAATGATGTTGGTATGATGTTGTGTGATGTGCAACGTTATCCCGGGGCGGGGTGTAGGGGCGACCCTTGCGGTCGTCCTCTGGGGCAGGGGCAAGCCCTGCCCCTACGATGCTACCACCCGGATGTGCAATTCGGCCAGTTGCTCCGGGTCCACCGGAGAGGGAGCGTTGGCCATCAGGTCCACGGCCTGAGCGGTCTTGGGGAAGGCCATGACCTCCCGGATGCTCTCCTCCCCGGCCAGCAACATCACCACCCGGTCAATCCCGGAGGCGATCCCGCCGTGGGGTGGAGTGCCGTACTCAAAGGCCTCCAGCATGTGGCCGAACCACTCCCGGGCCTGCTCCACGTCCAGACCGATGAGGCCGAAGATTTTCTCCTGGACCTCCCGTCGGTGGATCCGGATGGAGCCCCCGGCGATCTCTTCGCCGTTGCAGACCAGGTCGTACTGCTGGCCGCGCGCCGCGCCGGGGTCCGTATCCAGGAGCGGCAGGTCTTCGGGCATCGGCGCGGTGAACAGGTGGTGGCTGGGGTCCCAGCGGCGTTCGTTTTCGTTCCACTCAAAGAGCGGGAAGTCAATGATCCAGCAGAAGGCCATAGTCCCGGGGTCGCGCAGGCCCAGACGCTCCCCCAGTTCCAGCCGCAGGGCGGAGAGGGCCGCCGCCACCAGCGAGGGCCGGTCCGCCACGAAGAGCATCAGGTCGCCGGGGCGGGCCTCCATCCGGGCGATGATGGCCCGTACCTGCTCGTCGGTCAGGAAACGGGCGAAGGATGAGCGGATTTCGCCGTCCGGCGACAGGGCCAGCCAGGAAAGGCCCATCGCGCCCTCTTTCTGGGTCAGCGAGGTCAACTCATCCAGTTGACGGCGGCTGTATCCGGCGCAGCCGGGGGCGCGAAGGCCCTTGACCTGTCCGCCCGCCGCGACGGCCTGGGCGAAGATGCCGTAGTTGCTCCCGGCGACCAGGTCGGAGATGTCCACCAGTTCCATCCCGAAGCGAAGGTCGGGTTTATCCGTGCCGTAGCGGGCCATGGCCTCGGCGTAGGTGAGGCGGGGGAACGGTTTGGTCAGCAGGCGGCGGTCGGAGCACTCCTCCACGATGCCGATCATCAGTTCCTCTATGAGTTCCATGATGTCTTCCCGGGTGACGAAACTCATTTCCAGGTCCAGTTGGGTGAACTCCGGCTGCCGGTCGCCGCGCAGGTCCTCGTCCCGGAAGCAACGGGCAATCTGGAAGTACCGCTCAAACCCGGCTACCATCAGGAGTTGCTTCAGTTGCTGGGGGGATTGGGGAAGCGCGTAGAACTTGCCGGGGTGAAGGCGGCTGGGCACCAGATAGTCCCGGGCGCCCTCTGGTGTACTCTTGAAGAGGATGGGGGTTTCAATTTCCAGGAAGCCTCGCGCGTCCAGGAAATCCCGGATGTACTTGATGACCCGGTGGCGCAGGATGAGGTTGCGCTGCATCCGTCGCCGCCGCAGGTCCAGGTAGCGGTATCGCAGGCGGAGCGATTCCTCCACCGGGGTGTCCTCAAAGATAGGGAACGGCGGGGTGCGGGCCGGGTTGAGGACGACGATTTCGTCGGCCAGGACCTCTATCTCGCCGGTCTCCATCCGGGGGTTGACCCGGTCGGCGGGGCGGGGGCGGACGGTGCCGCGCACCTGGAGGACGTATTCCTGACGGACACGGGCAGCCAGTTCGTGGGCCTCGGGGGCGTGGGCGATGTCGGCGACGATCTGGACGATGCCCCAGCGATCGCGCAAGTCAACGAAGATCAGGCCGCCGTGGTCCCGCTGGCGATTGACCCACCCGGCCAGGGTGACGGCCTGGCCCACATGGCGGGCGCGCAGTTCGCCGCAGGTGTGGGTTTTGAGCATCGGTCACCTCCATATACGGGGATGGTCGGGTATAAAAAGACAGGCCGCCCCTTTGGGGGGGCGGCCTGGCCAGAAGCGATCCACAGGTTAACCGCGTGGCAGCGACGGCTGCCGCCCCTCGGGCGGGCCGGGCCAGCGGTTATTGTCCACAATAATTGGGCGAACCATATCGGCCTCCCGTGTGAATTATACCACCATTTGTAGATTTGGCAAGCAGAGAGATGACCAGGAAATTCTATCGCATTTCTAATTTTTCTCTTGCGGAATTCTAACGCGTCTGTGGCATGATAGGGGCGCAATTGGGAAGCCCGGGCACGGGCGCTCAGATCCTTGAGGGCAAAAGGAGGTGATTAGCATGTTGGTGCGATGGGAACCGTTCCGGGAGTTGGTCAGCCTGCGCGAAGCGATGAACCGGCTCTTTGAAGAGTCCTTCGTTCGCCCCTGGGGGGCCTTCCCCCGCTGGGCCGAGGGTCCGGCCGTGGACATGTACGAGACGGATAACGCCGTGGTGGTGAAGGCTGCCATTCCGGGGGTGGACCCGAAGGACGTGGAGATCAGTGTCACGGGCGACACCCTGACCATCCGGGGTGAGGTCAAGAAGGAGGAGCAGGTCAAGGAGGAGAACTATCTCCGGCGCGAGCGGTACTACGGCTCCTTCTGCCGCTCCTTCCTCCTGCCCACCCGGGTCGTCGCCGACGACGCTGAGGCGGTCTTTGAGAACGGGGTGCTCACCCTGACGCTGCCGAAGGCCGAAGAGGTCAAACCCAAGACCATCAAGGTCAAGGCTAAAAAGTAAAATCTATTTGACCTCACCCCGCCCCCGGCGGCTTTGCCGCCACCCTCTCCCCTCTCCTGGCCGAAGGTCAGGAGAGGGGAGGGGGACCGCCGCAGGCGGCGGGGGAGGGGTGAGGAAGAGGAGGTGCGCGATGGCATTCTTCGCTCCGTTTCGGGAGATGATGAGCCTGAAAGAAGCGATGGACCGTCTGTTTGAGGAGTCCTTTGTCCGCCCGATGAGCACGTGGCGGCGGGGCACGCCAGAGGAACCGCTGCGGTTGCCGGTGGACGTCTACACCACGCCCAACGAGATTGTGGTGGTTGCCTCGGTGCCGGGCCTGTTGCCCGAGGAGGTGGACATCTCCATCCAGGGGGACACGCTGACCATCCGTGGGGAACTCCGGCCGCCGCTGGACAACGTGGAGTACCTCTTCCAGGAACGGCCCTACGGTCACTTCGCCCGCTCCCTGGTGCTGAACGTGCCGGTGGACGTGGAGAAGGCGGAGGCGACCTTTGAGAACGGCGTGCTCACCCTCACGTTGCCCAAGGCGGAAGAGATTCGGCCCAAGACCATTAAGGTCAAGACGAAATAGCGCGAAAGGCGCGAAAGAACGTGCCAGGCACTTGGGAAGTGCCTGGCACGTTTTTTATTCCTCTTTGATCTGAAACTCTCCCTCAATGACCGCTGGCTCTTCGGTTGTCCACTCCGCGATTTTCGCTCCCAGGGCCCGCAGGTGCTCTCGGACCACCTCAGGCGGCGCCAGTTCTATGAAAAGTTTCAGACTCAAAAGAATGATGGCGACGTCGTCCAGTTGTCCCAGGCCCAGGCCCAGGTCGGGCAGGATGTCTATGGGGGAGAGGATGTAGATCAGCGCGGCTGGTGGGATGAGTTTCAGCGCCCAGGGCACCCGCCGGTCCTTGAAGAGTCGCCAGGCCAGGCGGATCTGCCGGATCAGTTCTTTGGCCCACGAGATGAACATATTGGTCTCCTCCGGGGTGGCCAGGGGGTGTTGGGGCCTGGATGGAGCCGGCGATAGTCGACTCATTCTTGCCTCCTGCGATGTAACAGCAGAAACAGACGGGGCTTCAGCGCCCACATGACCAGTACAAAGAAAGTAAGGAAAGAAAGCAGTAATCCCAGCCGAAACGAAAGGGGACGGTAGGACAGATGGACCGTGTGTTCTCCTGGGGAGAGGGGAACGGCGCGGAGAGCGATATACGCGCGCAGAACGGGCACGGGCTCACCATCAACCGTGGCCTGCCATCCTGGATACCATACATCTCCGATGACCAGGAACCCTGCCTGGGGCGTCTGGACCCGGATCAACATCTCCTCTGGGTCTCGGGAAAGAACTTGAACGGTGAGGGAAACCGGAACTGAGGCCACAGGCTGGAAATGCCATGGGCGGTCCAGAATCACCGTCCGAAGCGGGTCAAACTGCCCGTCCCGCAGGGCGCGGATAGCGGTCTCGTCATCAAAGGCCACCGCGTTATAGACCAAGTGGTAGCGAGAGAAGGGCTTGTCCAGGCATTCAAAATGTAGCACGTGGTCCCCCCGCGGCAGAGAGGTGATCCGATGGGAGGGAAAAGGAATGGGGGGTTCGTCCTCCCGCCAGACATAGCAACCCACCCCCATCAGCGCCCATACCCGCTCCCCGGGAACCTCGCGACGGAATCGTTCCAGGAAGCGGTTGAAGAACGTCAGGTGTCCATGCAGGTCCTCCAGCCCCTCCAGGGCTGGCCAATCGCCGGTCATGTGCCCCCGGGTGTCTATCCGGTAAAATTTCCTATCGGGAGGCACCTAGGCGGAGAGAAGAGGGGGACGGGCCACCTGGTCGGGGGATTGCCAGACCCAGTGGGTTTGAAATGCCGTTCGCCAGGCAACCGAGCCCACGTCCAGGGCTAACAGGGCAACCAGCCACCAGCGGGTTTGGGGCCAGCGCTGGAGGAGCAACCAGCCCACTCCTCCCATCATCCAGGGCCACAGGGCGTAGGAGAGCCATTGATGCAGGCGCGGCCATTCAGAGGGGGGCTGAGCCTGTATCCAGAGGAAAAGAAAGAGCAGGAGTGCTCCGATTGCCGCCAAAACGATGCCCGTTATCCGCTTTCTGGAGGGCACCGCTGTTCCCCGCAAACTCAAGACCCCCAGGGTAATCAGAGCCCAGGCGACCACTACGGCCGCGCGTTCCTGGTTCCGGAAAATGCTCCATATTGGCAGGAAATGGACTACGGCAGGGTAGAAAACACTCTCTTTTCCTAACGACAGGAATATTCCCGCAATACCGATACCCGTCCATAATCCTTTAGAGCTTGTCTGAAAAGTCCTGGTAGTTGAGCACAATGTGATGAATGAAGCCGGATTACGGATGGCCCTCCTGCAATCACCGGACTGCCGAATGCGCAACAGCGCCTCAGCTGACAGCCAGCGGC
>Ga0308415_1000146_pt1 | contig 29472 bp, 22 predicted proteins | sample HotsprSampleOS55_FD_203465 | JGI IMG/M metagenome (GOLD analysis project Ga0308415, IMG submission 203465) | Hot spring phototrophic mat microbial communities from Octopus Spring, Yellowstone National Park, Wyoming, United States - 20090730_OS55 ... | reverse complement strand
GCGGCGACCTGCGCGATTTGCTCTAGCGCGGCTACCATTTTTTTGGAGGCGCTAGCTTCAGCAACTCGCCAACTTGTTGTTCGCCGCGTCCGGCGCAAGGGTTCAACTGCACAACGCTGGCTGCGCGGGCCAGCACGCGCCAAGCCTCGCAGATATTCATCAGCGCTTCTGATGTGGTCTTGCGCCGTCGCCGCAGCGCCGCCTTGAGCGTGCTCCCCTGCGCTACTTCAACAGCCAAGTCGGCCACGAAGGGCTGTGCATCGGCGGGGAGCGTGTGTTGCATCAGGCTCAGGGCGGCCTGATCGAGCGCAAGCACGCGGCGTTCGCCGCCATGTTGAGCCGTCGCAATCACTACGCCAACCACGCGCACCCAGTTGGTCGGCTGAGGCGTTTGTAACCACACCTCTACCGGCTGGTCAAGGTCCAAGTCGCGCAGGAAGAGCACGGGTTGCTCGCCAAACGGCGTCAGGCCGAAGACCTCCGCACGGGGTTGCTCGATGGCGTTGTCTTCGATCCAGGCGAAGAGGGACATCTGCTGGAGGACGGTGTTGCGCTCGGTCACGAGCGCGCCGACGAAGAGAGGAAAGGGCGCAGTGAGGATGGGCAGGCCAAACCACAAGCGCACCTCATGCTCAGCGTGGACGACACAGCCAGCCTCGGCAAGCTGGCGCGCCATGTCACCTGCGCAATCGCCGACCACCAGCAGCGCGGCATGCCCAGCGATTGCCTGGACGCAGCGCACATCCACGTGGAGCAACTGGTCGAATGATTGGTAGTTCACGAACCAATCTTAAACAGGTTATCTGAACTCCACACGTCGGCCGGTGAGCGCCCCGACGAGGGCAGCAGCCAACCTCAGCGCGACTATAGCCAATAAGTTGATGCACGCGGTGAGCAGAAAGATGGCCGTTAACCAACGCAGCGCGCCCAGGACCAACGGCGCGAGCGCCACCCATGCTGACGCCCCGCCCAGCGCCAGCACCGCCGCGCTCCCCAGCGCCAGGCCGGCGACCAGCGCCGGCCAAGCCTGAACATCGGAGGCCGAGGGCATCATGCTGTTGGCAACTGCAAAGGCCAAATAAATCCATAGCCAGGAGTCGGTGGCGCGCGGCAGGGCCAAGAGCGCATCCGCTAACGCTGCCAAGCTCACTTCTGACACAGCCAACTGGATCGCCTCCAGGTCAAACACCAGCATCCCGATGACCAAAAGGGCGGCCAAACCGGCGAACAGCGGCGCGGCGCCGATGAGGCCGCTGCGCAGGGCATCGCTGCGCAGCACCTCAACGTAGCCCAGGCGGATCGCACCGCCTCGCCGGCGCTCCGGGCGCAGCGAGAGCCGGCGCACGCGCACGCCGAGTAACGCGGCCATCAGCGCATGACTGATTTCGTGCAACGCCACGCCTGGCAGCAACACTACAGCATAGAGCACAGTGGCCAGCTCAACGTTGCCCGTGAGTAGGATGCACACCTCCTGAAGGCGACGATGAGCCATCCGCTCCAGCGCCAATGCCGCGCCGAAGGTCGCCAGGAAGACCAGGAGGGCTGACATCATTCAGAGCTTGCTTTTCACTGACCGCACGATGGCGATGAATTCCTCGGCTTTGAGGCTGGCACCTCCCACCAATGCGCCGTCCACATCAGGTTGGGCCAGGATCTCTGCTGCGTTCGCGCCAGTGACGCTGCCGCCGTATTGAATGCGCATCACCGCCGCGACCTCGCCAAAGCGTGCGCTGAGCTGTGCGCGGATGTAGGCGCAGCGGTCCTGCGCGTCGGCGGCTGTGGCCGCGCGACCAGTGCCGATCGCCCACACCGGCTCATAGGCGATGACAACGCGCGCGGCTTCATCTGGGGTCACGCCAGCCAGCCCGGCATGGAGCTGAGTAGAGAGCACGGCTTCAGTCTCGCCGCGCTCGTTCTGTGCCAGCGTCTCGCCAATGCAGAGGATGGGACGCAAGCCGTGTCTGAGGGCGGCGCGCACCTTGCGGTTGATAAACGCATCGTCTTCGCCGAAGTGCTGGCGACGCTCGGAGTGCCCCAGGATTACATAGTCAACCAGGCCAGCCAGCATCAGCGGCGAGACCTCGCCGGTGAACGCGCCTTTGTCTTGATCATGCATATTCTGCGCGCCGAGCTTAAGCATCGTGTTAGCGATTGCGGATTTGACCGTCGTGAGCGAGACAAAGGGCGGACACAAGACCACCTCGGTCTCGCGCACGGCGCGCAGACCGGTGACCAGCTCGATGGCCAGGTCGTAGGCCTCGCTCACCGTCTTGTTCATCTTCCAGTTGCCAGCGACGATCTGGGTGCGCATAGAACACGCTCCTTGTTTACGGGCGCCCGACCAACGCGCTCAGCCAGCCAGGCCGCTGCGGATCAGGCGCGGGCCGAGCCGATTGTAGAGGGTATAGAGAGCCGGAAAGGGCGCAAAGTCCCACGCCCCCAGTCCCTCTACCAACTGCGCGCCGAAGCCCTCCTTGAAGCGATAGACGCCCCACAGCGGGTCATTAGGCGATAGGGTGTCTGGTGCTCCCCACCAATCGTAAATGCGATAGCCCTGGTCGCGCGCCCAGCGCAACGCCACCCACTGCAAGAGGTAGTTCGGCATGTGTTCGCGACCAACATTGCGAGACATGCCGTAGAAGTACCACGCCCGATCGGCGAAGCACAGCAACACCAAGCCGGCCAGCGCATGGCCTTCGTGATCGGCGATGAAGGCGACGCCGCCCAGGGCGCGCCAGGCGTCCAAATAATAAGCTGCTGGGCGGATGAGGAACCCATCGCGCCGGGCGGTCTCGGCATACATCTCGTAGAGCAAATCAGCATCCGCACCTTCGATCGGGTCGATTCGTCGCACAGACACGCCGTGCCGTTCGGCCAGGCGAATGTTGTAGCGCGTCTTCGGCTTCATCGCGGCCAACAGCGCCTCGTCGCTGCGCTTTAGATCGGTATGGGCGGTGTTGCGGAATTGCACTTGCGAGGGCGAATAGCGCCAGCCGCGCTGTGCCAGCAACGCACGATAGCGCGCTAGGCCCTGGGCGCGCTCAACCGGCGGCTGCGCCAAATGCGGGTCGCCGTCTATCTTCACCCACAAGGCGCGCACGGCGCGGGCGCGCGCTGCCAACCAGTCGAGCGCGGCGAGGAAGGCAACTTCGTCGGCGCAGGCTGGCCCTTTTGGCACGTAGAGGACGCAGATAGGCAAGCGCCCCAAACGACGCCTGAGCACCTGCAACGCTGCGCACGGCGCGCCGTCGGCTGTGCGCAGCAGCCAGCGCTCGGCCGACCAGCCCCAGCGCGACTTAAACTCGCCCCATGCCCACGACTGCAAGAGGTGTGACCAGGGCAAGGCGCGCAGGGCTTCGTCCCACTTGCGCGCATCGCTTACCAGAGTCCACATAAACAGCCAAGGCGAAGCAGGATGCTTCGCCTTGGGCCGAGGGTCGCTGTCGCTGCGCCGTTTATCGGATGATGACCTTGGCGCCGACCTCTTCGAGCTTCTTCTTGGTCTCCTCGGCGATCTCTTTGGAGACGCCGCTCTGGATCACCGACTTCGGCGTTTCCACCAAGTCTTTGGCCTCCTTCAGGCCGAGGTTGGTGATGGCGCGCACGACCTTGATGACTTCGATCTTCTTGGGGCCAACATCTTCGAAGACGACGTCGAACTCGGTCTTCTCCTCAACCGGTGCAGCAGCTGGGGCCGCGCCGGCTGCTGGCGCTGCGCCGGCCACCATCACCGGCGCGGCTGCGGCCGTCACGCCCCAACGCTCCTCCAACATCTTCTTCAGCTCGGCTGCTTCGAGCAGCGTCAGGCTGTTCAGCTGTTCCACGATTGCCTTTAGATCTGCCATAGTTCTCTCACTCCTTTAGCTTGTCAAGTAGCACTGTGTGCTTGGGATTCCTTGTCAATGCGGGCTTGCAGGGCATAGATAACGCCGGCGATGGCCGCGTTGAGCACGCCGACCAGGTTAGAGGCCGGCGCTGAGATCGCGCCGATGATCTGGGCGCGCAGCGTATCGAGCGATGGCATTGTCGCCAGCGCTTCGACATCGCTCTTGGTGATCGCTTTGCCGTTAAGCACGCCTCCGACGATCTGCAGCTTCTCCAGCTCCTTGCTCAACTCACCCAGCGCCTTGGCGACCGCCGTTGGGTCCTGAAAGCAAAAGCTCATCGCCGTGGTGCCGGTGAGCCACTCCGGAGGCAGGTCGTAGCCGAACTGCTTCATCGCGCGCTGCATCAGCGTGTTCTTGGTGACGTGAAATTCGGCCTGCGCGCTGCGCATCTGCGCGCGAATCTTGTCCAGCTCAGGCATCTTCAAGCCACCGTAGCGCGTGATGATCACGGCCTGGCTTCTGCCCAGCAGATCAACGTACTGAGCGAGCATCTTCTCTTTCTTCTCGCGCGAGATTGCCAAGTTCTCACCTCCGCTTGTATGAAAAGAATTGCGCCTCGGCCAGTGGCGAGCCGAGGCGCATCCAAGCAGCGCCTAGTGCGGGCGCTGTAATACGTCTTCTGCGCACGCCTATACGGGCGCATTTATTCCCCTTGTGGGGAGCCCGTAGTCACTGGCCGATGCGGCGGTGAATATACCACACGCGAGATCATCGGGGAGTGCGTGGGTATATCACGATTTGGGGCGCATCCGTTCGGCGCGACCGGCGTTGAGTGCATGAGGGCCGGCGACCTTATCACCCCGAGTGAAGCAACATGCGCGCTCGATGCTTCGCGTTACGCCCCTCGCATGATCGTATCTTCAAATGATTCGCTTCTCAAGTGCTAAAGTTAGCTCCGATGAGTCTATCGATTCGAGAGCGCGCGGAAGCGCTGCAGGCCATGTCCACGGAGGGTGTGGATGTGCTGGTGATCGGCGGCGGCATCACCGGTGCGGGAATTGCCTTGGAAGCAGCCGCGCGCGGCTATCGCGTCGGTTTGGTGGAGAAGGGCGACTTCGCTGGTGGCACCAGCAGCAAGAGCACGAAGCTGGTGCACGGCGGCATTCGCTATCTGCCCCAGTTTGATTTCGCGCTGGTCCAGGAAGCGCTGGTGGAGCGCGGCCGGCTGATGCGCAACGCGCCCCACCTCGTGCGCCCGCTGGGTTTCGTCCTGCCGCTGTATGCCGAGAACAAGCGCCCTCTCGGCACTCCGATCGCGCCGCCGGGCGGCATCGGCATGAGCGCACTGCTGCGCGCCGGCTTGACGCTCTACGACCTGATGGCCGGCGGGTTGGCCATCCAGCGACATCGCCACATCGGGGCGCGCCGCGCCTTGGAGCTGGCACCCGCGCTTAAGGCAGAAGGGCTACGCGATGCGTTCCTCTACTACGACGGTCAAACCGACGACACGCGGCTGACGCTGACCGTGCTGAGGACAGCGGCCAAGCGCGGTGCTCGGCTGGCGAACTACGTCGAGGTGGTCGGCTTCGATCTCGAAGCAGGAGAGATTCGCGCAGCGCGTGTGCGCGATGTTCTAAGCGATGAGGAGTTCGCCATCCCTGCTCGCGCCGTCATCAACGCAACCGGCGCGTTTGCCGGCCAGCTCGAGGCGCTGGCTGGTGTACCCCGCATTGCTATCGCGCCGGCCAAGGGCGTGCATCTCACCTTGCCACGTCAGGCCCTGCCCGTCACGGACTATGCCGTCGTGCTGCCGGAGACGCCTGATGGGCGACTGCTGTTCATCGTGCCCTGGAACACCCGCGTCATCCTCGGCACCACCGACACAAAAGGCGGCGATTTGAATCGCCCAGCAGCGACCGAGGCAGACGTGAATTACCTGCTGAGCACGGCTAATGCTTATTTGCGGACAACGCTGGACCGCAGCCAGGTGATCAGCGCATGGGCCGGCTATCGCCCGCTCGTCAGCCCAGCCAACGCAGATAGCCAAGCGACGGCCAAGCTCTCGCGCAACCACGTCGTCGCCGACGGTCCCGGTGGCATGATCACGGTCACCGGCGGCAAGCTGACCACCTACCGACGCATGGCTCAGGACGCGCTCGACCACCTGGCGCGGCGCTGGAAGCAGCCGATCACCCACCCGACTGAATCCCTGACCTTGGACGGTGCAGAGGGGCATGCTGCTTGTCAGGACGCGCTGCGGCAAGCTGCAGCGCGCTTTGGCTGGGGCCAGGACGTGTTGGCGAGGCTGGCGCAATACGGCGGGCAAGCAAAAGCGATACTCGCCTTGTGCGCCGGCGACGGCGCGCTCGCGCAGCGCATCGTCCCTGATCTGCCTTACATCATGGCCGAAGTGCTCTACGCCTGTCACCACGAGATGGCTGTGACATTAGAGGACGTGCTGGCCCGCCGCCTGCATATACAGACCGAGGACTGGTCACAGGGTGTGGAGCCGGCGCCGGCTGTGGCTCGCCTGATGGCTGGCGCACTTGGCTGGTCGGCGCATGAGACGATGCGACAAGTGGAACGCTATCACGAACAGCTTCAGATGGCCGAGGCCGCCTAGACGACGGCGCTTTGAGCTGCACCGCGCAGCGGGCCTACGCATTTTATAAACGCGCTCTAAACCGGCAGCCGCGCGTTGCTTATAATCCCGTATGTGAAGCGTCCAGCCATCCTTTGTCCTTTCTTTGTCCACCTGATCTGGCGCTGCACAATCACTGTCGCAATGCGCTTTCGTAAATGAGCACGTCGTCATGCGAATCCTGGCTATGATCCTCGCCGGTGGGCGCGGCAGCCGGCTGAGCGTGCTGGCTAACAAACGCGCCAAACCTGCTGTCCCTTTTGCGGGCAAATACCGCATCATAGATTTCCCCCTCTCCAACTGCGTGAACAGCGGTATCTACACCGTTGGTGTGGTGACGCAATACCGCCCTCGCTCACTCCAGGATCATATTCGCAACGGCGCGCCGTGGGACTTAGACCGCCTCAACGGCGGTGTGTGGATGCTCCAACCCTACCAGGGACGCTTGGCCTCCGACTGGTATGAAGGCACCGCCGACGCTATCTACCAGAACTTAGATTTTGTGCGCAACGCGCGCGCCGACTATGTGCTGGTGCTGTCCGGCGACCACGTCTATAAGATGGACTACAGCATCCTCATCAGCTTCCATCAAGAGAAGCGCGCCGATGTCACCGTCGCCACGCTGCGCGTCTCCCCAGAAGAAGCCAGCCGCTTCGGCATCGTGCAAACCGATGCCGACTATCGCGTCATCCACTTCGAGGAGAAGCCGCCCCAACCTAAGGGCACGCTGGCTTCAATGGGCATCTATGTATTCAATTACGACACGCTGGTTAAGGTATTGAACGAGGACGCCAAGGACCCAAACTCCTCGCGCGACTTCGGCAAGGACATCTTCCCGAAGATGGTGCGCGAGAAATACCGCGTCTTCGCCTTTCCTTATGCCGACTACTGGGTGGATGTCGGCACAATCCAGTCATACTGGGAAGCGCACATGGATTTGCTGGCCGACACACCGCCGCTTGACCTGTTGGACCGTGAATGGGTGATCCACACGCGCTCTGAGGAGCGCCCGCCGGTCAACATCCGCACCGGCGCCACGGTCAATCATTCGCTCATCACCGACGGCTGTGTGGTCGAAGGCTCAGTGGAATACTCCGTGCTTTCCCCAGGCGTCCGCGTCAAGCGCGGCGCTGTTGTGCGCTATTCCATCGTGATGACCGACGCAGTGATCGAGCAAGGTGCCATGGTGGACCGCTGCATTATTGACAAGAATGTGATCATCGGACGCGGTGCGTGCGTCGGATACGGCTCAGACTACACGCCGAACAGCAACCCTGATTTACACCTTTCCACGGGCATCACCGTGATCGGCAAGAACACCATCATCCCACCAGACTTTCGCATCGGTCGCAACGTCATTGTTGGGAGCGACCTCAACGACGATGCCTTCAGCGGCAGCTACTTGCCCAGTGGGCAAAATTTCATGATAGAAGCGACCGACTGATGAGGATTGACCACCTGGCCATCGCTGTTGCTGACCTAGATGCTGCGCTGACGTTCTACCGCGACGCACTCGGCCTAGCGGTCGAGCGTGTCGAGAACGTAGAGAGCGAGGGCGTGAAGATCGCCTTCCTGCTGCTTGGCGATAGATCAGGACAGCCGGGCGCGCGGCTCGAGCTAGTCCAACCAACGCGCGAGGACACCGGCATCGTGAAATGGATGAACAAACATGGTCCAGGCATGCACCATGTTTGTCTAGAGGTGTCCGACATTGAGGCTGTGCTCGGCCGGCTGGCTGCACATGGCTGCGAGTTGATCAATCCGCAGCCGGTGACGCGCAAAGACGGAACGCGCTACGCGTTCATCCATCCGCGCAGCGCGTTCGGCGTGCTTGTGGAGTTATACGAGAAGCCGGCGCAGTAATTTAGTCAATCTTCTTGCCGATCTCCTCCAGCAGGCGCTCGCGCGTCTCCTCCAGCGGGATGCGCTCGATCACCGGCGCGAAGAACCCCTCCACGACCAAGCGGCGCGCCTCGCGCAGCGGGATGCCCCGGCTGCGCAGATAGAAGATCGGCTCGTCCTCCAGCCGGCCCACCGTGCTGCCATGCGTACAGCGCACATCGTCCGCCTCGATCTCCAGGCCGGGGATGGAGTCGGCCCGGCTGCGGCTGGAGAGCTGGAGGTTGCGGTTGGCCTGATAGGCGTCGGTCTTCTGCGCGCCGGGGAAGACGCGGATGTTGCCACGCCACACCGTGCGCGCTTCGTCGCGCAGCGCCGCTTTATACAGTAGATCGCTCTTGCAAGCCGGCGCGATGTGGTTTTGCTGCGTGTCGTAGTGAAGCTGCTGGCGCGTGTCCGCGAAATACACGCCGCTCAGCAGCGCTGTGCCGTGTGGCGCGATCAGGTCGGCCTCAATCGAGCTCTTGGTGAACTTGCTGCCGAGCCCGCCGACGACCCAATGCAAGGTCGCCGATTCGCCGACCTTTGCCCGCTCGGTGGAGAAGTTATAGACGTTCCGCCCCCAGTCCTGGATGCTCACGTAGTCAAGCTCGGCGCCCTTGGCGAGGATGATCTCCACCACGCCGTCGTACAACGCTTGATGTGCACCTGTCTCAGAGGCGAAGTCCTCGATCAACGTCGCCTTGGCGCCCTCCTCCAAGATGACCAGGGTGTGATAGAAGCCGGCCAGTTGATCGGCAGCCATGCGAATGGTTGTGCGCAGCGGCTGCTCGACGACCACGCCGGCGGGCACGTAAAGGATCGTCCCATAGCGCATGAACACGCCATGCAGCGCCGCGTAGTAGGCGTCGCTCAGGCGCACGCATTGCGTCATCAGCCACGCCTCGAGCAGCGGCGCATGATCCTTCGCCGCTGCCTCAAGGCTGGTGAAGAGCACGCCCTGCTCGCGGAGCGCAGGAGGCAGTTCGCTGCGCGCCACGTCGAGCAGGGTATTCGCTGGCGTGATGCCGCTGAGGATGAGGTCCAATCGGAAGGTGCTCAGGTCAACGCGACGCCAGAGTTCATCGTGCCGGTTAGGCGGCGCGGTGTCGCGGAAGACGCGCAGCGCTTCCAAGCGGCGAGCGGTCATCCATGCCGGCTCATTCAGCGCAGCAGCATAGCGCTCGACGAACTCGCGCGTTAACTCGCCGGCCCTCACGACCGGCGCAGGTTTGAGCACAGGTTGCACCATCGCCATGGCTACCCCACCGTCCCCTCCATCTGCAGGGCAATCAGGCGGTTCATCTCGACCGCGTATTCCATCGGCAGCTCCTTGACCAGCGGCTCGATGAAGCCGGAGACGACCATGGTGCTGGCCTCCTCTTCGCTGATGCCGCGGCTCATGGCGTAGAACAGTTGTTCCTCGCCGATCTTGCTCACGCTGGCCTCGTGGCCGATCACCACGTTGTCGTTGTCCACCTCGATATACGGATACGTGTCGCTGCGGCTGCGCTCGTCGAGCAACAGCGCGTCGCACACGACGTTGCTGCGGCTGTTCTCGGCGTTGCGATACACCTTGAGCAGGCCGCGGTAGCTGGTGCGCCCGCCGTCCTTGCTGATGGACTTGGAGATGATCTTGCTGGTGGTGTTGGGCGCGGCGTGCACGACCTTGCCACCGGCGTCCTGGTGCTGGCCGCGGCCGGCAAAAGCGATCGAGAGGATCTCGCCGTGCGCGCCCGGCTCCATCAGGTAGACGGACGGATATTTCATTGTCAGCTTAGAGTTGTGGACGATGAATCCCTGAGACACAAAGTTGCCCGTGCCCTCAACCTCGATATCCCATGTCGGCACAGGCTCGGCGCTGGCTTCGGATACTGTCACATCAACGACCTCGACGGCCTCGGGCAGGGTGATGCTCGAACGCCCGATGCGGCGATGATGGCGCAGCTTGGCCGGCGCGCATGCCGCAGCCGCCTCACGAAGCGACGGGCTGACATGCCGCAATAAGCGTTCATCCAGGGGGAAGGACAGAATGTGCGCGCCATGGGCCGTGCACTCCACCCCCATGATGGACACTTTGCGCGGCTGATCAAATTCAGTCTGCAGACGCGCGGTGATGCCCAGAGTAGTCAACAGAAAAGCGACGCTTTCCAGCAGCCTGCGGTCGGAAGACTTGAGCACGAATCGGCGCGCAGGCGACACATGCCCATCGGCATCCAGGTAGCCGGCGATGAACGCCAGGCGCTGCGATTCAGGCAATGAGCCGATCCACTCGGGCACGCGCTTCTTGCCGTCTGAGCCTACAAAACCATTCAGCGTCAACAGCTCAGCCAGCGCCTTGCTGCTCCAAGAGAGATGATGACCATCCTTGCGCTCCGTTGGTTCTGCTTCCAAGACTGTTGACATCACGCTGAGCAATTGCTCGCGCGCGCGATCGGTCGCCGGCGTCGCAAAGCCAACTTTCGCCCAGCGGATGACGCCGGCAGTCTTGGCTTCGCGCACATCGAGGTTGCCGTCGCCAAGCCAGTATCCGAAGAGCCACATCAGGTCGTCGGTGGTCTGGACGACGTCCTTCAAGCGCGACTCCCTGCTGCGCGTCGCGGTAAGTCCATCGGCATACTGGTTGCTGGTGTTGAAAGTCACCTCATCCGACGGCAACTGTAGCAGGTAAGGCGCGCCATAATCCAGCGAGGTGCATGGGACGATCGCCTGCCGCAGGTGATCCGCGCGCACGTAAGCCAAGCGATAGCGCCCTGACTTCTTGGCTGCGTCAGGTTGATAAACGTATGAGTAGAACGGGTGATTGGCAGTCACGCGCAGCTTGCGCTCGCCGGCAGCCACTGTATGCACCGGTTGATAACCAGAGAAGCGCTTGGCCAACACGCGCCGGAAGCATAGTTGGCCGGTTTGCTCGTCATACGAAAGCACCTGGTCATTCACGTCCAACGACTCAATGGTCTTGATGCCTTCTGGCGTGATCACTGTCGAGCCTTCGGCCAGGCATCCTAAATTGCCATCCACCCATTCCATCGTGGCGCCTTCGTAGGCGACCGCCCGCTTGGTCACCAGGTTATACACGTTCGTGCTCCAGTTTTGGATCGTGGTGTAGCGGCAGCGGGCGCCCTTTTTGACGATGATCTCGACCACCGCGCTGTGCAGAGAATCGCTGGAATAGACCGGCGCAGTGCACCCCTCGACGTAATGCACTTGCGCGCCCTCGTCCACGATGATCAGCGTGCGCTCGAACTGGCCCACGTTCTTAGCGTTGATGCGGAAGTACGCCTGGAGGGGCATCTCGATCTTCACGCCCGGCGGCACGTAGATGAACGAGCCGCCCGACCATACTGCGCTATTGAGCGCAGCAAACTTGTTGTCTGTATAGGGGATGACCGTGCCAAAGTACTGCCGGAACAGCTCAGGATACTCGCGCAGGGCGCTATCAGTGTCCAGGAAGATCACGCCCTGAGCTTCCAGTTCCTTGGCCAGGTTGTGGTAGATCACCTCGGATTCATACTGCGCGCCCACGCCGGCCAGATACTTCTTCTCCGCCTCCGGGATGCCCAACCGTTCGTAGGTGTCCTTGATCTCTTGAGGCAGTTCATCCCACGAATTCGCCTGCTTGTCGGTCGGGCGAATGTAGTAGTAGATGTCGTTGAAGTCAATCTCCTTCAGGGCCTCGCCACCCCAATTGGGCATTGGCTTGCTGTTAAAAGCCGCCAGCGCCGCCAGCCGGAAGCGGGTCATCCACTCCGGTTCGCCCTTTAGCCACGAGATCTCCTTCACAATCTCCTCGTCCAGGCCCTTGCGGCTCTTGAAGACATAGTTCTCCGGCTCCGCGAAGCCGTATTTCTCCAGATAATGCTCGTTCACCGAAACTTGCGATTTCTCCTCGGCCATCACACACCTCCTTTAAGTTAGTTCTCTGCCTCTGGCTCTTTCAACCAGTTGTAGCCGCGCTCTTCGAGATGCAGGGCCAGCTCTGGGCCACCGCTCTCCACGATGCGGCCGTCAATCAGCACATGCACGTAATCGGGCTTGATGTAGTTGAGCAGACGCTGATAGTGCGTGATCACCAACACGCCCATCTTCGGGTTTTGCGCGTGGATGGTGTTCACCCCTTCGCTCACAATTCGCAGCGCGTCAATATCCAGGCCGGAGTCGGTCTCATCCAGGATAGCCAGCTCCGGCTTGAGCATGGCCATCTGAAGGATCTCGGCGCGCTTCTTCTCGCCGCCGCTGAAGCCATCGTTCAGATACCGGCCGGCGAAGGCGTTATCTACCTTGAGCAATTGCAGCGCCTCGCGCAGTTGCTTGGTGAAGACGGGGATGGGGATGCCCTTGACATCCGGCGGCACTGTGCCACCATTCTTGGCCGCAGCCTCGGCCTTGATGCGCGCGTTGATCGCCGTGCGCAGGAAGTTGGCCACCGTGACTCCCGAAATGGCCACCGGATACTGAAAGGCCAGGAAGATCCCTGCGCGGCTGCGCTCATCTGGCTCCATCTCCAGGATATTCTGGCCTTTGAAGATCACCTCGCCGGCAGTCACCTCATAGCTCGGATGACCAGCCAAAGCGTATGCCAGCGTGCTCTTGCCGCTGCCATTCGGACCCATGATGGCATGAATCTCCCCAGCATTCATGGAAAGGCTCAGCCCCTTGAGGATCTCGCGGTCCGTGTCAACGACCTTTACGTGCAAGTCTCGTATCTCAAACCACTTGGCTTCCATAGGGTATGCGCTCCTTTGTCGCACGCTCGTCAGATTTGAACTCCATATAAATCCTGACTTGACGGGAGTATAACTTAATATCTCGACGCCGTTAACATGGACAGCATAAAGTTCTCGGCTGAATTCCTGCTGAGAGAACTACTCCCGCCCAGAAGAGAGCGGCGCGGGCTTGGTGTTGGCCGTAGAGAGGCGAAACAACCACGCGCTCACGGCAACAAATAGCGTCAACAGGGTCAAGAGCTTGGCCAGCGGGGACATCGGCAGCAATGCGGCGAGGCCGAGCAACAGACAGGCCGATGCATAGAGCGCCACGATCCGGCTGGCCGGCCAACCCTGGTCAAACAAGCGCAGATGCAGGTGGCCCCGATCAGGCGTGGCTGGGCTGCGCCCCTGGCGGAGGCGGTCAATGATCTGCCAGAGCACATCGGCGATCGGCAAGCCCATCACCAAGAGCAACAGCGCGACCTTGGCGCCGCCGACGATGCCCACGCAGGCCAGCAGATAGCCCAGATAGGCCGCGCCGCCGCCCAGGAAGATGCGCGCCGGCGGCCGATTAAAGATGAGAAAGCCAGCCAACGCCCCGATCAGCGCAATCGGCAGCAGAGAGACGCTGTACTGCGCCTCGCGCCACATGTGAACCGCCACGACCGCTGCGGCGATCAAGCCAATCGCAGACGCCAACCCATCTACGCCGTCGAGGAAGTTCACCGTGTTGATCATGCCCAGGAACCAAAAGAGCGAAAGGCCAACCACAGCCACATAGCCCAATCCAGGCCCGAGCACCTCCGGCGCAGTGAGCACCACTTCCCGGCCCGTCAGCGGGTTGGTGAAGCGCTCGATAAAGACCTGGCTGCTGATGGCCACCAGCGCGGCAAAAGCCTGGAAGGCGAGCTGCGCACGCGGCGAGAGGTCGCGCCTGTCGTCGGCCAGCGCGGCCAGGAAGATCACCACGCTGCCGGCGATCAGGCCGGCAAAGCGCAGCGGCTCGCGCGGATCCAACGACGAGACGCCGAACGAGCGGCTGAGCAGCGCAGCCAGCGTGAACGCGCCGAACAGCGGGATCAGGCCCAGCCGTGATGTGCGGCGGGCGTGTCTGCGCCGTCCGCCAGGTTCATCGGCGATTCCCCAATGCAGGCCGGCGCGGATCGCCAGCGGCGTCAGCAGTAGCGCGCTGACAAAAGCGATCAGCAGCGTGCCCAGCGCAGCAACGAGCGGCGCTCCCATGGAGAGTAGCGAGCGCAAATGATAACGTGACCGCGCTAGCGAGGTTAGATAAGGACATAGCCGCTGTGGTGAACTCGTCTATTTGAGCCACTTCTCATGCTTACAATCACATCATGACGCGCGACGTTCCCATCGCCATTGTCAAAGGCGCAGGCGACCTTGGCACAGGCGTCGCCTATCGCTTGTGGAAGTGCGGATTCCGCGTGCTATGTACCGATCTGGAGCAACCCTTAGTCATCCGTCGCACGGTCGCATTTGCTTCGGCGATCTACGAAGGATGTATCACGGTAGAGGGTGTCGCCTGTCAACGGATCATTTATGCGGATGAAGCCTTCCAACTCTGGCAGCGAGAGACGTTGCCGGTCATCGCTGATCCGGGTGCCCGCACCGTGCAAGCGCTGCGTCCGGAGATCGTCGTGGACGCGATCATGGCCAAGCGCAACACAGGCACGGCGATTCACGACGCCCCCTGCGTCGTCGCGCTGGGGCCAGGATTCACCGCCGGACAGGACTGCCATGCCGTTATCGAAACGCAGCGCGGCCACGACTTGGGCCGTGTGATCTGGTCAGGCAGCGCTGCGCCCAACACCGGCATCCCCGGCAAAATAGGCGGTGAGGACGCCCGACGGGTGGTGCGCGCCCCCTGCGATGGACAACTCTACGGCCGGCGGGCGATCGGCGACCTCGTGAAGGAGGGAGAGGTCATCGCACAGGTAGATCGCACGCCCGTGCATGCTACCCTCAGTGGCGTCCTGCGCGGCCTGTTGCACGATGGCGTGCTGGTCAAAGCCGGCATGAAGATCGCCGATGTTGACCCGCGCGGCGAACAGCGCTTCTGCTTCTCGATCAGCGATAAGGCGCTTGCTGTGGCGGGCGGCGTGCTCGAAGCCGTCTTTACCCTGCGCGCCCGCTGGCAGCGTCAGAACGTCGCCAGCTCCTGATAGGGCGTGGAGCACGGTGGGCCAGCAGCGTAACGCACACGGCGGGTGGTCAGTTCGGCGACGCACGACCACAACGTGGTCATCGCCCCTTGCACCCCGCACATCGGCGCGCTCCGGTCCGCCATGATGCGCGCTGCCGCGTCCAGCAGTCCATCAACGTCATCTTCCGCGCCGGCCCAATCGGCGCTTTGCATCAAAAACGTCAGCCGGCACACTGAGTGCGCCGACGCACGCCCACCTTGCAATTTCAACATGTCCGGATGCCGGTAGTGGTTAGTGACGGCCAGGACATCACCTTCTTGCTCGATCACGCGCACCCGGCGCGGGTCTGCTTCGACGACAAAGGCTTCCTGCGGATCGGCCACCAGGTAGTTCAGCGAGCTGAGGTGGGGAATGCGCGTCAGCAGGTCACAAGCCTGGCGCGCCGTGCGACACAGCTCCAGGACAAGGCGGACGACGAGATGAAAAGGGATACCAGGGCTGATGTCCGCTTCGTGCGGCGTGGCTGTCATCACCACGTGGAGCGAGGCGAACAGCCCGTGCTGGTTGAGGCCATCGTAACGGCCAGCGGGCACGCTCCCGCGCGCGCCAACGGTGGCATGCGCGCAGCAGTCCGGCACGAAGCGGATTCGCTGCCGGCGAGCCTGCTGGGGCAGATAATCGTAGTTGCGGCCGACCACCGCTCGACGAGTCGTCAACCCGCTTTGCGCGGCCCGCACGTTCACATAGCGAACGAACGTGGAACACCCCTCGGCGATGGCCGTAGCCGGCGCGGAAAGACCCACAGCCGACAAACGCGCCTTCAGGTTCACACGACAGCAGCGCTGCCAGAATTCGCGAAACGACAAACGCTGCGCATCGGCATACGCGCGCAACTCATCAACAAGGTGAGGATGGACATCCTTCACCACTTCCAAACACGCATCGGTAAAGCCCAGCGCGGGCGGCGGCCACCACCAGGGTTGCATCTGGAAGGGTGGATCTGCCAACCCCAAGACGTAACCGATATGGGCGTAGTCCCCGCGCAGATCGAACCAGCGATAGTCCGGCGCTTCGCACGACGTTAAAGACAACCGTCCTTGCCTGCTCATCCCCGGCCTCAAACCCACCCCCGCCCCACTAGTGAATATCAAAACGCGTATAACCTACCAGCGGGCCTTGATCAGTGAACACGGTCACTCGGATCGTGTAGCGACCTGCGGGCAACCCCTCAACCCCCCAAACAGTAAGCTGATCGTTCACCACCGGCGCGAGATGCGGTCCGCTGATCCAGCGCCACTCTGCTGGTTGTTCGCCTTCACCATACTCAACGATGTAGTGTTGAAAGCCCGGCGGGTTCACCGTGCCACGGATGGACAGCAGGCCACGCGCCACCGGTTCAGCCAAGGTGGGATAGGTGAGCAAGACATCGGGCGTCTGCGGCGGCGCGGACGGCGTCGGAGGAGCCATCACTAAGCCTGGATCGCGCGCCTGCACAGCGCGCTCGATGCGCTCGTCGGCGGGCAACGGCAACTGATCGGCGCTGAAATACTCGATCCGGCGGCGCGGACACGCAGATGAGGGGAGATGGCCACCGTATTCGCAAATCTCCACGCCGACGATCCCTGGCGGGGGAAGGAAATCGCGCGCGGGCTGGCCAGCCAGTGCTTCTTCCATGATCTGCTTCCAGATCGGCGCAGCACCGGTTATCCCGCTCACGCCACGCATTGGGCTGTTGTCGCTGTTGCCCACCCAAACCCCTACCACCAAGTCCGGGGTGTAACCGATGGTCCAATTGTCGCGGAAGTCGTTTGTTGTGCCGGTTTTGGCTGCTGCCGGCCTGGAGAGCCGCAGCGGGCTATTGGGGCCGAAAGTCCTAGCACGAGCGGCGTTATCGCTGAGCATGCTGGTGATTAACCAAGCGTGTTCTGGCCTGACCACCTGCTGGGGCTGCGTCATGCGGTAATCGCGCAGCAGCCTGCCGTCGGCGCTCTCCACACGCACAATCGCAATGGGCGGCTGACGCAGGCCATTGTTAGCTAACACGGCGTAAGCTGCTGTGAGGTCCAGCAAGCGCGTCTCCGCGCCGCCCAGCGCGATCGCCAGGCCATAGGCCGGATTGGGTGGGAAATTTAGCCCGACCCGTTGGGCCAGCTCTAGAAAGGCCGGCACGCCGACGAAGTGCAACGTCTCCACAGCCGGAATGTTCATGCTGCGGGCCAGCGCCTCGCGCATCAGCATCGGCCCGTGGAACTTGCCGTCGTAGTTCCTGGGACGATATACCTGGCCATAGGGATTGACGAACTCGACCGGCCGGTCCCAATACAGCGTCGCCGTCGTCCATCCGCGCTCCAGAGCGGCCAGATAGACGAATGGCTTCACCGCCGAACCTGGTTGGCGGGGCATGAGGGCAACGTTTACCTGGCCATCTATCGTGGCGTCGTTGAAGTCGGCACTCCCCACCATCGCCAGGATTTCGCCGCTGCGGGGCTCGATGATGACAGCAGCGCCATTGGTGACGTTCTTCTCGCGCAGCTGGGCGATCTGTTGACGAATGGCGTTCTCGGCGATCGCCTGCAGGCGCGGGTCGAGCGTGGTGTGAACGCGCAGGCCATCCCGATATAACCCCTTAGCGCCATATTCGGCGTCGAGTTGTTGCTTGACGAACTGCATAAAGTGCGGCGCAATGGTCGAGACGTTAGGCAGGGTTGCCGTGAAGGTGCGCGCGGCGATCTCGCGCTGGGCTTCGTAAATTTGATCAGGGCGGATGTAGCCGGCTTTGGCCATCAGGCGCAGCACGTCGTTTTGCCGACGCAGCACGCCGGCTTTGTTTGTAATTGGATCCCACAGCACAGGCGCTTGGGGGATGCCAGCCAGCATCGCGGCCTCGGCCAAGTTCAGCGCCTGAGCGGATTTGCCGAAGTAAAGCTGGGCAGCGGCCTCAATCCCATACGCCTGGTTGCCGTAGTAATTCTCGTTCAGATAGATCTCCAAGATTTGATCGCGCGAGTATCGTCGTGACAACTCATTGGCCAGCACGATCTCGCGGAGCTTACGCCGCAGCGTGCGCTCGCTGCGCTCGCGCGGGGAGAGCAACAGGTTGCGCGCCACCTGCTGTGTGATGGTGCTGCCGCCGCTCACCACCTCGCGCTCGGTCAGAACGTAATACACTGCGCGCACGATCGCCACTGGATCAAAGCCTACACCCGGCACATAGCGATAAAAGTTTGGGTCTTCCGTGGCCAGCGTCGCCTGAATGACGTAGGGACTGATCTGGCTCAGCGGCACGCGCGTGCGCCGGCCGGCAGTCGGATCCATTGGATCGGTAAGTTCAACGACTAGGTTGCCTTGTCGATCAAAGATTTGCGTGCTGGCGAATGCGCTCTGGACTGCGCTGAGCTGGCCGGGATCGGGGATTTCGCGCGCGATAAGCAGATAGGCTGTCGCGCCCGCGATGATGGCTGTGAAGGACAAGACAAAGCTCAGCAGGGCGAATGCAAAGAACACGCGAGCGATCCCGGCAGCAATTGAACGTTGCCTTCGCCCATCCTGGCCGGCTGATGACGGTGGGACAGGTGCACGTCGCTCGCCCGCATTGCGCGCCGGCACATAGCCGGGGCGCTGCGCCGGCGAAGAAGCAGAGGGGCGTGGCATCCGTCGAGCAGAATCATCCAATGGACGGACCATCGTTCTAAGCAGTATAAGTCTGGAATGGGCAGTGTAAGGAGTGCTCAACTTCGGGGTTGACTTGGCTCATTGACTTTAAACTGCCGGGAAATAACCTTTGCGTCCTCGGCGTCTCGGCGGTGCATGTTTCTCGCATCACCTTCAAGTGGCGCACTCCCCAATAAATGCGCCCAGCGCGAGTGTGCTTTAATAAGCAGATTGATGCACCGCTATCAGCCGGAGAATCCGCTCATCGTCCAGAGCGATCGCTCGGTGTTGCTGGAGGTGGACAACCCGCGCTACGCCGAGGCGCGTGACGCTTTGGCGCGCTTCGCCGATTTGGAGAAAAGCCCGGAGTACGTGCACACCTACCGCATCTCGCCGCTCTCGCTTTGGAACGCGGCGGCCGCCGGCCTGACCGCCGAGGCCATCCTGGGCGACCTGGAGCGATTCTCCAAGTATCCACTGCCTGAGAACGTCAAAGTAGATATTCGAGAGGCGATCAGCCGCTATGGACGGGTGAAGCTCATCCTGGCAGAGGGGCGGATGCTGATAACCACCGATGATCCGGTCTTGGCCGAAGAGCTAGCCCGCCATCGCTTGTTTGCCCCGCTGGTCAAGCAGCGCCTGAGCAACACGGACTTTGAAATTGACCCCGCGCAGCGCGGTCATGTCAAGCGCGTCTTGGTCCAGATCGGCTACCCAGCCGAGGACCTGGCCGGTTATGTGACCGGCGCGCCGTTATCTTTTGACTTGCGCACGACGACGCTCTCAGGCCAGCCTTTCGCGCTGCGCCACTACCAGGCCGACGCCGTAGAGGTGTATTGGGCACAGGGCAGCGCCGCCGGCGGCAGCGGCGTCATTGTGTTGCCCTGCGGCGCTGGCAAGACCATCGTCGGCATCGCTGCGATGCACAAGGCGCAATGCGCCACGCTCATCCTCACGCCAAATACGGTCGCTGTCCGCCAATGGATCCGCGAGCTGCTCGATAAGACCACCCTGACCGAGGAGCAGATCGGCGAATACAGCGGCCTGAAAAAAGACGTGCGACCGGTCACGATCTGCACCTATCAGGTGCTGACCTATCATCCGCGCAAACGGGGTGCGTCCTCCGCGTTGGCCGGTGCCAAGCCTGGCAGTCGTCGCCTGCCAGATTTGAGCGAGTATCCCCATATGGCCCTCTTCAACAGCATGGACTGGGGGTTGATCATCTACGACGAGGTGCATCTCTTGCCGGCGCCGGTCTTTCGCATCACCGCCGAGATCCAGGCCCGTCGCCGGCTTGGGCTGACGGCCACACTGGTGCGCGAGGACGGCTTGGAGGGCGACGTGTTCTCGCTGGTCGGCCCGAAGCGGTATGACGTGCCCTGGAAAGACCTGGAGCGCCAGGGCTGGATCGCCACCGTTGAATGTCACGAGGTCCGCGTGGCGATGGACGAAGAGGATCGCATGGAATACGCCGTGGCCAGCCAGGAACAGAAGTATCACTTCGCCTCGACCAACCCACGCAAGCTTGCCATCGTCTCCATGCTGGCTGCCAAGCACAAGGACGACGACGTGCTGATCATCGGCCAGTATATCCCGCAGTTAGAGGAGATCGCGCGTCGCCTGGACGCGCCACTGATCACGGGCGAGACCCCCGTGCGCCGGCGCGAGCAGCTCTTTAAACAGTTCCGCGCCGGCGAGATTCACCGCCTGGTGCTCTCCAAGGTGGGCAACTTCTCGATTGACCTACCCGACGCCAACGTGCTGATCCAGGTCAGCGGGATGTTCGGCAGCCGGCAGGAAGAGGCACAGCGCCTGGGGCGTATTCTGCGCCCCAAGCAGAACGGCCTGCTGGCCCACTTTTACACCATCGTCACGCGCGATACGCTCGACCAGGAATACGCCGCCAAGCGTCAGCTCTTCCTCACCGAGCAGGGCTATCACTACACCATCCTTTACGAGGAAGAAGTGCCCAGCTTTACGCCGGCGGTGATCGCAGTCACGCCCTCATCGTCGCCGCGCAAGGCCAGCGGGTTGCTGAACCAGCCATGATGCTGCTGTCCCCCTCACCGCTCAACCAATGGCCCACTGCCGAGCGCATCTCCCCGCCGCCTTTTGAACTGACCTCCGCCCTGGAGACGGGATTTAGCCCTGTCCAGCTCCGCGAGCTGGCGCGCTGGCTGGGGCTGGTGCCCAAGGGCAACTCGCGCGTGGGCCTGGCCGAGCAAGTCGCGCCGGCCCTCCAGGCGCGGGTCGCCCGCATGCGTCAATCTCCAGATGCGTTGTTGGAAGGGCTGACGTTGGAGCAGCAGGCGCTGGCCCGCCGGCTGCTGACGGCCTACGACCACCGTCTGCCCTTTGCGCGCAGTCTGGCCGCCGCGCTGTGGAGCACAGCACCGGAGCGCGCCGCCCGTCCGCAGAGCGACGCGCTGCGCCACGCCAGCGCGATCCTCGAGGAGCTACATCGGCGCGCGCTCCTCTTCCCCACCGTGCCCGGCCAGCACCAAGACTTGAGCCGCGATATTTACTATCGCTGGTTGCCGCTGGGGGACGTCCGCCCACCGGTCGTGCAGTGGCATATCCCAGCAGTTGAGGAAGTGTGCACCCCGAACATGAGGCAGCCCAGCTTCATCGAGAGCTTCGATGCCTTCCTGCATGCCATATCGGCGGGGGGCATCACGTTGAACAAAGCGCCCAAGCCACATCCAGAAGCTGGCCAGTTCCCCTGGCTATCGCGCTGGGAGCATGACGCTGAAGAAGCAGAGCGCATTCTGCGCTCGCGGGCTAACTGGGTGCCCGACCCGAGCACCGGCATCGGCGTCCCACTGCGGGATGCATTGTCGCCGGCGGCGCTGCTCGCGCTGGAAAGCCGCACTGGGCTCAGCGCGCCTCAACTGGAGTTCTGCTTTGCGATCGCCTGTGCCTTGCAGCTTATCGCGCCACCGCCCGATCAATCAGCAGCGCTCTCCGTGCATCCCCACGCGCTGGAGGAGTGGCTGTTGGGCACGCCTGAGCACAAGCTACAACAGGCCTGGCAGGCTTGGAGTGAGCGGCTCATGGCCGACCTGGAAGTGCGCAGCGCTGCCGCGCGCGCAACGCGCGCATTTCGCGTGATGCGCGCCATCGGCGCCCGCACCTTCACGCCGGCCACGTTGGCCGCCGAGTGGTGCGCGCTGCGTCGCTATGTGTTGCGCGTCCTGCGCGGCCTGCCGCCCGCCAAATGGATTCGCTGGCATGGCTTGAGAGCGCAGCTCTTCCACTTCTACCCAGAATGCCTGTGGCAGGTGGCGACGCCATCACACTGGTGGCTGGCCTGGGCGAGCAATGGCGTGCGGTTGCGCCTCTCCCAGGCCGAGGAATGGCACGCCAGCGTCGGCCTCATCATGGAGCACATCATCCGCGATTCACTGGCCTGGTTTGGCGCGGTGGAGGTGCGCACGGCAAAAAACGGAGAGTTAGACGCCTTTCGCATCACCCGACTGGGAACTTGGCTACTGGAGGGCCAGCCCGAAGCGCTGCCAGCTGAGGCTTTGCCCAAGCCGCGACCCATAGAGCGCATCGAATGGCTGGACGAGCATGCCCTGCGCGTGCCGCCCGGCCCAGAACGAGCCGAGCTGGTCGCCCTGCTGCGCCGCGCAGCGGTGAACGGCGGCGCGCCTTTTAGTTATGTCTTCAACGCCGAAAGCGTTGAGCAAGGGTTGCTCGCAGGGGTCACCTTAGCGGAACTGGCTGCCCAGCTTGACCGTCACGGCGTGCGCCCCACTCCCGCTGTCGATCGCCTGTTCAACACGTTAGGCGCGCGTTTGGGCCGCGTGCGCGTGTATCCCTCGCTGGCCGTGTTGGAACTCGCCGACCCGGCTGCCGCTCAGGAGCTGCTGGCGAGCACGGACCTACAAGCGCACGTGCTCTACCAAGTATCTCCGCGCGTGTTTATCCTGCGGCAAGATGGCCTGGATGCGCTTATCGAGCAGATTCAGCAGAAAGGCTATACGCCGAGGGTCAAATAACGTGTGCATTCGGCATGAGGAACGCAAGGAGTGGCGGGGCAAGTTCAGCAGCGGAGAGAAAGCCGGCCGTCGTCTGGCACGCCAGCCCTACTGACTTTCAGCGCGACCTGGGCCGTTACTGGCGCCACGTGCGCAAGGTGAAGGGGCTGCCGCTGACCCGCGAAGGCCGGATATACAAGAGCGCCTTTAAGGCCCTGTGCCATGCGTTGAACCTGGCAGACCCACCGCCAGATGAGCAACACGTCCCGCGGTTGAAATTCATGCGCTCCCTGCTGGAGGCGCTGCAGGCTCTGCACCTCAGTGAGGACGCCCACCACTTAGTCGCCAACCCGGATAGCGCATGGTTCAGCTTGCCGCTGGCCCAAAGGATCGCTCGCACCTTCGAGGCCTGGCGCGACCTTTTTGTATGGAATGAGATAGGCGTAGCAATCAGCCAGTTGCGATCTGGCCCTGTCCTTTTTAATTACGGCAGCTTGCTGTTGCGTGGTCGCCAGGCGCTCCTCAGGGCAATCCGCCAAGCAGTGGCCGCAGACACCAACCGCTGGATCGCGCCGGCGGCGCTGGTGCCACACAGCGGCTACCTCCTGCAGGACACACGGAGGACATCCCTTGGGGGACAAGATACGAAGTTCTGGAAAGAACTTGACCTCGCGTTCGTGATCAGTGCCGTGAGCGGGCCGCTGCACTGGATGGGCCTGGTCGAGCTGGGCTATCCGCGCGCGCCGGTTCAGGAAGGCGAGCCCCCCAGCGCATTCCGCTTGACCTCTGCCGGCGCGTGGCTGCTGGCGGATGGCGCTCAACCCGAGTTCGTTGAGAGCGGCGGGCGGCTGATTGTTCAGCCAAATTTCACCTTGTTGGTCCTCGAGCCGATCTCCGACGCCGTACTGAGCGATATTGATCACTTCGCTGAATTGCAAAGTGACGATCGCGCCGTGACTTATCGGTTGACGCGCGAGGCGCTCTACCGCGGCCAGCAAGCCGGCTGGGACGCTGCGCGGGTGATCGCCTTTCTAGAAGCCCACCAGGGCGGACCGCTGCCCGCCAATGTGCGCCGCTCACTAGAGGAATGGGAGGCCGCACACCGCCGGATCACCATCCACCGCTCGGCTTCAGTCGTCCAGTTCGCTGATGCTGCCACCGAGGCAGCGCTCGAGCCGTTGTTAGCGCCATTTGGCTCGCAATCGATCGGCCCTCGATTTCACCTGCTGTCCGGAAATGCTCTGGACGCTGCGCGCGCGCTGCGCGAGGCCGGCTGGCCGCCTTTGATCCAAACAGAGACAGAGACAGGCCAATCACTGCGCATTGACGACGACGGGCAGGTGACGTTCTCTCAACCCACGCCCAGCCTCGACGTGCTGGGGCAATTGGCCCGCTTCGCCGAAATCCTGATCCGCCCAGATGGCAGCTTGGGTGCGCGCCTGACCGAGAAGAGCGTGCGCGCCGCCGTGAGCGCCGGCCTGAGCATCGAACAACTGTTCCAGACGCTCGAAGCGCTGCACGACGGCCCCTTGCCCGACGCGCTGCGGGCGCGCCTGAACATGTGGGGCAGCTTTTACGGCAGCGCGTCGTTTGAGCAAGCAGTGCTCCTGAGGGTCGCAGATCACCGCGTGCTCGACAACCTGCTGCGCGATCCGAAGATCGGTCGCTTCCTCCGCGCCGTCGAAGGCAGCAGTCAGCCGATCGCCCTGCTGAACCCGATTCATCTCGATGTCGTTCGGAGTCGGCTGTGCGAGCTAGGGATTGACGTTCATGACCAGGGTGCAGGGGCATAGCTGCACCTCCACCCAATAGGGCAACCTCATACTTACCAACAAAGGTAAGTCGGAGGACAGGCGCAGCAGTGCCATTGACCGCCCAGATTCTGCCCCTCCAACACAGCGTGCCTCTGGGCGGCTACAAAGGATGCTGTGCTTTCACCTTGTCTGCGTTCTCTGCGTCTCCGCGCGAGATCGGCCTCCCTCTCAACTGCGCATGCCTCCTCAGCGCTGGCGCTCCATCCTGAGTTACGATCGGTGTGCGACTCATGTGGCAAGAGTATTTCATCCCCCGCTCGCTTGACCAAGCCATCGCGCTGCTGGCCGAACACGCCGGTCGAGCGCGGATCATCGCTGGCGGCACCGATCTGCTGGTCGAGTTTGATCGCAATGTGCGCCCATCCTGCGCACTGATCGACATTTCTCGTCTGCCGGGGTTGGACCAGATCACGCTGGATGATCGCGGTTGGCTGCATCTCGGCCCCTTGGTCACCCACAACGATGTGGTCAGCTCCGCGCTGTGCGCGACACATGCTCGACCGCTGCGCCAAGCCTGTTGGCAGGTCGGCGCACCGCAGATCCGCAACCGCGGCACAATAGCCGGCAACCTGATCACCGCCTCGCCGGCCAACGACACCATCACTGCGCTGATGGCGCTGGATGCGGTGGTGACGCTGCGCTCAATGCGCGGCCAACGCCAGGTCGCGCTCGCCGACTTCTACACCGGCGTGCGCAAGACCGTGATGCAGGACGATGAGGTGCTGGTGGACATCGCCTGTCGCGCCCTGGGCCAACAGCAAGCCGGCGTGTTCTTAAAGCTCGGCCTGCGCCGTGCACAGGCCATCTCCGTGGTGAACTGCGCAGTGGTGCTGACGATGGATGAGGAGGGGCGAACGACAGATGCGCGGATCGCGCTCGGCGCCGTGGCGCCGACGATCCGGCGCGCTCATCAAGCGGAACAAGCCTTAATCGGCCATCGGCTCAGCCAGGCCGTGATCGCCGAAGCTGCGGCATTGGCTGCTCAGGCCGCTCAACCAATAGATGACATCCGCGGCAGCGCGAACTACCGGCGCGAAATGGTCACGACGCTGGTGCTGCGCGCGCTGCGCCAGTTGGCCGCCGGCGGTGTGGCCGACGAGGCGCAGGCGCCGGCCACGTTGCGCATCGGCGCTGCGCCGTCCTCCCCACCCGACAGCCCGCCTATGCCCATCCGCACAACGGTGAACGGGCGGGAATACACGATCACGCACGCCGAAGCAGGGAATAAAACGCTGCTGCGCCTGCTGCGCGAAGATTGCGGCCTCATCGGCACAAAGGAAGGGTGCAGCGAAGGCGAATGCGGGGCTTGCACGGTCATCCTCGACGGGCGCGCCGTCATGTCCTGCCTGGTGCCCGCGCCGCGCGCGCATGGCGCGACGATCATCACCATCGAGGGGGTGAAGGCGCTTTGGCCCAAGGGTGCCCAGGACAATCTGCATCCACTCCAGCGGGCGTTTATCGAAGCCGGCGCTGTGCAGTGCGGCTACTGCACGCCTGGATTCATCATGAGCGGCGCTGCGCTGCTGTGCGAGCATCCACAGCCCAGCGAAGCCCAAATCAGGGAAAGCATCAGCGGCAACTTATGCCGCTGCACGGGTTACTACAGCATTCTCAACGCCTTTCGACGAGCGACCGAGCGCGATGACTGAATCAGAACGCGACGAAACACAGCAAATCATCAACGCCTTTCTCGAGGGCGAAGCGCAAGAGGCGCTCCCGCCCGATCATCGCAGCGGCTACGTGGCCGTGGTGGGCAAGCCGAACGTGGGCAAATCCACGCTGGTCAATGCGCTGATCGGCCATAAAGTGGCGATCGTCTCGCCAAAGCCGCAAACCACCCGCCGGCGCATCTTGGGCATCCTGACCCGTCCAGAGGCCCAGATCCTCTTCCTCGACACGCCCGGCATCCACGAGCCGAAACAGGCGCTGAATCGCTACATGATGCGCGAGGTCCAGGCTGCCTTGACCGATTGCGATGTCATCTTGTTCGTCACCGACGTCAGCCGCCCTCCCACCGAAGAGGATCAGCGGGTGGCGGAGCGCATCCGCCGGCTGCCACAGCCGAAGCTGCTGGCGATGAACAAAGCCGACCTGCTCGATCCACGCCACGTGGTGGAATACGTGGCGGCCCACGAAGCGCTCTTGCCGGCGGAGCCAGACGAGGACAAAGGCCGTGAACAGGATCAAGCCGGCGCAGCGGTGAAGCAATCCGCCGTCGAGGCTATCTTTCACCCGCGCACCTCAATGCTCACTTCGGGCGTGCGCGGGGACAACTTGGAGAAGCTGCTCGGGATGTTGCTGAACGTGCTCCCCTATGGCCCGCGCTACTTTCCAAGCGGGCAGGTCACCGACCAGCATAAGTACATCCTGGTTGCGGAGCTGATACGCGAACAGGCGCTGCGCTTTCTGGAGCAGGAGGTGCCACACAGCGTCGCCGTCGCAGTTGACGATTGGCAACGCCGGCCAAACGGCATGATTTACATCGCCGCGACGGTCTATGTGGAGCGCGAATCTCAGAAGGGCATCTTGATCGGCAAGGGTGGTCAAATGCTCAAGAAGATCGGGAGCGCCGCCCGCCTGGAGATCGAGCGCGAGCTGGGCAGCAGGGTCTATTTGGAACTATGGGCCAAGGTGCGCCCCGGCTGGCGGCGAGATGAAGCGTTGGTCGCCCGCTTGCTGGAGGGCAGGATGTGACCTGTCCTGCCTCACCTGAGGGTGCATTCACAGCTAGGGGCAGCACCTTGGGTAGGCGACGGCAGTGCCGTCGCCTACCCTTTCTTACCTTCGCTAGCAGCATAGCCTGATTGAGGGTTACCTCCATTAGGTGAATGCACCCTCACCTCATGCTCACATCTCCTTCTTAGAATAGAAGCAGTGCACTAACGCGCCCGTATGTCATTATTCACCGACGTTAAGCCCGAACAAGCGACGCAGTTGCGGCGACCACTCGTCAAGCCTGTCCAGGGAGCCGGCCAGCCCTCGCTGAGCCGGCGCACGCTGAGCGTGCGCGCGATGCGCGCGCTATGGTTCGGCGCGGTCATGGTGGCCGGCTTCATCTGGTGGGAGGTCATCCTCAGCCGCATCATCGGTCCAGAGCGCGTGGCGGCCGGGCGCATGGCGCGCATGGTCAGGCTGGCGCGCAACTTCCGCAAACTCGCCATCTCGCTCGGCGGCGTCTGGATCAAGCTTGGCCAGTTCCTCAGCAGCCGGGTAGACCTGCTGCCCCCGCCGGTGATCGCCGAGTTATCCGGCTTACAGGATGCCGTGCCGCCGGAACCGGCGGAGGTGATGCTGCCGCTGATCGCGCATGAATTAGGTCGCCCGATCCACGAGGTCTTTGAGGATTTCGACCCGCACCCCGTTGCTGCGGCGTCCTTCGGCCAGGTCTATCTGGCGACCCTGCGTCTGCCCGCCGAACCATCAGCAAACGGCAAATCCGCCTTTGTGCTCAAGCGCGTCGTGGTCAAAGTGCAGCGACCGCACATGGAGGAGATCGTCCGAGTTGACCTGCGCGCGCTGCGGACAATTGCCGGCTGGCTGAAGTTCTATAAGCCCATCCGCCGGCGGGCAAACATAGACGCCCTGGTGCGCGAGTTCAGCGAGGTCGTGTTTCAAGAGCTGGACTACCTCCAGGAAGCGCGCAACGCCCAGGAGTTCGACAGCCACTTCGCCCGCGACACGGGCGTGCGCGTGCCCAGGGTATACACCCAGTTCACAACGCGCCGCTTGATCGTGCTGAAGAATGTCGAGGACATCAAAATCCTCGACTTCGAGGGCCTGGAACAAGCCGGCGTCTCGCGGCGCGAGGTGGCCCAGAAGCTGTTCAATACGTACCTCAAGCAGGTCTTCGAGCATGGCTTCTTCCATGCCGACCCGCATCCCGGCAATTTGTTCGTGCAGCCGCTCGACCGCGCAACCGCCCGCGCGTGGGGGGTGCCGATCGGCGAAGGCACGCCCTTCCGACTGACCTTTGTGGACTTCGGCATGATGGGGCGCATCCCGCCGGCCTTCATGCGCGAGCTGCGCGAGTTCATCATCGCTGTCAGCCTGAAGGACGCGCGCCGCTGGACCGCTTCTGCGCAGCGCCTCGGATTTCTGCTGCCAGAAGCCGATCTGTTGCGCGTAGAGCAAGCAGTGGGGGCGCTCTTCGACCGCTTTTGGGGCACAGCGGTCAACGACCTGAGCAACGTTGAGTTCGAGGAGATGTACGCCTTCGCCACGGAGTTCCGCGATTTGCTCTCCGACCTGCCGTTTCAGATCCCGCAGAACGTGCTTTATCTTGGCCGCGCGGCGAATATCCTGGCCGGCATGCTGACAGCCCTTGACCCTGCCTTCAACCCGTGGAAGGCCCTTCAACCATTCGCCCGCGACATGAACGAACAGCGCGAGCGCACCTCGCGCCCCGTCCAGGACGTGCTCAACGAAGGCGTTCGCCTGCTGCGCCAGACCATCCAACTGCCCAACCAGAGCGAGGCCTTCTTCTCCAAGGCCCTCAACGGCCAGCTCGAGATCCGCGCCCAGCTCAGCACAAAATCCACCGAAGACCTGAGGCGGATCGAGGCCAGCGTCTCGCGGCTGAGCTGGGCAGTGGTCTTCGCCGCGCTGCTCATTTGCGGGACGATGCTGCTGGTGAACGTGTCCTCTTTGCTCGGCGCGCTCTGTCTATTGTTGGCCTTGCCGGTGTTGGGCCGCTTGTTGCTGAGCTAAGCTCGGCAGATTTGCGCTGCGTCCAACGGGGCGCGCTCGTCGCCGGGGTCGAAACCCTAGGTGGGCGCCTGGCGTGAATACTTCCCCGGCGGGCCCC
>Ga0308415_1000143_pt1 | contig 29532 bp, 24 predicted proteins | sample HotsprSampleOS55_FD_203465 | JGI IMG/M metagenome (GOLD analysis project Ga0308415, IMG submission 203465) | Hot spring phototrophic mat microbial communities from Octopus Spring, Yellowstone National Park, Wyoming, United States - 20090730_OS55 ... | reverse complement strand
GCCTCGAATCTTCAGAAGCTCTTCGTCCCTCGGGCGGCTCTAAGGGAGCTGAGGGTGCTGAGCGTGGTGGGCAGCCCCCTTCGGCGAAGGAAGCGCCCGGTGCCGGAGGAGCAGATCAAGCTGTTCGAGTAACCTCGTCGGGTGAGGCCGGCGTTTCGGTCTCGGCAAGCAGCCACCGCGCCTCTTCCAAGCCGACATATTTGCACACGCGTAGCTCACCGGCTTCCGTCTCGAGCGCGTCGCCGATTCCCAAGGGGCGTCCTTCCTGGCGGAGGCGGGCCCAGGCAGCGTAGAGGCTAGGCGCCTCGATCGAGCCGCCGGGAGAGTAATCGCGGGGCTTGAGCCAGGCGGTCCCGCTGGTGTGAGGGGCCCAGCGGGCGGCTTCGCGGAGGCTGTCTTTGAGGCGATGGATGCGGAAACGGGGCATTGCGGAGCCTAACATATCACGGCGCGTTTGTTTCAAGCAATCGCCCCTCCCGCCTGCGTTACACTACCTCCGATGCCCTTCGACCCCAGTGACTACGGACCCGAAGTCCGGGCGATCCTCGCGCTGGACGGCGACGGCTGGCGCCTGATGCCGCTCGCCGGCGGCGCCTGCTCTTCACAGGAAGCGGCCGCCAAGCTAGCCGGTGTCCGAGCACGGGAGCTGTTTCCCAGGGCGCGAGCGCCTGAGGCGGCCCTGAGCGGTTTGTGGCTGTACTTCTCTTGCCTTGAGCAGTCCCATAGCCTGTCCCAGCAGATCGAAACCCCTGAGGGCAGCCTCTGGCACGGCATTATGCACCGGCAGGAGCCGGATCCGGGCAACGCCGCCTACTGGTTCCGCCGCACCGGCCCGCATCCCGTCTTCGAGCCGCTCCGCCACGAGGCCGGCTTGATTCTCGAAGGTTTTCCCGACGTCGACTTCCGGCTCGGCCCGGCCTGGGACCCGTTCGCATTCATCGACTTCTGCGAACGCGCCCGACGCCGGCCGGGCTCTGCCGAGGAGGAGGCGGCCAGGCTCATTCAGCGAGCCGAGTGGCAGCTCCTGTTCGACTACTGCGCGAGGCCGATCCGATGAAAGCACGGGCAGCGGTGCTGGTCGCATTCAACCAACCCCTGGAGGTCCGCGAGTACCCGCTCAGCCTGGCGCTCGGACCCGGCGAGGCCCTGGTGCGAGTCGAAATGGCAGGCATCTGCGGCACTGACGTGCATCTGTGGAAAGGCGAGCTGGCGGTGCCCGTGCCGCTGATCATGGGACACGAAAGCGTCGGGCGCATCGAGGCCTTAGGCGAGGGCCTCAGCCGCGACTGGCGCGGGCAGCCGCTCGCTATCGGCGACCGCGTCACCTGGGCCAGCTCCATCGTCTGCGGGGAATGTTTTTACTGCCGCGTCAAGCGCCAGCCCACTCGCTGCGTGTCGCGGAAGGCCTACGGCATCTCCTATTGCGCCGACGAGCCGCCGCATCTCGGCGGCGGTCACGCCGAATACATTCACTTGCGGGCCGGCACGGCCATCTTTCGGTTGCCGGAGACGCTGCCGACCGAGGCGGTGGTCGGCGCCGGCTGCGCCCTGGCCACGGCGATTCACGGCGCCGAGCGCTGCCCAATCCAATGGACCGACACGGTCGTCGTCCAAGGGACCGGCCCGGTCGGGCTGGCTGCCATCGCCGTGGCGCGGCAGGCCGGGGCGCGGCGCATCGTCGCCCTCGGCGGTCCGCCCCACCGGCTCGAGCTCGCCCTGCACTTCGGCGCCGACGTGGCGCTCGATATCGCGGCCGTCTCGCCCGAGGAGCGCCGCCGGCGCGTCCTCGAGGAGACCGGCGGCTACGGGGCCGATGTGGTGATCGAATGTGCCGGTGTGCCGGAGGCGGTCGTGGAGGGCCCGGAGCTGTGCTCGGACGGCGGCCGCTACCTCGTGCTCGGCCAGTACGCCAACGCCGGCAACATCTGGTTCAACCCGCATATGATCACCCGTAAGCAGCTGGAGATCCGCGGCTCGTGGGGCTTTGAGCCGCGTCATGTCGACCGCGCTTTGAGTGTCCTCGAACTCGGCCGCTGGAAGGAGCTCTTTGCCGGAGAGATCACTCACCGCTACGGGCTGAGCGAAGCCGCTGAAGCGCTCGAGACCGTGCGAAAGTGGCGAGCGGGCAAAACCGTGCTCGTCCCGTAAAAGGCCGCGGCGGACGCACCGGCGGCCACACACCTGCTGCTCGGCCGCCGCGCGGGACTCACTCGACCGTATTGCGGCGGAAGTCCAGCTTCCGCCGTTCGCTCCCGTACTTGATCAGGAGCTGCTCGGAATCGACGGCCGCTTCGAGAAACGGTCCGCCGAACAGGGGCCAGTTCTCGTAATCGAGCGGGCGGCCGTCGACTCGCGGCGTCTCGCCGTAGGTGAACTCCAAGCGCCTTCCCCGTAACGAGCGGAACCTTACTGACGGAACCGGCTCGAGCCGGTAGTCGAGCTCGAGGGCCAGGATGGCCTTACGAAACGCCTCGAGATTGGCGAATTCGCTCGCCGGCGCCGCCTGCACCACAACGCCATTGTTGAGATAGGGACTGAACAGGCGCCGGCCGCCGCCCTGAATCGGCTTGAGGGCGTAGCGCTGGAGCGGGCGCGCCGCTATCAGCGCCTGGTTCCCACGCAGGAAAATCCAGCCGGAGGGATCTTCGACAAACTCATCCAGGTCTTTCGAGATGAATCCGTTGATGTGCGGGAAGCGAGTGAGCGGCGGAATCGCATAGAGGGCGATCACCGTGTCCTCGTCCTGCATGATCTTCTCGAAGGGCGAACCGCCGAGAAGCTTGTCCGGCGAGTCATAGGTGCGCTTGGAGCGCACCACCTCTTCGACACCGAAGTCCGGCCCGAAGCTGAAGTAGGTTTGGAGCTCGTACAAGGACGAGTACGGGTGCATGGTGAAGAACGTGTTATGGACGCCCCGCGGATCCGCCACCGCCCAGGTGACGTCCCAGGAGTGCTGCTGAATGGGCTGGAGGATGCCGCCCTGGTCCGAGCCGACGGCGTATTCGCGTCGAATGTAAGTGGTCTTGTAGACCGGCCCGTGCAGCTCGTCGTGGAACCGCCAGCGGTTCCGCGTCCGCTTGCGCTCATAGTGCGTATAGGGTGTTGAGCGGTCGGTGGCGATCCGCTCCAGGATAGCGGGCGGCCGATACGCGGACGCGACCGAATAATAGAGTGCATAACCGTTCATCAACGCCGGCCTGGGTCCGAGTCCGAACAACAGGTATCCAAAGTCGCCCGCCACGCTGTGCCATTTCTCGATCACCATCTTGTCGTCCGTGCGGGCGTGGCTGCCGACATAGATGCCGTCCAGGTTCTCGGCGGCATAGTCGGCAATCAAATAGTCGAGCATCATTTGGGCTCGCTTCCTCATCACCGGATCTTCAGCCCAGGCGGCCAGATAGGACATCGGCAAAAGGAAAACGCCGATGTAGTGCGTGCAATCATACTCTCCCTGGCCGCGGCGTGTCGTCAGCCGTATCCAGGAGTCGATCCAGGCGGCGGCTTCGCGCAGGTTCTCCTCCGAGGATTTGCCGGTGAACCAGCGCTCGCCGGGCTCGCCGCGCCAGAGCTGAGCCATCAAATAGAGCGAGGTGTAGTAGAGCAGCCAGTGGTTTTCCGTGTCGCCGCGGAAGGGCATGTAGGTGCGCCAGGCCTCGCGCAGCGCCTGCCGGGCCTCCTGGCTGAGCTGGCCGCGATCCAGATAGGCAATCGCCGTCGTCGGAAACATCCAGAACATGTCGCCGTGGATGGGGGGCTCGAGCAACTCGATGAGCCGTCGGGAACACCAGGCCGGATCCTGGCCCAACTTCAGGCGCGCCGCGATCGTGGCGTAGCCGAAATCGTTTCCCTTGGGGTGAGCGTAGGATTCGATCAGCTCGCGCACGCGCGCTTCAAACGGCGGCGCCGCAAAAGCAGCCGTCGCGAGCAAGACGAGCAGCGTTCCTCTCACCGCGCCGCCTCCGGGATGAATCGGATGCGATAGGCGACGCTCTCCTCAAGCCCATAGCGGCGCCAGTTGCGGCCGGCGTCCTCGGAAACGTATAGGGCCTCTTCGTGGAGGCTCGCCACCAGCCGCCCGGTCCGGTCCGGATCGAACGCGACGCTCCAGACGGCCGTCGAGGGCAGCCCGTGATTTCGCTCCTCCCACGTCTTGCCGTTGTCCTCGGAGACCACCACGCCCGGCCCCCAGCCGCACAGGGCGATCCGCCCCGGAGTCGTCGGATCGAAAGCGATGTCGTACAAATTGCGGTGCACTCCAACGTTGCCGGAGTTTTCGAAAGTGCGCCCGCCGTCGGCGGACACAAGCAGGCCGCCGAGCTGCGTGACCGCCAGCCAGTGGTCGGCGTCGTGAGGCGATTGTTGGACGTACATGATCTGGAATCCAGCCCCGCCCGCCAGGCGCCAGCTCCGGCCGCCGTTCTCGCTCAAGTAAAGGCCGGACTCGCCCCCGCAGACGAGGCGGCCGGCGCGCGTGCGGTCGACGCGAACCGTTTCGGTGTAGCGCCGGCGCGCCAGCGGGTGCACGGGCTCGAACGTCGCGCCGCCGTCGCGGGTTACATGGAGCCCGCCCACATGCGCAAAGTAGATCGTTCCGGGGGCGTTCGGGTCCACGCTCACATCGCGGAGTTCGGTCACCTGGTGGTCGGTGAGGATCCTCCAGCGACGGCCGCGCTCAGAGGCCCGGATCAAACCGTTACCCGCCGCCAGGTACAACGTGGAGGGATCGCGGGGGTCGTAATCGAGCCCCACCACAAGCGGGTGGTTGTAGCCCCGCTGTTCGAACGTCCCGCCGGGCGAATCGACAAAGAGCCCGCTCGGCTTGAGGGGTAACCCTCCCACCCAGTTCTTCTGAATCCGCATGCAAACCCACATGCGATGTTCGGCGGCCGCAGCCGCCGCCACCGCGAAGACCAGTAAGACAGACCGCATAAGCCCAACAATATAGCAGCTCTGTCGCGGTTGCTACACTGGAGGAAACCCTTTTGAAACGGAGCACAAGCAACCCTATGATTAGGGCCTTCCAGGGGAGCCTCGCCGCCCTGCTCGTCGCAGCGGCCTGCTTCGGGCAGAGCCTGGCGGAATTTGAGAAGCGCGTCACCGAGTTCACGCTGGAAAACGGCATGCACTTCATTGTGCTCAAGCGCGACCCGGCGCCCGTGGTCTCTTTCTACGCCTATGTCGACGCAGGAGCCGTAAACGATCCCCGCGGCAAGACCGGCCTGGCCCATATGTTCGAGCACATGGTGGGCAAGGGAACCACCCGCGTCGGCACGACCGACTGGGCCCGCGAACAGGAGGCGCTCGAGGAGGTCGAGCGGATCTACGACCGGATCGAGGAGGAGCGCCGCAAGGGGCCGAGAGCGGACCGGGCGCGACTCGAAGAGCTCGAAACCCGCCTGCGCGCGGCCATCGAGCAGGCCAACGCGTTTGTCAAGCCGAACGAGTTCGTCCGCCTCTTCGAGGCCAACGGCGCCGTGGGATTCAACGCCGGCACCGGCAGCGACTATACGGTTTACTTTTGCAGCATGCCGTCCAACCGGCTTGAGCTGTGGTTTCTGCTCATCTCCGAGTGGATGCGCCGGCCGGTCTACCGGGAGTTTTACAAAGAGCGGGACGTTGTGCGCGAGGAGCGCCGCATGCGCGTCGAGTCGAGCCCGCAGGGCAAGCTCCAGGAAGTGCTCATGGCCACCGCCTTTCTGGCGCACCCCTACCGGATCCTGGTCGGCTGGGCCAGTGACATAGAAAATTTGCGCGCGCGTGATGCGGCCGAGTTTCACCGCACTTACTATGTTCCGCGCAACATAACCATCGCCATCGCCGGAGATGTCGATGCGGCCGACGTGAAACGGCTGGCCGAACGTTACTTCGGGCGGATCCCTCCGGGACCGCAACCGCCCCGCGTGATCACCGAAGAGCCGCCGCAAGAGGGCGAAAGGCGCGTCGTCGTAGAAAGCCCGGCACAGCCGATCTTGCTCATCGCCTACAAGCGCCCCGATCAGCGCCATGCCGACGACCCGGTCCTGGACGTGCTGGCCGGCCTGCTGGCGAGCGGGCGCACCGGTCTGCTCTACAAGGAGCTGGTGCGCGACAAGCGAATCGCGCTGGCCGCCGGCGCCGTCCCGGCCGTGCCCGCCGCCAAATATCCGAGCCTGTTTCTCATCTACAGCGTCCCCAACGTGGACCACACGGTGGAGGAGAACGAAAAGGCCGTTTACGAGATCCTCGAACGGCTCAAGCGCGAGCCGGTCGAAGAGACCGCGCTCGCTCGGGTGAAGACCAAGATCCGCGCCGACTTAATTCGGCAGCTTGCCTCCAACGCCGGGCTGGCGCGCCAGCTCGCCTTCTATCACGTCAACTACGGCGACTGGAGGAAGCTTTTCACCGGCATCGAGGAGATCGAACGGGTCACCGCCGCCGACGTGCAGCGCGTGGCCCGCCAGTATCTGAATCCGAAAACGCGGACGGTGGCCCACCACGTCAAGCCCGCGGCGGGCACCGGGGAGGAGTGGCGATGAAGAGCGGACTCCTGCTAGCGCTGCTTTTGGCGGCGTCCAGCCTGGTTCCGGCGCAAGACGTGCCCGCCGTAGATGAGCTCCGGTTTCCGCCGCTCAAACAGGTGGAGATTCCGAAGATCGAAACCTACACCCTCCCCAACGGGATGCGGCTGTATCTCATGGAGAACCGGGAGCTGCCGCTCATCGGCGGCTTCGCTTTGGTGCGCACCGGCAACCTCTTCGATCCGCCGGACAAGATCGGACTGGCCAGCCTGACCGGCGATGTGCTGCGGACCGGAGGCACGACGCAAAAGACCGGTGACGAGATCGACGAACAGCTGGAAAACCTCGCCGCGTCGGTCGAAAGCGGCATCGGGGAAACGAGCGGCACCGTCTCCTTCAACTCCCTGCGCCAGGACGTCGATGAGGTCTTGAGCGTCTTCAAGGACCTCCTGACCGCCCCGGCCTTTCGCCAAGACAAGCTCGACCTGGCCAAGACGCAGTACCGCAGCCTGATCGCGCGGCGCAATGACGACGCCGGCTCGATCGCTGCGCGGGAGTTTTCGGAGATCATCTACGGGCGCGACAACCCCTATGGCTGGCGCATGGAGTACGAGCATCTGGAACGCATCAGCCGCGAAGACCTGGTCGCCTTTCACCGCCGGTACTTCTTTCCGGCTAACATCCTGCTCGCCGTGCAAGGAGACTTCTCCGCTGCCGAGATGAGGGCGAAGATCGAGAAGCTGTTTGCCGACTGGCAGGTGAGGCAGCCGCCGGTGCCGCCGTTTCCCGAAGTCAGGGCGCGGCCGGCGCCGGGCGTCTACCTGGCGGAAAAGCAGGACGTGAACCAGACGTTTTTCCGGATCGGCCACCTCGGCGGACTTCTCCGCGATCCGGACTTTCCTGCTCTGGAAGTGATGGCCGATATCCTCGGCGGCGGCTTTTCCAGCCGCCTCTTCGCCAAAGTGCGGACGCAGCTCGGCTACGCTTACAGTGTCGGGGCCGCCTGGGGCGCCAACTATAACCACCCGGGCCTGTTCCGCATTTCGGGCAGCACCAGATCGGAGGCCACCACCGAGACGATCCGCGCCATTCTGGAGGAGATCGAGCGGCTGCGGAGCTCCGAAGTCAGCGACGAGGAGCTCAAGACCGCGCAGGATACCGTGCTCAACAGCTTTGTCTTCAACTTCGATCAGCCAGCGAAGACGCTGAACCGGGTTGTCCTATACGACTATTACGGATACCCGAAAGATTTTATCTTCAAGTACCAGAGCGCCGTAGCGGCAGTTACAAAGAAGGATATCCTGCGGGTAGCCCAAAAATATCTCCGGCCGCAGGAACTGACTATCGTCGCGGTTGGAAAGCCCTCGGATTTCGGGACCCCGCTGGCCGAGCTGAAGCTCCCCGTCCATAAGATCGACCTTACGATCCCGGAGCCCAAGCGGCAGGCGGCGCGCGCCGACGCTTTAAGCCTGGCCCGCGGCAAACAGTTGCTCGAGCGGGCGCAGCAGGCAGTGGGCGGGGCCGACAAGCTCGGGGCCGTCAAGGACCTCTGGATAAGTTCCGAGATCGTTCTGCTCGGTGCAGGAGGCGGCATGCGCATCGAGCAGACCAGTCGTTGGCTCGCCCCGTCCACGATCCGGCAGGACCAGCAACTGCCCTTCGGCCGGATGAGTTCTTACTCGGACGGCCAGACCGGCTGGCTCGCCACTCCTCAGGGCGTGCAGCCGATGCCGGCGCCGGTGTTGCGACAGGCGCGCAGCGCACTGCTGCGCCTCCTTCCCTCCCTGCTCGCGAGCGACCGCTTTCCCGACCGGCAGGTCAATCTTGTAGGCGAGGGGCTGCTCGAGATTCAGGACGGATCGGGGGAAAGCGTTCGGTTGAAGATCGATGCCGCCACGGGTTTGCCGGCGGCGCTCTCCTACGCCGCCACTCAGGCCGGCGGTCCTCCGGCGACGGCCGAGGAGACGCTCGAGGACTGGCGCGAGGTCGAAGGCCTGAAGATGCCGTTTAAGATCACCATCCGACGCGACGGCGCGCCCTACGCCGAGGTGACGGTCCGCGAGATCCGCCTCAACACGGGCGTGACCTCGGAGGAGTTGAGCCGCAAGCCATGACACGACGTTCGCTCCTGGGGTTACTCGCTGGCGCCGGAGGGTTGGGCGCCGACACCCGCGAGCAGCGCGGCAAGCAGATCATCGAGGAGGTAATCGCCACGCTGGGCGGCCCGAAGTTTCTGGCCCTGCGAAACCGCATCGAGAAAGGCCGGGCCTATTCGTTTTACCGGGAGAGACTCGCCGGGCTGGCCAAAGCCACCGTCTACACCCGCTATCTTGCGCCCGCCGATCCGCCGCGGATCGACGATCTTTATTTGCGCGAGCGGCAGGCCTTCGGCGATGAGGAGTCCTGGGCTGTGCTCTTCAACGAGCACGACGCCTGGGAGATCACCTTTCGGGGCGCTCGACCGCTGCGCAAGGAGACCATCGAGCGGTTCCGCGACAACCGCCAGCGGGACATTTTCTATATCCTGCTGCGGCGGCTCGGCGAGGAGGGCCTGATCATCGAGCATCGTGGCTCCGACGTGGTGGACAACCGCCCCGTTGACGTCGTCGACATCACCGACGCGAAGAACCGCGTGGTGACGGTCTACTTCCACCGTTCGACGCGTTTACCCATCCGCCAGGTTTTCTACCGCCGGGACGAACGGCGCATTCGCCACGAGGAGGTGACCGTCTTCGACAAGTACCGCGACGTCGGCGGCGTCCAACTGCCCTACGTGATTCAGCGCTACCAGGACGGCGAACGCACCTTCGCCATGTTCGCCGAATCGGTTCTGATCAATCAGGATCTGACGGACGAGAAGTTCACGCTCCCAGTCAACCTCAAGATCCTGGAACGGCAGAAATGAAACTGCTCCGGGCGGAGCCTGCGGGCCGGCACGGACTGCTATAATCGAGACAATTTCCGGGCGAGGGCAAGGGCCTCGCTCAAAGTTCAAGCCGGTCATGGACCTCGACCAGCTACACACGTTCCTCGAGGTGGTGCGGCTGAGGAGCTTCTCCAAAGCGGCGTTGACCTGTTTTCGGAGCCAGCCGGCCATCAGCGCGCAGGTACGGCAGCTCGAACAGGAGCTGCGGGCCTCTCTCTTCCATCGCCTGGGCACGCGTATCGAACTGACCGAGGCCGGAAAGATCTTCCAAGGCTATGCGGAGCAGATTCTGGAACTGCGCCGGCGGGCTCAGGAGGCGATTCAAGAACTCGAACAGACGCCGCGCGGCGAGCTGGTCATCGCGGCGAACGAGTCCACCTGCCTCTACGTGCTGCCGGCCGTCTTCGCCGCTTACAAAAAGGAGTTCCCGAACGTCGAGCTTCGCCTGGAACGGATGGTCGGAATGCGCGCTCTCGAGGCCGTCTCGGACAACCGCGCCGACTTCGGCTTTGCGCAGCTTCCGATCAGCGACAAGCGCTTGCAGGTGGCGCGGATTCATACCGACGAAATCCAGTTGATCGTACCGCCCGATCACCGGCTCGTCGGCCGCCCCTTCGTGTTACCCCAGGATCTCGTCGGAGAGCCGTTGCTGCTGCCCCGCGCCGGGACGACGCGGAGCCGGCTGGATGCCTGGTTCGAGCCGGTCGAAGAGGAGATTCGAGTCTCCATGGAGCTTGACTCGACCGAGATGACCAAACGGTCGGTGATCGCCGGGCTCGGCTTGGGCTTCCTCGCCAGCGCGAATTGCCGGGAGGAGTTCGCCGCCGGGAGCCTGGCCGGCATTTCGCTCGGTCCGGAACCGATGGTACGGCATCTCGGCCTGGTCTACCGCAAGGACAAACCGCTTTCCCGCGCTGCTCTGGCCTTCATCGATATCACGTTGCGTCATGCGTGCCGGGACGAGGGCGCACGAGCGGAGCGGCGGCCGGCGCCGGTGGAGGGCGGATGATGGAGCCGAAACGGTTGGTCGAAAAGTACTCGACGATCTTTGTTGCCGCGGGCGACCGGATTCAGGTGTTCCACTCTCTGGAGCAGGTGCCCGACACGCTGCGCCGAAAGCTCCTGGAGTCCACGAGGGGCCCCGGCGCGGCCACCATCCTGATCGCCGATGAACGGGGACGAGAGGAGATTTTGCGCGCGGCCGAGACTCCCGAGCCGGCCTTCGATCGGCGCTGGGCGGCCGTGCTGGCGACGCGACAGGCCCTCGAGTCCTCTCGAGTCCGGCCATCGACCCCTCGCGCCGCTCGCCTGTGGCTGGGCGCCGCCCTGCTCGCTTTTCTCCTCTGGGCGGCTCTTGTCTGGCGCGGCTGAGCGCTGCACCGTGAATCGGATCGCACCCGCAGGGTGCGTGATATCCTGACCCTGACATGGCTTGGAACGTACTCGTGCTGGGCAGCCTGGGCCAGCTCGGCAGAGAACTCGTGCGCGAATTCGAAGCTAGGGGTCATCGCGTAACCGGCTATGATCGCGCCGAGGTGGACATCAGCGACGAGGCGCAAGTCGAGCAGGTGATCGAGCGCACCCGGCCGGATGTGGTGATCAACGCCGCCGCCTACAATCAGGTCGACGTGGCTGAACGCGAGCCGCAGGCGGCTTTCCTCGTCAACGCGCTGGCCGTCCGCCATTTGGCGGTCGCCTGCCGTCAGTGGGACATCCAACTGGTGCACTACTCGACCGACTACGTCTTCGACGGCCGCACCGACCGGCCTTACACGGAGGAAGATCCCACACACCCCTTGGGCGCCTATGCCGTCTCCAAGCTCGCCGGCGAGCTCTACGCGCAGGCTTATCTGGAAGCTCCGCTGATCATCCGGACCTCGGGCGTTTTCGGGCCCGGCGGGCGTCACACGGCGCGCGGCAACTTCATCGAGCTGATGCTGCGGCTGGCAGACGAGGATCGGCCCATCCGGGTCGTCGAGGACCACATCGCCTCCCCTACCTACGCCCCGGCCCTCGCCTCCCGAACGGCGGATCTGATCGAGCGCGGCGCCTCGGGGATCTTCCATCTTGGCGGAGGAACCGCCATCTCCTGGTTCGATTATGCGGCGATGATCTTCCGCCTCGCCGGAATCCGCGCCCGGCTCCAGCCTACCAACGAACGCGAATACCGGACGGCCGCGCGCAGGCCCAAGTATTCGGCGCTTTCCAATCGCAAGGCCGAGGCGCTCGGCATCGCGCCGATGCCGCCGCTTGAGGACGCTGTCCGCCGGTATTTGGAAGAACGCGATAAGAGGGCTTGAGCGCGGCGCGCCGGCCCCGGCCGCTGCCGGCCGGCGATATCCAGTCCAATGCGCGCGCCGTCCAAACCGGCTTCATGGCCGGCGCCGGCCTAGCTCCGCTTCAAGGCGTAGTAGCCTTTGCGCGCCTGAACCCGGAGGCCTTTCTGGCGGGTCTGGATCTGGAGGCGGCGGAAGCTGCCGTCTTTGGCGGGGTTCGTCGGCGTGTAGCCGATGGAGTACTGACTGCGCATCTCCTCCTGAATCTCGGCGAAGGTGGCTTCAAGCGGCTGGCGTCTGGAGACGCGGAACACGCGCCCGCCGGTCTCTTCCGCCATCCGCTTCAGCGCCCCGTAGCCGTCACCGAAAAATTGATAGCGCGGGTCGGCATAGTAAATGGCGTAGATGATGGCATCGGCCTTCTGCGCCGCTTCGATCGCCTGCTCGCGCGACACGCGGCTGCCCACGTCCACGCCGTCACTAATCACCACCATCACCTTGCGGCCCACCTCGCGCTCGAGCCGCTCGACGGCGGCCAGATAGACGGCGTCGTAGAGGACCGTGCCGCGCGGCTTGCCCGTGGGCACCGGCGGCGGAAGAATCCCGCCGACCGCAGCGTTCAAGCGCAGCTCGTCCAAGGCCCGGCGCAGCAAGGTGACCGACCCGGTCAAATCCTGAAGCAGCTCGGCGTCCACGCCGAAGCTGATCAGGAAGGCCAGATCTTTGGGCCGCAGAACCTCCGAGAGAAAGCGCCCGGCCGCTTGTTTCTCGATCTCGATCAGGTTCTCCTGGCTCTTGCTGACGTCCACCAGCAGGCCGATCGTGAGCGGCAGGTCGGTCTCTCGCGAAAAGTAACGGATCTCCTGCGGCCGGCCATCCTCGAGAACGATGAAGTCATCCTTGGTCAGATTGGCCACCAGACCGCCTCTCTTGTCGCGCACGGCGCACAGGACGTTCACGACGTCCACTTCGACGGTGATCCGAGGGAGCTCGTCGGCGGGCTGCTGCCCGGCCGGCATCAGGCCCGCCGTGAGGGCGAGGACTACTCCGATCGCCACGATCCGCATGACGTTACAATGGCATACGTTTAGATGCGCAAAGCCGCGCCGCTGTTTCGATGCGAAAAGCCCTTCGTCACCTCCGCGAACGTGATCCGGTGATGCGCCGGCTCATCGAGCGTATCGGCCCCTACCGCATCGAGTACGCTCCGGCAGACTTCTCCACCTTGGTGCGCTGCATCATCTTGCAGCAATTAAGCGGCAAGGTGGCCGCAACCCTTTATCGCCGCCTGATGGAGTCGCTCGATAACGGTGCCGAGATGACGCCCGAGGCGTTGCTGCGCCTTCCCGAACAGCGGATGAGGGCGATCGGTTTGTCCGGGGCCAAAATCGCTTACCTGCGCACCCTGGCGCGCGAGTGCGCCGACGGAAGGCTGGACCTGGCGCGTCTGGAGGCGGCCTCCGACGAGGAGGTCATGCGCGAGCTCACCCGGATCAAAGGCATCGGAGCCTGGACGGTGCATATGTACCTGATCTTCGCCCTGCGCAGGCCCGACGTGCTGCCGGTCGGCGATTTGGGCATCCGCGTCGCGGTCAGCCGCGAATATGGCCTCCCTGCCCTGCCTGCGCCGGCGGAGGTGGAGCGTCTCGGCCGACCCTGGCGTCCTTACGCCTCCGTGGCGAGCTGGTACTTGTGGCGCAGTCTCGGCGACGGCGCCGGCCTCTATCCGAAAGCAGATCCCGACACCTGATGGCAAGCATCTTGAGCGTGGGCGAAATTCTCTGGGACGTCTTCCCCGAGGCCGAGCATTTGGGCGGCGCGGCATTCAACTTTGCCGCACACGCGGCCAGGCTCGGCCATCAGGTCTTTTTCGTCAGTGCGGTGGGGCAAGACGAGCGCGGCCGGCGGGCGCTCGAGCGGGCGCGCGAGCTTGGCCTGTCCACGCGTTACATTCGCGCCGTCGCAGGAGCGCCGACCGGCTTCGTCACCGTCAGCCTGGATGCGGCCGGAGTGCCGAGCTTCGTCATCCACCGCCCGGCGGCCTACGATCTGGCCGTTCTGGCGCCGGAGGAGCTTGAGGAGTTGGTCGCCCAGGCTTCGGACTGGATCTACTACGGCACGCTCTATCAGATGCACGACGGCGCCAGACGCCTGACCCTGACCCTGCTCGAGGCGCTGCCGGCCGCCCGGCGCCTCTATGACGTCAACTTGCGCCGGGACTGCTATACGGCGGAACTGGTGGCGGATCTGCTCGGCCGAGCCTCCGTGGTCAAACTGAACGAGGAGGAGATGGCGACGCTCGCCGCCATGCTGGGCCTTCCGGCGGGCGCCGAGCGCTTCTCGCGCGCACTCGCCGACCGCTACCGGCTGGAGGCGGTGTGCGTGACGCACGGGGCGGCCGGCTGCTCGCTGCTCGCCGGCGGCGAGTTCGTCGTCGCCTCGGGTTACCGCGTTGCCGTGGCCGACACCGTCGGCTCTGGCGACGCCTTTGCCGCAGCGCTCGTGCACGGCCTGAGCGCCGGCTGGGAGATTGCCCGCGTGGCCGACTTCGCCAACCGCGTCGGAGCCCTCGTGGCCTCCCGCAACGGCGGCACTCCGCTCTGGCGCGTCGAAGAGGCCCTGGCGCTCGGCGCGGCCTGAGCTCAGGCGACGCGGAACTTCGCGATCGCCTCCTCGTCCAGGTCGATGCCCAGGCCGGGTTCCTGCGGGATCGCCAAATAGCCGTCCTCGGGGCGCAGCTTTTGCCGCGTCACAAACTCGCGCAGATTGGTCTCCTCCTCGGCCACGAACTCGCAGATCAAGGCATTGGGAATCGACGCCAGCCAGTGCAGCGCGGCGGCTACGTTGATGTAGGTGGTGAAGCCGTGATTGGCCACCGGCAGCCCCCGGTCCCAGGCCAGCGCGGCGATCTTCATCGCTTCGGTGAAGCCGCCGCAGCGCGTCAGGTCTACCTGCACGACGTCGATGCGCCCGCGATCCATCAGCTCCAGGAACGACTGGCGATTGCTCTCCTCCTCGCCGGCGGCGATGCGGACATCTGTAGCCTCGGAGAGTTTGCGATAGCCATCGTAGTCGTCCGGGCGCAACGGCTCCTCGAGCCAAAAGATGTTGTAGTCGGCAAAGGCCCGGGCGCGCTGAATGGCGGTTTTGGCGTCCCAGACCAGTCCGGCGTCGATCATCAGGTCCGCCTCCTCGCCCAAGCCCCGCCGCGCCTCGCGCACCAGCCCGATGTCGGTCTTCTCGTCCTGCCCCATCGGATCCCAGCCGAATTTCACCGCGGTAAAACCCTGGTCGCGGTAACGCCGCGCCAGCTCGCCGGTCTTCTCCGGCGTCGGGCCGAACAGCGAGCTGGCGTAGCAGCGCATGCGCCGGTGAAAGCCTCCGCCCAAGAGCTTCCAAACCGGCAACCCCAGAGCCTTGCCTTTGATGTCCCACAACGCGATGTCGATCCCGCTCATGGCGTGCACCCCCACGCCCCGGCGGCCGCCGTAGATGTTGGCGCGGTACATCTTGTGCCAGATCTTCTCGGTCTCGAATGGATCCTCTCCGATGACCACCTGGGCCAGACCTGCGGCGGTGGTGTGGGAAAACGGGCCTTCAATGGCGCCTTTGACGGCCATGGGATTGGAATCGACCTCCCCGATGCCGGTGATGCCGGCGTCGGTCTCCACGCGCACGATCAGCGCATCCTGGCCGCTGTCGCACTGATACTTGACTTCGGGCTGGCGCACGTAGATGGCTTCCACTTTGGTGATCTTCATACGGGGCGACTTTAGCACAGCCGAAGGCCCCGCGGTCGGTGGCCTCAGACAAGCGGAGTTTCGACCCTGTTGCTATGCTAAATCGGCGGGGAAGGAGAAGCGCCGATGCGGCCGAAGCCGGAGGTGTCGCTTGCAGCGTTTTTGTTTTGGGCTGCCGGCGCGGCGACCGGCGAGATCGACCTCCGGGCGCCCGGGGGCGGTCCGATTCGGGTCGAGGAGACGCCCGGCGAGCGCTTGACAGTTGTCACCAACTATTGGCGTTTGAGTTTCGATCTGCGCGCCGGCGGCGCGCTCGATGCGATCGTGTTCCCGCAGGGGAGCGGAAAGAACCTTCTGGTGCAGCCGCTCCGCTGGTATGTGAATGAGTGGGAGGCGGCCTATACGCCGAAGCTCGACGTCCGTTGCTCCGAGCAAGGCGGCGTGGTGCGCTTGAGCTTCGCCGGGCTGCTGGCCGGCGCCGGCCGTCTGCCCGCGTCCGTCGAGTTCGAGACCAGTTGGACGCTCTCGCCGTTCGTCGCTCGGGTCGACCACAAGCTCCGATTCCTCGAGGACGTGATGGTCACTCGCGTCGGCGTCGGCTCCCTGGCCGTGCGAGGCGAGCTGGACGAATGGGGCCTCCGCGTGGGCCTGACCGACGATCCGGATCGCAGGAAGATGGCGCCGGCCGTCTTCGGCCGAGCGGCGCGCGCCGGGGAGGTGCTCTTCCGCGAGCATCATGCCCCGATCTATTTGCTCTTCTTCGATCGCGCTGTCGAAGGTTTTGACATAACCATGGGCAGCGACCTGGCCACTTGGGAGTCCGGCCTCGCCGGACGGGGCGGCGTCGGCCGCTACGAAGCTCGCGTCAGCCGGGAGGCGATCGAGCTCACCATGGAGCCGCTGAGCGTCCCCCAGCCGCTCCGAGTGGCCAAGGGCGAACGAACCTTTCGCTACTGGCTCGGCCTGCCGCGCATCGTCGAAAAGGCCGATCGGCGCTGGCGTCACCTGATGTTCCACAACCATCCCTGGCCGTCCGACGACGACGTGAAGCGATGGGCCGAAAACGGCGTCAACATCGTCCGGCTGCACAACGACTATCACGACGACGGCAATTTCTGGCGCGACGGCGCCTGGCCGCCTTACGATGAGCCAGGCATGGCGGAGATGAGGCGGGTGATTGCCGCCTGCCGACGCCATAACATCCGCGTCGTGCCGTACTTCTCTCTCCACGAGTTTCACCCCGAGGCCCAGGGATACGCCGCCAACGAAGCCCACTGGGCGCGCACCGTGGACCAGGCGGGGACCGTCTTCCATAACTACATCGGGAAAGGCGAGTTCGGCGCCCAGATGTGCCCGCAGTCGGGCTGGCTGGACCGGCGCAAGCACGACGTCGAGCAGGCTTACCGGGAGCTCGGCTTCGATGGGATTTACTACGACTGGGTGATGACGCTGGCCTGCACGAACAAAAACCATAACCCGAACTTGCACCTCGGCACCGACGGCGTCATTGACATGCTGGCCTGGACCAGGCGGCTTCTGGGCGACCAGGGGACGCTGATTTTGCACATCTACGGCAAGATGCCCTCCATCGCCTTTGAGAACTTCGCTGACCTGGTGGTGAACATGGAGGAGATCTCCGGCGCCGAAAAGCTCATGGAGTTGGACGAGGTCCCGGTGGTGACCGTGCTGGCGGAGAGCATCATGCGGTCGCCCTGCCCCTCCTACCGCCAGGATCTGGCGGTGGAGCGGAACCGGCGCAACATTGCTCACATGGTGGTGCTGGGCATGTTCCCCTGGGCGCTCGGTCCGGGCGACGGCGTCTATGAGGAGACCTTGAAGCTGTTTCGGGCCTTCAAGCCGTATCGGCTGGAAAACTACCGCCTGCGCGACGTCTACTCCGGCGCCGTGCGCACGTCTTGGGAGGACGTCTACGGCGCCGCTTACGCCTCGCCGAAACAGGCGCTCATCGTCGTCTCCAACGCCTCCCCGGAAAGCCGCCGGAACGTGGTCTGGAGAGTGAGCCCGGCCGAGCTGGGGCTCGACTCCGCCAGACGGCTGGCGATCAAGGACGTCAAGACGGGCGCCTCACGCGAGGTGCCGGCCGAGGCGCTCACCGACGGGAGCCTGTTGACCGAGCTCGACGGCTACGAATACCGCCTGTTTGAAATTACGCCGGTAAAATAGGGACCGCCTCAGCGCTCTTGGATCGCTCGGGCGACGGCCTGCTCGAGCTCCTCTTTGGCCAGCGCGGTGCTGATGAAAAGCTCCTGGCGGGCGCCGCCGGAGAGCGCAATCGCCTTCCAGCCGTTGTTGGTGGCCACGGTGAGGCGGATCCGGACGCTGCCGCGGGCATCGCGCACCGGGCGAATGACCCCGGGGATGATGGAGCGGATCTCCGGGTTGGCGGCAAGCAGCCGCTCGAGCACTTCGCGCACGCCGTCGATGATGGCGTGCTCGACCTTGAGCCTCCCCTTGGCCGCCCGCAGTCTCACGACAACCTCCAGCCTTCGCCGCCTCGGAGCGGCACAAAGCGGCAGAGCGCGGCGACGCGCCTCGAGGTCGCCCCGCCGGATTTCGTCAACACGATCAGCTCCTGCTCATCGAGCGAGCCGATGGGAATGACCAGCCGCCCCGGGTCGTCGAGCTGATCCACGAGCTGGGGCGGGATCTCGGGCGCCGCCGCCGCCACCGAGATGGCGTCGTAGGGCGCCTCCGGCGGGTAGCCAAGCGAGCCGTCGCCCACGATGACGCGGACGTTGGCGCCGCAAGCGGAAGCCTCCAGGTTCCGCTGCGCCATCTCGGCCAGCTCCGGGATGATCTCGATCGTGATGACCTCGCCCGCCAGCGCCCCGAGCACGGCGGCGTGATAGCCCGAACCGGCGCCGACCTCGAGCACCCTCTCCGAACCCTTCAACTCCAGCGCCTGAACCATCAGGGCGGTGATGTACGGCTGCGAGATCGTCTGCCCGCAGCCGATCGGGATCGGCTCGTCGCAATACGCATTGTGGCGATAGCGCTCCGGCACGAACAGCTCGCGCGGGATGCGGCCCATCGCTTCGAGCACGCGTTCGTCGCGAATGCCCCGGCCTCGCAGATGCCGCTCCACCATGTACCGGCGCTGCGCCTCCAGCGCCGTCGCTGCTGGGTTCACGCGCCTTCCATCCTCTCACACCGCGTCGCGCCTAGAACCGGCGCCGGTAGACGAAGTCGATGCCAAAGACGCCGTTGCTGTCCCGCACGGCGTTAACGGACCAGTCCCGGCTCAAGTTCCACTCGATGCGGACGATCTGCTGCTGAGTGCGAGCGAGGTTGGTCACATACGTCAGCGTGATCTCGCGGGAAACCTGCTGCTCGATGGTGATGTAGGTCTCCGGCGTGTTGTCCACGCCGGTCAATTGCGGGTCGATCTTGATGCGGCTGACGCCGAAGAAGCGCTGGAGCCGGCTGGAGACAGGGGTGACCAGAGCCTGGCCGAGCAGGCTGTTGCCTCCGGCCTGAAGGAAGCTCTGCGATGTGGCGGCCTGGCCTCCGGGCGCCCTGGTGGCCTCAGGGGTCCGGCCGACGGTCAGCAGAGCCAGGATCTCCTGCGATTGAAGCGGCGGGTCGGAGCGATAGGTGAAGTTGAGCTGATCGAGCGGACCGGAGAAGTTGATCATCACGGTGTAACCGCGCACCTTGGTTTCCAAGTCGAGCGCCAGGACAGGCTCGATCTTGGCCGGATTAAAGAAGGTGATCTCGCCTTGGGAGATCGTGTAACGGTTGCCGAAAAAGATGATTTCGCCTTGGTTCACCGCCACGCGGCCCAGCAGGACCGGCCGGGCAGGACCGCCGCGCAGGCGTAGATTGGCCTCCAGAACGATGTCACGCGTCAGCGAGGTGGCGAACTCCGCTTCCCCGGAGGTGACGATGGCGACGTCAAAGGCCATTCCGCGCAGGAACGGGCTCGTGACGGCGGGGCGGGTGGCAGGCCGTGCCGTCTCCGAGAGGATGCCGCCGATATCGGAGCCGGCAAGAAATGTGGCGCGCTGAAGCGTCACCTCGCCTGAAAGCAGGCTCCGCGTCGATGAGCCGGTGAACTCCAGCCTCGCATCGAGGACGGTGCTCACCTCCGCCGGGTAACGTAGCCGGACGCGCCGGGCCTGGGCTTGCAAGCGATAGATCAGCTCCTCGCCTCCAAAGGCCAAAAAGCCGGCGAGCTCCAGCTCGCCTCCTCCCGTCTGAGCCCGCAGTTGCTCGATGGTTGCCCGGTTGCGATCGAACAGGATTGACCCGGTGACCTGCTCGAGACCGTTGGGAAAACCTTTCAGGAAGAAGGAGGCGTTTTCGAAGCGGAGGCGGCCGAAAAGCTGGGGCTCGAGCAGCGATCCGCGCACGGTGACGCTGATCTGGGACCGGCCTTCGGCCAATAGCTCCGGCTCGAAGCTGCCCAGCACGGCCAAATCGAGCCAGCCTTCGACTTGCAGGTTCCAAGGGCTGCGCCGAGGAAAGCTCAGCGTGCCCGCGGCTGACAGATCGGTGTTGGTCGAGACCAGGCGCGCCCGCTCGATCGCGATGCCGCCCGGATGGATCGCAAAGATCAGCGGCCCGGTGTTGCGCAGGGTCAGATCACCCCGTTTGGCGGGATCGACCCGGGCCGTAGGGACAAGCTCGAAGCGGCTCACCCGCGCCATGCCGCGCCAAGCAGCAGGCCGCAACACCGGCCCGGTGAAGGCCACCTCGCCGTCCAGCACGGCTTCGACCGGAAGTTGGTGGCCTCGCTCGCCGAATAGCCCGACTTCAGCCAGGGCGCCAAGCGAAAGCCCACGGAAGCGGACCTCGCCCAGGCCGAACGACTCGCCCACCAGGCTCCACTCGGCACGGGCGGTGAGCCTGGCCGCCTGCAACGTGCCCTCGCCGCGCACCTCGAGCACCTCGTCGCGCGAGCGTGCCTGGATTCGCGCGTCTCCGAGCGGCCGCTTCTCCAGACTCAGCTCGCGCAAATAGGCCTCGCCGAGCAGGGCCGTCAGCCGAGGCCGAGGGCCGACCTCGACGGCGCCGTCGGCCCTCCAGCCGGCCGTGCCGTCCAATCCCTGCCGGAGCCGGCGCACAGCCTCGATTCGAGACAACCGGAAGCCGGCTCCCTGGGTGTGGAAGGTCAGCGCGCCGCGCCGCCAGTCGTCGCCCTGGGGACGGTACGTGCCGGTGAAACGGGCGGCGCCGGCGGCGCCGCTCACCCTCCCGTCGAGGATTTCCAGGCCCGCCGCCCCGTAGCGCACCTCGGCGTCGAGGGCGTCGAGCTGTTCGCCATAAACCGCAAGTCCGCTCACATGCAGGCGGGCAAGCAGGTGAGGTTCAGCCACGGTGCCATGGAACTTGGCGGCGGCCGAAAGCGTGCCGAGAGCGGGCAACTTGAGTGCCGCCTCTTGCCAAAGCTGTTCGAGAGAGAGACCGGTTATCGTCAGATTTCCGGCGAGTCGCGACTGGCGAACCGGTCGCCAGCCGACAAGCCCGACCGAGACATCGCCTTCCAGGCGCGCCCGGTCCCGCCGCAGCGTGAGGTTCCTCAGTCGCAGGGCCTCCGGCTCGAGTTCGAACTCTGCCGCGAGGCGGTCGATCGGGCGGCCCTCGTACTCCAAGGGGCCAGCCGTGAGGTTGCCTTCGAAATGGAGGTCTTCGAGCGGTCCGACAAGATGGCCGGATAGCCGCAGCTCGCCGCCGGCGAGCCGCAGTGGCAGCGACGCCGGCGTCTGCTCGGAAAACCAGGATGCCGCCTGACGCAACTCCTCGAGACTCCTCGTGGCCAGGGCGAGTCTCATCTTCCCGCCCAGCAGGCCGGAGAATTCCAGGCGTGTCGACTCGGTGGCGAGAAACGATTCGCCGAATCGCACCACGTTTCCGCGCTGCTGATAAACCGCCTCGACGGTCCCGCGCAGCGGACGGTCCCCGGCCGGCTCGACAGCCAGCTTGACACGGGCGCGCAGATCGCGCGGAGCGGGCCCAACCAAAGCGCCGCGCAAGGAGATGTCGCCCGAAACGAGGCCGGTCCAAGGCGGCTCGGCCGGGCGGAGTCGCGCCGCCAGCCGCTCCAAAGGAAGCGAGCTGAAGGACCCGCGGACCTCGAAGGCGCGGTCGGTTTCCAACATTGCCTCGCCCTGGAAGCTGCCGCCTAGCGCGCCCACTACCAGCCGATGGGCGTGAAGCCGCCCGGGCGTCGCCTCGAAGGTCGCGCGCGCCGTCATATCCTCGAGCCGGAGACCGTCACGAGTGAGGGTCAACCCGGAAGCCTCCGCCGTTCCCTGAACCGAGAAGTCGTTCGGGGCGAGCGCGACGTGCACGTTGAAATCAGCGCTGCCGGCGGCGAGCACGGGGAGGCCGAGCGGGCCGGCCAGCTCGGTGATCGACGCCGTTCCGGCGCAGTCGAAATCCGCCTGGAAGGGCTGGAAGCTCCGAATGCCGCCCGCCACCTCCACCGCCGAGGAGCCCGAGCGCAGGCGCGCGCGGCCGATCTCAAGACGGTTGCCCTCGAGGATCCACGCCAGCTCGGAATCGATCGTCACCGGCAGAGAAACGGGCGCCCCCATTTGGAAACGGTCCATCCGAAGCGTGCCGAGATATCGCGCCCGACCGGCCTCATAAATTGCGCCGAGGCGGAAGTTGTGTGCGGAGAAATCGAGCGGCAGGCGGCGCGCCAGCAGCGAAAAATCGCCCTGGCGAAACTCCAACCGGCGGATCGCCAGTTTTAGGAACGGCTCAAGCGGATCGCCCTCAGAGGCCAACGCAAGCCGCGGCAGGTTGATCCGGCCGTGCTCATCCATCTCGAGGGAGACCTGCGGCGCCTCGATGGCGAGCAGCGCGACGTTAAAGTCGCGCCGTAGGAAGGAATCGACTCGGAACCCGATTGTGATGGAGCGAGCGCGAAACAGCGGCGGCCGGTCCGCCGGCTCCATACCGCGCAACTGGAACTCCTCGAGCCGGGCCTCGAGTCTGGCCCAGTCAAAACGGAAGGAGCCGAGCTGAACCCGGCCGCCGGTGATCCGCTCGGCCTCCGCCACAATCCTCTGGCGGACCTTTTCGTGGAACCAGGCCGAGCGTACCAGCAGGACTGCGCCCACGGCGGCCCCGAGAACCAGCGCCAACGCCAGCCCGAAGGCTGCCATGAGGCGTGAGCGGCGGCTCATTGGAAAGCCTCCTCACGATACTCGATGTCGGCCTGGGCGGCCGCGGCGGCCAGCCACCGGTCCAGGGCCTCATCGACACGACGGCCGATAAGGATCTCCTCGATCTCGTCGCGTGCCTCCTCAAGCGGCGGCGGCGAGCCGCGCCCGTTTGCGCCGAACCGGGGCAAAAACTCCTCCCGATAATACGCCTCGATTTCCGCCTCCGTCACTGAGACTCCGGGCCGGAAGCGGAAATCGATAAAGCGCAGCGTCATGATCTGGCGGAGAAGGCTCCGGCGGAGCTGGGCTTCGGTGACGCCGTACTGCTGGAGCCGGGCTTGGAAGGCCTCCGGAGAACCGTAGCGCCAGCGGAGCTGCTCCATTACGGCTTCGACCTCGCCCTCGGGCGGCGCCGGGTAGCGGAGAATCTCCATCTCGCGCTGCACGAGGGCGTGTTCGACCAGGCGCTGAGCCGCGGCCCGCCGCGCGGCAGGAGACAGATCCAGCGGCTCGTCGTTCAACAGAGCCGCGACGCGGACGTGGCTGACAATGTCGCTCGTCGTGATTACGATTCGGTCCACAGTCACCGCCACCCGGTCGATAATCTCTGCCCTAAGCCACAGCCCGGCCGCCAGAGTCGCCGCCACTCCGCTCAGGCGCCGCACGGCCGCCCCCATCAGAACGTTTGTCCGATAGAGAAGAAGAACTGGAACGGACTGATCCGCTGATGCGTTCGCTCGCCGCCGCCCAGCACGAGCTGCTCCGGAGTGCCGCGAAAGCCGAAAAATCGGGGCGAGTTGGGACCATAGGCCAAATCCAGGCGGATCGGGCCGACCGGCGTCCGATACCGGATCCCGAAACCGAATGCGTGCACCATGTAGTCGAAATCCCGTTCGTCCCGCTGGCGGTAGCGCAGGGAAATCTTGCCCAGCCTCGAGTAAATGTTGCCCGCGTCGTGAAACAGGACTCCACCTATAGTGTCGCCGAGTAGGGGGAAGCGAAGTTCGAGGTTATGCATCAGCAGCGCCTGTCCGCCCACGACGAATCCGGTGCTGAGGTCTCGCGGGCCGGCTTGATTCTCCGGAAAGGCGCGCAGGGAGGCGGCGCCTCCGGCAAAGAACCGCTCGGCGAGCGGGATGGGTTTGTCGATCGGCTCCCGGGCGGTGTTCAACAGCCAGCCCATGGTAAATGCCCGAGCCAGCACCAGTTCTTTGCCCAGGCGGTGGTAGGTCGCGTTGCGCCCGCTCAAGCGCAGATACTCGGTCTCGGAGGCAAACACCTTCGAGGCCAGAGCGACCTCGATCGCGCTGTAAGAGCCGCGTGTGGACTCCAGCGGGTCGTCCCGGCGATCTTCCACCAACCCCCCGGAGACGAAACCCACCCGCGCGGCCTGAGCGAAGATCGGGATGAGCTCGCGGGAAATCTTCACGTCGCGAAGGTTCGTCTGCCGGAAGGTATAGCCGTACCGGAGGGTCCTGGCGCGCGACAGCCGGAGCGTGTTCTGAACCGCCCCCTCAGCCCGGGTGCTCGAAAAGGTGTTGATGTCACGGGAAAAGTCATAAAGCGCGGTGAAGGTAAGACTCAAATTCTCCCGCCCTTCAAATTGCGGGGCCAGATAGTTGGCCAGAGCTCGGCGCCGAATCTCGGAGGCTTGAGCCTGAAAGCCCAACGTATGCCCGACCCCGAACATATTCAGGCGGCTGACGCCGAACGAGACTCGAGGGCTGAAGCCGGCGCTGCCCGCCGGGTTGTCGAAGTTGGGCCGCCCTCCTCCGATGCGGGCGATCTGGGCGCCGAATCCCACGTTGACCGAGTGTCGGCGCGCCTCCTCGAACTGGTGCAGCACATACTTGCTCGGCTCGTTGCCGTCCGGATTCTGGATGGCCGCATCCACTCGGGCGAAAATGCCCAAATCGTAAAGCCGGCGCTGGGTTTGCACGAGGCGGCTCTGCGAAAGCGGATCGCCGGGACGGAGGGCAAAGCGACTCGTTACGAGGTCCGGGTCGGTCACTTGCAACCCGCCGATCAGCGTCGCGCGCACGCGCCGCTCTGGTCCCTCGTCGACAATCATCCGGACGCGCGCCTGCCGCTTTTCCGGAATCTCCTCGCGGCTCCACTCCAGCCTCGCCTCCAGATATCCGCGGCTGTAGTAATAATCCAGCACGTTATCGCGGTCCGCGGCGATGTTGACCTCGCTATACGGCTGGCCCGGCAACGACGCCAGCAGCGAGCGGACCACTTCCAGGTGTTCCGCGCTGACCCCTTCGAGCGACAACTCGGAAACCAGCCACTGCGGGCCCTCGTCGATTTCGACGATTACGGCCACCTCGCCGGCTTTCCCCCGGAACGGATTCTCGATCCGCGCGGTCACCTGGACGTCGCGGAAGCCGTTGGCGCGGTACAGCTCCCGGATGGCGCCCAAGTCCTCCTCGAGCATTGCCTGGCTGTAACGGCCCTTGCGGTAGCGCAGAAGGCTTGCCGGCATGATCGAGATCCGCTCGCGAATCGTCTCGTCATCGAAATACCGATTTCCCCTGACCTCGAGATGCACTAACCGGTAGCGCCGTCCCGGGTCGATAACGAATTCGATCAACTGAAAATCCGGAAGCGGCTCGGTTTGGCGAAAGGAAACGGAGGCATCGAAAAAGCCGCGGTCTTGAAAGTATTCGGCGAGGTTGCGCGCGCCCTCGGCGAGCAGGCTGCGGTCCACGGACTGCTCCTGAAAGACCGGCACCAAACGGCGCAGGGTCCCGGACGAGAGCCGGCGGCCGGTGGTCACGATGCGCACCCGGGGCCCTTCCTCAATAGCAAGCGTCGGGATAAGGCGGTTGCCCGCGGCGTCGTAGTCGAGGCGCTCCAGCGTGACCCGGTTCAGCAGGCGGTTCTCCTTCTGGAGCCGGCGGCGGATGCGCTCGAGCCCTTCCTGGAGCCGCCGCTCGGTCACGCTCCTCCAGCCCGAAAGAAACCAGCCGCGCTGCCAACGGGTCGCTTTGACGAGAGCCTTTGCCTTCTGGGGAGGCACGCCCCGAATAATCGGTTCGCCGAAGCGAGCGCGGGGGCCCGGATCCACCTGAAACAGGATGTTCACCTGGGCGAACGCCGGCTGATAATCGAGAAATCGGTCCACCTTCGCCTGGTAGAAGCCGTTGTTGCGGAGCACGCCCAGGATGTTCTCCATCGCCGCTTTCGCCTGCTCCTCGCGGAACTCGCGTCCCAGTTCCAAGCGCGCGGCGTTGATGAGCTGGCCCCGGTTGGGCGGCTCGGGTACGCCTTCGACCGAGACGCGCCCGATGAACCACGCCGTGCGGGTCAGAAACTCAACGTCCACGCCGCCATCGGCAAATTCGACGTCGGCGGCGATATCGCGGTAGCGGCCGGTGGCATACAGCCGCGCCAGACTCTCGCGCAGAGCCTCCAGCCGCAGGGGCTCGCCGGCGCGAAGCGGCAGCATCTCCAAGAGCTCCTGCTCCGGCAGGGGCTGGAGACGGGGATCGAACAGAATGCGACGAATCGGTTTGCCTTCGTAATCCTGAGGCTCGGCGTAGAGGACCCCTCCCCACCAGCCGCACCAAACCAGGCCCACAGCGACGATGGCGGTCTCCCGGCGGCCCACTGGTGCCATCATAACCGAATCGATTGTTAGGATCAGGTTGAGCATGCACGAGCAGGCTTTGAGCCGCTACTCGCGCCAGATCGTTTTCGCCGGGCTGGGGGAAGCAGGCCAGCGGCGGCTGGGCGAAGCACGCGTGGTGATCGCCGGTTGCGGCGCCCTGGGCAGTTTCCAGGCGATGGCGCTCGCTCGGGCCGGGGTCGGCTACCTGCGGCTGGTGGATCGCGATTATGTCGAGTGGAGCAACCTCACCCGCCAGTGGCTCTTCGAGGAAAGCGATGCGGAAGAGGGCCTGCCGAAGGCCGTCGCCGCCGCCCGACATCTGGCTCGCGTCAATTCCCTAGTGCGCCTGGAGCCGGTCGTCGCCGATTTGAGCCCGGAGAACGCCGGCGAGCTGCTCGGGGGGGTCGACTTGATCCTGGACGGCACCGACAACTTCGAAACGCGCTATCTGATCAACGATTTCGCCGTGCGCGAAGGCCTGCCCTGGATCTATGGAGCGGCGGTGGCCAGCTACGGCCTCACCATGCCTGTGTTGCCGGGCCGGACGGCTTGCCTGAAGTGCCTCTATCCGGAGCCGCCTGCGGGTTCGCAACCGACCTGCGAGACCGCCGGTGTGCTGAACGCCGTCACCGCGGCCGTTGCTGCGCTTCAGGTCGGAGACGCTCTGAAGATACTGGCGGGCAAGGCCGCCGAGCTCGCCAGGCGCATCACGACGGTGGATGTGTGGACGGGCCAGGTGCGACAGATCGCGCAACCGCCCCCGTCGCCCGACTGCCCGGCCTGCGCCCGGCGGCGCTTCGTGCATCTGGAGAAGACCCGGCGATCGGCCGTGACGCTCTGCGGCCGCAACGCCGTTCAGGTGCACGAGCGCTCCGGACCGCTGAATCTCGAGGAGCTCAAACAACGGCTGGCGCCGCTCGGCACCGTGCGCGGCAACGAGTTCGCGTTGCGCTTCTTCATCGAGCCGTTCGAGCTTACGATTTTTGCCGACGGCCGCGCCATCATCAAGGGAACAGACGACGCGGGCCTGGCGCGGAGCCTGTACGCCCGCTATGTGGGAGCGTGAGGCCAATCGATGCACGAGGGAGTCCTGCGAGAGGAACTGATCCGGGTAGCGCGCTCGCTGTTTGCCCGGGGCTACAGCTTTGGAACGGCGGGCAACCTGAGCGCCCGGTGTGGCGAAACGATCTTGATGACCCCGACCGGCAGCTCGATGGAGACCGTGCGGGCCGAGGAGCTGGCCCTGCTCCGACTGGATGGGCAAACCATCGGCGCGCCCCGGCCGAGCAAGGAGGCGCCCTTTCACCTGGCCATCTACCGCCGGCGGCCCGACGTCGGCGCCGTCGTGCACCTTCACTCGACGTACGCGGTGGCTGTGTCGTGCCTGAAGGATCTGGACCGCTCGGATGCGCTGCCGGTCTTCACCCCCTACTTTGCGATGCGCATCCGGCGGCTGCCCGTCGTACCCTATTTCCCGCCCGGCGACCCTGCGCTGGCCGCGGAAGTGGGCGCCGCTGCCGCCGACAGCAACGCACTGCTGCTGGAGAATCACGGCCCCGTCACCCTGGGCCGGAATCTGGCCGAGGCGGCGGCCCTGGCCGAAGAGCTCGAAGAGCAGGCCAAACTCTATTTCCTGCTCGGCGGACGCGGCCGCACGCTCAGTGCGGATCAGATCCGCACGCTCCGCGAGAGGTTCGGCTGAGCCATGGACCGCCTTTTGTTTGCCGCCATCGCCGACGACGACACGGGCGCCAGCGACTTGGCCGGCATGCTGGCCGAACGCGGCGTACGCACTCTCCTGATCATCGATCTGCCGGAGCCCGACCGGCTTACCGGCTGGCTTCGAGGCTTCGACGCCGCTGTGGTGGCCGTCGGAACGCGGAACATCGAAGCCGATGCCGCCCGAAAGCGAACGGCCGAGGCGATCCACCGGTTGCGACCCTTCGCTCCCCGCATGTTCGCCATCAAGTATTGCAGCACGTTCGATTCGACCGAACGGGGCAACATCGGCCCTGCCATCGACGCCGCCATGACCGAGCTCGGCGTGGATTTCACCGTCGCGGTGCCGGCCCTGCCCGTCAACGGGAGAACCACCTACATGGGCCACCACTTTGTTTGGGACAAGCTGTTGTCGGACTCGCCGATGCGCCACCACCCGCTGACCCCGATGAGGAATCCGAACCTGGTCGACTTCCTCAGCCGGCAGACCGCACGGAGGGTCGGCCTGGCGGCTTACCCCGCCGTGGACGCCGGAGCAGAGCGCCTGCGCGCCGAGTTCGATCAGCTTCGCGCCCGCGGCGTCGAGATCGCGATCGTGGACTGTCTGTCGGACCGGCATGTAGAGACCATCTGCCGCGCCGCCGCCGACCTCGAGCTGATTACCGGGAGTTCGGCCCCTGGCATCGGGCTGCCGCTGGTGTGGCGGGAACGCGGCTGGCTTGGCGAGGCGGGGCCCGAGGCGCCGGCAAGCGAGGTAGCGCGCCCGGCCGCAGGCTGCCTCATCATCGCCGGGAGCTGCTCGGAGGCCACCCGTGCGCAGAACGCCTGGCTCGTTGAACAAGGCTGGCGGGCAATCTTCGTCGATCCCCGTGACTTGATCAGCGGGCGGCTCGAGACCAGCCGTGTGGTCGCGTCGGCCGCCGAGGAGCTCGAGGCCGCGCGTCCGGTACTGGTGACCACCTCGGCCGCGCCCGAGCAGGTCGCCCAGGTTCAGGCCTGGGCCCAAGCTCAGGGCATGACCCCGGAGGAGCTGGGCCGTGCCATCTCCTCCGGCTTGGCCGCACTGGCGCACGAAATTCTCAAAAGGGCTCCCGCAGCGGGTCTGGTCGCTGCCGGCGGCGAGACCGCCGGCGCTCTGTGTCGAGGCCTCGCTTTGAGCGCACTCGCCGTCGGTCGCAACATCGAGCCCGGCGTGCCCCTGTGCCGCGCCCTCGGCCGCTTCCCGATTCCCGTGGTGCTCAAATCGGGCAACTTCGGCAGCCGAGACTTCTACGGCCGCGCTCTCGGCGCCATCCAGGGCCCGCTCGAAGGAGACGACTCGGTCAGGCCGGCGGAATCGTGACGGTAAAGACGGTTCCCTCCTCCGGGCTTGAGCGGAAGGCGATTGAGCCGCCCAGATATCGCTCCGTCAGGAGCTTGACGGAGTAAAGTCCGATGCCGCGCCCGCGGCCTGGCTTGGTGGAAAACGATCGCTGAAAGAGCTGGCAGCGGACCTCGTCGGAGATGACGCCTGGGTTGTGTACGGCGAAGGTGGCGCCGCAGGCGTCGCTTTCGAACCGGATCGTCACCGTCTCGCCGAGTTGCGAAGCCTCGAGCGCATTTTTGATCAGATTGCTCAAGACTCG
>Ga0308415_1000142_pt1 | contig 29588 bp, 23 predicted proteins | sample HotsprSampleOS55_FD_203465 | JGI IMG/M metagenome (GOLD analysis project Ga0308415, IMG submission 203465) | Hot spring phototrophic mat microbial communities from Octopus Spring, Yellowstone National Park, Wyoming, United States - 20090730_OS55 ... | reverse complement strand
AACCGATCCGCGAGACGGTAGTTGTGACCGCAGAACCTATTAGGGAGACAGTCGTCGTGCGCGAGACAGTCGTGGTTGAGGGCCCGACCGCTGCTCCGTCAGGGGCTTTCACCACACCGCACCCGATCCTCAGCGATGTGCGGGTGCGCCAGGCAATTGCGTACTGCACCAACCGCCCCGAGTTGATCCAGTCGGTTTACAGTTACCTGACGCCAGAGCAGCAGCAAGCGTTGCTGATGGATACCAACCTGCCGAAGACGCACTGGGCGGCTGCCAGTGAAGCAGACGGCATTGTGGTCTATCCGTTCGATCCGGAAAAGGGCAAGGCGCTGCTCGAAGAGGCGGGCTGGAAACTGCCCGAAGGTCAGCGTGTGCGCGCGAAGGATGGGGTGCCGCTGGCGCTCGAGTTCACCACTACCAATGCGCAGTTCCGCATCACCTGGGCAACTGTGCTGGAGAAGCAACTGCTCGATAACTGCGGCATCCAGATCATCCGCAAACATGCGCCGGGTTCCTGGTGGTTCGGTAGCGCCTCCGGTCTGCGTCGGCGCGACTTTGAACTGGGCGCATTCGCCTGGGTCGGCGAAGCCGATCCTGGTGGTCGCAGCCTGTATGCCTGTGACCAGATTCCACTGCCGGACAACAATTGGGAAGGCCAGAACTATATGGGCTGGTGCAACGAGACCGCCAGCAAGGCGATCGTCGCAGCCAACAATACGCTGAACCGCGAGGAGCGCATTAAGCACTACAAGACATTCCAGGTCGAGTTCACCAAGGACATGGTCAGCCTGCCGCTGTTCCAGCGCCTCGAAGCGTATGCCTGGAACAAGGCGTTGAGGGGTCTCAAGCCCGACCCGACCGAGTATATCACCGCGAATGCGTATCAGTGGGAGCGCGCCGATGGCGGCGACACCATTATCCTGGGCTTCACTCAGGAGCCAGCTTCGATGTTCACGCTGGTCGAGAGCGCGGCAGTGCAGCGCCAGGCGGCGCAACTGGTCGGGGGTGTGCTGACGACCCAGTATAGCTACGACTTCCAGCCGGTGCTGCAGGATGGTCTCTCGACGATCGAGGCTGGCAAGGCAAAGAATGAGGTCGTCGAAGTCAAAGAAGGTGATAAGGTCTGGGACGCGACGGGCGCTGCTGTTGAACTCAAGCCGGGCGTCGAGATTGTCAACGCTGACGGCGAGACGATCAAGTACGAGGGCGGCACGGTCAAGATGAAGCAATTGACCGTCACCTATGATCTGATCAAGGGCATCAAGTGGTCGGACGGTGAACCGCTAAAGAAGGCTGACCTTGAACTGAGTGTCAAGATCGCGTGCGATCCTGAGTCGGGCAATGTGAGCCTCACTTTCTGCCAGTCGCACGATAATCTTAATGGTGTTACCTTTAACAGCGACACCAGCTACACCATCAAGTTCCTGCCGGGCGTGCAGTGGCCAATTTACTTCACCGCTCTCTACGGCGGCTACCCCTCGCATGTGACCGTTTCGGACGGGCGGAAACTGGCGGATGTGCCGGCGAAAGAGTGGGCAACTCTACCGGAAGTCGCCGAAATTCCGCTGGGGTACGGACCATACATTCTGAAGGAGTGGAAGAAGGGCGAGTTCATGAAGTTCGAGGCGAACCCGAACTTCGTGCTCGGCGCGCCGAAGGTCAAGAATGTCATCATCCAGTTCTACGCCGACACCAATGCGGCAGTGGCAGCACTGCTGACCGGCGAGGTCGACATTCTTGAGAAGGCGACGCTCGGCGCCGGTCCGGAGGTGGAAACGGTGCTCAAGGCGGCGGCAGAGGGCAAGATCGAAGCCAAGACCGACGCCAGCCCGACCTGGGAGCACATGGATATGAACCTGTTCATCCGGTAAACCGGTAGGGGCAAAAAGGCGCGTGCGGGGTTTGTCCCTGCACGCGCATTCATATATAATTGAACGTTAACCGGCTCAGCGCATTCGTATGGGAAATGTGGCATGACGACGTATCTGATCCGCCGCCTGATCCAAATGGTTGTTGTGACCATTCTTTCGGCAATGCTCGGCTATTCGTTGCTGTACCTTGCGCCAGGCGGGCCGTTGTTGTTTTTGCAGCAGATGCAGAATACCGGGCAGCGCCGGGTGACCGAAGAAGATATTGCGCGCCTGAAAGCTCGCTATGAACTTGATCTCTATCTCCCCATCCGCTTTACTCGCTGGTTGATCGGCTTCCCTGCCGGTCCTGTACAGATCGGCGGGATGAATCTGATCTCGCCGGACACAGTCGTCGGGTGTGCGATCCCCGGTCAGGTGCGCCTGCGCTACCCCGATGGCACGGTTGAGATCATCGAGGAAGGGTGCGTCCGGGTGGTAACACTGGCGAATCTGGCGGAGCGCCGCACGAGTCGTGGCATTCTGTTCGGCGATTTTGGGCTATCGCAACAGATTGCGCGTGATCGTCCGGTTAGCGATCTGCTGATGAGTCGCCTGCCGTATACGCTGCAGTTGATGGGTGTTTCGACATTGCTGGCAATTCTGATCGGTGTGCCGGTGGGCATCTATTCGGCAGTGCATCAGTACTCACGCTTCGACTATGCGATGACTGGCATTACCTTCGTCGGGTCGTCGCTGCCGACGCTGTTTATGGGGGTTATGGCGATCCTGGTCTTCTCGGTGCTGGCGAAGGAAGCCGGGTTGCCCTACCTGCCGTCGGGCGGTGCACAGGGTATTCGCAACTACGATGTTCCATGGATCGGGACGGTGCAGGCCGGTTCGGCGCTTGATCGCACCTTGCGCTTCATTATGCCGTGTGCGGTGTTGACGTTCTTCAATATCGCAGGGTGGAGCCGCTTCATTCGTGCCAGTATGCTCGAAGTGCTGCGGCAGGATTATGTGCGCACAGCACGCGCGAAAGGCGTGCGCGAGCGGGCAGTGATTACCAAGCACGCGCTACGCAATGCGTTGATCCCGTTCGTGACCCTACTCGCAGGGGTGCTGCCAACGCTGGTTGCTGGCGCAGCCATTACCGAATCGGTGTTCAACTGGCCCGGTATGGGGCGGTTACTGGTCGATGCGCTTGGACGCAGCGATTACACAGTGGCGATGGCGATCCTGTTTATCAGTACCGTTCTAGTGTTGATTGGGTATCTCATTTCCGACATCCTGTATACAATTGTCGATCCGCGCATCCGGCTCACGTGAGGAGCAGAACGTACAATGGCCACGACAACATCGGCGCCCGCAGCGTCTGGCGCTCTTGACAGGTTGCAAACGCGCTCTGAAGGGCAGTGGGTGGTTGTTTTCCGCCGATTTCGTCGGCACCGCCTGGCAATGGTCAGTCTTGCGATCTTGATCCTGATCTTTACCGCTTCGATCCTGGCGCCCTGGATTGCCCCCTTCCCGCGTGACGAAATCGGCCTGAACCGTACCCGCCTCCCGCCAATGAGCGTTGATCCGGTCACGGGTCAACTCCATATTCTTGGCACCGACCACCTGGGGCGCGATTTCTTCACTCGCGTGATCTATGCGGCTCGGGTGTCGCTGATGGTGGCGATTTCAGTAACGATGCTGGTGGCGATCATCGGTACAACCCTCGGCTTGCTGGCAGGGTTCTTCGGCAGTTGGGTCGATAATACCATCAGCCGTATTATGGAGTTTGTCGCAACGATCCCTGACCTGCCGATCCTGCTGATCCTTAGTGCGATCATGATTCAGAATGCCGACCTGATCGTTCTACCGTCCTGGATCATCGGTCCGATCGCCTGGATCATGGCGGTTCCCAACCGCGAGGCAACCCAGGTGGCGTTACTGATCCTGGTGCTCGCATCGCTCGGTTGGGTCGGTGTGGCGCGTTTGATGCGCGGGATGGTGCTTCAGGTGCGCGAAATGCAGTATATCGAGTCGGCACGCGCACTCGGCGGATCGAATATGTGGATTCTGCTCAAGCATGTCTTTCCGAACGCCTTCCCACCTCTGATCGTGGCATTTACGCTCGGTCTCAACGGCGCACTGGTGAGCGAGGTAGCGATCAGTTTCCTCGGTTTCGGCGTGCAGGACCCGACACCAACGTGGGGGAATATGATGGGGTTTGCAACCAGTTATATGTTCAACCATCCGTGGATGCCGCTCATCCCTGGTCTGCCGATCTTTCTCTGTTCGCTGGCGTTCAACTTTATTGGTGATGGATTGCGCGACGCTCTCGATCCGCGCTTGAAACTGTAACAAGAAGTAAGAGAAACGTGACGACTTCATCTGTTCCTGCACCGGCAGCAACTCTGCGCAAAAAATCTGCAAACGGCGACGTTCTCCTCGAAGTGCGAGGGTTGAAAACCTACTTCTTTACCGAAGCTGGTGTAGTGCGCGCAGTTGATGGAATTGACCTGACAGTACGCCGTGGCGAGGCGCTTGGCATCGTCGGGGAAAGCGGTTGTGGCAAAAGTGTCACGTCGCTCTCGATCTTGCGTCTGATCCAGGACCCGCCAGGGAAGATTGTCGAAGGGCAGATTATCTTCGACGGCACTGATATCCTCGCGCTGAGTGAAGAGGATATGCGCCATATCCGTGGCAACCGCATCTCAATGATCTTTCAGCAACCCACCACCTGCCTCAATCCGGTCTTCAAGGTGGGGGATCAACTTATCGAGGCGCTGGAGATCCACCAGGGATTGCGGGGCGAAGAGGCACGTCGGCGTGCTATCGAACTCTTCTCGCTAGTGGGGCTGCCTGACCCGGAACGGCGCATCAACCAGTATCCGCATGAACTGTCCGGCGGGCAGGCACAACGGGTAATGATTGCGATAGCGCTGGCGTGCAACCCGGAACTGCTGATCGCCGATGAGCCGACGACGGCACTCGATGTGACGATCCAGGCACAGATCCTCGATCTAATGCGTGAACTGCGCGAGAAGATCAATACCTCAATTATTCTGATCACCCACGATATGGGAGTGGTCGCCGAAATGGTGGATTCGGTCGCCGTGATGTATGCCGGGCAGGTGGTTGAATATGCCAATGTGTATAGCATTTTCGCCGAACCGAAACATCCCTATACCCAAGGATTACTGGCGTCAATCCCGGTGTTGGGTGAGATCGTCGATGAACTGGCGACAATTCCCGGAACTGTACCGAGCCTGATCAATCCGCCTACCGGATGCCGCTTCGCTGACCGCTGCACCAGACGGTTCGCGCGCTGCGATGAACCGCCACCGATGTTCAACCTGGAAGATGGGCGGCAGGTGCGGTGCTGGCTGTATACTCCCGATGCTTGAACTTCCTGATCAATCAATGGATGTTCTATGACAATGGCAGGGCAACGCAGTGTGTCGAACGATACGCTGCTAGAAGTCAATAATCTGGTCAAGTATTTCCCGATCAAAGGTGGTATTCTGCGCCGTACTGTCGCAGTCGTCAAGGCTGTCGACGGCGTCAGTTTCACCCTCAAACGCGGCGAAACCCTGGGTCTGGTCGGCGAGAGCGGGTGCGGCAAAACCACGACTGGACGCACGATCCTGCGGCTGGAGAAGGCAACCAGTGGTGAAGTGATCTTCGATGGCAAGGATGTGCTTGCTGCCTCCGGCAGTCAGTTGAAGGCTCTGCGCCGCGATATGCAGATCGTCTTCCAGGACCCGTATGCTTCCCTTGATCCGCGGATGACGATCGGCGAGAGTGTGGCGGAAGGGTTGACGATCCACGGAATCGGTAGCAAAGCCGAGCGTATCGAGCGTGTGCGTGAGGTGCTGTCGAAGGTCGGCCTGCATCCCAGCCATATGGAACGTTTTCCGCACGAATTTTCCGGCGGTCAGCGCCAGCGGATTGGGATTGCACGTGCACTGGTGATGAATCCAAAACTAATCGTGTGTGATGAACCGGTGTCGGCGCTCGATGTGTCGATCCAGGCGCAGGTGCTCAACCTGTTGCGCAATTTGCAGCAGGAGTTCGGTCTCACCTACCTCTTCATCGCGCACAATCTCAGCGTTGTTGAGCATATCAGCAATCGGGTCGGTGTGATGTACCTGGGGAAGATGGTCGAACTGGCGGAGCGGATGGAACTCTTTCGCCATCCGCTCCATCCGTACACCAAGGCGCTGATTTCCGCCATTCCGATCCCAAACCCTGCCATCCGGCGTGAGCGGATCATTCTTCAGGGGGATGTACCAAGTCCGATCAACCCGCCAAAGGGGTGCCGCTTTCATCCACGCTGCTGGATGGCGCGCGACATATGTCGCGAAGTTGAACCGGTATTTGAGGAAAAAGCGCCCGGTCACTGGTCAGCCTGCCATTTTGCATATGAGGTTTCACCATAAAGGAGAGTGACTATGTCGCAACCGCTGCTCGTCGTTAAGAACCTCGAGACTCATTTCAAGACCCAGGACGGGATTGTTAAAGCTGTCAATAATGTTTCGTTCCACGTCGATCGCGGTGAAACTCTCGGCATTGTCGGCGAGAGCGGTTCGGGGAAGAGCGTCACGTCCCTCTCCATTATGCGCCTTATTCCCAATCCGCCAGGCAAGATCGTCGGCGGGCAGATCATCTTTGACGGCCACAACCTGCTCGATTACACTGAAGAAGAAATGCGCCACATTCGCGGTAACCGGATTGCCATGATTTTTCAGGACCCAATGACCTCGCTCAATCCGGTATTGACCATTGGGCGCCAGATCACCGAATCGCTTGAACTGCATATGAAACTATCGCCTAAAGAGGCGCGCAACCGGGCAATCGAACTTTTACAGATGGTCGGTATTCCGGGTGCTGCGCGGCGTATCGATGATTATCCGCATCAGTTCTCTGGCGGGATGCGTCAGCGCGTGATGATCGCAATGGCGCTGTCGTGCAACCCGGAGTTGCTGATCGCCGATGAGCCGACAACCGCGCTTGATGTGACGATCCAGGCGCAGATCCTTGAACTTATCCAGCGGTTGCAGCACGAACTCGGCACAGCAGTGATCATCATCACCCATGACCTTGGCGTCGTTGCCGGGATGGCAGACCGGGTGATTGTGATGTATGCCGGTCGGGTGGTGGAGGAAGGACCTACCGAGGAGATCTTTGCCCGTCCCCGCATGCCGTATACGATTGGTTTGCTGCGTTCAATTCCGCGCCTCGATGCGGAAGAAGGGCGAACGTTGACCCCTATTCGCGGGTTGCCGCCCGACCTGATCAACCTGCCGCAGATCTGCCCCTTCAGTCCGCGCTGCGACTATTTCATCCCCGGCGCATGCGATCAGCAGGTTCCGCCGTTGCGCGAGGTGGTCCCAGGTCATAAGGCTGCCTGTCTGTTCGATATTACGCTCGAAACACCGCTTCCCACAACCAGTGGCCAGGTGCCAGTATAGCGATGCGATAATAAGCAGGTAGAGGGTGGGAGATATGAGCGCCACGTCGACCGATCTGATCCAGGTGCGGAACCTGAAAATGTACTTCCCTGTAACGAAGGGAACAATTATCAAACGTACTGTTGGCTATGTCAAAGCCGTCGATGGTGTAACATTCTCAATCAGGCGGGGCGAGACACTGGGGCTGGTGGGAGAGAGCGGGTGCGGAAAATCCACTACTGGTCGCGCCATTCTGCAGCTCTACAGGCCAACTGCTGGCGAGGTGCTGTTCCAGGGAACCGATCTGACCCGCCTGCACGGGGAAGAGTTACGCCGGATGCGACGCAAGGTGCAGATGATCTTTCAGGATCCGTATGCGTCGCTTAATCCACGCATGACGGTGGGAGACATTATTGGTGAGCCGATTGCAGTCCATAATCTGCGTCAGGGGAAGGCAGCTATCCGTGAGCGTGTGCAGGAACTGCTTGAACTTGTCGGTCTTAACCCCTACTTTATCAATCGCTATCCCCACGAGTTCTCTGGCGGTCAGCGTCAGCGCATTGGCATTGCACGTGCACTCGCGGTCGAACCGGAGTTTGTTGTGTGTGATGAGCCGGTTTCGGCGCTCGACGTCTCGATCCAGGCGCAGGTGCTCAATCTGCTCGAAGACCTGCAACATCGCCTTGGGTTGACCTACCTATTCATTGCGCACGGTCTGGCAGTCGTCAGGCATATCAGCGACCGCGTGGCAGTGATGTATCTAGGGAAGGTAGTTGAACTGGCGGAGGGAAAGAAACTCTACTCCATGCCGATGCACCCCTACACTCAGGCGCTCCTGTCAGCAGCGCCGATTCCTGATCCAACTATCGAGCGCAAACGGCAACGCATCATCCTGGAGGGTGACGTGCCTAGTCCATTCAATCCACCGCCGGGTTGCCATTTCCATACCCGCTGCCCGATCGCCATCGAACGCTGCAAAGTCGAAGAGCCGCCCTTCCGGGATTATGGCGACGGGCATTTCGTCGCCTGCTGGCGCGCGCCTGAGTCGATCGAGTTGATGGAGCGGTACGCAGCACGCCCGAACAATGGCGCGCGCTCCATTGCGCCGCAGGCAGGCGCATAACTGACCCTACCGCAACAACGTACCGCTGGGACGCTGAGTGCGCAGCGTTTTCCCTGGTTCTGGCTGTGGGGTTAATCTTTTGAATAGCCGATAGGCGATAGGCGCCAGGCGTGCTTGCCATGGGGCTAATGGAGATTGAGCATTAAATCCGCTATACCGAACGAGCCGTGGGGCTAAAGCTCTTAGCTTTACGAGGCGAAGCCTGCCTGCGTGAGACAGAATCGTGCGCCCTACTCCAGTAGCGGGAGAGACGCCCTCTCAGGTGCGCGCGCCTCCGGCGCGCCACACCGACAGAGACGCTTCAGCGCCGCAGGGGCTTCCACGCGCTCAGGGAGAGCTGATCGAAGATTGCGAATTCAGTATGCGCACTAGCCGTCGGGCTCAAGCACTCAGCTACCCAGGGCGAAGCCTGCCTGCGCGGGCTAGAGCAGTATCATTACTCAAAGACCATCAGCCCGCACCCTCTCTCGTTTCAGGCATCAGGACGCCCAAAATCCCTCTTCTCCCACAAGGGGAGAAGAGGGCAAGGGGACAAGGGGCAAAAGCGCACTGGAATGCAGAAAATCACTCATCCTGTGCCGCGCTGGAATGGACAAACGTACTGGAACGCAGTATCATAACAATTGGCTGGGGCGAGGCGCTGATTCTTTTCTTCATACCAGCATTCCTCCTAGCGCTGGCGTTTCGCAGCGGTTATGTATGCGGGAGGCTGAGGCGCTCAGGCACGTCACGCAAAAAGGACCAAACCAGCCTGACAGATGATGTCCAATCAGGGCGATATGCAAAGGAATCAGCATTCCCAACCTAACATCACGTGAGTTTCGCAATTGGAGATTATATGAGGCGAATCGCTTCCCAACGCAGGTCGTTTTTGAGTTCAGTTCCGAAGAAACGTGGCAGGCGGATATCTCCAAAAAACCGGCCAGATATGCAGAGAGTTCGCGAGTACATTGCCTATGACCCGAACGATCCTCCATACTGGCCCGCTGCAATGGGTCGGCTGCGCGTCTGGCGCTGCACAGGAGACCGCGTCGTCGAAGGCAATGCCGATGCGTAGGGGCATGTCTGGAGCAATAAGCTGGAATGCTGGCTCGTACCCAACGGCGCTCTGCTCCGCCTCATGCCACTCGATGGTCGGATTGCACCGACGGAGGCAGAAGCCGAACGCCTTGATCGTGAAGCAGCCCGGGCAAAACTGCGTGAACTTGGGGTTAAGATGCCTGGCAAGAATAGATAGGTGAAAAATCTCTGTATGCGAAATATGGGTCACATCGATACCACTTGCGAGCGCCTTGTCGATCTGAGCGTTCAGTTCCGCAGCAACCGCACCATGGCAGTCGTGCGGTGGAAGTACCCCTTCTCGTCCAGCAACCCCGATGCCGGTTCGCGTGTCCTGAGCAGACTCTGGCAACAGGCACCCCATTCGCAGGTAGGCGTGGCATGGACGCCAATATCAACAGCGGGGTCGGCTTGGGCACACGCGACGACTGCTGGAAAGCGGGAGCAGGGAATCACCGCTGCCGCTGACGAAACCAGCACGAAAAGTTCTGCGATGGCAGGATGGTCGCCTGGCACATGCTGAGATCGTCGGCGTGGATGATGATCACCCGCTCTTCGGGACGGAAGCCGAGGTGCGCCAGGATTGGGTTCATGGGAGTACTCTGGTGTTACGGCGATAATCGTTCGACGATCCATCCGTCATTGGTACGTCGGTAGCGCAGACGATCATGAAGGCGGTTGGGGCGTCCCTGCCAGAACTCGATCATATCAGGAATGACCCGGAACCCGCCCCAGTACGGCGGGCGCGGGATGTCGCGGTTGGCGTAGAGCGCCTCCAGTTCGGCGACACGCTGTTCCAGTTCGGCGCGACTGCTGATGACCGTACTCTGGCGCGATGCCCATGCGCCAATGCGATTGCCATTCGGTCGTGAGACGAAATAGGCGTCGGATTCCTCCGGCGAGACCCGCTCGACGCGCCCCTCGATGCGCACCTGGCGCTCTAGTTCGGGCCAGTAGAATACAAGCGCCGCCCACGGGTTCGCTGTCAGTTCGACTCCCTTCCGGCTCTCATAGTTGGTGAAAAAGACGAATCCGCCAGCATCCACCCCCTTGAGCAACACCATGCGCGCTGATGGTTTGCCATCCAGGGTGGCGGTTGCCAGGGTCATGGCATTCGGTTCGATCAACCCGGCGTTGAGCGCCTGATCGAACCAGTGCTGAAACTGTTTCAGCGGGTCGGGGTCGATATCGGATTCGCTCAACCCGTGCAGCGTGTACTCTTTCCGCAGATCAGCGAGAGACATACGTCGTGCTCCTTTTTCCAGCTAACAGCCGCGCTTCAGAGAGCGTATGCCAGATGACGAGCCAAAGCCCTGCGGGCTGAGTCAATCCAGCACGCTCCACATTTCCCCCTTCTCCCCCTGTAGGAGAAGAGGGCAAAGGGAGATCGCACAGGGGTAGATTTTTTGGCAAGCCCCTGCGTGCCATCTCCTGTTTCAGCCATCAGGACGCCCAAACTCCCCTTCTCCCCTTGTGGGAGAAGGGGGTTGGGGGGATGAGGGGGCGAATCCCTCATCGTATTGCACGCGTATAGACTGCCAGTGTTTCTTCAGCAGCGCGCTGCCAGGAGAACGTTGCAGCACGCTGGCGTCCAGCGTCGCTCAACGCCGCGCGCAGTGTTGGATCTGTCAGGACGCAGTCAATTGCCGCCGCGAGCGCCCCTGGATCGTTAGGATCGATCAGCAGTGCTGCATTCCCAACAACCTCTGGTAGACTTCCAGCGCGGCTACAGATTACCGCCGTACCGCACGCCATCGCTTCCAGTGGCGGCAGGCCGAACCCTTCGTAGCGCGACGGATAGACAAAGAGCAGCGCTCCGCTGTACAGGGCAGGAAGATCGGCTTCTGCAACCGCTCCCAGATCAAGGACGGCGGGATGGTCAAAGGATAGCATCCCACGGTCACGGTGACCAGCGAGCACAAGCAAGGGCGCTGCCTCACAACGTCCAGAAGCCGATCTACGCCACGCCTCTACCAGTGTACTAACGTTTTTGTGCGGCTTGTCGGATGCCACACAGAGAATGTAGCGGTCTGGCAGGCGATAGCGTGTTTTCACCTCCGCCACGACTGCCGGGTCGGCGGGTTGGAAGCGTCCATCGGCGGCACCGTATACCACATCGATGCGTGCAGGCGATACGCGGTATGCGCAGGCGATATCGTCACGTGTGCGGCGTGACAGCGTAATGACCCGTCGCACCGACCACAGCGCCAGTCGGGTCGAGAGATCGAAGAATAGGCGTGCGCGCAGCGACGACTCACGTGGGAAGAGGCGCGGAATAATGTCATAGAGCGTCACCACGACGGGGCACGGGAGACCGGCGTAGGGAAAGAGATAGTAGGGTGCATGAAAGAGATCGGCACGTGCCTGCCGTAGCAATGTGGGAAGAGCAACCTGTCCAGCAATGCTGAAGGGGGGTGGAGCGGCAAGCGCCTGTACCCGCGACGCACGCAGCAGGCGTTCCAGGTCGTAGCGCGTATTTGCAGCAGCGAAGGAGCCGAGTCGTTTGTGTGAGTGGCGCGGCACATCCGACGTATAGAGGAACACAAACTCGTGCGGCGTACCCAGGGAGACTAGCGCCGATGCCAGGCTGAACACATAGCGTCCGATCCCTGGAAAGTGATCATTGACAAAGCGCAGGTCGAGCGCGATCCGCATACCTTGTTCCCAGCGTCAGGCTCGGACGGTACATAGCACTTATGTGGCATCTATCTGGCGCAATTCCAGGTGAGCCACGTCAATTGCGGCATCCGTCATGATATAGTACACATCGAACGTCCCATCCGCGCGCAGATCGACAGCGGTTGGATAGAGCTGGAGCATAGCGCGCACCACGATGAACCTCGTGCTATAATGACCAGTATCGTCAGCAGTGGCACTGCGGCGCAGACCGGAGACAAAAGTCCAAAAAACGCCAGCAAGCAGAAGAAGCAGGTAACAGCAAAGAAGAAGAAATAAGCGCTGACCTAACGCACTCCGAACGCAGGTGGGGGAGAGTGAGACAATGCGCATGCTCCTCTCTCCCATCTCCACTGCGTCGCTGAGGATAGCACGCTCCCCAGCGTGCGTCAAGATTGCACATCTGTGTAAGAGTTCACATTTCTCCAGGGAACGAGGGCATCTTGCCCTAGCAGACGGCGACGAGGGCGTCCCACCCTCGCTCCCAGGCGCGTGTGTTACCCCAGGTGTGAACAGTTACACATTTGACGAGTATCTGACAGTACACGGGACATCGTATGACTCGCATCGTCCTGATCCTGATCCTGACGGCTTGGTTGCCTGCATGTACACTCCCCACGCCGCCACAACCGACAACCCCGCGTCCGACAGCGCCGGTCATTCTTGAAATCACTCCTGCTCCGACGCTAGATGTAGACGCTACCGCGACCGCATACGCTACATTACTCGTTCCCTCACCGACACCGACCGGGTTGTACATCGTTCAGCCGGGCGATACACTAAGCGAACTGGCAATTGCATTCGGCACGACAGTTGCCGAGATCATGGCTGCCAATGGCCTGACCGATCCTGACTCACTGCAGGTCGGGCAACCACTGATCATTCCCTCGCTGGTGGATACATTGCCATCGCTGCAGGCAACGCCAGCCATTAATGCAGGGACGACAGATCAAACTCCTATACCTGTTACCCCGACACTGGCGACCCCGTAGCGACCCCCGGAAATGGCGCTTGACAGGCGAAGCGATTTTCGGTATATTTGCAACGTCAATCCTTCAAAATTGCCGTTCAGGCGTAAAGGAGGTGATGCCCATGAGTAATAAGCGTGAGGGCATCACCGTCGAGGTGGTACAATAACCCCACCCATGGTGATGCCCAAGGCAAACAAAAAACCCTCGCAGTTGTGAGGGTTTTTTGATTCCGGGAAAAGAAGACTATTCTTCTTCCTCTTCCTTCGACTCGCGGCGTTCGCGCACCAGTTCCGGCTCGGCTGGAGTTTCGGCTGCTGCTTCCTCTTCTTCACTTTCAGCAGCGCGCGTATGCGCCAGACCCACCACCAGTTCATCACCAGGGGTCACCAGCGTTACGCCGGGCGGCAGCGTCAGATCGCGCGCATGAATACTTTTGTCGAACGAATCGAGCATACTAACATCGACCGTAATGTGAGCAGGGATCGCGGTTGGCAGCGCGCGGATTTCGACTGCGCTCAACGCCTGGTTTAGCACTGCTTCGCCACTTTCGACAAGCGGCGACTTCCCTTCGATATGGATCGGAATGGCCACCTCCACCTCCTCGCGCAGATCAACCGCGCGGAAATCCGCGTGAATAATATTGCGCGTCACCGGATGGCGCTGCAGCGCATGGATGAACGCTGTGAGCGGCGGACGACCAGCGATATGCAGTTCGATCAGCGAGGTGCGCCCGGCCCGGCGATAGATCGCCTGGAAACTGCGCGCATCGACCTGCACAGCAATCGGTTCAACGCCTTTTCCATAGACCGTCGCTGGTAGAATGCCGCTGCGTCGCAACCGTTTGACCTTCTTGCCCAAAACCAAACGCGGTTCGAGCGATAGTGTGAACTTTTCTGACATACTAAAATCGATGCTCCTAATCGTGTTGCAAATACCTTCGCCTCAAGCTAAGGGCATTGCCCGGTAGCTCCAGGATGCGCATTGTACTATACCGCGCGACGAGATGCAAACCAGGGTCAGCGAAGGAGAGAGGGTAGAAAGTAGGGAAGTAGAAAGTAGAAAATATGGGCTTGACAAGAACAGGTGTGTTATGTAATAATGAATGCACCACAAAAGTTCTATCGAACAGGCTTGCGGTTCTGTGGAACGGCGCCAGAATTGAAAGGGCAAAACGTATGCGCTCATCAGATCAACTCTCAGCGCGGCAGCGCGATATTCTTGGCTTTATTGAGGAGTTTACTCAGGAACATGGTTATCCGCCCTCCATTCGCGAAATACAGGATGGTTTGCACATTTCCTCAACATCGGTTGTTGCCTACAATCTCCGCGCTCTGGAGAGCAAAGGTCTGATCGATCGCGACGGCAGGGTATCGCGCGGCATCAAGATCAAGAACATGACACCGATACCTCTGAGCCGCGCGCAGGGCGGTCGGGTGCCACTCCTGGGCGTCATTACCGCTGGTCAGCCGCTGCCCAACCCGGAAGACACAAGCACCACTGCTGTCGAGATGATCGAGGTTCCCGTCGATGTGGCGCCGCCTGAGAAGCTGCAGAATGTCTATGCGCTGAAGGTGCGCGGTCACTCAATGATCGACGCGCTGATCGACGATGGCGATATTGTGCTCATGCGCTACCAGGAGACCGCCGATAATGGTCAGATGGTCGCAGTGCGCATCGAGGACGATAACGCTGTCACGCTCAAACGGTTCTACCGCGAAGGCGATAAGGTGCGTCTGCAACCTGCCAACATCACTATGGAGCCGATCTACGTCGATGCAGCGCGCGTTCATGTTCAGGGGCGCGTCGTCGGCGTGCTGCGGTCGATGTGGTGAAGTGACTCCTCTTCTCCAGTAAGTGTACGTATTTTTCCTGGGAGTGAGGGCATCTTGCCTTTGCAGGCATGACGAGAACAGAACGCCCTTGCTCCTGGGTGTGTATGTTCTCCAGGTTTGAATAGTCCATTTCCCCTGCGTTGTGTTGATCAGAGGCGAAGAGCATGCTAGCAGCAGGCGAGGGTGCTGCTTTTTCCTGCTCGTTGCTGCCTGTTGATGATCAAGAGATGGGAATTGTGCGGCAAAGTATGGGAGGAACGGGGCGCAATAACATATCCTGCTCCTTACCTTTGAATCTTTTCAACTGAACAGCTGTCCGCCTTGCGCGATAAGCGCATCAGATCGGGATAAAACTGGCCTCCAGCGTCAGACTACGCACGAATGCGGCGATCAGACGTGCGGCATACTCGACATCGCTCAGGGCGATCATTTCATTCGGAGAGTGCATATATTGGGGATCGAGATCACAGCGGTAGCGACCCCGCCGCGCGACAGGTGGATGGCATCCGCATCGGTTCCGGTGGAGCGCGGATTCACCTGGACGCTGTACGGAATGCCTTCGCGTTCTGCAATCGCTGTCAGCATATCGTACACCACCGGGCTATTGGCAGAACTGCGCGACAGCACCGGTCCGCCGCCAAGCCGCACATTGCCATATTGCCAGCGGTCGGCGTTCGGATGATTCGGTTGCAAAGGTCACATCAACTGCAATGGCGACCTGCGGCTCGAAACTAAAGGCTGCGGTATGCGCATCGGCAAACGTGATTTCCTCCTGCGACGTTGCCACCGCTGCTACCGTTGCGCGCGGGCGGTCGCGCTCCAGCAAGCGGAGCGCCTCCAGCACCGTGAACGCGCCAATCCGGTCGTCGATGCTGCGTGAAACGATCTTCCCGCCCGGCAGATCGTAGATTGGTGCATCGATCACACCGGTGGCGCCGACACGCACCAATTCTCCGGCTTCTGCCCGACTCGCTACACCAATGTCGATCCAGAGGTCCTCGATCTTGCTGGCTTTCTCGCGCTCGTCGGGTTTCATCTGATGGATCGGTTTCTTCCCGATGACGCCGATGACATCACCGGTGCGCCCCGCCAGGCGCACCCGCTGCCCGACCAGCACCTGCGGGTCCCATCCGCCGATGGGCGAGAACGACAGAAAGCCGTCGTCATCGATAGCACTTACCATCACGCCAATCTCGTCGATATGACCGGCGAGCAGCACACGCGGCGCTCTGCCTTCCAGTACCGCATACGAACTGCCGCACACATTGGCGTAGACTTGATCGGCAAAGGTTTCGGCTTCGCGCTGCCAGATGCGCCCGATAGCCACTTCGTCGCCGGAAGGACCAGGCGTGGCAAGCAGACGTTTCAAAAATGCAAGCGAATGGTCGTTCATCATCGTTCCTCTCTCTGTCAATGCATGCAATTGTACCGCATCGAAGCCAGGAATGCGACCTGCACACCAGAACGACGGGATCCTCCAACACGCAATTGTACTATGCTTCGACCGGCGTAGAGCGCCTCCCTGCCTGGCGCCATGCACCTGATCAGGAGGTCTGGTGAACGGCCAGGAGTATACATATGCAGACATCTCTTGACATGCAGCCATGCGTCAATATATGATTTTGACCACATACTGCGCAGCAGGCGCAAAAAGAGTTGGGGATAGCCATCCGGCTTATTTGCTGCTGCGCCTGGCTCGCCGCAGGCGACGCGCGCACGGTTCGACGCTCCAGAACACCGATCCGGCGAGCCACTCAGATAAGGGAGACCTTTGCTTCTGGTCGCTTGAGGAGATCCGCGTCGACCTGCTGGCGCTGGGGAGGGAAGGGTGAGGGGTGTTGGAGGAAATTGTGGAGAGGAATCACGAATGAAGGATGCACAAAAACCCGACCACGTTAGCCTCACGAGACTCATCAGTTGGCTCCGAGAAGGGCGTTTCGTTATTCCAGACTTCCAGCGAGAGTTCGAGTGGAGGCCTTGGGATATCCGTGAGCTCATGCGATCAATCTTTCTTGACTACTACATCGGGAGTCTTCTTCTCTGGAGGGGCAAGAAAGAAAGCTTCGAAGCACTGGCCTGCGAGCCCATTTACGGGTTCAGTGGGAAAGGTGATCCTATGTATATCGTGCTTGACGGCCAGCAACGGCTCACAGCCATGTACTACGCCTTCATGGCGCCCAACGTTCCGGCGCCCACCCGCCAAAACCGCTTCCTTTACTTCATCCGGGTAGACAAATTCACGGAGGAAGCCTACGACGAGGCCTTCGTCTACGACTGGAAGCAACAGGGTGAGAATCTCCTCGCAGACAATGATGCGCAGTTTGAGACGCACATGTTCCCGCTCGCAGTGGTGGGCCAGGGAGGATGGGCGCTTCCCAATTGGGTGCAGGATTATGAAAAATACTGGCGGGGCAAGGAAAGCAACGCACGTCAGGCAGGCAATGATCAGCAACGCACGATCGCCGCTCGCCACGCAGAGAACGCGCGTGCCTTCGGTGAGCACCTGAAGGCTATCACCGAGCAGTACCAGGTCTCATACATCGAGCTTGACCGCGATCTCGAGATCGACAAGGTGTGCGACATCTTCACCCAGATTAACAGCCGCGGCGTTCGTCTCGATGTCTTTGACCTGATCAACGCCCTGCTCAAGCCTAAGGGACTGCAGCTCAAACATCTGTGGCGTGAGGCATCCATGCGTCTCAACTTTGTCGAGTCCGAGCGCATGAATGTCTACATCCTCCAGGTGATGTCAATCCTGCGCCAGGGGTACTGCTCGCCAAAATACCTCTACTACCTGCTTCCCGGACAGGAGAAAAAGGTTCGAGAGCCTGACGGATCTTTGCGGAAGGAAGTACTCGTTGCTGATGTGCCAGCATTTAAGGAACTCTGGGATCAAGCCGTTGACTCTTTGGCCCAGGCGATCAACCTTCTGCGCCATCCCCAGGAATTTGGCGCCATCTCCTCGCATTTTCTGCCCTATGCTTCTATATTGCCGGCTTTTGCGGCGCTGCAAGTCGCCGCCCGTGCCCTGCCGCCCAACCGCCAGCTCGAGGCGCATCGCAAGATCCGCCTCTGGTATTGGGCAAGCGTGTTTACCAACCGTTATTCAGGCTCAGTCGAATCCACAAGTGCGCGAGACTATCTGGACGTAAAAGCCTGGTTCGAGGACAATGCCGCTGAACCGGGTCTGGTTGCCGATTTCAAAGAACGTTTTCGGCGTCTCGATCTCAAGCGCGAAACCAGGCGCGGCACCTCGGTGTATAACGGGATCTTCAATCTTCTTGTTCTGCACGGCGCCCGCGACTGGATGACCGGCAACGTGCCGCAGTACGACAATCTCGATGACCACCACATTGTGCCCAAGAGTTGGGCCAGGGATCAGAAACTCGAGACCTCAATTGATACAATCCTGAACCGCACGCCGCTCAATGCGGAGACCAACCGCACAGTGATCGCTGACCGGCTGCCAAATCAGTACCTTCCGGATCTCATCAAGTCCAACGGCGAGGCTACAGTCCGGTCCACGTTTGAGTCGCACTTCATTTCGCCAGCCGCGTTCGAGATTCTCCTGCGCAACCCATTCGGGCCAGACGACTTTGAGTCCTTCATCGCCGAGCGCCAGCGCACCCTGCTGGAGGCAATCGAAGATCTGCTGATAAAGGAACGGCTCGATCTGCAACCGCAGCTTCGCGAGCTCGATGCAAAAGTGGAGTCTGTTGAGCTGGAACTTCGCAAGTTTGTTGACGCGACCCTCGGAGGTGACCCGGCAAAGCTTCCGCCCCATGTGCGCCAAAAAGTGCATGAACGCTTGCAGACAGCAGCAAGGAAGAATCCAGCGCTTGACGTCCACGATGCTACTCTCGCTGGCTGCCTCGAATACGTCGATCTGCGGGAGTTGCAGGACATCATGACGAACAAAGCTCTCTGGTCTCTCTTCGAAACGCGATTTGCGAGTAAAGAGCAGCTAGCCAGGCGTTTCGATCAACTTGCCGACCTGCGTAATGGCATCCGCCACAGTCGCACAGTAGACGAGGTTACTCGCAAGGAAGGCGAAGCGGCACTCGTCTGGTTTCAAAAGGTGCTTGGCTTATGATGAGCGATCTTCAAGAACTCGATTGGGATGCCATCGCCGCGACGGATTTCCGTGATTCCGATGTCAAGGAGGGGAAACAGGCAGAATTCCTTGTCCATGGCTTCTTTCCGTTCGATCTCGTTGAGCGGATTGGTGTGCATCGTGCTAATATCTGGAATAAAGTACGCAGCGTGCTGGCAGGGAGCGGCTATACTCCTCGCGTTGAAGTGCGCGACGACTGGTATTTTTGAGCAGAGGAGAAGACCATGATCGAATACGTAACCGGAAACATCCTCGAAGCCGAGGTTGAGGCCCTGGTAAACTCCGTCAACTGCGTTGGAGTGATGGGGCGCGGCGTTGCGCTGCAATTCAAGAAGGACTGGCCTGAAAACTTCAAGGCTTATGCCGCTGCCTGTCGTCGGCAGGAGGTTCAGCCCGGCAGAATGTTCGTCTTCGAGACCGGAAAGCTTTTCCCACGCTACGTTATCAACTTCCCCACCAAGCGGCACTGGCGCGGGAAGGCGCGCATCGAGGATATCGAGGCAGGGTTGAGCGCTCTCGTTGAGGAAATCCAGCGTCGCGGCATACGCTCCGGTGGCTTTGCCGCTCCTGGGCTGCGGGTTGGGCGGTCTGGAGTGGTCTGAGGTGCGCGCACGCATTGAAGAGACGCTGGCGGGACTCGTCGACGTTCGCATCCTCGTCTTCGAACCGACTGAGGTACAGCCGCTGCCACGAAGCATGCGTCGGGGTCTGATCCCCTCCATGACGCCCGGACGTGCAGTGATGGTCGTCTTGATGGAACGTTACCTGGCTGGCTTGCTCGATCCATTCATTTCCTTGCTTGAGGTGCACAAACTGATGTACTTATTGCAGGAAGCCGGTGAGCCGCTCCGCCTGCGGTTCACGAAGGGTCCATACGGACCCTACGCCGAAAATCTTCGCCACGTCCTCAGTGCAATCGAAGGCTACTATATCTCGGGCTTCGGAAACGGCGGCGACCAACCGGACAAGGTGCTGGAACTGGTACCCGGCGCCATCGACGATGCCCGACGAGTTTTGGATCAGCAGCCAGAGATGCGCGAACGCTTCGAGCGGGTCGGTCGCCTCGTGGAAGGCTTCGAATCGCCTTTTGGACTGGAACTGCTCGCCACCGTGCATTGGATTGTCACCCGTGAGCGCGCGGCGACCGAGGAAGAACTTATCGAACATGTCTACGCATGGGCAGAGAGGAAACGGCAATTCAGCCGGGATCAAATTCTGCTCGCAGCCAGAGTTCTGGCGGAGCAGGGGTGGATCGAGGGAGTGTTGGCAGAAACGGTAGGAGGTTCGTGATGACTGAGCGACAGACCCTGCTCGAATCCATTAGAGCCTGTCCGAATAACCCGGCAGCAGGCAGGGCGATCACGCCACAGGCGAAGTGGAGGAAGGCAAGATGATGCTCAGGCTTCTTCACCCACGGCGCCAGCGTCTGGCGACATCGATTGAGCCGTTCGATCACAATGTGGTATAAGATCAGGGATCATCCGCCAGGCACAGCAAAGCCAGGGGACTGCACATAACCGGCCATCTGATTCGAGGCGATCCATGCCCAACATCTACGACAATATCGAGTCGCAGTTCGTTGAAGAACTGCGCCGTCTCCTTCCAGAAGCAGTCGCGTGCTCGTTCTGCGTTGGTTACCTGAACCTGCGCGGCTGGGATCAGGTCGCCGATGCTATCGAGCATCTGAGCGGAGCGGATGAACGTCACGCCTGTCGCGTCCTGGTGGGCATGCATCGCCCGCCTGAAGAGGAGATGAAGAGTCTGCAACGTGTCCATCGCAGCCAGGCGGGCATTGACGGTCCAACCGCAGCGCTCCTTAAGCGCCGTATCACCGAGAGCTTCAAAGAGCAGCTTGAATGCGGCGCGCCTTCCAATCAGGCGGAACGCACGTTGCAACGGTTGGCCCGGCAACTGCGGGAACGAAAAGTCGTTATCAAAGCATTCCTGCGCTATCCGCTGCACGCGAAGCTGTATCTGATCGAGCGCAACGACACCAAAACGCCGCTGATCGGCTTTGTGGGGAGCAGCAATCTCACCCTGGCGGGTCTTTCCCGACAGGGCGAACTGAACGTGGACGTCGTCGAGCAGGATGCCGCGCGCAAACTTCAGCGCTGGTTTGATGAGCGCTGGAATGATCCGTGGGCTGTTGATCTGACCGAAGAACTGGCGCAACGTATCGAGAACAGTTGGGCGCGCACAGAACTCGTTCGCCCTTACCTGATGTACCTCAAGATCGCCTATCACCTCTCGGAGGATGCGCGCCAGGGCGAACGCGAGTTCAAGATGCCATCGATGTTTCGTGATGTGCTGCTTGATTTTCAAAAAGCCGCCGTGTCGCTTGCGGCGCGCAAACTCCATCGTCACGGCGGTGTGCTGCTCGGCGATGTCGTGGGCCTGGGGAAAACACTGATGGCGACGGCTATTGCCCGTCTCATGCAGGAAGATAGCGGCGACAATACGCTGGTCATTTGCCCGCCGAAACTCGCGCCCATGTGGGAGCGCTCCCTGCAAGCGTATCAGATCGTCGGGCGGGTGCTTTCGCTCGGGCGCGTCATTGAAGAACTGCGGGACCTTCCGCGCTACCGACTGGTCATTGTTGACGAAAGCCACAACCTGCGCAACCGCGAAGGGAAACGCTATCGCGCCATCCGTGAGTACATCGAGCGCAATGAATCCCGTGTGCTGCTGCTCACGGCGACGCCCTACAACAAGCACTACACCGACATCAGCAATCAGTTGCGCCTGTTTCTCGATGAAGACCGGGACCTGCATGTGCGACCGGAACGCTACTTCCGCTGGCTGGCACAGACGCGGGGTGAGACGGAGGCCGATTTTATCGCCCGTTTCCAGACCTCGCCGCATAGCCTGCGCGCGTTTGAGCAAAGTCTCTTCCCTGAAGACTGGCAAGACCTCATGCGCCTGTTTCTGGTCAGACGCACGCGCCAGTTCATTATCAGGCACTACGCCCGATTCGACGAGAAGAAAGGGCGCTATTACGTCTGGCGCAACGGTCAACCTCACTATTTCCCGTTGCGCCAACCCAAACGGGTTGACTTCACCATCGACGAATCAGACCCGAACGACCAGTACGCCCGGCTCTTTCGCGATGAGGTCGTGGAGGTGATCGAAAACCTGGCTCTTCCACGCTACGGGCTGGCAAACTATCTCAAGCCCAATGCTGAGAAAGGCGCTTCTGACGAAGAAAAACGCATCCTCAACAATCTCAACCGCGCCGGCAGACGGCTGATCGGTTTTTGCCGCACGAACCTCTTCAAGCGCCTCGAATCGAGCGGCCAAAGCTTTTTGCTCTCTGTGCAGCGCCATATTGTGCGCAACCTCACCACGCTCTACGCGCTTGAAAACGGCCTGCCCGTCCCCATCGGCGCGCAGGATGCCGCCATGCTCGATCCAACCGTCAGCGATGCTGATGAAACGTTGACCGACATTCCTGATGCCGGCGAGTCTGCTGAAGACGCAGGAATGATCGGCGCACGGGTGCGCGGATTGGATGCCTGCCATGCGCGCGCTGCGACACTCTACGCGCTGTACCGCAGTGAGTACCGCGATCGGTTCGATTGGTTAGACCCCAGGTTTTTCCGGCCCGACCTGGCAACCTGGCTCCGCGCCGATGCTGCGGCGCTCGCTGGCATCCTGGAGCGGGCAGGCGATTGGAATCCCGGCGCAGATGCCAAACTGCACGCGCTCGCCAGCCTGGTGACGAACGACCACCCCAATGAAAAGATCCTCATTTTCACCCAATTTGCCGATACTGCCCTGTATCTTTACGAGCAGCTTCGCGCCAGAGGCATCGAAGACGTCGCCGTGCTGACCAATCAGGAAGGTGACCCGGTAACCCTCACCCGTCGCTTCAGTCCATCTACGAACGGTGGACTGGCTGAAGGTGAAACTGAGTTGCGGGTGCTCATCGCCACCGATGTGCTGGCTGAAGGTCAGAACCTGCAAGATGCCCACATTCTGGTCAACTACGACCTGCCCTGGGCGATTGTGCGCCTCATCCAGCGCGCCGGGCGCGTTGATCGCATCGGCCAACAGCACGATACGATTCGCATCTACTCGTTCTGGCCCGCCGAAGGGGTTGAGAAGATCATCCGCCTGCGTGAACGGCTTGTCTCCCGCCTTCAGCAGAATCAGGAAGTCATCGGCGCCGACGAGTCCTTTTTCGGTGAGGAAGCCGCTCAGCGCCTGCGCGACCTGTATACGGAAAAAGCCGGCACGCTTGACGACGAAGGCGCCGACGAAGATATCGACCTGGCAAGCCTGGCTTTGCAGGTATGGAACAGCGCCGCTGCAGATGACCAGAAGGCGTCCCGTGCTCTGCCGCCGATTGTCTCGGCTACCCGCGCGCTGACGTCAGGTACGGCAGGACCTCCCGGCGTCGTCGCCTATCTGCGCTACCCCAACGGCGCCGACGCTCTCATCCGCGTGGACGAACAGGGCAACCTGGTTTCCCAGTCGCTCTCAGCGATCTTCCGCGATATTGCCTGCCCGCCGGAAACGCCTGCGCTTGAGCGTACAAAATACCATCACGACCTGGTGGCGCGCTGCGTCGAGATTGCGACGGAAGAGCAGGTCACAGGCGGTCACCTCGGCAGCCTGCGCAGCGTGCGGCGTAAACTGTGGGAGCGGTTGAACACCTACCGCGCTTCCCTGACCACTGTCTCGCCCGACCGGCTTCAGCAGCTCGATATGGTCCTCGATCTGATCTGGCGGTATCCGCTCAAGAGCGCTGCCCAGGAGTCCATCAACCGACAAATGCGACTGGGTATTTCCGATCCTGATCTCCTCGACATGCTTGCCCGACGCGCCGGGGAGGGCGTCCTCTGTGAAATCCAGGATCAAGAAGCGGACGAATCCGCCGAGCCGCACATCATCTGCTCGTTGGGATTGGTTGCAGCAGGAGCGAAGTGATGAGCAATCTGGAACGCATCCGTCAAGCCCTGGAATCGTGCGGGCAAAATCAGGGGAACATCCCCGACCAGATAATGTCGCTCTTTTGTAAGGAACTCGGCTGGGGCCGCCCACGTGGTCTGATGCCACGCACCCTGCAACCGGGCGCTCCTGTCTCGCGCCAGGTGACGGCTGTGCCGGTGGCGCAGATGAGCGATCTGCCGGTGTACCTGGTTGACTGGCCCGATGACAGACTTCCCGGAACCACTGCGCGGCGCGCCGTGCAGCGGGCGCTTGATCCAACGCATGCCGAACATGTGCTGGTGTATGTTGCCCGGAACCGGCGCCAGCTTGCCTTCACGCGGGCGCGCCAGCGTTCTGACGGAAAGATTGAACTGCGCACCCTGCCGTATGACGTCGGCTCACCGGCCCGCACCACCGTCGAGCGGCTGGCGGAACTGGCATTCAGCCTCGATGAACTCAGTGCAGGCGAGCCGCCGATAACCCGCGTGACCGATAAGCTCAATGCGGCGTTCAGCGTGGAGGCGGTGACGAAGCAGTTCTACCAGGAGATTGCCAGCTGGTACTTCTGGGCGCTGGAGCATGTGCGCTTTCCGAAGGATGCGCCAAAGACCGACGGCAAAGATCACGTGAGTCTCATCCGCCTGATTACCCGTCTTATCTTTTGCTGGTTTCTGAAAGAAAAGGGTCTCATTCCGGCAACCCTCTTCGATCCGAAATCGTTAACTGCAATGCTCAACGGTTTCGCGCCGCATGCGATGCACGACACCTCCTCCGTCTTCTACAAAGCTATTCTGCAGAACCTCTTCTTTGCCACGCTGAACACGGAGATGGGCAGGCGCGACTGGGCAAAGGACGAACAGAACTTCATGGCGCACAATCTCTATCGACACAGGGAACTGTTCCGTGATCCGGAGACAGCCCTGGAACTGTTCAAGGACATCCCCTTTCTCAACGGCGGTTTGTTCGAGTGCCTCGACCGTATCGAAGGCACAAAGGATCAACCGCGCTACATTCGGATTGATGGTTTCTCCCGTCGCCCAGACAGCCAGCCGGTTGTGCCGGACGCTCTCTTCTTCGGCGAGGAACGGGAAGTCGATCTGAGCAAAACCTACGGCGAAGCGCGCTACCGCCGCGCCCGCGTGCGTGGTCTGATGCACACCCTTGCTTCCTACAACTTCACGCTTACGGAAAATACGCCTTTCGATCATGATGTTGCGCTTGATCCAGAACTGTTGGGCCAGGTCTTCGAGAACCTGCTGGCTGCCTACAACCCGGAAACCCGCACCACCGCACGCAAAGCTACCGGCTCCTACTACACCCCACGCGAAATTGTGGACTACATGGTGGAAGAAGCGCTCATCGCATGCCTGACACTCAAACTGGAAACCGCGATCCCTGACATCCAGAACGTCGAAGCGCGTCTCCGCCATCTTTTCGCGTACAACGATGAACCGCACCAGTTCACGGATGCCGAAGTTGAAGCGCTCATCCACGCCATTGACCACCTGAAGATTCTCGACCCCGCCTGCGGATCGGGGGCATTTCCGATGGGTATCTTGCATAAGCTGGTGTTTATCCTCGGCAGGCTCGATCCCGGCAACGCCCGCTGGAAAGAGCGGCAAATCGCCAAAGCCCAGGAGATTCCCGACCCTGCCGTGCGCGACAAAGTGATTCACGATATTGAGCAGGTCTTCACCGCCAACGAACTCGACTACGGACGCAAGCTCTACCTGATCGAGAACTGCATCTACGGCGTGGACATCCAGCCTATCGCCGTGCAGATTGCCAAGCTGCGCTTCTTTATCTCGCTGGTGGTGGATCAGCGGGTCAATCCGAAGGCGGAAAACCGTGGCATCCTGGCGCTGCCCAATCTGGAGACCCGCTTCGTGGCGGCCAACACGCTCGTTGGCATTGCGCGGCCGCGGCAGCTTGCCTTCCGCAATGCGAAGATTGATGAACTGGAGCGCGAACTGGCACAGGTGCGCGAAGCTCATTTCACCGCCAAAACTCCTGCCACCAAACGCAAATACCGCGAACGCGACGCCGCCCTTCGCACCGAAATTGCCGAAATACTGAAGACCGACGGCTGGGACGACCAAACCGCCCGCCTGCTCGCCGCGTGGGACCCCTACGACCAGAACGCCTCGGCGTCCTTTTTCGATTCGGAGTGGATGTTTGGCATCCGCGACGGCTTTGACATCGTCATCGGCAACCCGCCATACGTACGGCAGGAGGAGATCAAGGAGTTGAAGCCGTTGCTGCAAGCCCAGGGGTATCACTGCTATACCGGCACGGCCGACCTCTATGTGTATTTCTACGAGCGCGCCCTCGATCTTCTTCGCGACGGCGGCATTCTGTCCTTTATTTCCAGCAACAAGTTCTTCCGCTCCGCCTATGGTCAGAAGCTGCGCGAACTTCTCGCCCGCCAGACCATGCACTGCATCATTGATTTCGGCGATGCGCCGGTCTTCACAGCCATCGCCTATCCGACCATCCTTGTGCTGAGCAAGGCGCCGTCAGATGACTCCCGGCTTCGCGCTCTGAACTGGCAGCCCGGGCCGCCGGTGGAGGAATTTCCCCATGTCTTTCGCGCTCACAGCTTCCTGCTCGCCCAACGCGAACTTCGCCCCGATGGCTGGCGACTGGCCTCGCCCGTCAACCTCCGGCTGCTGGACAAACTCCGCGCCGCCAGCACACCGCTGGGTGAATACGTCAACGGGCGGCTCTACTACGGCATCAAGACCGGTCTGAACGAAGCCTTTGTGGTAGACCGCGCCACCCGCGACCGTCTCATCGCCGAACATCCTTCATCCGCCGACGTGCTCAAGCCCTTCCTCCGCGGTCGCGACATTAAACGCTGGCGGGTGGAGTTTGCGAACCAGTATCTCATCAAGATCGAATCGTCTGAGAACAAGCAGCATCCGTGGTCTGGCAAACCGGAGCAAGCGGCTGAAAAGATTTTTGCAATGACCTACCCGGCTATCCACGCCTGGTTTGAACGTTTCCGCCGCGCCCTCATCGCCCGCGACGACCAGGGCAAATACTTCTGGGAATTGCGCTCCTGCGCCTACTGGCAGGAATTCGAGCAGCCGAAGATTGTCTTTCCAGATATTGCCGCACACTGTGAGTTCGGGTGGGACGCTCAAAAGCACTACCTTGTGAACACTGCGTATATTTTGCCAACAAATGAAAAGTGGCTCCTTGCGCTTCTGAACTCGAACGTCGCTAACTGGATCTACGGAAAAATAAGCAATACGATCCGTGGCAGCTATCTTAGGTTTATACGCCAATACATTGAGGCAATCCCTATTCCATCCACATCGAGGACAGATCAGGCAGCACTGGAGGCATTGGTGGACAGGATCCTGGCAGCGAAGCAAGCCGATCCACAGGCGGACGTGACAGACCTGGAACGCGAGATTGACGAGCGCATCTATCATCTTTACGGACTGACGCCGGAGGAGATAAGGATTGTGGAGGAGTCGTTGAAATAACACCTTTGCTGAGTTCGACGCGCCGGGTCCCAAGATGGGCGAACGCGCTGCGGCGAAGGTATCTCAAGCACGTCACACGCACACTCCCGGTTGCGGTGAACTGTCAATCCCACACTCAGTTGAGGGTCGTCGCTCACGTAGCCACTTTCGAGATGCATCCGGTACATAAGGCAAAAGCGGCGCCGGTGCGAGCGCAGCCGGAGAAGGCGAGGAGCGTGTAGCCATGCGGTATGACCCCCAGAAGCATCACCGTCGTTCCATCCGCCTGAAAGGGTACGACTACACCCAGGCGGGGGCGTATTTCATCACCATCGTGACGAAGGATCGGGCATGTTTGTTTGGACGCATTGTGGATGGCGAGATGCGGTTGAGTCACGTGGGGCATATTGTTCGAGCGTGCTGGTTGGCGATCCCTGACCATTTCCCTCATGCCATGGTGGATGAATTTGTGGTGATGCCGAATCATGTGCATGGCATCATTGTGTTGAATGAAACAGAACATGTCGGGGCACGGCATGCCGTGCCCCGACCAGAACCAGAACAATTCGGGAAACCCGTTCCCGGTTCTATCCCCACGATTGTCCGTTCATTCAAATCCGCCGCCACGAAATGCATCAATGAATACCGCAGCACACCCGGCGCGCCTGTCTGGCAATGCAATTATTACGAACACATCATCCGCACTGAGGAATCCCTCAATTGCATCCGCGAATACATCCTGACCAACCCGTTGCGGTGGCATCTGGATCGTCAGAATATGCGCGCCACCGGAACCGATCCGATGGATGTAGAATGGTTCGATTGACAAAACCTCCCCAATCCGACCGTTGGACGATGGACGAGGCGGTGTTTAGCGTGTTGAGGTTGACGGCAGGTGAACGCGCGAGGGTGTATGAAGCAGTAGCAGTGTTGGTGCAGGCGCGGCTGGAAAAAGCGCCGGGCGTATGACAAAATAGAAGAATAAAGGAGACGTGCTATGGATACATACCATCTCAAAGAACTAAGAAATCGGCACGAGGTTATTCGCTACTTCGATGGCTATATGTCGGAGCGGTTCGACGAGCTTACGGAGAAGAAGCTCAGGCGCCCCCTGATAAAAACTCAACTTTTAGAGCTTCGGGACGGGCCAGAGGAAATACCATCCCCGAAAAACCTTCTCCTGACGGAACTCCTGCGGCGACACAACGTGTGGACAAAGCAGCTCGATGAAACGATGTTTCTCCTCCACGATGAAGCCGAGGGTGAGATAGGGTTTCTCGAGGTCTTACGGCCGCGAATCCTGGCAGTGTACAGTCCATTGCCGAGTGATCGTTTCAACCGATGGGTTCGGCGTCTCGTCTTTAGCCATCCCGATCTGGACTATGTATGGCTGAGTGGGTTGACCTTTAATGTGCTGTGGGAACTCGTTACTCGATTGAGCCGTCCACATCGCTTCACGCGGATTGTGTTCACCCATGATAGCATTTTTGAGATAGACCAACCGGAGATGGAGTTGGACGAGAAAGATCAGGAATTTGAAGAGCTTGCAGAGGATCAAAATGAAGAGAGTGAAATTATTGAGCGCCGAGCAACGAGTTTTCGTCTTGTGGATCGTGTGGGCGTTCTTCAGGAGAAGCTGAAGGAACTGCAAGAGATTTACTCTCCAATGTATGCGATCAGTCAATTGCGCTTCCCTTCACCGGTGGGAAAAGGTGGACATGATTTTTACGACAATGGGCGCGTTACCAATCGAAGTGAGAGCTTCCGCGACCATCGCAGCCATCTTCTGTTTGTTGTCAGGATTTATGAAAAGTTATTGAAGTTGACCGAGCAACACGCCTGGTATGGCATTCAGGAGTCTGTTGATGTGCCTGGTGGGTTTCGCAGGCTGGTTGGAGCGCCTGTCACGATCCATTTCCAGGAACCGCTGACGCAAGAGGTATTTGACCATTGGATAAAGGCGACGTTTGAGCGCAGGCGGAATAAGTTCCGCCTCTGGGGTCACCCGATACGCCTGGGACCTGCAAAAGTTCATGTCTATGGCGTAGATCGCCATCTCTGGCAGCCTCTCTTTCTGGAGCTTACTACCCAGGGGCTTGTGGCGATACTGCCTCGCGGCA
>Ga0308415_1000136_pt1 | contig 29924 bp, 26 predicted proteins | sample HotsprSampleOS55_FD_203465 | JGI IMG/M metagenome (GOLD analysis project Ga0308415, IMG submission 203465) | Hot spring phototrophic mat microbial communities from Octopus Spring, Yellowstone National Park, Wyoming, United States - 20090730_OS55 ... | reverse complement strand
GGACCTTGGTAATCGCTGCGGTCAGCGTGGTTTTGCCGTGGTCGACGTGGCCGATAGTGCCGACGTTGACGTGCGGCTTGGTGCGCTCAAACTTCTGCTTTGCCATTGCTGTTCACTGCTCCTTGCAGAGTGCTTACAAACCTGTACTGTGCTCACGAAACGAACTAGCCGCGCCGTTTTTCGATGATCTCTTTTGCTAGTGCCTCCGGCAGCGGCTGATAGTATGCGAATTCCATAGAAGACGTTGCACGTCCCTGCGTTGCCGAGCGCAGGTCAGTAGTGTAGCCGAACATGGATGCCAGCGGGACGTATGCCCGGATGACATGCGCGTTACCGCGCACCTCCATGCCTTCGACGTGACCACGGCGCGAGTTGATGTCGCCGAGAACTGTACCGAGGAAATCTTCCGGTGTCACGATTTCGACTTTCATCACCGGTTCAAGCAGAATGGGTCGGCCCTTCCGTACCGCTTCTTTCAGCCCCATCGAGGCAGCGATCTTGAACGCCATTTCTGACGAGTCGACCTCGTGGTACGAACCATCGTAGAGCGTGACTTTCAGGTCGACCACTGGATACCCAGCGATGACGCCACTTGCCATGGCTTCTTTGATGCCGGCCTCGACTGCCGGGATATATTCGCGCGGAATAGCGCCGCCAACGATCGCATTGACGAACTCAAACCCTTTCCCGCGTTCAAGTGGCTCGACCTGCAATTTGACGTGACCATACTGACCCTTGCCACCTGTCTGGCGCACGAACTTGCTATCCACATCCGCCGGGACCGTGATCGACTCGCGGTACGCCACCTGCGGCTTACCCTGATTGGCTTCGACCTTGTATTCGCGACGCATGCGATCAACAATCACTTCGAGGTGCAATTCACCCATACCGGCAATGATTGTCTGACCGGTTTCCTGGTCGATAAAGACGCGGAATGTCGGGTCTTCCTCTGCCAGTTTGCTCAGCGCAACCGCCATTTTATCCTGGTCAGCCTTTGTCTTCGGCTCAATCGCCAGTTGAATGACTGGCTCGGGGAAGCGAATGCTCTCCAGGACGATCGGGTCGTTCGGATCGCAGATCGTATCGCCGGTGTAGCACTGTTTTGGACCAACCATCGCGGCAATATCGCCAGCGTAGACTTCCTTGATCTCTTCGCGGTGATTGGCATGCATCTGTAACAGGCGACCGATGCGCTCACGCTGGTTGCGCGTCGAGTTAAGCACATAGGAGCCGGTCTCCAGTTTCCCGGAATAAACGCGGAAGTATGCTAGCTTTCCGACGAACGGATCCGAGACGATCTTGAACACCAATCCGGTGAACGGTGCATCTTCTGATGTCTGGCGGGTGATTATCTCCACGCCATCATCACCTGCGACTTGACCTGGACGTGTGCCACGCACTGGCGGAATATCGACTGGCGACGGAAGATAATGCACGATAGCATCGAGCAGGCGTTGCACGCCTTTATTCCGCAGGGCTGCACCGCACAATACCGGCACCAGCTGGCCCTTAATCGTCGCCTTTCGCAGTGCGCGGCGCAGTTCTTCGACGCTGAGTTCTTCCCCTTCCAGATAGAGGAGCATCAGCTCATCGTCGGTTTCGGCAATCGCCTCAATCATCTCGTTGCGCAGGCGCTCAACGTCGTTAGCGATCTCTGTCGGTATCGCGTCCAACTCTTCGCGCTTCCCTTGATCATCGACATAAATAACTGCCCTGTTTGTAATCAGGTCCACGATGCCACGGAAGCGATCTTCCGAGCCGATCGGGAACTGAATGGGCACCGCTTTCGCCCCAAGGCGCTCGCGGATCATCTCCACCGTGCGCTCAAAACTGGCACCGATCCGGTCCATCTTGTTCACGAAGCAGATCCGTGGCACGTGATACCTATCCGCCTGCCGCCAGACCGTCTCCGACTGCGGCTCAACCCCAGCGACGGCATCGAAGACCACCACACCGCCGTCGAGGACGCGCAGTGAACGCTCCACCTCCGCCGTAAAATCGACATGACCAGGCGTATCGATAATGTTGATGCGATACGGAACGCCCTCGACCGTCCACTCGGCAGTAGTCGCTGCCGCGGTGATCGTAATGCCACGTTCGCGCTCCTGCTCCATCCAGTCCATCACCGCAGTACCCTCATGCACCTCGCCGAGCTTATATGTGCGACCGGTGTAGAACAGGATGCGCTCGGTCGTTGTCGTCTTTCCTGCATCGATGTGTGCAATAATACCAATATTACGAATGCGCTCTAATGGCACTTCACGAGGCATGAGATTCTACCCCCTCTTCTGCGCTAGCCGTGTCGTCTATCCAGTCATCGGAGACCATCTGGCGTACCCTGCCGTCTTGATACGATCCGCTCACCATTCCGTCGTCTCAGAAGCGTCCATAGTGCGAGAATGCGCGGTTAGCTTCCGCCATACGCTGCACATCCTCTTTTCGTTTGATCGTCGCACCCGTATTGTTATAGGCATCGATCAACTCAGCAGCTAGGCGTTCGTACATCGGCTTACCGGAGCGAGCGCGCGCCGACATCAGCAACCAGCGCATCGCCAGCGACTGTCGGCGATCACTCCTGACCTCAACTGGTACCTGATATGTGGCGCCACCGACACGCCGCGGCTTTACCTCGATCACCGGACCGGCGTTGCGCACAGCAGTTTCGAAGATTTCCAGCGCTGGCTTCTTCAAGCGTTGCTCCACAAGGTCGAACGCCTTATAGACGATCTTCTCGGCAATGCTCTTCTTGCCGCGCCGCATCACCTTATTAATAAACTGCTGTACCAGCACGCTGTTGTAGCGTGGGTCAGGCGGCGGGATACGTCGCTCAATCGTGCCTCGACGGGGCATAGGCTACCTCATTACCGCGCAGGCGATACAGGTCGATCGCGCTGCGCCATGAACCTTACTTCTTCTTCGCCGGAACTGCGCTGGCTTTCTTCGTACCGTACTTCGAACGACCCTGCTTCCGATTGGCGACCCCCTGCGCATCGAGAGCGCCGCGCACGATGTGGTAGCGCACGCCGGGCAGATCCTTCACGCGCCCGCCACGGATCAGCACGACCGAGTGTTCCTGCAGGTTGTGCCCTTCGCCCGGAATGTAGGCAGTGACCTCCATACCGTTCGACAACCGGACACGCGCGATCTTGCGCAGTGCCGAGTTGGGCTTTTTCGGCGTCATTGTTCGGACCTGCGTGCAAACGCCGCGTTTGAACGGCGAACCCTTGCCGCGCGTCAGTTTCCCTTTCAACACATTCAGGCTGAAACGCAGGGCAGGCGCCTTGACTTTTTTCGTGACCCGCTTCCGCGGCTTGCGTACCAGCTGGTTGATTGTTGGCATGCTACTTCCATCCTCCATTGTGCGCGACGCACATGCGTCGGCTATGGCCTGATCAGTCGCTATGCAAAAAAATAACCGTGCCCATCACTGGTCGTAACAAAGGCTACGCCTTAGATCAGGGCCGAATGCAGGCAATAAAATACCTGTGCGTTTTCCGCACAGCGGTAGGGAAGTATACCATAGCGACGTTCGCCTGTCAAACTTTTTTGTGCGATAATGGCAGTCTGGTATACTACTTCAGGAAGCGCAACGACGATTGCGATCTAGCGGATGCACGCATCGTCTGGGTAACAGAGAGGAAACAACCATGCGCGAACTCATCATTATCGGCGGCGGCGCCGCAGCGCTCTCAGCTGGAATGTACGCCCTAGGAAAGCAACTCGATTTTTTGATGATCTACGAGTCGTTGGGCGGCAAGGCTGGATGGCGTCAGAATATCACTGGTCAGGAGGAAGTTGAGTATCTGGCAGGCGAAGAGGCGGTACGGATCTTCGAGCGCAAAATTGCAATGCAGACTGATCGCACCATCCGCGATACGGTGCTGGCGGTGCAGCGCGCGGGAACGGGGTTTCGTGTGGAAACCCGCACCCATGGCGCATTTGAGGCAATGGCGGTGATTGTGGCGACCGGTGCGACGCCGGTGCGTCTCCGGGCGCCGGGCGCGCAGGAGTTGCTAGGCCAGGGGTTGGGCTACTCGGTGACGACCCATGCCCATCTGCTGGCAGGGAAGACGGCTGCGGTCATCGGATCAACGCATCGGGCGCTGCGCGGGGTGGCAGAACTGGCGCGCACTGCCGAAAAGGTGTACCTGATCATTCCTGATCCGAATGCCACTTCGTTACCGATGGTACATGCGATCAGTCAGCGCCCAAATGTTGAAATCCTGGCGGGATACACGGTTGATGAAGTTGCAGGACCAATGAATGTCGAAGAGATCGTCGTTTCGCGCGATGGTCAACAGCGACGGATTGCGGTCGATGCGGCATTTGCCGATCTAGGGCTGCATCCATGCAGTGAGTGCGTCCAGCATCTCGTGCGTACCGACCAGGATGGCTTCATCTGGGTCGATGAACGGATGGCGACCACTGTTCCAGGCATCTTTGCCGCAGGCGATGTAACGACATCGTTTGGCGAGCAAGTGCTGATCGCTATCGGCGACGGGGCACGGGCAGCGCTTAGCGCATACGATTATCTGCTCATGCGCGCGCCAATTGTGCGGTAATGCAGTGCGCAACCTGGCGCGGTTACGGTTCGTCATATCGGTCGGAGACGCAGAGGTGCGACAGTCCTTCCTGTGTGTCAGTGCTGGGGGCACCGCTGGAACACGAGTGTCCCTGTCAGTTTCGGTGAGTTTTGTAAGGAGGGAAGTATGAGTGAGCAAACACCTGCCGCCGGTCAACCTGAGCCGCAGAAGGAAACGCCCGATCTGGCGACCGAACTGCGCGAAATGGGGCAGCAGATTGAAGCACTGTTCCGCGCATTTATCGAGAGTGAGCGCGCAAAGCAGATGCAGGCGACGGTCGCGAAGAGCGTCCAGAATGTTGCAGCTGTGATGCGTGAGACGGTGGAAAAACTCCAGAGTGATCCGCGAGTTCAGCGGGTGGAAGATCGCGGGCGTCAGGCGCTTGAACGGGCACGTGAGAGCCAGGTTTTCCACGATGTCCAGGAGGCGCTGGTGAACGGTCTGGAGCAGATCAATGCGCAGTTGCGCAAACTGGTTGAGAAGCTCGAAGCCGAGCGCGCTGTCGGAACGCAGTCTGCTCGGGAGGGTGAAGTCAACCCGCCAGTCGAGCATGTTCCGCTCGAAGCGCCAGCGACCAGTGAGACGAAAAAACTGGAGGAGTAGCGTGTCGGGTGTGATGACGCGACCGGGCGTCATCACACCCCGTTCCGCTGCAGGTTGCCGGTTAGAGTGAATGCTGGTATAATTCCGACAGAGCTGCCCCCATAGTCTAGTGGCCCAGGACGTCACCCTTTCAAGGTGAAGATCGCGGGTTCGAATCCCGCTGGGGGTACCAATATTATATTACACGCCTAACGGGAGACCACTGTCGGGTGTGTAGCTTTTCAGGGCGCATAGGCGCCCTGTTTGCTTTTCAGGCGCTGCGCAGTGGAAACCCGAGTGCCGCTCCGCCGTATACAATTGATAAAGCGGTGTGTGTATTTTATAGCGAATCAGGAGAACTGACATGCGACCGCTGCCGTTGGAGGCGTTCGAGCGCTTCACCCGTGTGTATGACTGTGTGGATGCGTCGTTCGAGGAAATGCGCAAAACCGCGAGTGAAAGACTTCGTCGTCCGGGTACGTCGATCAGATGGCATTTCTTGCTGGCTAATCTGGTTGTTTTTGTTTCCTGGTTTTTTGATTCCGGTCCACGTACTATTGTGGCATTGATGAATATTTTACGCGAACCAGGAGTATATATAGACGGAATTTATATGTTTCTGCAGATTTTTGGTTTTACAGTGTGGGTTTTTTCGGTCGCGCGGATCAGTGGCGCTGTTTATCGCTATAAAGATCGTTTCCCCATCGTATTACTAGTTTATAGTGTCTTTATTCTCCCGATTTTTCCTGTTCTATTGTCATTTTTTCTTTCGTCGGGATTTGGGATGAATTTTCGATCTCTGTCGATGGTGCACTTATCTTGGACTCTTATTTCCCTCATATTCTGGTTGCTCATCTTTGTTTTCTTGTTTATCATATCTGGAGGCTTTCCTCTTTTTGTTTATATGATCCTTTCATCGATCAGTCGCGGCAAGGAAGGCGATCTCATTCCCGGTTACATCCATTTCGTGCGACGTGCTGCTGAGAAAGTGAAGGATGATTCGGCAATGCCCGTTCCTGGATCGGATGAATGGCATCAGATCGAGGCGATTGCGCGCTGGAAATTTGATGGAATCAATGGGCGGGTGCAGACTTTTTCGTTTGGTATTGCATCCGTGGCGCTGTTCGGCATTCTTGCGCTGGTATTCACCCAGGATGACGTTAAGAGGGCGCTAGTGTGGCTTTGGGAAGGGTTGATGCGGTTGTTGGGAACTAGGTCGAGTGGTAGTGAAGGCGCTCTGTTGCTGGTGATAGCCGTGGGTGTCATCGTCCTGCCAGCGGTGATCTATTTTGCCCGCACCTATGCCGAACTGCGTCGTCTGGAGGCGGTGGGTATCATCTGTGCGCTGGCAGCCGGCGGTTCTGCGCAGCAGCACGCCGGACCGTCGGACGCCGCGCAGCCTGCTGCAGATGGGCACAACGAGACCAGTGCGGCGCCAGCGGCGCCTGCGGTCACTGGGGACGGGTCGCCTGACGTACCTGCACCATCTGGCGATCTCTGCCCTGATACGCTTCCTGAACCAAACGCGCCTGCGGTCGCTGGGGACGGGTCGCCTGACGTACCTGCACCATCTGGCGATCTCCACTCTGATACGCTTCCTGAACCAAACGCGCCTGCGGTCTCTGGAGACGGGTCGCCTGACGTACCTGCACCATCTGGCGATCTCCACTCTGATACGCTTCCTGAACCAAACGCGCCTGCTGCCTCTATGAGCGGGTCGCCTGAGACCAATCTGTCTGCTATGAGCGGGTCGCCTGAGACCGATCTGTCTGCCGGGGTGTCGGCGCCATCCGCTACCCCGACTCCGCCCGGCGCACCGGTCGATCCGTCCAACCCTGCCAATCCTGGCGGTTGAGTACATTGTGTGGCCGTAGCATCGGGCGTCAACGTGACAGGAGTGATGGTGCGCTGGCGTGATGTGCTGACGGGGACGTGTGTGCTTATTTGTGGGTGGAGGTGTCACGCGCCGGATTGGAAGCGGCGGCGGCGTTGGGGTATCGGTTGGTGGGAAGTCGGTTGGCGTCGGCAACAGTAGCGGCAATATCACCAGCGAGGCGACAAGGGTCATATGTTTTTGCCATCGCCTGTGTCCCAGAGACAGAGTGCGCCATCATGCCCGACGGATGCCAGAAGCGTGCTCTCTGGAACAAACACCGCATCGCTTACGAACCCGGCATGCCCCACCAACAATCGCGCCAACCGCAACTTACTATCAATCCCGCACCAGAGAGTGATTGTGGCATCGTCTATCAGTGCGATCCTTTTCCCTGCCGGATCCCATACTCCTTATCGTAGAGGAGCGCGCCCAGACTGAAACCATCGGTCTGGAACCCGGTGCCGCATGTGATCTGCCCCTGCATATTGCCGCAACGCGTGCTATTGATCGGGCGGTCGAGTTCGAGGGTATACTTACTCATGACGATCATGCTCGATCTTCAGGATTTTGAATGTTGATGAACGTTCAGGGTCGCGGGTATCGTCAGAGAAGAGGTCGCTCAACGTCAGTCAGTCTGCGGATCAATGCGCGTAATTTTGCTTCCCTTTGTAGACGCGCCGCGAGTCGTTCTTATCAACATCAACCCGTACTTCGATCGGCAACTCCGCCTGTTCAGGCGCGCGATAGAACTGGCTTCCCGGCGCAAGATACTCAGCCCCTTCTTGCCCACCACCAGCGTTCCCTCGACTCTGGCGATCAAGGCTGGAATCGGATCCGCATCCTCGGCGGGCATACGGCGGCGGTGCAGAGTGTGACCTTTTCGCCCGATGGACATCTCCTGTTGAGCGGCAGCGCTGATGGCACGACGCGGTTGTGGAACGTCGCCGATGGGCGCGAGGTGCGACGCTTTGTCAGTCATCAGGGACCGCTGGGTGCGTTCGGCAGCGTGGCGTTCCTGCCCGACGGAATGCGTGTGCTGACTGCTGGCGCCGATGGCGCCATTCGTTGCTGGCACATCGATCATCGGGCGGCGATGGATGCGTTGCGGCACCGGTTATTGCGCGAACTGACCGCGAAAGAGCGGCTGCAGTATGGACCTGGCGGCGGATAATTGGCCTCACCGACTCGCTCACGGTCCAGCGCTGATGCCATACTGCGCTCGTTCATCATCGGTGAAATCGCGCAGCAGGCGGCTACGCAGGTGCGCTGCTGCATCGCGCCAGTCGAGATGCCAGAGGCGCGCGATGCTATCGCCGCTACAGGTCAGAATGTGGCGGTTATCCGGCGCGAACAATGCGCCATGCACTGCGCTGGTGTGCCAGGTAAACCGCCGAAGTTCCTCGCCGGTCGCCATGTTCCACAATCGCGCCGTCCGATCCTGGCCAGCGGTCAGGCCCAGGGTTCCATCAGCGGAGATCCGCGCGCCATTGATATAGCCATGGTGCCCGGCAACCCGCCAGATCTCGCGGCCACCGGCGAGATCCCAGCAGCGCACGCTGCCGTCGGCGCTGCCGGTCAGCACCTGCGTCATATTCGGGCTGACTGCGGCATAAACCATTGGGAAGCGCGGATCCACCAGGCGCTGCATTTCCGTGCCAGTTGTTCCATCCCAGAACCGCACGCTCCCGTCATCGCTGCCGGTGACGGCATAGCGCTCATCGGGTGAAAAACTCGCGCCGACCACCAGGTCGGTATGACCGATCAGCAGATGAACCACGTCGCTGGTGGTTGCATCCCACAGCCGCGCGGTGCGATCACTGCCGGTCGTGAGGATCAGGCGCCCGTCAGGCGAGACCGCCATGCCCCAGATGCGGTTCTGATGGCCAATCAGCAGTAATTCAACAGCGCCGGTCTCAATATCAACCACGCGCCCGAAGCCGTCATCGCACGCCACTGCGACATACCTCCCGTAAGGGTAGGCAGCCAGCCCGCCATGAATCGTTTTCGCTAGCGTCACGCGCCAGCACGCGCGTTCGCGCCCGCCTGCACCATCCCATACTCGCAAGGCTAGGTCCTCGCCGATAGTAACGACGGTTTTCCCATCGGACAGTCGCTCAATCTGAGTAGTGCAGGTTCGGCGCAGCAGTATGGACATTCTGGTGATCGACCTGCAGGGCGAGTTTGGGCGCGATCGCTTCGCCGCTGGCGATCACCGCATCGATTTCAGCATCCGCCGTCTGCTCATCGGTCTACGCCATTGCTGCGAGATGATTACATTGAGTTCCGCAGCATTGACGACCTTATGCACGAGAATGAGCATGTGTTCAATGTGTGAGAGGGATGAGGCGCGAGGCAATGTAGCGGCGCAGCAGCGCCCGGATCGGCAGCGGAGGCGATGGCAGGGGCGAGCAGCGCGAAGGAAGAAGGCACGAGGGGGAAGTTTGAAAGTGCGAACGTATTTGTGACTTTGTGTAAGATGACTCAACGATGAGACGAAGGACGGCGAGCGCTCGCCATCCTTCGTTGCTCCTGAGCGCTACCTGTCAACCGACAGGCAGCGGCGTTTCCTTCCCCACAGTCATCCTACGGCGCAAGCGGGATGCCAAAGATGCGCTGATTGACATTCGCCGCGTAGCGCGGATCGCTCGCTGGGATGGTCGGCAGTCCTTCCGCCAATGGGAACGTCAGCAGATACTCAACCAGCGCCTGTTCGTAGGTCGCGGGCAGCAGAATCTTGCGGCTTGCCGGAATATCCTCGAAGACCGCATAGTTGTCGCCGCCGCTTGCCGTGAAGCTGTTGGTGACGATCCGAACGTTCGGCGCGCCAGGAACGACTTCGCCGTCCTGGATGAGCACTACATCATCGGCAGGGTCGCTGGTGCCGCCGGTGTAGATTACCTGGCGGACGCGCTCGCCGGGTACGACGATCGTGCCCGCCTGCTCGCCAGGCGGCGGCGGGGTGACGACCTGCGCAGGACGGGTGAGATCGTAGGTGACTGTGAAGCCAGCGATCTGGAGGAACTGACCGCCGCCGGGCACGGCTGCCGAGCGCTCAAGGATCGCTTTGAGCTCCTGCGGTGTGACATCATTGACCACGGTGGTGATGTTCGTCAGGAACGCTAGCAGATCAAGCGTGTTCTGGCGGGTGATCGGTCCCGGAACCGTCCCACCCTGAGGAAGCACACCAGCCGACGTGGTGCCCGTCTGGCGCATGCCACCACCATTCTGAACAGCAATGACCAGATTGCTCGGTCCACGCGGCGGTAGACCGAAACCGCTAGCGTAGCGATCGTAGGATGCCAGGAAAGCGTCAGTCACCAGGTTGCCGCTGTTCGTCTCGAAACTACGGACACCGCGCACCGTGACGACGCCGCTGCTGAACACGCCACGCGCCACGTTCAGCACCACCTCGCTGCGGGCAATCGGATTGGCAAAGGCTGCGAGACAGGCGTTGACTGGTGTATTGACACTGTTGACGATACCAGCATCGGGGATGACCGAGTCGGTGATACCGGCGGCATCTGCGGCAGCATTCCTAATGATGACGCGACGCGCGTAGCTAGTGTCAGGATTGAATCTTACAACCTCGCCGGCGCTATCGAACACGACATCAAGACGCCCAAGGTACCGATAATTGCCACCGGTGGTCACCAGATAGACAGTCCGCCCCTGACCATCGATCACCCGTGCCGGATACTGATTGTTCGGATTGGTCGGGTCCAGCGGGGTCTCACCGGGGAGAAACTCGATGCTGTCGGCGATTGCCGGATTGTTGAGCAGGTCATCGCCCCCACCAGCGACCGCGACGTCGATGCCGCGAATGAGCGGAATGAGTTCGCGATCATTGGCGACGCTCTGCAGGTGACTGACGAAAATGATCCTGGTGACACCCAAGCTCTGGAGTCGGTCGATCTCCTGCTGCACGACTGCGGCGGTGCTGGGGTTATCCGGCGTGGCGGTCACGCCGCGCGGCGATGAGATTGTTGGCAGCAGCGGCGTCGTCGCCCCGACAATGCCGAAGCGCTGACCATTGATTGGGTCGATGTACAGCATCGAGCGCGCAATGACGCGACCATTTGAGGTCGTACCGATGATTAACCCATCCGGGGCGAGCAAATCGGCGAACCCAGGCTCAGCGTCGAAGTTGAGGTTGGCGCTGAGGAATGGCTGCTTAAGCACGCCATTGATGCGGAAGCCGCGAATGAAGCGTTCGAGGAAATCGGGTGAGAAGTCGAATTCGTGGTTGCCGAGAACGTGCGCGTCGTACTGCATCTGCCGTTGCGCCACTGCATCGTACACTGGGGTCGTCGGCGGGTTTGGCGGCAGTGAACACGCCAGGGTTGCACTGGCAAGGAAAGCATCGCCCGCATAGACCGTCAGGACGCTGTTACCGGTACGGCGCGCTGCCGCAATCTCGCGGTCCATCACCGTCTTGAATGCTGCGGCACTGCCTACGCTCAGTCCACCAGCTGCGGTACCTGGCAGCAGCGACGACTCGCCATCGTTGTTATGCAGTAGGGTAAGCGTTGTTGCGCCATTCGGGTCGGTCTGCTCATAGATCGTGACTGTGCCGCTAATCTCATTGGCGACCAGGAAGCGCGCTTTGCCGTTGCCGCTCAGATTGGGCGGAATGAAGGTAATGACCTCTGGACTGCGATCTCCGGTTCCCAGGAAAAAGTCGGCATTGTTGGTGTACTGCACAAACCGGGGGGCGGTCGGTTCGGTCACATCGAAGATCATGACGCCGCCAATACGCTCTAGACCAATGAAGGCATAGGTGCGACCATCGATGACGCCAACCGCCGCCGCCTCTGGTTCTGGACCTTTGTTGTCACTGCGCGTATCAAAGGTGGTTCCGGGCCCATCCGAGTTGAAGAACGCTGGATAGATCGCCGCAGTGATCTGCTCCAGTTGATCGCCGCTGTCCCACACCAGTTCGGCTTTATCGTTCCAGATTGAGAACGAACGTGCACCAAACGCATATATTCTGTCAAAATCGCCATCACCATCGGTGTCGCCATTCTGGTTGGTGACGGTCAGGCGGCCCAGGTTCGTATTCTGCTTCAGTGTGGCGGCGTTCGGGAACGCGACCGGATCGAGGCGATACTCTGAAGCGCCAACGCGGATCTCCTCCGAGAAGCCAGCGTAGTCACGTGCGTCCCCCTCATTGGCGGTGATCAGGTAGGTTTTGCCACGGACGCGGAAGGTGGCGATGGAGTCGGGCTGATAGAGACCGTACACGGGCCAGGTCGTGACATTGATCGTGTTGTCACGGTCGCTGGCGTCGAAACCATTGCCGGGCAGACTGTGATCCTTGTCGCCAAGGTAGATGATCTTGACAAACTCCTCCAGGCGCATATCAATCACGCCGACGGCATTGTTCTCTTGCATTGTAACGTATGCGAACCGTCCATCTGGCGAGAAGGCAATATACTCCGGCTCCAGGTTCTGTGAGACGCGGCGTGGGTTGTCCAGACCGGCGGTTGGTCCGAAGATACGCACGCGCGGGTCGATGTCCGCTTCGCAGCGACCACCCTTCTCGAACGAGTGGAACGTCAGCGTCTTAATATTCTCCTGTGGCATGCTCCGTGCGCCCTGCCAGATCGGGAGGATGCTCACCGATCCTTCGGGATCGATCGTGTAATCATCGCTTGGTTCTCCCTCATTCGCTACCAGGATGAAATCGCCCTTCGGCGAGAAGGTGAGCATATCAGGCAATGCACCAACCACATACTGGTTGAGGAAGCGTCCGTTATGGTCGAACAATACAACTTTGCCAGGGTCAGTTTTGGGACTGGACTCCACCGCGACCGCCACAAGATTGTTGCGTGCTGCCACGCTGTTCGGTCCGGCGCCGTATTGCGACAGGTCGATACGTCTGATCAGGGTTGGATTTGCCGGATTCCTGATGTCGACAATATCGAGACTGTTGTTGACGCTGTTGGTGACGAACATCCGCATCCGACTGAAGGCGACTGTTTCTGCCGAGCCAGCGCCAAGCCCGGTCGCGTATGTGCCAATTGGCGCAAAAGCAATCTGAGGCAGGGCAGACGACGCTTCAGCGCGGCTCCACGGCATCAGTCCAAGACTGGACAGCACGACTCCCAGGAGCAACCCTAGTGAGACGAGACGACGGAACAGCATACACACTCCTTTCCAAAAGTGGATTCGACTGCACAACGAACAGACGCAACTGCGCCAGTCGCACACTGAGCAATCACACAGGAAGACAGCGCCTGTCTGATGTCCCCAAAAGCGATTGCACAACGGCAAGGTGCATCGACGGTCTAACGAACCTGTATTCGCTGATTGATGCCGTATCTTGAGAGTACGACTCAGGACTTAAGCCTGAGTTAAGCGAGTTTGACAAATTTTTCACCATACTGGACCTTGTAATCTTTCAGAAATGTTATTTTCGGACAGTCACCGATTGACCGCATGGTTTCGCCCTGGAATGTGCTCGGAACCCGTAACCTCTCGTACCGCACCGTTGGTATGCTGTGGGGAAGAAAAACAGCAAGGACGACACATCATGCGTATGACGGTTCTGTACGATCTTGGTCTTTCTTCACATACCCGTCAGTACACCCGCTTGCTTGAGCCGCTCCGCTTTCTGTCAGGCTTCTCGTGGGGAATCGCCGCCAGTGTGCATCAGGTCGAAGGGCGGAACACCAATAATCAGTGGTGGGTCTGGGAGCAGCAGAAGCACTGCTGGCACGGCGACGTTCCCGGCGATGCCTGCGGATGGTGGCGCGACGTGGAGGGCGACCTGGATCGCGCTGCCACGCCTGGGACGAATGCTCACCGTATGTCCATCGAGAAGAACTGGGCGATCTCTGCAATCCCTGGTGCACTATCAATGAACCGACGGTCTATGCAGCGCTTAGTTATCTTCAGGGCGTCTGGTCTCTCGGACGACACAATATCTTGCAGGCGCTGTGGGTCTTTGCCAGTCTGATGCGCGGGCACGAAGTTGCAGGGCAGTGCGAGCGGCAGACGCGCCCTTAGGTGGAACGCCATGCAATTATTGCACGCTCAAAGGCGCACCCAGTGCTGGATGCGCTATGAGGTGCGAGGCATGAGGCGTGAGGCGAGAGGGATTGAAGGTGGAAGGTTGCACATAGGGACGCCTGCCAGCAAAGGGTTGCCTGTTGCCGGTGGAAGGTGGAAGGTCAAAGTGAACCAAATCTAACCTCTGACCTGATACGCTGCCAGCGTAGCGATCTACTCGCCCTGAGCATTAGAGAGGTACGTGTATTCTCCAGCGAGCCGTTCGGTGAGTTTGCGCACCTTGCTCCAGCTCAGATACGTTCGCTGCGTATTAACGGCAATTGTCTGAATGCTAGCTGTTACTACCGCGCGACTGATCGTTTGCAATTCTTCGGTGACCTCTTCACGCCTGGCGCGCCACCCGATGTTCGCCCGCCTGTCGGTCAGCAACACCGGCACCTTTTGCCTGATGCTGCATACGCGTGCCTGTTGTGCCACGTCGATGGCTGCCAGGAGAGCCGCTGCCAGCGGCATGCCGCCGGTCGGCAAGAGGTCGAGCGCACGTCGCGCAAGTTCGACGCTCTGCGACAGTGGCAACGGCGGATTATATACTCAAAGACCTACCTTTCCCCTCATCTCCCGTCCATGCTGTTGTAATGGCAGAACATCTCAACCTTCTTCCTCAATCCATGCGAGCACGTAGATGACCTCGCCGTGCCTGATCCGGCTGACGAGCGGGTGAAGCGGTGCATCGTCGGCAGCGCGACGGTAGATGTAGCGGGTATTCGTTTCGTGATCGATGAGCAGGTAATCGCCATGGGTAAGGATCGTCGGATCGCTGCCGTTGACCACCGTTTCGTCACAGCCGTATACGTCGTCCATCTGGATGATCCTTTCATTCGTGATCGCTCTTGCCAGACGCCTGCGCCCGTTTGTGCGCATATCCGGTGATCGTTTGCGGTCGGTCATGATGCTCGATATGGAACGGAGAAACCTGCCAGAACAACCTTCCCCTGTACGACGCATGGGCGCCACCGTTGCCGGGAGCGTCGGCGGCGCTCTGTTATCCGGCTACCCGCGCGCCGTTGCGCCGTTGCGCAGCGCAATTGGAACTGAGGTCGGTCCCTCGACGCCGGTTTCGATCAGGGTGTTACTCACAATGGTTGTTGCGCGGCGCTCAAAGATCGTGTTGGTGATCTCATCGACCAGCGCAATCGCCCCGTTGTAACCGACAATTGATCGTCGATGATGCCCGAAGCGGTCTTCAACCGGGAATCCAACCCGCACCAGCGGAATGTTTTCGGCTTCGGCGATGAACCTGCCTTTCGAGTGCCCGATGAGCAGATCAACCGGTCGCTGCTTGATGCGCTTGTGCAATTCGTGCAGATCACCCTTGAGAATGATCTCACTCTCAACCCCCAGTTCTTCCGTCAGTTCGACCATACGTTCTCCCCAGGGGCGATTGTCGGCAGCAGTCAAAATGTATGCCGGGGTCATACCCATTTCGGCGATCAGCCCGACCAACCCCTCGAGCAGGTCAGGGTCGCCGTAGAGTGCAACCCGCAGTCCGGTAGTGTACATATGCGCATCGACCAGCGCATCAAGCAGGCGGGCGCGCTCGACCTCCAGCGACTCAGGGATTGTATGGTCGGTGATCTCGATCAGCGTGTTGACAAAAGCATCGGTATTCTTCAGCCCGATGGGCATGGTCAACACGTGGGCGGGCACGTTATAGCGTCGTTCGTAGATGCGCGCCGCTTCGCCGCCAATGTAGCGCTGGAGCGCAATTGTCGCCAGCGACTTCGACGAGCTGCGCAGTTCCTCAACGGTCGTGCCGCCGCGCGGGAAATGAGGACGCGGGTTGTAATAGCCGCCGTCGAGGGTCTCTGAATAGTCGGTGATCCACAGTCCGTGCAACCCCATCTCACGCAGCATATGCTTCAGTTCGCGGATGTCGCCGGGGTTGACCCAGCCGGGAATGATGTTGATCTTGCCGTTGGTTTCGCCTTTCTTCTTGCGGCGATCTGGCAGGTTAAGGGCGATCTCTTTGAGAAAGTTGTCGAAGCCAGTCGTGTGATTGCCGACATACGACGGAGTTTTGACGGAAAGGATCGGGATCTTAACGTCTGGGTGTTTGTCCAGAAACTCATCGATGATCGCAGGAATGTCGTCCCCGATTGTTTCTGAGAGACAGGTCGAACAGACCATGATCATGGTCGGATGGAAGCGTTCCCAGACATTCTTGAGCGCCGCGAGCAGGTTCTGCTTGCCGCCGTAGACTGTTGTCTTTTCAGTGAGTGAGGTGGTGGCGACCTCGACCGGCTCGCGGAAGTGGCGTGACATCTGGTGACGTGGGTAGGTGGCGCATCCCTGCGAGCCGTGGTTGATGGTGATGGCGCCGTGAATGCCGTAATTGGCGAGCATCGCCCCAATCGGTGCGCAGGAACGGGTCGGGTTGATAGCGACGGCGCGCTCTTGAAGGGTCAGACAGCTGGTCATGACTCCACCTCCTCAGAACCGTGGACTGCGTAGCGGGCAGCGGGTGCAGGTCGAGCGTACCGATGCACGAGGTTCCAGACCGGTGCATGCAGGGCTTTATCAATATCGCGCGCGAAGTTGACCATGCCCACAAAACCGGCGTAGGGTCCGGTGTCGTAGGTATGCCCGTTGACGAACGGCACGCCCAGTTTGTATGCCAGGTATCGCTCCTTGTTGCCTGAGATGAACAGGTCGGGGCGGCGACGGGTCAGGATTTCTTCGATTTCGGGAACGTTCGGGTTGTCGATGACCAGCGCGCCTTCAGCGATCTGGTTGAATATCTTCTCGTAATCATCTGTGTGTCCGAAAGTTGTGGCCGCCGTCTCGGTCTCCATGCCCAATTCGCGCAGGAGTTCGATCCAGTGCCAGACGCGCGGACCGCCCTGGTAGATGAAGACGCGCTTTCCCTGCAAGCGCTGACGATAGGCGTCGATGTAGGGTTGAATGCGCGCCACTTCGCGGGCGATCACTTCTTCGGCGCGCGCTTCAAGCCCGAAGAACGCGGCAGTGTCGCGCAGCGCTTTTGCCATATTCTTCATGCCCCAAAGCGTGACATTGATGTACGGCGTGCCATACTTCTCCTTCATCATGTCGGCGATATATGTTGCGGATCGCTGGCAGTGCACGATATTGAGCGCCGCTTTGTGCATGATCTTCAGGTCGTCCACTGAGACATTTCCGGTGAAACGGGCGATGATCCGCAAGCCAAGCGCCTCGAAGAGATACTCGAAGGTGCGGATGTCATTCTTGATGTTGTAGTCGCCGATGATGTTGATCGAACGGCTGAAATCGCCCTCCGGCTCGACCGAGCCGACCAACTGGCGAAAGATCGTCTCGTTGCCGATATGGTGCCCCAGCGACTGGCTGACGCCGCGAAACCCTTCGCACTCGAAGAACACCACCGGTTTGCCGATGATTGCTTCCGCCTGTTTGGCGACATCACGCCCGTCGTCGCCGATCAGTGCCGTGGAACAGGTGTTGTAGACGAACACTGCCTTCGCGTTTGGAAACTCGGCATTGGCTTCGATGATCGACTGAAGCAGCTTTTTCTCGCCGCCGAAGACGATGTTGGTTTCGTTCATATCGGTGACGAAAGTGTACTTCATGTGAAAATCGCTGTCGGCGAGGTGCGGACGGTAGCCCCAGGAAAAGAACGCGCACCCGATCGGTCCGTGGGTCAGTTGAATAGCGTCCTTGACCGGTCCGCCGACGACGCCGCGACAGCCAGCGTAGGTGCAGCCGCGCTCGGTCATATCGCCGGGCGTGGTTGCCACGTTGTTGGCAATGAAACAGGCGGTGCCATCGCCGCGCTGACACTTTCCGCCCGGTCCCTTAATCGCGATATGACTCGCTCGCTCAGGCAGGGTCTGATTGCATTTGAACTGCATGGTGATTCTCCTTCCGCTGCGCCAGAAACTTCGGAATACAGACTCGATCTCCCACGCCGCACCCCTCCTCGCCCGGCACGCCGATAGCATCGGCGCGGCACCGCTGGCAGTTACGAAACTGCTCAATGACCTTCGCACACTCGTCGCGCACCCGATTGACCAGTGCAGGTGAAGGTTCCGGCAGGTGGGCAAACTTTGCCAGGGGCATGAGCGGGATGATGTTCATGATGTACGCGCCGTGATCTTTGACCGTGCGCGCGACATCGATCAGGTGATGATCGTTGACGCCTGGTATCAGTACTGAATTGACCTTAACCGCCATCCCGCGCAGCGCCGCTTCACGCAGACCGGTCAGTTGATTGCGCAGAAGCAGCGTGCATGCCTCACGCCCGCGATAGGTCTTGCCGCGATACCGCACGTGAGCGTATATCTGCTCAGCGATTGCCGGGTCAACTGCATTGATCGTGATGGTCAGCGTGGTAATGCCAGCCTGCTCGATGGCATCGATCTGATCCGGCAGCAGCAAGCCGTTGGTCGAGAGACAGCGGATCAGGTGCGGAAATTCGTCGCGTGCACGCTCGAATGTAGTGAGCGTTGCTCTATTTGCCAGCGCATCGCCCGGACCGGCGACGCCAAGGACGCGCAGGCGCGGGTCGCGGGCGACGGCATGGCGCACGGTTTGCAGCGCCTCATCGGGCGACACCACCCGCATGGTGACGCCAGGACGATTTTCGTTCGGGCAGGCGTACCTGCGGATGCAGTAGTTGCACTGAATGTTGCAGCGCGGCGCCACCGGAATGTGGATGCGTCCGAAGCGGAAATGCGCTGCACGGCTGTAACACGGATGCGTGCTCAGGTCGATATTGGGAAAACAGACGCCCTGACACGATCCGGCGGATGAAGCGTCCATTGGAGCCTCCATGACGCTGACGCGCCGCTAATCCACGATTCCATATTCGCGCATCAGATCCTCGAGTTCGTCCTGCGTGATCGGGGTAGGAATAGTGAACTCATCATTCTCATCGATCTTGCGCGCCAGTTCACGGTACTCGTGCGCCTGCGGCAGTTCAGGGTCGTAGTCGATGACGGTTTTCTTGTTGATCTCGGCGCGTTGCACGTCTTTACTGCGCGGCACGAAGTGGATCATCTTCGTGTTGAGACGGCGAGCGAACTCATCAACTAGCGCCCGCTCGTTTTCGACGAGGCGCGAGTTGCAGATCAACCCGCCAAGGCGAGCGTAGCCACGTTCTGCGAACTTCTTGATCCCCTTGCAGATGTTGTTCGCCGCAAAGAGCGCCATATACTCGCCAGAACAGACAATGTAGATTTCCTCGGCATACCCCTCGCGGATCGGCATGGCGAACCCGCCGCAGACCACATCGCCAAGGACGTCATAGAAGACATAATCCAGATCGTCCTTGTATGCGCCCAAGGTCTCGAGGGTTTGAATAGCGGTAATCACTCCGCGTCCGCCGCAACCGACACCGGGTTCAGGTCCGCCCGACTCGACGCATTTGACGCCGCCGTATCCCTGCACGACTACCTTTTCAAGTTTCATGTTTTCGGGACCGACGTCGCGCAGCGTGTCGAGCACCGACGGCTGGCGCACGCCGCGGAGAAGCAGACGGGTGCAATCTGCCTTAGGGTCGCACCCGACAACCATCAACCGGTATCCCATTGATGCCAGCGCGGCTGCGATGTTCTGCTGTGTGGTGGACTTGCCGATCCCGCCCTTGCCGTAAAAAGCGACCTGTCGCATTGTTCTGCTCCTTTCCATTGAAACACGCGCAACATCCTGCGCGTGAACGCAGACCGGACGGTTGTGAATACGCGAACGAGGACTGCGCCGGGCGAGCAGCGACGGCGGAACAGGTGCAGAGTAGGCGAAGGACATGCACCGGCGCTCACGTCGCCGCTGTGCGACCCCGGCAGCGATCCAGAGTGCATCGAACATTAGTCTGACGACATGAGCAGGAAGGGGGACATGTGATATAATGCCACCGCATCGGCGCTCACGCCGCCGCTGCAATCGATCCCCCGCCGGTGCCAGCGGCGTGGGGATCGCCTGTTGCCTGAACTGAATCTGTCAGACACCGGGCTGCATTATCGCCGGGATAGCTATTGCAGTGCCAGTGCAACCGCTCCCTATAGACAACTGATTGCGACTCCCAATACTGTCTTGACGCTGCTCAGGCAGTTCGTGCGTCGTTGCAAAGAGGCGTCGTTGGTGATCACGACACTGTGGCGTTGCAGGGTCGACAGTGTTGATACGTGCATCATGTCAGCACGCTCAACGCCACTGTTGGTTTCCATCGGTGGGATTTGTAGAGAATATACCATTGAAGATCGAGTTTGGCAATATGCTTTTGAGATATAATCGTTAACATTCGATAACCAAAGCGAGCGAATTGTCTATTTTGAACGTATATATTTGTGGTAAAACCCCGACAGGCGCCGCGGATCCCGATCCCTGTCCGAAAAGGCACGTGCTATCAGACATGGCAGCAGACTAGAACATTTGTATTTTGAAGAGTGGTTGCGCCGATGGCAACACGGCTGACAATCCACGTCCTTTTTACGCTGGACTGTGAGAGCATTGCGATCCGTGCTTCGAAGGAAGGACCACGCTCCTGGGAACAAAGCGCGCGCGCGATTGAAGGGTATTGCAATCGTCTGCTTCGCGCAGGATATCCGCCAACGTTATTCGTTGCGCCACAGTGCGCAGTGGAACATACGCCGCTGCTTGAGGAGCTTGCCGGGCGCGGCGTCGAACTTGGGCTATATGTCAATCCGTTGCAGGCGGAGAGCGGTTCATACCGCAATTTCCTGGGCACGCTTGCGCCAGATGTGCAACGCCGGTTGATCAACGACGCAGCCGAGCGTTTTGCCGACGCCATCGGCGTTCGTCCACGCTCATTTCGCCCCTGCAAACATTCGGCGAGCGACGCTACCTATCGCCTGCTCTATGAACTCGGCTTTCGTCAGGGTTCGATTGCACAGCCCGGTTTTGTGCTGCCGCGTATTGGGGTGAATTGGAGGCACGTGGCACATCACCCACGCTACGTCGATGCTCAGCACCACGAGCGTATCGGCGACCTGCCGTTCCTCGACGTGCCGGTGACAACTGACCCGGATCAGCGACAGATCACCAATCAACCGTATGAGTTGCGGATCGATGCTGGAACATTTGAGGCGCTGCACCAACCAGTGATTGAGCGCGCCATCGAGCGTATGATCAAGGATGCCGCGTCGTTCTGTGCACTCTGTTTCACATCCGATAATCGTCCGGCGTATGACAATGACAATGATAAACATAGTCGGACGCTGGAAGCCGTCCTTGATTATCTCGAAACGCTTGGCGAACAGTATGATCTTGTTCCGACGACCCTCGCTGGCGCCCATGAACGCTTTCGCGCCCTGCGCCACACAGTGAGTGCGGCGCGGGAGTAAGCAGACAACAGTATGCTGCGTCGACCCACGATTGCCCTCTCGTTTCCCCCCCCGGTCATCTGGCGACGGTTGCCGAGTCACTTCGAGCTTGCGCTGGCGGTCTGGTCTGGCATGGCGCCGGCAGTTGGCATGGTGGTCAGCATTCCAGTCTACGCCGAAGCGTCGGGGTACCGCATTTTGCTGGCGGCGCTCGCCGAACGCGCAGTTGCTGACCTACCGCTGCCGTTCGCCGTGGTCTATCGCTACGGCGGCGCGTCCGATCCGTCGATTTCGTGGCAAAAGTACCTGCTGGCGGATGAACTGGCGGGCAATCTGCCAGCAGCGGAGATCGACCTGCCCGCGCCGCCGAGTGTACGTTTCGCCGCCACCGAAAAACTGCGCGTCGGGTTTCCCGACAGTGCGGGGCGAGAAGTTCTGTTTGCCCGCATCGGCTTCCTTAGCGGCATCAAACGGCATATCCAGATTGTTGATGGCGATCTGCCGCGTCCCTTCACCGGCGACGGACCGCTCGACGTGCTGGTTTCAGAAACAACCGCTGCGAAGAACACGCTGCTGATCGATGATCTCTACCGGGTCGAGTCGACCGGTCGCGGACCGCGCATCGATGTGCTGGTGCGGATCGCAGGCATCTGGCGACCGGCGGATGCCGACGCCAGTTACTGGTTTCAGCCGCCATCGACGTATAGCGATGTCTTCCTTGTGCCCGAGGAAAGTTTTGCCCTGATTGCGGATGTGCCGGATGCGCGATTTGTGACATTGGCGGCGTGGTACACGGCGATCGATGGCAGCAGTGTGCGCAGCAGCGATGTCGAGCGTCTACGCGAGCGGATTGTGACTGCCACTGCCGACATCCAGCAGCGTCTGCCCGGCGCGCAACTCGTGCGCTCGCCCATGGAGGCGCTGGAGCGGCATCGTGATCAGGTGCGGGTGTTGACTGTCACGCTGGCGCTGTTTGCAGTGCCATTGCTCGTCGTGATCGGGTATTTTGTGCTGCAGGTCACCGAAATGACCATTGCGCGCCAGCAGCAGGAGATGGCGATTCTGCGCAGTCGCGGCAGTTCGCGCTGGCAGGTGTTGGGACTGGCGCTCGGCGAAGTGCTGCTGCTCGGCGCAGCGGCATGGGCGGCTGGTTTGCCGTTGGGGTTGTTGCTGGCGCATGTGATCTCCTGGACTGTCTCCTTTTTGCGGTTTGCGCCACTTGACGCGCCGGCGCCGACATTGTTGCCAGTAAGCCCCTGGCATGCACTGGCGACGGTTCTGCTGGCGCTGCCAGCCGTTGTGATCCCGGCGCTGAGCGCTGCCGGTCGGACGATCATTTCCTACAAGATCGAACGCGCGCGCGCAACCCGCCCACCGCTCTGGCAACGTCTCTATCTCGATATTCTGTTGTTGATACCGGCAGTCTATGGTTATCAACAGTTACGGTTGAGCGGTATGATCGGTGTGCCGGGCGTGACTGTCGGCACGGATGACCCCTTTCGCAACCCGCTGTTGCTGCTCGCTCCGGCGCTGATGGTGTTTGCCGGCACGCTGGTCGGTATGCGTTTCCTACCGCTGCTGCTGCGCGCGCTGGCATGGATTGCGGGGCTGTTGCCGGGAGTGGCGCTTGTGACGGCGCTGCGCTTCCTATCGCACGCGCCGGGCGACTATGGCGGACCGGCGCTGCTCGTCGCGCTGACCCTGGCGCTTGCAACATTTACATCGTCGATGGCGCTTACACTGGATCGTCATAGTGAAGAACGGGCTTACTACCGAGGTGCGGCGGATGTGCGTCTCGCGTATCCCGGCGCGGCGATAGCATCGGCGAACATCGCTGGTGATCGCGAGATCGCTCCGGCGGAGACCAGTTTTGATCTGATCGGAGGCACGCTGGGCACAACAGGCGAAGCCGATACGACACCCAGCACAGCGTATCTGTTCGTGCCGATCGAAGAATTTCTGCTGATCCCCGGCGTGACCGGCGCTACCCGCGTTGCGCCTGGCAAAGTAGACATTATTGTAGGGAACGCGCGACCAATCAGTGGCATCTTCTACGGCGTTGATCGGACGACCCTGGCAGCAGTGCTGGCAGATGCGTGGCGACCTGACTATGCCGATGAGTCCCTCGGCGCGTTGATGAACCGTCTGGCGGATTATCCTGATGCGGCGCTGGTTTCTGAAACATTCGCAATACAACAAGGGCTGCGGATCGGCAACCGTTTTACGCTGGCGATGAACGATCGCGGGCAGACGCAAAATATCACGTTTACGGTTGTTGGTACGCTCAGGTATTTTCCGACGCTCTACGATCAGGATCCGCCATTTGTGATCGGAAACCTGGATTATAGTTTCGACTCGCAGGGCGGACAGTACCCGTATGAGGTCTGGCTCTCGCTGGCGCCCGACGCTGGTCTGCAAACGGTGGCGGCGGCAGGGATCGGGTACGGGCTGCGCATGATCCGCTCGATGCTGCAGACGTTGCTCGATCTCGATCTGCGCCGACCGGAGTGACAGGGATTGTTTGGGTTGCTCTCGGTTGGTTTTCTGGTGACAACCGTGGTAACGGTGATCGGATTTGTCGCTTATACGCTTCTCTCGTTCTAGCGTCGCCTGGTGGAGTTAGGAGTCCTGCGTGCAATTGGCTTGAGTACGCGACAGTTGAGCATGCTGCTCGTCTTTGAGCAAATGCTGGTTGTTGGATTTGGCGCGGTGCTTGGCACTGCGGTCGGCATTCTGACGAGTCGATTGTTCATCCCGTTCTTGCGGGTGCGCACAGGGGTCTATCCTGAGACGCCGCCATTCGTAGTGCAGATCGACTGGGAGCGGGTCGCGCTGGTGTACGGTATTTCCGGCGGTTTGCTGGCAGCGACAATTGTTATGATCGTGCTCTCGTTGCATCGGATGCGCATTTTCGAGGCAGTGAAGCTGGGTGAGGCGGTATAGTCTCATGAAGCGGTGTGAAGGCAATGTTGACTTTGTGAAGGCAATGTTGACTTCGCTGCAAAAACGCACCGCCGAGACACTGAGGGCGCAGAGAACCCTAAAAACGAACTGTATGGATGCACAGCAAAGCATGCGTGTGCGTGACTCGCTATGGCATCCGTCTCTGCGAACACTGCGCCTCAGCGGTGACCTACCCTTTTTGCAGCGGACTCTTCAAAAGAGACGCTTGAAGAACTGATTACCCTCTGTTACTATAGCCGCAATCGCGTACTGAAGCGACAAGGAGCCTCCTTCATGCCTCGATTGATTGTGGTGATCTGCGCTGGTATTGTAGCAACCGGGTTGCTCGCCGGTTTCACAAGCGTGATGGAAGCGGCCAGACTACGTTCTGTGCCCCAGGCGCCGTTACTGGCGTTGACCGAAACGGTGGAAGTACGTCCTACTGACACGCCGCCGCCGACTCCGCCAGGCACGCCGCTGCCGGAAACGCCGCCGCCGACTCCGCCAGGCACGCCGCTGCCGGAAACGCCGCCGCCGACTCCGCCAGGCACGCCGCTGCCGGAAACGCCGCCGCCGACTCCGCCGGGCACGCCACCGCCGGAAACGCCGCCGCCAGGCACGCCGCCGCCGACTCCGCCGGGCACGCCGCCGCCGACTCCGCCGGGCACGCCACCGCCGGGCACGCCGCCGCCGGGCACGCCACCGCCGGAAACGCCGCCGCCAACAACGCCGGTGCAAGAGCGACAGCAGACGACAACTCCGGGATCCGTCGGTACGCCAACACCAACGCCGACTGTGCCTGTTCCTGTCACGCTTCCCGGTGCTGGTGCATCTGTCGCTAGCGGAGTGCCGTTGATCCTAGTGCTGCTGGCGCTGCTGGCTGTTATCGGCGGACTGCTGGCGCGCGGTCGTGGATCATCGTCTTGATGACGCAGCAGAAAAGTTGCCGCTTGTGCTGCCTGGATTGCTATGATGACACGTTTTGCTCTCGTTCTTGCGCTGATCATCGGCAGTGTGTGTGGTGCGATGGCATCTCCCGAAGCAACCGGCGCCGGGGATGATGCACCAATGGTGTATCCGGTTGGCGCTGGCGTTCGCATAACCTGGCGTCCGATCGTTCCCAATCCTACGCTGCCGGTGGAACCGGTTCTGGTTGCGCTGCGCGCGCTCGGTGATGCCGGTGTTGAGCCGCGCGTCATTTCACTTAATGATGCGCCATGGTCGGGCGCACCCGATGATTTGCCGGTTGCGCCGGTGATGGTGGTGCGCGAGTCGCGTCAGCGCGACGAGCGGATTGTCGTGCTGGCGCTGAGTCCGGTGTATCGGCAGGATGGACGTGCGCGCGCTGTGCGCACCCTTGAGGTGCTGATTGAAGCGGTGGCGCCGCTGAACACGACAGGCGCAGCGGCGCTGGCGTTTGCCCAGGCGACGGCGCCGCCTTCCTCGATTCCGCCTCGTCCCCCCGCCTTCCCCGCTGCCCCAGCGTTGCGAGTGCGCGTCGAACGCCAGGGATTGCAGGTTCTTCGAGTCAGCGATGTGGGTCCGGCAATCGCCGGATCACCGGCGCGCATCAAACTCAGTCGTGCCGGGACGGAGATCCCGGTCGAGTTGCGTGATGTCAACGGGAACAGCGCCTGGGGCGATCCTGATGATGAACTGCGCTTCTATGCGCCGTCGCCGGGCGACCGCTGGAACCGGAGCGACACATACTGGCTCACGCTGGAAAACGGTACGCGATTACGTATTGCATCTCGTTCAGTCGGCATACCATCGGGGGAAGCGCCGTCTAGCGCGCTGGAGCGGGGCGTTGTGCGGGGAACGATCTCCTACGACTCGCGGCGCCCCGGCAGCGACGGCGACCACTGGTTTGCTGCATTGCTGCGCGCCGAACCAGGGCAACCGGAGGATGATCAGGCGCGGATGAGCATTCCGGTGACGACGACCCTTCCGGCGGCAGCAGGAACAATGACCTTTACTGTGAGCGTGCATGTGCAATCCGGTGCTGTGCGTCGCCTGACTGCCGCTGTCGGATCGAGCAGCAGCGCGCCAGTGCAGTGGAGCGGCGCCGGGGATGCGACGCAGACGCTGGTTGTGCCAGGGGTTGTTGGCGGCGCGACCGAAGCGCGCTTGACCCTGACCGCCATCACCGGCTACGCACAGGTCGCGGTTGATACCGTTGAGTGGTACAGGCCGGTGCTGCTCCAGTTTGGCGGGAAGGGAGCGATCTTCCAGGGCGCTTCCGGTCAGCGTGCCTATCAGATCGCTGGAGCGCCGCCTGGCTTTACCCTGTACGACGTGACCGATCCGGTTGCACCGGTGCGAGTGCAGATGACCGGCGATGCCTTCCAGGATGATCTTGCGGGTCGCTCATATCTGCTGACCGGTGACGGAACCGTGTTCACGCCAACGGTTGAACCCTTCACCCCGCCAGCGCTGCCATCCGGCGCTAATGCGGTCTACATCGCCCCGGCGCTGCTGCACCCCGCGCTGACGCCACTTATCGATCTGCGGCGAGCACAGGGATATACTGTCGCGGTGATCGATGTCCAGACCGTCTATGATGGATGGAGTTCCGGTCAGGTCGATCCGCGCGCCATCCGCTCATTCCTGCAACATGCGGCGCAAACATGGTCGCCGCCGCCGATGGCGGTAACGCTTGTCGGTGATGGGAGTTCTGATCCGTTTGACTACACCAATCGCGGCGCAAAGAACGTCAACCTGATCCCGCCCTACCTGGCGATGGTCGATCCGTGGCTTGGTGAGACGGCATGCGAAACCTGCTATGCGCAACTCAACGGTGAGAATCCGACCGACGACCGGTTGCCGGATGTCTGGCTTGGGCGTCTACCGGTGAAAAGCGCCGCCGAACTGCAAACGCTTGTTGCCAAAATCATCGGGTATGAAACTGCACCAATTGGTAGTGCGTGGCGCGGACGAATGCTGTACCTGGCAGATGATGCAGACAGCAGCGGCAATTTTGCGGCACAGACAGAAGCGAGCATTGCGCTACAACCGCCCATGATACAGATTGATCGCGTGTTTTTCGGCAATGGCGCAGGGCAGATTCCATCTGCTGCCGCCGCACGCGCAGCAACGCTGGCGCGCTTCAGTCATGGCGCGGCGGTTGTTGCGTACTTCGGGCATGCGCACCAGCAACAGTGGGCAGTGACCGAGTTGAGCGCACCGGAGAACTGGTTGCTCCACCGATCCGATGTGCCGCAATTGACGAATGGCGACCGGTTGCCAGTAGTGTTGTCGCTCACCTGCCTGAGCAGCGCCTTCCAGTGGCCATCCTACGTCGGCATGACTATCGACGAAGCATTGCTGCTGAGCGAGAAGGGCGGCGCGGTAGCAGTGTGGGGACCGACGGGGTTGGGGGTATCGTATGGGCACGATAAACTTCAGCAGGGTTTCTTCCGCATGTTCTGGTCATCGTCGCCAGAATACGGCGTCGAGCGCGCCGTTCCTCTGGGCGCGTTGACTGCTGCTGGCTTCCGCGAACTCTTCACCGGCAGTGCGTGCTGTCAGGAAACGCTCTTCACCTATGCGCTGCTTGGCGATCCGCTGACGCCGCTGCGCGTGATGGCGGGATCGCGCATCATGTTGCCGCTGGTGCAGCGGTAGGATGCCGTGGGGCGCGATGGAGAGTAGCAAGGAGAACAACGCATATGCAACGCTGTATCGTTCTGTCGTTCGCAGGTATTTTAATGATCGCTGCGTCTGTCACTACTGCCCAGAATGCGCCGCTGTCGCTACCTGTCCTGCTGCCCGACCCCGTCGTCGTTGTGCCGGGGGAGGATTCGTCGACAATGCCGCCTGCCCCGCTCGCACAATCGGATGCTGCCAGTATGGGTGTGGCGGCACGGCGCCCCGACGAATTCGCTGCCGCGTCGTTCCTTCATACAATCCCCGCGCACACGGGAGGAACGGGGGGAACCATCTTTCTGCCGCTCATCGTGCGACCCGTATCCGCCGATTGATCGCGCGTTTGAACTGGAAATGTTGCGCCTTCTCAACGAGATCCGCATCCGCGAAGGGTTGCAGCCGCTTGTCGAAGACCCGCGTCTCACCTCTGCCGCCCGCCGCCACGCCTACGATTTAGGGATTAACCTGATTCCGAACGGGCGCTGCGGGCACACTGGATCGGACGGATCTGGAGTGCTTCGGCGTGTCCGTGACGCTGGAGTAACGAGGTTTGAGGCAGTGGGAGAAACGGTGGCTTGTGGCAATCCATCGCCGGACAGCGTAATTCATTCATTACTCAACAGCCCGCCGCACCGCGCTATTCTGCTCCGTCCAGAGATCAATCGCGTTGGTGTCGGCGCGCATCCGATAATGGCTGGAACGTATCTAGGGTGGTTCTCTGGCGTCTTCGTCGTTATCAGTTGAAGTTGGCGTCATTCTGCACTTGTCAACCGGTAACGTCAGGCTACTCTGCCAGACGGCGTGACGTGTATCTCCAAATTCTTAGGAAGGCGCAGGCTCGGGCTGATCAGCGGCAATGGCTCCGTTGCAGCGGGTGCTGGTGTGTGTGCTTCGTCCAGCTACATACCTGTTCCAGTCTCCGCAGCATGCGCACGGCGTGCCAGAATGTGGCGCGTCCGGCATGTGTCCAACACCAAAATACAGACAGCGTGCCGTGTGATATCATGCAGTCGATGGACACGCCCGGAGGTGATGATGGAACTGCCCTTCCCCGGCATGGATCCCTACCTTGAGATGCCTGCCTTATGGCCCGATGTGCACACACGCTTGATCAGTACAATGTGTGATGCCATTCAGGAACAACTCGGTCCAAACTATGTTGCGCTCATCACGCCCTATATCGCGCTCGAAAACATCGAGATTGCGCCTGCCCGTCAGGTGTTCGTCCCCGATGTCGGCGTCATGCGTGATGACGCCGCCGATGCTGGCGCCGTCACCACCGCCATCACCCCCGCCCCGCTCACTATCCCAGTGCAGATCACCGTCCCGACCCGCTATGCCCGGATTGAGATCCGCTCGGTCTTGCAGCAAACCCTGGTGACCGCCATCGAACTGCTCTCGCCCGCCAACAAGCGAGCGGGCGCCGATGGCGCCGACGCCTATGAAAAGGAGCGCCAGGAACTCTTCGCCAGCAGCGTCCACCTGCTGGAAATTGATCTCTTACGCGCCGGTGTCCGTCCCCGCCTGGCGCGGCCGCTCCCGCCAACAGCGTACTGCGCGTTGCTCAGTCGCGCCTACCGCCGTCACCTGGTCGAAGTGTGGCCCATCGCGCTCAGCGACCCGCTGCCGGTGCTCCCTGTCCCCCTGTCCGCTCCTGACCCTGATGTTGCGCTCGATCTCGGCGCCGTGTTACGCCAGGTCTACCGGCGCGCGCGTTATGAGCGGGTGATCGACTACCGCGCCGATCCGCCCCCGCCCCCTCTCACGCCCGAAGAAGCCGCCTGGCTCGACCATCATCTCCGGGCGCGCGGTTTGCGGTGATGCTAGGCTGCAGGATAGAATCACGAAGGAGTCGTAGTGAACCCGGCGCATCTTGTCGAGATCGATGAACACGGAGTGTCCTGTCATCATCAGGATGGACGGATCGATGTTGTGCGCTGGGATAAGGTG
>Ga0308415_1000133_pt1 | contig 30208 bp, 30 predicted proteins | sample HotsprSampleOS55_FD_203465 | JGI IMG/M metagenome (GOLD analysis project Ga0308415, IMG submission 203465) | Hot spring phototrophic mat microbial communities from Octopus Spring, Yellowstone National Park, Wyoming, United States - 20090730_OS55 ... | reverse complement strand
GACCGACAGCGAGCCGCGGCCGTCGGTCGGGCGGGTGGTGGCGATCGCCGGGGTCAAAGGCGGTTGCGGCAAGACCACGCTCGCGATCGGCCTTTGGGGTGTGCTCGCCGAGGCCGGGCTGCGGACGGCGCTGGCCGATGCCCACCCGCTCGCGGCGGCGATCCACGGCCTCCGCCGGCAGCCGCTCGAGACGCTCCGCCGGGCCCTCCCGCTACGCGGCAAAGACGGCCTGCGCAGTTGGCTGGAGGGGCTCGCGGGCTTACGCGCCGCGGCCGACCTCGTGCTCCTCGACCTGCCGCCCGCCGATCCTTTGCCGCTCGCGGCGGCCGCGCTCACGAGCGATCTCGTGCTCCTGCCGGTGGCGCCGACCGCGCTCGACCTGGCAGCCGCACGGGTGACACTCGGCTGGCTCGAGCGGGCCCGCGCCGGCCGGCGGGACGGACGGCCCCACCTCTTGGCGGTGCCGAGCCGGATCGCCAACCTGCATCCCGAGGCACGTGCGCCCCTCGCGGCGATCGAGTCGCTCGGCCTGCCGCTCACCCCGCCCTTGCGGCTGCGCGAGGGCCACGACCGCGCCTTCCGCGAGGGCCTGCCGGTCGGCTCGGTGGCGGCGGGCTCGCCGGAGCATCGCGAGCTCCGGGCGATCGGCCGGGTGGTGCTCGAGGTCCTCGGCCTGCTCGCCCGCCCGAGCGAGCCGGCCGCCGCTCGGCCGGTCGACGGGACGGCCGACGCGCCGGCCGCACCGGTGTGCACCGCCTACCTCGACGAACCGCCCGGGGCACGCGGCCCGCTCGACCTCGGCGCCTACCGCCCACGGCTGCGCGACCGGCTCTGGCCCTTGCTGCTCGGCCGGCGCTGAGGGGCTCGCCCTCTCACGGCGTCTCGGCTGCGCCGGCGGGCTCGCCATCGGTGGCCGGGCCCGGGCGGATCACGAGGGTGCAACAGCCCTCCTGCCCGGGCCGCCAGGTGCGGCCGGCGAAGGTGAAGCCGGCCGCCTCGAAGGTGCCGTTGTCGACGTACCCGGCGATCCGGCAGAGGGTCGCCACTCGCTCTTCGGGAAGCCCGGCCTCGAGCCAGGCTTCTTTCAAGGGGCAGCGGTGCATGAGGATGACGAGCTCGGATCGGTCGCAGCGGCGGACCTCGGGGGCGAACAAACGGCCGCGATCGGGCACGAAGTCGAGGAAGGCCCGGCAGAGGCCCTCGAGGTCGGCGGGCGCGAAGGCCGCGAAGCGGCGACCGACCTCCGCGCCGCGCCGGTAGATCGCGGCCTTCATGATCGCCTCCGCTTCGGCCTCACCGAATCGGCGGGCGAGCTCGTCGAAGATCGCCGCGTAGAAAAGGCCACGGCCGCGGTGCGCGGTCTCGAGCTCTCCCTCGAGGAAGCGCACCCGTTCGCGCAACGCTTCGACCTCGCTCACCGCACTTCTCCCCTTCGTCGAGGCGCCGCCATCATCGCCGTGGTTCGAGACACGGCCAAGGAGGCGAGGATGCGGGTCGGCATGATCGGGCTCGGGGCGATCGGCGGGGCGGTGCTGGCCCGCGCCCGGGCGGGCGGGCTCGGCCCGGGGCTCGAGCTCGTCGCGGTGCTGACGCGGCGGCCGCGACCCGAGGAGCCGCTCGCCACCACGGATCGCCACACCTTCTTGGCGGCGCGGCCGGAGGCGGTTCTCGAGGTGGCGGGCCACGAAGCGCTGCGCTCGCACGGCCCGGCCTGCCTCGAAGCGGGCGCCGATCTGCTCGTCACCTCGGCCGGGGCGCTGGTCGACGACCCGTTCCGCGAGCGCCTCGAAGCGGCGGCGCGGGCCGCCGGGCGACGGCTACGGGTGCTCGCGGCCGGCATCGGCGGGCTCGACATCCTCGCCGCCGCGGCGGTGGGCGGGCTCGACCGGGTGCGGGTCACGGTGCGCAAGGACCCTTCGGCCTGGTTCGGCACCCCGGCCGAAAAGCTCGTCCGTCTCGAGACCCTGGCCGAGCCCGCCACCCTCTATGCCGGTCCGGTCCGTGAGGGGGCCCGGCTCTACCCGCAGAACGTCAACATCGCCGCAGCCGCTGCCTTGGCCGGGGCCGGGCTCGACCGGACCGAGCTCGTGATCGTGGCCGATCCGACGATCGACCGGCACCTCGTGGAGATCGAAGCCGAAGGGGCGTTCGGCTCCTTCGGCTTCCGCGAGGCGATCCGGCCCACTCTGGCCAACCCCAAGACCGGGGAACTGGTCGCCATGGCGGTGGTCGAGAGCCTGCGCCGGCTCGTTTCACCGGTTCTCGTCGGTGTTTGAGGGGATCCGGCGGCTCGTGATCTTGACAGGGAGCGGACCGCTCCGGACAGTCCCGCGCGCGAGAAGGGGAGGTCGGTCATGCGGACGGCGCGGCGGGCGTGGCTCTCGGGTGCGGCGGCGATCGCTTTGGCCCTCTTCGGCGGGGGCGCCGCGGCGCAACAGAAGGAAATCAAGATCGGCGTGATCTACGACCTCACCGGGCCGTTCGCTGCGGGTGGGTCGGAGGCGGCGCAGATCGGCACCCGAACCCTGATCGACTATTACAACGAGCGGGGTGGCGTCAAAGGCGTCAAGATCAACGCGATCTACGCCGACGCGCAATCCAAGGCCGAAGTGGCGATCGCCGAGGCCGAGCGACTGCTCAATCAGGAAAAGGTGGATCTGATCTTGGGCGTTTATTCGAGCGCGCATTGCGTGCCCATGGCTCAGAAGGTCAACGCTGCCAAGAAGTTCATGTGGGCGACGGTGTGCACCTCCTCGGCCGTGTTCAAAGACAAGGGGCTCGAATACGTCTTCCGCCCGCAGGTCCACACCGACCAATTCGGTGCCGCTTCCTGCAGCTTCCTGGCCGAGCGCAGCGAGCCCAAGCTCGGGTTGAAACCCAAGGACCTCAAGGTCGCGATCATCTACGAGGACGGCCCTTACGGCGCCGGTGTGGCCGCCGGCAACGAGACGACCTGCAAAGAGCTCGGCATGCAGATCGTCTTGAAGGAGGGCTACGCCGCCTCGGCGCCGGATCTCTCCTCGCTCGTGACCAAGCTGCGCCGGGCCCGGCCGGACGTCATCTTGCACACGGGCTACAACCCCGACATCACCCTTTTCTTGCGCCAGGCCAAGGAGCAGGGGCTCAAATTCAAAGCGCTGATCGGGCACGGCGCCGGCTACGGACAGATCGACAAACTGCGCGAGACCTTCAAAGACGACGTGAACTACTTCTTCAACGTCGATCCGGTGGCGGCCCAGCTCCTCGACCCCAAGACTCTGGCACCGGGCCTGGGTGACCTGATCCAGGAGATGGTCAAGCGTTACCAAGCGGTCAAAGGGCCGGGCGAGCTGCCGCCGCACGTGTCGATGGGCTGGAACAACACTTGGATCTTCTTGGAACACGTTCTGCCGCGGGCGATCGAGAAGCACGGCGGCTTCGACCCCGAGGCGCTCAGGAAGGCGGCGCTCGAGGTCGACATCCCCGAGGGCGGGACGATGCAGGGCTACGGCGTCAAGTTCGCCCCGCCGGGCCATCCGATGTCCGGGCAGAACCTCAGGAGTTCGCCCGTGGTCATGCAATACATCGACGGCAAGACCAAGATCGCTTGGCCCACGGCGATCGCCACGGTCGACCCCGTGCTGCCGCTGCCCAAGGGCCACACTTTCGCCCCTTGAGGCCGGAGTGCTGGAAGTCGAAGGTCTCACCAAGCGGTTCGGCGGCTTCACCGCGGTCAAGGACGTCTCCTTTCGGGTCGAGGCGGGCGAGATCCTGGGGCTGATCGGACCGAACGGCTCGGGCAAGAGCACGACCTTCAACTGCATCGCCGGAATGCTCCGGCCGACCGCGGGCTCGATCCGGTTTCTTGGCGAGGAGATCGCCGGGCTTTCGCCGGTCGCGATCTGCCACAAGGGGATCGCCCGGACCTTCCAGATCCCCCGGCCGTTCCGGAAGCTCTCGATCTTCGAGAACGTCCTCGTCGCGGCCGTCTTCGGCCACGCCGATCGGCCGGACCGACGCACCGCCGAGGCCCGGGCGCTCGAGGCGCTCGAACTCGTCCGGCTGCCGACCGACCGCGACGCACCCGTCGATCGGTTGGGGGCGGCGGGCTTGAAGAAGCTCGAGCTCGCCCGGGCGCTCGCGACCCGGCCCAAACTGCTGCTCGCCGACGAATCGCTCGGCGGGCTCGACGAGGTGGAGATCGAGCAGGCCGCCGACACGCTCGAGCGGATCCGCCGCGAGAAGGGGATCACGATCGTCTGGGTCGAGCACATCATGGGGGTGCTCATGCGCGTGGTCGACCGCTGCATCGTCCTCGACCACGGCGAGAAGATCGCCGAGGGTTTGCCGCGCGAGGTCGCCCACGACCCCAAGGTGATCGAGGTCTATCTCGGCAGCGAGGCCGAGGCGGTCCAGGAGCGCGTGGCCCGCCGTGCCTGAGCCCTTGCTCGAGCTCGAGGGCGTGGTGGCGGGCTACGGCTCGTTCACCGCGCTCTTCGGCGTGTCGCTGCGGGTCGAGCCGGGCGAAGCGGTCGCGGTGATCGGTCCCAATGGCGCCGGCAAGACGACGTTGTTGCGGGTGATCTCGAAGCTCGTGCCGGTGCGCGAGGGGCGGATCCGGCTCGACGGGCGCGATCTGGCGGCGGTCGAGCCGCACCGGATCGTCGAGCTCGGCGTGGCGCACGTCCCCGAGAACCGGCGACTGTTCCCACGGCTGACGGTGGAAGAGAACCTCGTGATGGGCGCCTTCACGCCCAAGGCACGGGCCCGCTTCGCCGAGCGGCTCCAAGAGGTCTACGCGCTCTTCCCGCGGCTCGAGGAGCGCCGCCACCAACTCGCCGGCACCCTCTCGGGCGGCGAGCAGCAGATGTGCGCGATCGGCCGCGGGCTCATGTCGTCGCCGCGGCTCTTGCTGCTCGACGAGCCCTCGGCCGGGCTCGCGCCGGTCGTGGTCCAACAAGTCTTCGAGCTCGTCCGGCAGATCGCCCGCTCCGGGCTCACCGTGTTGATCGTCGAGCAGAACGTCCAGCAGGTGCTCAAGATCGTCGACCGCGCCTACCTTCTCGAGGCGGGCCGGATCCGCGGCGAGGGCCCGGCCGCCGAGATGCTCGCCTCGGAAGACATCAAGAAGGCCTATATCGGGCTTTGAGGGAACGGTCGGGACCGGAGCTCCGGGGTTTCGACGAGCCGTTTACATGCTCCCTGCCGTCCCTGTCTGCCTGGCCACCGGGTAACGCTCCCTTAACCTTTCCCCCTAGATGACGGTTCGGAGCGGAAACGGGAGCGGCGCCTTGCCCGAGTGGCTCGAGCGGGTACGGCGATGGGTCCGGGGCAGGCTCGAAGACCTCGCCCGGCTGGCCGGCAGTTGCGCCACGATCGTCGGAGCGATGGCGCGGCGAGGTGCCACGACCCGTGGCGGATGCAGCGGCTCAACCGCGGAACACGTCCTTGGCGCGGCGGAGCGCGGCGAAGACCTCGGCGTCGCTCGCCCTCTCGAGGCCGAGGCGGCTGCGGATCGAGGGATCGGCCGCGCGCAAAAACGGGTTGGTCGCCCGCTCGGCGCCGATCGTCGAGGGCACGGTCGGCCGGCCCTCCGCCCGCAGCCGGTCGACCTCGGCCGCGCGTCCCCGCAGCGCTGCATTGTCGGGGTCGACCGAGAGCGCGAAGCGGGCATTGGCCTGCGTGTATTCGTGGCCGCACCAGACCCGGGTCGCCTCGGGAAGGGCGGCGAGCTTCTGCAGCGAGGCCCACATGGTCGGCGCGTCGCCCTCGATCAGCCGGCCGCAGCCCATGACGAAGAGCGTGTCGGCGCAGAAGAGGTCACCGCTTTCTTCGAACAGGAACGAGAGATGCCCCTTGGTGTGTCCCGGGGTCGCGAGGACCCGGGCGGTCGCGCGACCGAGCTCGAACCGGTCGCCGTCGACGAGGGCCCGGTCGAGCGGCGGGAGGCGATGCGCGTCCACGGCGGCGCCTGCCACCCGGGCACCGGTCGCGGCGACGAGCTCGGCCGTGCCGGCCACGTGATCGCCGTGGTGGTGGGTCAAGAGGATCCAGTCGAGCCGGCTGCCCTTCGCGCGCAGCAGAGCGAGGACCGGCCCGGCCTCGGCCGGGTCGACGACGGCGGTCGCGCCGGTCTCCGGATCGGTCAGGAGATAGCCGTAATTGTCGGTCAAGAGGGGCACGATCTCGACGGCGAGGCTCACGGGCGGGGCTCCCGGGGTACGGTTGCACGGGGTGCATCTGGGGCCGGCTCGCGCTATGCTCCAGACGGGAAGCTCGTGGAGGCGGTATGCGACCCGAGGTCGACGAGCTCGTGGCGTTCTATCAGGGGCGGGAGGGGCAGCTCGCCCGGCGGCTGATCGCCGCCCGGCTACGCGCCTTGTGGCCCGACGTGCGGGGCCAAAAGCTCGTGGGGCTCGGCTACGCCGCTCCCTATTTGCCGCTCTTCGAGGAGGCGGAACGCTGCGTGGCCTTCATGCCGGCCTCGCAGGGCGCGCGCGCCTGGCCCGCCGACGGCCGCTCGCGGACGGCGCTCGTCCGCGAGGAGGATCTGCCCCTGGCCGACGGCAGCGTCGACCGGGTGCTTTTGGTCCACGCCCTCGAGCACAGCGAGCGGGTCGATGGCCTGTTGCGCGAGATCTGGCGGGTGCTCACCGATGGCGGCCGGCTCATCGCGGTCGTGCCGAACCGGCACGGCGCCTGGTGCCTCTCCGAGCGGACCCCGTTCGGGCACGGCGAGCCCTATTCGGCCGCACGGCTCGCCAAGCTCCTGGCGCGGCGGCTGTTGCACCCGGTGGGCGAGGAACGCGCGCTCTATCTCTGGCCCACGCGCTCCAACCTCATGTTGCGGGTCGCGATCCCGATCGAGCGGTTGGGGCTGCGTTTGGCGAAAGAGCTTTCGGGGGTGGTGATCGTCGAGGCGGAGAAGCGGATCTGGCAGGGGGCGGTGGTTTTCGAGCGACGCCGCGAAGCCCGTCGCTACGTGGCCGCGGCCCCGGCGATCGGCGCGGCGCGCGACGCTGCGGCCCGCGGCAAGGTCGTGCCGTTGCCACTCGACCCGGCCCGGCCGCGCCCGGAGCAGGGCTGAGGAAGCGCGTGGGTAGGTCGCGTGACGACGCTCACCGGCCGGGAGACCGGCCTTCTCGTGATCGCCGCGACACCATTCGACGGATCGGGCGCGCTCGACCTTGCAGCCACCGACCGGCTCGTCGAGTGGTACCTCGAGAAAGGCGTGAGCGGGCTCACGATCCTCGGCCAGATGGGCGAGGCGGCGAAGCTCACGGTCGACGAGCAGCTCGCCTTCGCCCGACGGGTGCTGGCCCGGGTCGCCGGACGGGTGCCGGTCGTGGTGGGGGCCACCGCCCCGGGCTTCGCCGCGATCACCGCCCTCGCTCGGGCCGTGGCCGAGGCCGGTGCGGCGGGCGTGATGGTGGCCCCGCCCGGCAACCTGCGCGGCGACGAGGCGGTGCTCGCCTGGTGCGCCGAGCTCGATCGCGGCCTCGGCGAGATCCCCTGGGTGCTGCAGGACTTCCCGCTGGCCGGCGGGCCGCCCCTGAGCGCCACCCTGATCCGCCGGATCGCCGAGACCTGCCCGGCCATGGTCACCTTGAAGCACGAGGATTGGCCCGGGCTCGACAAGATCACGGCACTGCGGGCGCAGGAGGCGGCGGGTGCCCGCCGGCTCGGCATCCTCGTGGGCAACGGCGGGCTCTTCTTGCCCATGGAGCTCCTGCGCGGGGCGGACGGGGCGATGACCGGCTTCGCCTTCCCCGAGATGCTGGTCGACGTCTGCCGGCTCGTGGCCGAGGGGCGGACCGAGGCGGCGCTGGATTTGTTCGACCTTTACCTACCGCTTCTGCGCTACGAGCAGCAGCCGGGGATCGGCCTCGTCGTGCGCAAATGGATCCTGCACCGGCGCGGCGCGCTCGCCGACCCGTTCGTTCGGCCGCCGGCGCTGCGGCTCACTCCCGAGACCCGGGCCGAGGTCGAGCTGCTCCTCGCCCGGCTCGAGCGGCGGTTAGCTGCCGCCCACGGCTGAGCGCCGCGACCGCTCGACGGCCGGCCCGGGCTCGGGCAGGAGGGACGGCGCACCCGCCGCTCGGGAGGACCCTTTGCAGCTCCGCCTCGCCGACCTCGACCGCGCCCAGCGCTACAAGCTCTTGACCGCCCTCGTGGTACCCCGGCCGATCGCGCTCGTGACGAGCGTCGGCCCGGAGGGCGTCGTCAACGCCGCCCCCTACAGCTTCTTCAACCTGTTCAGCCAGGACCCGGCGCTCGTCGTGCTCGGCATCGAGCGGCGCGAGGGGCCCATCCAAAAGGACACCGGCCGCAACATCGAGGCCACGGGCGAGTTCGTCGTCAATCTCGTGGACGAGGATCTCGCCGAGCGGATGAACCTCTGCGCGGTCGACTTCCCGCCCGAGATCTCCGAGGTCGAAATGGCCGGGCTCACGCTCGCGCCGAGCGCTACGGTGCGGCCCGCTCGGCTCGCCGAGGCCCCGGCCGCCCTCGAATGCAAGAAGCTCGTGACCCTCCTGCCGGGCGGTGGGCGCGAGCTCGTGATCGGCGAGATCCTGGCCGTGTGGGTGCGGGACGCGCTGATCGACCCGACCACGCTGCGCCTCGACCTCGAGCGCTGGCGGCCGATCGGCCGGCTGTTCGGCAACCTCTACTGCCGCACCCGCGACCGCTTCGAGCTCGTCCGCAAGAGCTACCGCACCTGGCTCGCCGAACGCGAGGGCCGGAGCGCCTGACGGCGGAGGAGGCGGCTGCACCCGTTCAAGTGCGTGGCGCGTGTCGAGAACCGGCGACCTCGGGACGGACTCTCGCGAGCGACGGGCAGGCTCCGGCGGTTCCGCCGATCGCAGGTGGCGCGGCGCTGCGCACCGCCACGCGGCCGGCCCGGGATGTCCCGGGTCGGCGCCGATCCCGGCTCGCGGGTAGGCCTCGATCGGCCCGAGGGGAGGGCGCTCGACCCCGTCGTCCGGTTCCGGGGCGGAGCCGATCGGCCGATATGCCGGCCCGCGTCCCCTCGCCACCGCGCGGGGGAACGGGCCTTCGTCCGAAAAGGGGGCCGAGCGCGTGACGGACCGAGGGGTGTCGTTCGGCGCGCGGCGAGGGCGAGGGCGAAAGACCGCGGTGCATCGCGCCGAGGCGCGACCGTCTCCGCCGCACGGCCCGCTTCAGCTCGCGGCGGCGAGGAGCGTCGTCAGGGCCAGGCCGACCGCGGCTTGGGTCGGGTCGATCACCGGCACCCCGAGCTCGGCCTCGAGGCGCGCGCGATAGCCCGCCATGCCGGCACAACCCAGGATCACGGCACCCGCCCCGTCCTCCCGCACGAGCGCCCGGCCGACCGTGACGAGGCGCTCCCAAGTGCGGGCTTCCTCGGCGAGCTCGTGGACCCGGAGCTCGAGTGCCCGCTCGCCCGCGAGCCGGTCCAGGACCCCCATCTGCCGCAGCGCCCGGCGATGCCGCTCGATCGAACGGGCGAGGATCGCGACGACGCCGAACCGATCGGCGCGGCAAAGGGCGGTGAGGACGGCACTCTCCTGGATGCCGAACACCGGGGCCGAGGTCGCCTCGCGGCAGGCGGCGAGGCCCGGATCGCTGTAGCAGGCGATGACGTAGGCCGCGGCCGGCTCGCTCCGGACCCGCTCGACGAGCAGGGGAGCGACCGCCGCGATGTCGGCCTCGCTCTCGATCCCGAAGGGACCCGCCTCGAGCTGGACGCAGCGGATCTCGGGGCCGCCCGGCAGGCGGAAGGCTTCGAGCGCCCGGTCGAGCCCCGCCGTCACCGCGGGGTTGCTGTTCGGGTTGATCACGAGGATCGTGGCCATGCGTCCCCGGCGCCCGGCTGCGATGCGCCGAGCCTTGCCGGCGGCACGGTGCCGGTGCAAGCCCTCTTCCCGAGGGGAGGCGGGGAGGCGGCCGATGCTCGACGAGCGGCAGCGGGCGGTCCAGACCACGGTCCGGCGCTTCGCCGAGGAGCGGATCCGGCCGATCGCGGGCGAGCTCGACCGGACGGCGCGGTTCCCGGCCGAGCTCTACCGCGAGATGGCCGGGCTCGGTTTGTTCGGCCTCACCGTGCCGGCCGAGGTGGGTGGAGCCGGGCTCGATGCGCTCGGCTACGCGGTCGTGATGGAGGAGCTCGCCCGCGGCTACGCTTCGGTGGCCGACCAGGTGGGGCTCGTCGAACTCGTGGCGACCCTCCTGGTCGAACAGGGAACGGAAGCCCAGCGTGCCCGGTTCCTCGGCCCGCTGCTCGCGGCCGAACTCCGCCCGGCCTACGCGATCACCGAGGCCGAGGCGGGTTCGGACGTGGCCGGGATCAGGACGACGGCGGTGCGCGCCGGCCGGGGCTGGCGGCTCGAGGGATCCAAGCTCTGGATCCTCAACGCGCCGATCTGCGATCTCGCGGTCGTGCTGGCCCGCACCGACCCGGCGGCCGGCAAACGCGGGATGAGCATCTTCCTCGTCGAGGCCGACCGGCCGGGCTTCGTCCGCGGCCGTCGCGAGCACAAGATGGGCCAACGCGCGAGCCCCTTGGGCGAACTCCGCTTCGAAGGCGTGGAGCTCGGCGAGGATGCGCTTCTGGGCCCCGCGGGGCGCGGGTTCCACCTGATGATGAGCGTGCTCGACAAGGGGCGGGTCGGGATCGCCGCGCTCTCGGTCGGGATCGCCCGGGCGGCGCTCGAGGCGGCCCTCGCGCATGCCCGGCAGCGCCGCCAGTTCGGCCGGCCGATCGGCGAGAACCAGGGGCTCCGCTGGATGTTCGCCGACATGGTGAAGGACATCCAGGCGGCGCGCCTTTTGGTCCACGACGCGGCGATGCGGCTCGACCGCGGCGAGCGGGCCACGCTCGCCTGCTCGATGGCCAAATGCCACGCTTCCGACGTGGCGGTCGCGGCCACCCGCGATGCCGTGCAGATCTTCGGCAGCGCGGGCTACATCGAGGGCTTCGAGGTCGAACGGCTCTACCGCGACGCCAAGATCACCCAGATCTACGAAGGCACCAACCAGATCCAGCGCGAGATCATCGCCCGTGAACTCTTCGCCGCGGCCGAGGGCGGCCGCTGAGCCGAGCGGAGGACCGATGCCGACCGCCCCCTTCATGGTCCAGAACGGCCGGATCGTCCGCTACGAGGAGTGCCGGCTGCACGGCTTCAGTGGCGCGGTCAAGTACGGCTGCGGCGTCTTCGAGGGCCTGCGCGCCTATTGGAACGAGGACCAGCGCCAGCTCTGGATCTTCCGTTTGCAAGAGCATCTCGCCCGCCTCGCCTTCGGGATCCGGGTGCTGCGGCTCGAGGGCGCGCCGCCGATCGAGGAGATCGGCCGCGGCGTGATCGAGATGCTGCGCGCCAACGACCTGCGCGAGACCTGCCATGTGCGGGTGATCGTCCATCTCGACGGCGACGACGAGCTCTCGGCCAAAGGCCCGGTCGGCTGGTTGGCCGGGGCCGTGCCGCGCGGCTCCTCGCGCTTCGTCGAGGCCGGGATGCACGTGAAGGTGAGCTCCTGGGCGCGGATCGCCGATGCCGCCCTGCCGCCCCGGGTCAAGGCGACCGGCAACTATCTCAACAACCGGGCAGCCGAGCTCGAGGCCAAGCGCGACGGCTACGACGGCGCCCTCCTTCTCACGGCCGAGGGCAAGCTCAGCGAGGCTTCCGGGGCGTGCGTGATGCTCGTCCGCGACGGCCGGCTCGTGACCCCGTCGGTCACGAGCGACATCCTCGAGAGCATCACCCGCGCCACCTTGATCGAACTCGCTCGCGAACAGGGGATCGAGGTGGTCGAGCGGCCGGTCGACCGGAGCGAGCTCTGGGCGGCCGAGGAAGTGCTCGCCTGCGGCACGGGCTGGGAGGTCGTGCCGATCGTCTCGGTCGACCGGCTGCCGGTCGGCGACGGCAGGCCCGGGCCGATCACCCGCGCGCTGCAACGGGCCTATTTCGCGGCCGTGCGCGGCGAGCGGCCGGAGCGGATGGCCTGGCTCACCCCGGTGCGGCCGGGATGAGGGCCGGGCAGGGCCGGCCGGCGACGAAGGCCGTTGCCAAGGCCGGCGCTGGCATTAGGCTTGCAAAGCTACAAAGGAGGGCGGGTCGCGGACCCGCCGCGACGAGGGAGGGTGCGATGCGGGGGATCCGACGGATCGGGGCGGCCTCGGCGGTGGCGCTGCTGGTCGGGCTCGGGGGCGGGCCGGCGCAGGCCCGGTTCAGTTGCCCGGTTCAGGGCGGGGATCTCGTCTTCGGCCAGGAGGCCAAGGTCAATTCCTTGGACCAGCACGCCTCCTCGACGATCAGCACGCGCAACATCGCGATGCACATCTACGAGTCGCTGATGACGCGCAGCGAGGACAACGAACCGATCCTGGAGCTCGCCGAATCGCTCGCGACGAGCGACGACGGCAAGGTCCACACCTTCAAGCTGCGCCAGGGGATCACCTTCCACAACGGCAAGCCCTTGACCTCGAAGGACGTCGCCGCCTCCTTCGACCGCTACAAGAAGGTCGGCATCGAGAAGGTGATCTTGAACAACGTCGAATCCTGGAAGGCGCCCGATCCGCACACCTTCGTGATCAAGATGAAGGTGGCGCAGCCGACCTTCCTCGAGGATCTCTCGTCCTTCAGCGTCCCGATCGTCATCACGCCGGCCGAGAACACCGAGGCCGCACCCTTGAAGATGGAGCCGATCGGCACCGGGCCGTTCCGGTTCGTCGAATTCGTCCCGGACAGCCACGTCAAGCTCGCGCGCTTCGAGGGCTACAAGCCGAACACGGCGTTCCAGGACCGGACCGGGTTCGGCGGCTACAAGCTCGCTTGCCTGGATACGGTGACCTTCCGGATCGTGACCGAACCCGGGGCGCGGGTGGCCGGGCTCGAGACGGGCGAGCTCCACGCGGTCGAGGACGTCCCACAAGCGAGCGTGAAGCGGCTCGAGAAGAACCCGGCGATCCGTATCGTGCCCTACGAGTATTTCTGGATCCACATCGCCACACCCAATTTCGCCAAGCCGCCGACCGACAATCCGCTCGTCCGGAGGGCCATCCAGATCGCGCTCGACATGGACGAGATCATGGAGGCGGCGACCGACGGTGCTTACAAGATGGACTTCGGCTTCCAGCCGCCGAACCGCCGAGCCTATACCGACAAGGGCAAGGAGTTCTTCAACGTCAAGGACCCGGCCAAGGCCAAGGAGCTGTTGAAGCAGGCCGGCTACAAGGGTGAGGAGCTCGTTCTCCTCACCAACAAGGACTACACTTCGATGTACAACGCGGCGCTCGTCATGGCCGAGCAGCTCAAGGCGATCGGCATGAACGTACGCCTCGAGGTGCAGGACTGGCCGGCGACCATCGCCACCCGGGACAAGAGCCACGACGCCTGGAACTACCATTTCACCGGCTGGGGGACGAACATGTCGCTCGGCTATTTGGCGGTGTTCAAGTTCCTGGCGAAGCCCAAGCCGATTTACAACTTCAAGAACCCGGAGGACACCGACCCGGTGTTCGATGCCGCCTACAACGACATGATCTCGAAGCCGACGCTCGAAGAGCGCCTCGAGGCCTTCGCCCGAGCGCAATACCGGGTGATGGAGCACGGCATGGCGCTGCCGTTCGGCTGGCTCACCAAGAACCAGGCGGTGCGCGCCAACGTGAAGAACTTCGTCCCGTTCCGCATCCCCCGCATGTACAACGTCTGGATGGAGAAGTGATCCTCGGAGCGGCCGGCTGAGCACCGGGACGGGGAGAGGGGCGCGTGTTGCGCTACGTGGCGCACCGGCTCTTGGCCTCGATCCCGGTGCTGTTCCTCGTCACGCTCGTTTCCTTCTCCTTGATGCAGCTCGTGCCCGGCGATCCGGCGATCCTGATCGCCGGGCTGCAGGCCACCCCCGAGGAGGTCGAGCGGGTCCGCCGCCAGCTCGGCCTCGACCAGCCGTTCCACGTCCAGCTCATTTCCTGGTACGCTCATCTGTTGCGCGGCGACCTCGGCAGCTCCTTGCTGTTGGGCCGCGACGTGCTCGAGGTCATCGTCGAGCGGCTGCCGGTCTCCTTCTCGATCGCGCTTTACGCGCTCCTGCTCACCGTCGGGGTCGGGCTCCTGGCCGGGATCCTCGCGGCGCTGCGGCAGAACAGCTGGATCGACCAGCTCGTCATGACCGCGGCGTTGTTGGGCGTGAGCCTGCCCAATTTCTGGCTCGCGCTCATGCTCGTCGTGCTCTTCGCGGTGCAGCTCGGCTGGCTGCCGTCGGGCGGCTACGTCGATTTCCGCGAGGACCTCTGGGGCTGGCTGCGGGCGACCACCTTGCCTGCCGTCTCCCTCGCCATGCTGCAGATGGGGCTCCTCGCGCGGATCACCCGCTCGACCATGCTCGAAGTCCTGCGCCAGGACTACATCCGCACAGCTCGCGCCAAGGGTCTGCCGAACCACCTCGTGGTCGGTAAGCACGCCTTGAAGAACGTCATGATCCCGGTCGTCACCGTGCTCGGGATCGTCGCGAGCCTTCTCCTCTCGGGCTCGGTCGTGATCGAGACGATCTTCTCGATCCCGGGCATCGGCTCGCTCCTGGGCTCGGCGATCCTCCGGCGGGATTATCCCCTGATCCAGGGTGGGCTCCTGTTCGTCGCCACGATGCTGCTCCTGCTCAATCTCGTGGTCGATCTGATCTACGCCTGGCTCGATCCGCGGATCCGCTACGGCCATGGCGAGTGAGGCGCTCGCGACCCCGCTCGAGGCCGTGGCGGTGCCGCCCCGGCGGCGCTTCCCGACGCTGCGGCGGCTCTTGCGCCACAAGCTGTTCCTCGTGGGCGCGCTGCTCTTCGGGATCGTGCTCACGGCAGCGCTCTTCGCCGATTTCTTGATCCAGGTCGACCCGAACCGCATCTCGATCCGCAACAAGTTCCGCCCGCCCGGCTCGGAGTGGATCTTCGGCACCGACAATTTCGGCAGAAGCCAATGGAGCCGGGTGGTCAAGGGTGCGCAATTGTCGCTCGCCATCGGCTTCGGCGTGGTAGTCTTGAACGCCGTGTTCGGAACACTCCTTGGCGCGCTCGCGGGCTATTTCCGCGCCCTCGACAACGTCTTGATGCGGATCATGGACGCCTTCATGGCCTTCCCGGTGATCCTCTTGGCGATCGGGATCACCGCGGCCCTCGGGCCCGGCTCGATCAACGCGGTGATCGCCTTGGCCGCGGTCTACACACCCAGGACCGCGCGGATCGTCCGCGCCTCGGTCCTGGTCGTGCGCGAGCAAGCCTACATCGAGGCGGCCCGCGCCATGGGCGCTTCGCACGCCCGGATCCTCTTGCGCCACGTGCTGCCCAACTGCATGGCGCCCTTGATCGTCCAGCTCACCTTCATCTTCGCCTATTCGGTGCTCTCGGAAGCGGTGTTGAGCTTCTTGGGGCTCGGCGCCGAACCGCCCACCCCCACCTGGGGCAACATCATCGCCGAGGGCCGGCTCTACATCCGCGAGGCCCCCTGGATCACGCTGATCCCGGGCTTCGCGCTCGCGATGACCGTGCTCGGCTTGAACCTCCTGGGCGACGGGCTCAGGGACGTGCTCGACCCGCGGCTCAAGGTCCAGCAGTGAGCGCGGGTGAGCGGACCCCGATCCTCTCGGTGCGCGGCCTCACGACCGAGCTGCGCACCGAAGGCGGCCGCTTCCACGCGGTGGACGCGGTCTCCTTCGACCTCTTTCCGGGCGAGGTCCTGGGTATCGTCGGCGAATCGGGCTGCGGCAAGAGCATGACCGCCCTCTCGATCCTCGGCCTCGTGCCGCGCCCGCCCGGGCGGATCGTGGCGGGCGAGGTGTGGTTCGAGGGGCGCGATCTCGTCCGGCTGCCCGAGCGCGAGCTGCAGCGGGTGCGCGGGGCGAAGATCGCGATGATCTTCCAGGAGCCGATGAGCTCCTTGAACCCGGTCTTCACGATCGGCGAGCAGATCGCCGAGACCTTGCGCCACCACGAGCGGCTCGGCAGACGAGCGGCGCGCGAGCGGGCGGTCGAACTGCTGGCCAAGGTCGGTATCCCTTCGCCCGCCGAACGGCTCGATTCCTACCCGCACGAGCTCTCGGGCGGCATGCGGCAGCGGGTCATGATCGCCATCGCCTTGGCCTGCAATCCCAAGGTGCTGTTGGCCGACGAGCCCACGACCGCGCTGGATGTCACGATCCAGGCGCAGATCCTCGATCTCCTGCAACGGCTGCAGGCCGAGCTCGGCATGGCGGTCGTGATCATCACCCACGATCTCGGGATCGTCGCCGAGTTCGCCCATCGGGTACTCGTCATGTATGCCGGGCGGGTGATCGAGGAGGGCCCGGTCGAGGCGATCTTCGAGAGCCCGGCGCACCCCTACACCCGGGGCCTGTTGGCGAGCCTGCCCGACCTCCAGGGCGAGATCGGCCGCCTCTCCGCCATCCCCGGCAGCGTCCCGCAGCTCGGCGAGCTCGGGCCCGGCTGCCGCTTCGCGCCGCGCTGCGGCCTCGCGGAGCCCGCTTGCCTCCTGGCCGACCCGCCGCTCGCCCGGACCGGTGCCCGGGCCGTCGCCTGCCGGCGGGCCGAGCTCGCCGCGGCGCCACGGGAGCGGGCGGCGTGAGCCCGGCCACCCCGCTCGTCGAGGTCGCGGGGCTCACCAAGAACTTCGTCTTGCGCCAGGGCTCGGGGCTCCTGCGCCGGCGGCTCGAGCTCCAGGCGGTGGCCGGGGTGTCGTTCACGATCGACCGCGGCGAAACGCTCGGGCTCGTGGGCGAATCGGGCTGCGGCAAGACCACGACCGGCCGGCTGCTCTTGCGCCTGCTCGAGCCCACGGCCGGCACGATCCGCTTCGCGGGCCGGGAAATCCAGCGGCTGGCCGAGGCCGAGCTGCGCCCCTTGCGGCGCAAGATGCAGATCGTCTTCCAGGATCCCTACGGCTCCTTGGACCCGCGCATGACGGTCGAGGAGATCGTAGCCGAGCCGCTCGTCGTGCACCGGATCGGCGACCGGGCGGAGCGCGCGCGGAAGGTGCGGCTTTTGCTCGACCGGGTGGGGCTGCCGGCCGCCTGGGCGGATCGCCATCCGCACGAATTCTCGGGCGGCCAACGCCAGCGGATCGGCATCGCCCGGGCCCTCGCCCTCGAGCCCGAACTCTTGGTCCTGGACGAGCCGGTCTCCGCACTCGACGTCTCGATCCGCGCGCAGGTGGTCAACCTCCTGGTCGACCTCGCCCGCGACCTGGGCCTCACCTACCTCTTCATCAGCCACGACCTGGCGCTCGTGCGGCACCTCTGCGACCGGGTCGCGGTCATGTATCTCGGCAAGATCGTCGAGCTCGCGCCCAAGAACGCGCTCTACCGGGAGCCTTTGCACCCCTACACCCAAGCCCTCCTTTCGGCGATCCCGGTGCCGCGACCGGGGCGCAAGCGCGAGCGGATCGTGCTACCGGGCGACGTGCCGAGCCCGTTGCGGCCGCCCCCGGGCTGCCGCTTCCACACCCGCTGCCCGCGGGCCATGGATGTCTGCCGCACGGTCGAGCCGCAGCTCCTCGAAGTGCGTCCCGGGCATCAGGTCGCCTGCCACCTCCACCCCGCACCCGTCGGCGAGGGAGCCCGCGTATGACCCGCCCCTTGCGCGTCAGTTGCCCGATCGACCTCGAGGCCCCCGGCAAGCGGCTCGGCCATCTGCGCGTGCCGCATTCCTCGAACCGCTCGGCCTATGGTTGGATCGGCGTGCCGATCGGGGTGATCGTGGGTGGGGAGGGGCCCACGATCTATCTGGGCGGCGGCAATCACGGCGACGAATACGAGGGGCCGATCACGCTCCTGCGCCTTTTCCAGGAGCTCGAGCCCGAGCGGGTCCGCGGCCGGCTGATCGTTCTGCCGATGACGAATTTGCCGGCGGTCTTGGCCTACCAGCGCTGCTCGCCGATCGACGGCGCCAACCTCAACCGCATGTTCGTGGGCGATCCCGGGCTCGACCACGAGCCGACCAAGGCGATCGCCCATTTCGTCGAGGAGGTGCTCCTCCCCCTGTGCGACGCGGCGATCGATCTCCATTCGGGCGGCCGCACGCTCGACTACGTCCCGAGCGGCCTCGCCCGGACCGGCCCGGACGATCCCTTGCGCGAGCGCAAGCTCGCGGCGCTCCGCGCGTTCGGTGCGCCGGTGAGCTACCTCGTCCCGCCGGTCGGCAACGCCGACGGGTTCCTCGCAGCGGCCGACCGCAAGGGCGTGCTCGCCCTCGGCACCGAGCTCGGCGGCGCCGGGACGGTCACGCCCGGGACGCTCGCGGTCGCTCGTCGCGGGGTGCTGGGCTTCCTCGCGCATCTGGGCGCGCTCGACGGTGTGCCGGAGCCGGGCCCGACCCGGCTCCTCGAGGTCCGCCCGGAGCATTACGTGTGGGCACCACGGGCCGGGCTGTTCGAGCCGGCGGTGGTCCAAGGTGCCGAGGTCGAGGCCGGGGCGGTCGCGGGCTGGCTCTTCGACCCGGACGAACCCGAGCGCGAACCACTCGAGGTCCGCTTCGAGGCCGCCGGCCTGGTCTTGTGCCGCCGGCCGATTCCGCTGGTCGAGCGTGGCGACTGCCTGTTCCACCTGGGTGCCGACGTCGCGGCCTGAGCGGCGGAAGCCGTGGCCGCGGCGCGCGGTCGGCCGGTCGCTAGGGTCAACGCATACGCGTCGCTTGCTCGATCGCGAGGTGCAGGGCGTGGTCGCTCGAGCGGGGCACCTCGCGCAGGGCGCAGACGATGACGGCGCTTTCGGAGAGGTCGCGGGCCTGCTCGAAGTCGAGACCCTGGCCGTGCAGCCAGGCGGTGAGCCGCTCCAACGTGTCGCGCCAGACCCGGCCCGGTCCGAGTGCGGGCGGCAGGTCGACTTCGCGATCGTCCATGCCCGGGCTCCAGGCGGTTCGGGATCGAGGTTGACGTTCGTCAATGTATCTTGGTGTAGGGCGGGGTGTCGAGGCGCCGCGCTCGGGTGACGCACCCTGCTGCGGTCGGCATCGACCGTGCCGAGAGTTGGCGAGCTGTGCGGCGGGCCTGGACAGGCCGGCCGCGCCTTCTTATAGGGAGCGGGCCGCCCAGGTAGCTCAGTCGGTAGAGCACGTGACTGAAAATCACGGTGTCGGTGGTTCGATTCCGCCCCTGGGCACCATCCTCTCCGGGGGTCGGCTCGACGGATCGGCTCCGCGCCGGCCGGGGCGGTAGCTCCGCGGTGGAAGTCTGCGGGCGGATTATCGCGCTTTCGCTGCCTCGCCGCACTCTTGGAATGTGCTAACGATCCCTCGTCAAGTGGGGTGGCGGGAGAGGATCATGGCACGGTTCGATGCGACCATATTCGCTGGGGTGATCTTGGGCTCGATGCTAGTGACGACCGAGGCGCTGGCGGCGCGGCGCACCAACGGCCTGGGTGCGGTCGGCTTGGCCAACCGGTCCCTCCCGGCGAGCCCCGTCGACATCAAGGTCGACAAGAACTGGGCGAAATCGGACTGCGGGTTCCTGGCGAGCGGCGGGACGTCGGCTTCCGGTTCCTGCTCGACCAATGCGAACACCAGGGTGTCGATCTCGAGCACGACGACGCCCACCTCCTCGACCTCCAGCTTCAGCCGGAACAACAGCGCGAGCTCGAAGACGACGGCGTCGGCGACCGGGCCTGGCTCGACCGCGGCCGGCGGCGGTTCCTCGAGCGCCGGAACGCTGTCGGCGCGCATTCGGATCAACTGAGGATCGGTAACGTCAGGGCCGGGGGTCGGTCGGTTCCGACCGACCCTCTTCGGCTGCGCGCGGGAGCGCCACGCGCAACGCATAGCCGTCTCCGTCTTCCCCGAACGCCGTGAGCGCGCGGTCTCCGGCGCCGATCTCGACGATCATTTGCACGAATCGATCACCATCCCGAGCGAACGCGGCGCGCAGATCGCGAACGTCGGACCGCCCCAGCGGGACGTCCAGAGGCGTGGTCGTCAACGCGACCCAGGCGCGGAGGAGGGCGGTTTCGGGACTGTAAGGAGCGATCCGCTGCGCCCGGTCCAGCGAGAGCCGAGCATCTCGGTCGCGCTCGAGCGCCATGTAGGTCGAGGCCAGCACGGCCAGGGCGCCGGGATCGGCCGGGCTCCTCGACAGCGCCGCTACGAGCTCGGCTTCGGCCCGGGCGAGGAGTTCGCGCCGACGCTCCTCGGTGTCGCCGAACTCGTCCACGAGGGCGAGATAGAAATGGCCGAGATCGCGGTGCGGAGCGGCTCGCTCCGCCCGACGCAACGCCGCCTCGCGGCTGTCGATCAGGCGAACATAGCCCGCGTCGGTCGGCCGCTCGCCGGCGTAGAGGAGTTGCACCGCAGCGTTTCCCGGGAGTTCCGCGAGCCGCGACAGGCCGAACGGTCCGCCGAGCGCGAGGGCGACCGCGGCGGTCAGCGACAGCAACGCGCCGACCGGCTGCGGCGGAACGCCGCGCCCGAGAGTCTCGGCACGGCGGTCGGGGCGCCGACGCCGCCCGTCGGGTGGAGCGGCGTGCTCCGGCCGCTCGCTCGCCGCCTCGCTCATCCTTCGCTCCTCCGACGTCCGGCGCGCTCCGGTTAGGGCCGGATTGGTCCATGGTCGCACGGCCGATCCCTTCCACCACCGCGCCCTCTACGCCGAGGACCACCGAGAGGCTAGCCCGGGTCCTTTCGGCGCTCGCGACCACCGGGCTCGCCGTCCTGATCGTCGCGACGCCCTGGCCGTTGGGGGCGGTGCGGCCGGCGGCCGTTTGGCTCCTGGTCCTGACGAGCTGGATCGTGTTGGCGGTGCGGGGGCTCGGCTTGTTGGTCGGCTCGCGCGTCGGCGTCGCCCTTCCCCCGAGCGTGGGTGCGGCAGCGCTGCTGCTCCTCGGCGTGCTGGGCTGGAGCGTCGTTCAGGCGCTGGCGGTGGTGCCCGGGGATTGGGCCCATCCGATCTGGGCCGCGCTCGCGGACGGCTCGGCGCCAGCTTTCGCGGCGGTGAGCATGGACCCCGACCGCACCATCGAGGCGGCGGCCCGGCTGTCGGCTTGGATCGCGATCGGCATTGTGGCCTACCTGACCGCCCGTAGCCCTCGCCGCGCGACACGGTTGCTGTGGATCTTCTTGGGAACCGCGTTGCTCCAAGCGCTCCTCGGGCTCGCTCGCGAGGTGGCGCGGATCGACGAGCTTTTCGGCGTGCCCTTGGGGCTCGGCCGGGCGAGCGGAAGCTTCGTCAACCCGAACCATTTCGCGGCCTACGTCAACATCGCCTGGGTCGCGGCCACGGTTCTCCTGCTCGATGCGGTTCGCAGCCGAGCCGAGGCGCCGAGCGCGAGGGTCGCCTTGGCCCGTAGCGTCCGTCTCCTCCTCGAGACCCACGCGCCATTGACCGTGGTCTGGGCGGTGTTGGCGATGGCCAGCCTCGCGAGCGGGTCCCGCGGCGGTTTCCTGAGCCTCGTCCTGGCGATCGCCGTCGTGGCCCCGATCCGCCTCGGCCGCGGCAAGCGCCTCGCGGTGCTGCTCGGGACCCTGGTCGGGCTCGGCGGGATCCTTCTGCTGACGGCGGGGCTACCGACCCTCGACCGGCTCGACGCGCTGTTCCCGGCGAGCGAGGTGGAGCCCGGGGCGGGCGGGCGGATCGCGGTCGCCAAACTGGCGCTCGCCGCCTGACTCGACCGGCCCTGGCTCGGCCACGGGCTCGGGACCTGGCCCGTCCTCTTCCACACCGTGAGGGACGAGCGCTTCCCGACCGTGATGTTCGACTATGTCCACAATTCTTGGCTCGAACTCTTGGTCGAACTCGGGGCGCCGGCATTCGGCGCATTCGTGCTCGCTCTCGCACTCCTGGCTGTCCAATGTCTCGCCGCGGCACGAAACACCGCCGATCCTTTGCCCGCGATCGGCTTCGGCGCCGCGGTCCTGTTGGCGCTCCACAGCCTCGTCGACTTTCCGGCCCAGATCCCGGCGGTGGCGACGGCCCTGGCTGCGATCCTCGGCCTTGCGGTCGGGCGTGCGGTTGAACTGCGTCGTCGCGTGCCCGGGATGGAGAATCGCGGGGCCCGCACCGCCGAACGCAGCTCTGTCGGATGGAACGGGAAGCGGGGCAGTTCCGCTTTACACGGCGAGCCGCCCCGGCCGTGTTGAGAACGATCGCGGGGGAAGCGCCTGTGTTTTCAATGGCGCGCGAAAAACGGGTCGGATGATGAGCGCACGAGGGGATTCGACCGCACAGGCGGTCGCGGAGCGCTATTACGGGGCGCCGCAGGAGCCGGCCGAGGAGGGCATGGACCTGCGCGGCCTCCTCGCATTCTTCCGCCGTCGCCGCAACCTGATCCTTGGCGTGACGCTGATCGGCACGCTCGCGGCAGGCTATTGGGGCTTCTCCCGCAAGCCCGTCTACACCGCGCAAGCGCTCGTCAAGATCGAGCCCAAAGAAGCGAAGATCGTCGACATCCAGGCGGTCGCCGCGGGCCTTTCCGCCGATGCCGCCACCGTCGAAACGCAGATCCGGCTGATCCAGTCGCGGGCGATGCTCGAGCAGCTCGTCGAGCGGCTCGACCTGGTCGACCGCACGGCACCGCTGCCGCCGCCGGAGCCCAAGAGCCCGGTGCTCGCCTGGCTCGCCGAGACGATCGGCGCTTGGTTACCGCAGGATTGGCTGTTCGCCACGGGCCTCGCCCAGGAGCAGCCCGAGGTCGAACCCGAACTCGCCTACGAGGTCGCGAAAGAGCAACGGATCGACAAGCTTCTCGACAATCTGAAAGTCAAGCAGGAGGGACGGTCCCTCGTGCTGTCGATCAATTACACGGCGCCGAGCCCGACCGAGGCGGCGCGCATCGCCAACGGCCTCGCCGAGCTCTACATCGCCATGCAAGTGCAGGAGAAGGCCGGGATCACGCAGAAGGCCACGGAATGGCTCGAGATCCGGGTCGCCGAACTGCAAGAACAGGTCGTCGCGGGCGAGGCGGAAATCGAGCAGTACCGTGCCAAGCACGGTCTTTACGAGACCAAGGGCGGGCTCACGCTCCAGGGTCAGCAGATCATGAACCTGACCCAGATGCTGGTCCAGGCGCGGGCCGAGCGGAGCGAGAAGGAATCGCGGCTACGCTACATCCGCGATCTCCAGAACCGCCGCGAAAGCCTCAACACGCTCTCCGAGGTCATGAACTCGCCCTACATGACCCGGCTGTGGGAGCAGGAGCGCGAGCTGCAGAAGGCCGAAGCGGAACTCTTGAGCACCTTCGGCGAGAAGCATCCGCGCGTCCAGCTCCTCAAGGCCGAGCAGGCCAAGGTGACCGAGAAGATCCGCGCCGAGATGCAGCGGATCGTCGACAACATCGCCAACGAGATCAAGGTGCTGCAAGCCTGCGAGCGGTCGATCGAGCAGGACATCGCCCGGCTCATGAACGAGACCGACAAAGCGGGCCAGGCCGAGATCAAGCTACGCGAGCTCGAACGGCAGGTTGCCGTCAACCGCGCGCTCTACGAGCAGTTCCTGCAGCGGCTCAAGGAGACGCGCGAGCAGCAGCAGCTCGCCGCGGCCGATGCCAAGGTCGTGGCGCGCGCCAAGCCACCCGAGGAGCCCTCCTCCCGGCCGCCGCTCTTCTGGGTCCTGGCTGGGCTCTTGGTCTCGTCGATGGCCGGCACCGGGCTCGCCTGGGCGGTCGAGCGGCTCGACAACACGATCCGCAGCGGCAAGGAGATCGAACGGCTGTTCGGCCTGCCGTGCTACGCGCTCGTGCCTTATGTCGCGCCGTCCCTGACCAAGAAGCACGGGGGGCTCGCCGGCTATCTCGTCGCCAAGCCGTTGTCGATCTACGCCGAGACGATCCGCCAGATCTTCACGGCACTGAGGCTCTCCAACGTCGACCGGCCGCCGCGGGTGATCCAGGTGACCTCTTCGGTCCCGGCCGAAGGAAAGACGACGCTGTCGATCTCGCTCGCCACCGCGCTCGCCCAGGCCGGCCACAAGGTGGTGCTCGTCGACCTCGACATCCGGCACCCCTCGGTCGGTCGCGAGCTCGGCACCAAGGCACTCGGTCGGCTCGTCGAGTACATGGCCGGCGACGCCGCGGCCGAGGAGCTGATCTACCCCGTGCCCGAGCTCGGGATCGACGTGATCTCGGTGGATCGGCAGTCGGCCAACCCGGGCGCGATCATCGCCTCCCAGCGGATGAGGGAATTGTTCGCGAGCCTGCGCGAGCGCTACGACTATGTCGTGGTCGACAGCACGCCCGTGCTCGGTGTGACCGACTCGAAGCTCACCGCCGAACTGGTCGATGCCGTGCTGTTCGTCGTGCGCTGGGAGAATACGGCCAAAGACGTGGCGGAAGACGCGCTGAAGCAGCTCGTCGAGCACCGTGTGCCGGTCGCCGGCTGCGTCATCACCCAGGTCGACGTCAAGAAGCACGCGCGCTACGGCTACGGCGGCGTCGATCATTACTACAGCAAGTACCACAAATATTACGTGAACTGAACGGAAGAGCGGGCGGGTGGCTCAGCCGACGACCGGCCGCTGCCCGCGGAAAGCCCAGCCGGTCATACGCTGCTCGAGCCAGGCGAACAGCGCGTACATGCCGATGCCCATGACCGCCACCACGATCAGACCGGCGAAGACGAGCGGTACGCGGAAGCTCGACGAGGCTTGGAGCATCAAATAGCCGATGCCCCGATTGCCGGCGATCGTCTCGGAGATCACGGATCCTACGAAGGCGAGCGTGATCGCGACCTTGAGGCTCGCGAAGAAATAGGGCATCGCGCGCGGCAGCCCCACTTTCAGCAGGATGTCGCTGCGCCGAGCACCCAGCGATCGGAGCACGTCCTCGAGCTCGGGTTCGAGCGTGGCGATCCCGGTCGCGACGTTGACGACGATCGGGAAGAAGCTGATCAAGAAGGCGGTCAAGACCGCCGGCACCGCGCCGATCCCGAACCAGATCACGAGGATGGGCACGATCGCCACCTTCGGGATCGAGTTGAAGCCGATCAACATCGGGTAGAGGGCGGCGTAGGCGAGGCGGCTGGCGCCGGTCGCCACACCCAAAAGCAAGCCGAAGACGACGGCGAGCGCGAAGCCGAGGAGTGTCACCCAGAGCGTGAAGATGGCGTTGTGCCAGATCGCATCCGCATATTGGACGAGGGCGGTGACCGCGGCACTCGGCGCCGGCAACAAGAACTCCTCGACCGCGAAAATCCGGCAGCCGAGCTCCCAGAGAAGGAGGAGGAGCGCGGTCGCGACCCACGGTGCGAGGGTGAGACGGGCCTGGTCGCTCATGCCTGGCGGACCCGGCTGATCTCGTCGCGGAGCTCGTGGACGAGGTCGACGAAAGCGGGCTCGAAGGTCGTAGCTAGCGTGCGCGGCCGCGGCAGATCGACCCTGCGCGTCGCGACGATCCGCCCGGGCCGGCGACTCACGACGTGGATCGTGTCGGCGAGGAAGGCGGCCTCGCGCAGATCGTGGGTGACCAGGACGACGGTGAACCGACGTGCGAGCCAGAGGTCTTGGAGCACACCCCAAAGCTCCTCGCGGGTGAAGGCGTCGAGGGCGGCGAACGGCTCGTCCAAGAGCAGGATCTCGGGCTCGTGGACGAGCGCCCGGCACAGATTGGCGCGCTGCTGCATGCCACCCGAGAGCTGGACGGGGGCGTGGTCGCGGAACTCGGCGAGCCCCACGGTGCGCAACAGCTCGACCGCCCGGGCCTCGTGCTCGCGCCGTCTTTGCCGGAAGGTGGCGCGGTGATCGCGGCTCACCTCGAGCGGCAAGAGCACGTTCGCGAGGGTCGTGCGCCAGGGCAAGAGCGTGGCGTTCTGGAACGCCATGCCGATCCCGTGCTGGGGCCCGTCGATCGGCCGGCCGTGCAGGCGCGCGACACCGGCCGAGACCGGATGGAGGCCCGAGACGATCTTGAGGAAGGAGGACTTGCCGCAGCCCGAGGGACCGACCAGCGCCGTGAACTCGCCGGGCTCGATCGCGATCGAGAAGTCCTCGAGGGCGAGCGTACCCGCGGGGCCGCCGTAGCGGAGCGCGACCCGCTCGGCCTCGATCAACGCCATCCGCGCGTCAATTCACGAGCTTGCGCTCGGCGGGTGGCGGCAGGAAGTCGGCGGTCCAGATGTCCTCGACCTTGGGCACGGTCGGCAGCTTCACGGCTTGCGCGATCTGCTCGATCGAACGGGCGAGCCGCTCGGGGACCACAGCGCCCATACCGTGCTCGCGCACATAGGGAGTCAAAACGTTCATCTCGAGCGCCATGTCGAGCCGGGTCCGCTCGAGCTTCTTGTCGATCAGCGGATCGACCTTGGCGACCATGTCGACCGCCCGGTCACGGTTGGCCATCACCCAACGCATCGCCCGGACGGTCGCGGCGTTGAACTTGCGCACGGCCTCCGGCTGTTCCGCCAGGAACTTGCTCGAGGCGAGCACGGAATTGCCGTAGAAGTCCATTCCGTAATCTTTGTAGAGCATCACGACGATGTCGTCGGCCTTCACCCCCTTCGACTGCAGGTCGAGCATCGAGGAAAAATAGTGTCCGGAGATGACGTCGACCTCGCCGCGGATCAGCATGGCCTCGCGCAAGGGCGGGTCCATGTTGACCCGCGGCACGGCGGCCGGGTCGATGCCGACCCTCGAGGCGAAGGCCGGGAAGAGCTTGTAGGAGGCGTCGAAGACAGGCGCCCCGAGCTTCCGGCCGACGAGATCCTCGGGTTCCTCGATGCCGCTCTTCTCGAGAGCGTCGAGGCCGAAGGGTGGGGCGTCCTGGATAACCATGACCGCCTTGACCGCTCGACCGGGATCAGCGGCGGTGAACTCGACGAGGGCAATTGAATCTGTCGCCGATGCCCATTTGATAGGCACCCGTGGCGATCCGCTGGATCGCGGCTGCGGAACCCGAGCCGCGGTCGATCGTGACGTCGAGCCCGGCCTCCTTGCTTGTAATAACCGAGCTCTTTGGCCGCGATGAACACCGAGGTCGGGCGTTCGAACGCCCAATCCAGGGTGAGCTTGATGTCGAGGGCTATCGCCTTTCCGGCAAGGGGCCCTGCCGTCACCGTCGCCGTCACGAGCCGCATGCGCATCGCCGCCCCGTTTTCCCTGCCGCCGGTCCCGGGCAAATCCGCCCGGCACCCGCTCGGCAAGAGGCAAATCGCGGGCAGCGGCGTCCCCCCGACCTCAACGAAGCCTCAACCTCGTTCCGGCAAGCTCCGTCACGGGCGAGGCCGGAGGCCGGCCGTCATTTTCCGCTCGATGGAGCTTCATGACGTAACTCACAATGCTCGTGAGGACTTTCCCGGCTTGGGCCGCACGCGTCTTCGGCCGCCGCTTCGTCCCGTTTCGAAGCGGCTTCCGCGGGCCCACGGGCGCAGCGCGTTCAGGGGCGACCGCGGGCCCAAGCGACCAGCAGCCGGAGTGGCAGAAGGGCCCCGCGGTGGTCCTCCGCCGCTCGCAGCGGATCGCTGCCGGCTCGTTGCAGCCGGCGGAGCTGGGCTTCGGCTACGGTCGCGAGGAGGAGCGGCGCGAGCCGGGCCCGGGCGCCCGGCCGACCGACGCTGCGCGCGGCGGCGATCGCTCCTGCGGCCCGTTGCAAAAGCTCCTCGGTGACGGCTCGCACCCGCTCACGCCCGGTCGCCGCGGTCAACTCTTCCGGACGCGTTCCGGAGAGATCGACCAACGAACGGGTGGGAAGGCGCGACTCGCGTCGGGCTTCGAAGAGTGCGGCCCGGACGATGCCCACGAGGCCGTAGGCCGTGCCGGCCTCTTGGGCGGCGGCGAGCTCGGCCGCAGGGGCCTCCAACACGCGGCCCATCGCGCGGGCGAGCCCGCCCGAGGTGGCACGGAGATGGGCTTCGACCGCGGCGATCGTGGGCGGCGGACCCGTCCGTCCGTCGTCGGGGGCGAAGAGGTGGTCGAGCTCCTTTTCGCGGGCCTCGATCAGCTCCTCGAGCTCGGCCAGGGGCAGCCGACCGTCGCGCAGGGCGGTGGCGAGCGCCCGGACGATCGGCAGGTCGGGCCGTTCGCCGCTTGCGGCGAGGGCGAGCCGGTCGCGCCAGAAGCGGAGCCGGATCAGTCCCGTCAGAGGCTGGCGGACGATCTCCGCCACCCGCGCGAGCTCGTGGTGGAGAAGGACGAGCGCGGCGAGCTCACGACGGCGGTCGGGCTCGGCGAACAACAGGCACAAAGTGCGGTCCGGATCGACGCGCCGCGCTTCGGCCAAGAGCGCGGCCCCGGGATCACCGGGCTGGCGGCTCACACGGACCTCGTGCCGCGGCCTTTCATCGGCCGATCCGACGCCCTATCTACGGACCTGTCCTTCGGCAGCGACGACCAACCGACAACGGAGAGGCGCCCGGACCATGGCCTTCACCCTGCCCGATCTGCCCTATCCGCACGACGCGCTCGTCCCCTACATGGGCAAAGAGACGCTCGAGCTGCATCACGGCAAGCACCACCAGGCCTACGTGACCAACCTCAACAACCTGATCGCCGGCACCGAGCTCGAGAGCAAGACCCTCGAAGAGATCTGCCGCCTGTCTTTCAACGATCCGGCGAAGGCGAGCATTTTCAACAATGCCGGCCAGCACTGGAACCACATCCTGTTCTGGAAGGTGATGAAGCGGGGCGGCGGCGGCAAGCCCGGTGGCGAGCTCTTGAAGCGCATCGAGCACGATTTCGGCTCGTTCGAGGCGTTCGTCGAGCAATTCAAGACGGCGGCTGTCACCCAGTTCGGCTCGGGTTGGGCGTGGCTCTCGCTCGACGGCGATCGGCTCAAGGTCACCAAGACACCGAACGCCGAGAACCCGCTCGTGCACGGCATGCGGCCGATCCTCGGCATCGACGTGTGGGAGCACGCCTATTACCTCGACTACCGCAATCGGCGGCCGGACTATGTCGCGGCCTTCTTGAACCACCTCGTGAACTGGGAGGCGGTCGAGGAGGAACTGCACAAAGCGCTCGCGTGATGGTAAAAAGCAGGATGCCGGCGGCCGGCCGGCATCCCGCCGCGGGCGGTCATACGGAGGTGCTCATGTTCGCCAGAGGTCTGCGCAAGACGGGGCTCGCCATCGTGGCCCTGCTCCTTTCGTCCGGCTGTGCCGCCACCTACACGGCGGTCGCCAAGCGCCAGCTCGACGTGCAGACCAAGATGACGGACACGATCTTCCTCGACCCGGTTCTCCCTTCCCAGCGGACGGTTTTCGTCGAGGTCAAGAACACCTCCGACAAGCCGGACCTGGACATCGAGCGGCCGATCCGTGAGCGGATCGCGAGCCGGGGCTACCAGTTGGTCGACGATCCCCGCCGCGCCCATTACATCTTGCAGGCGAACGTCTTGCAGGCGGGCCGGACGAGCGAGACCGCGGCCGAGCAGATGTACGGGCGTGGCTACGGCGCGCCGATCACCGGGGCCGCGGTCGGTGGGACGGCCGGCTACGTGATCGGTAAGTCGGCGCCCGGCAACGCCGCGGCCTGGGGATTGGGCGGTGCGGTCTTGGGCGGGCTCGCCGAGACGGTGGCCGGCGCCGCGGTGCAAGACGTCACCTACACGATCATCACCGACATCCTGATCCAGGAACGTGCACCCGGCGAGGTCGTGAGCGAGACCCGCAGCGGCACCGTGAAGCAGGGCCGCTCCGGTCAGATTGCCCAGACCTCGAGCCGCACCACCGACATGCGGCGCCACACCACGCGGGTCATGTCGATGGCGAACAAGGTCAATCTCGACTGGACCGAGGCCGCGCCGCAGCTCGTCGACGGCCTCACCCGGGTGGTCGCCGGCATCTTCTGAGGGATTCCGAGGCACCGCGAGCGGAGCCACCGAGCCGGGGCCTTCCCGGCCGACGGCAGCTCCCGATCGCCGAGTTCGTTCGGCGGACCACGGGGCGCGGGCCGGCGGCCGCTGCCGCACGCCGAGCCGCGCCATGGATCGGGGACCCGAGGGCGGCCGCGGTCAGCCGGTCGGGGGAAGGGCGATCAAGGCGGCGGCCGCGGCTCGGCCTTCGGCCAGGAGGAGGTTCCAGGTGCGGCAGGCAGCCGGGGTGGCGACCGCCTCGATCGCGAGACCCCAGCTGCGGAGCTCGGCCAGGAGCGCCGGCGGCAAGCGCCGGCCCGTGGCACCGAGGCCCAAGAGGAGCAGGCTCACGTCCCTGCCCGCGAGCGGGCGTAGGGCGTGCAGGTCGTCGGCTCGCAACGCCTCGGGATCGAGCGGTGCCCAACGCTCCACCCGATCCGGTAACAAGAGGACCGAGCCCTCCCAACGGGTCACGCCGATCGTGAAGCCGCCCGGCCCGTAGGCACGGACG
>Ga0308415_1000132_pt1 | contig 30464 bp, 21 predicted proteins | sample HotsprSampleOS55_FD_203465 | JGI IMG/M metagenome (GOLD analysis project Ga0308415, IMG submission 203465) | Hot spring phototrophic mat microbial communities from Octopus Spring, Yellowstone National Park, Wyoming, United States - 20090730_OS55 ... | reverse complement strand
GCGTGGGACGACCTCCGGGGCCCCCGAGCCGGCGCCCACGGCACGGGGTGACGTCGCAGGGCCCCCACGCGATCGCAGATCGCGCGGGGTGGTCATCCGGGGTCCCCACGCGATCGGAGATCGCGTGGGGTGGTCTCGCGGGGTGGAGCAGCCCGGTAGCTCGTCAGGCTCATAACCTGAAGGTCGCAGGTTCAAATCCTGCCCCCGCAACCAAACCCACCACCCCCCACCAAACACCCCCCGACCAACGTCCCGTCCGGACCCGACGCCCGACCAGCGAACGCGCCTCGGCGCCGCGATCGGCGTCGCGCCCGGGCCCCACGACGGGTCGAGCTTTTCCAACGAGGTGTCGTGGGCGTGAGAGGCCGGACCCGCCCGCGCGAGCGCCCACGCTGTTCCGGGTGCACCACGTCGTGCGGTGCCCCGGACTCGAGCCATGCCGGGTGCCGATCGGCTCCATGATCTTCTTCGCTTCGCGCCCGCGCTCGGCTCCGACCGATGCAGGGAGAACCGAGCTCGCCGGTCCATCTTCGGGTCGCGGACGGCCGGCAGGTGCGAGTCCTCGTCCGTCGCGACCCCGAGGCCGGGGATCGGGTCGAGATCCGGCTCGGCAACCGAGCAGCTCGTCGACCGGTCCGAGGAGGAGCAGAACGCCCGCCGGTCCGCAATCCTTCCGCGGTCCGGTCGTGCCGAGCGAACGAACCCCGCGGCCGAGCCTTCGCTTGTCGCTTTCCGGTTCCTGGCGGGGGGCGGCGCACCCGACGGCGGCTCCGCACGGTTCCCGAGCGCCGTTCCATGCTTGACCCGACCTCTCTTTAGAAATATTCCAACTTCCGACCGTGCCGTCGGTCGCCCGATCGCCGTGGATTGCACCCGGCGCACGGCGGCCTCGCAGCCGGCGGGCTGGGCGCCGGCCGATCGAGAGTCCATGTCGGGCCCCGGGCTTCGAGATCGCGATCGCCGGTCGGGCCGTCGGTTCGTTCGAAGAGGGAGAGGAGCCGTGACAGCCGTGACGCAATGCCCCTTCCGGGGTGCCGCCGGGCAAGGCAAGTCGGTCCACGAATGGTGGCCGAATCAGCTCAACCTCAAGATCCTGCACCAGTTCGCTCCGGCGACCGACCCGATGGGGCCGGATTTCGATTATGCCAAGGAATTCCAGAGCCTCGATTATTACGCGCTCAAGGAAGATCTCCGCAAATTGATGACCGACTCGCAGGATTGGTGGCCGGCCGACTGGGGTCACTATGGCGGCTTGATGATCCGCATGGCCTGGCACGCCGCCGGCACCTACCGGATCTTCGACGGCCGCGGCGGCGCCGGGCTCGGACTGCAGCGCTTCGCCCCGCTCGACAGCTGGCCGGACAACGCCAATCTCGACAAGGCCCGCCGGCTCTTGTGGCCGATCAAGCAGAAATACGGCCGCAAGATCTCCTGGGCGGATCTCATCATCCTGGCCGGCAACGTCGCCCTCGAATCGATGGGGTTCAAGACCTTCGGCTTCGGCGGCGGCCGCGTCGACGTCTACGAACCGGACGAATCGATTTATTGGGGCCCGGAGACGACCTGGCTCGCCGACCAAAGGCACGGCCCCGGCCGCCAGCTCGACGCACCGCTCGCCGCGGTGCAGATGGGCCTCATCTACGTCAATCCCGAAGGGCCCAACGGGAATCCCGACCCCGTGGCGGCGGCCAAGGACATCCGCGAGAGCTTCGCGCGGATGGCGATGAACGACGAAGAGACCGTGGCCCTCGTGGCCGGCGGCCACACCTTCGGCAAGTGCCACGGCGCCGGGCCGGCGGGCCACGTGGGGCCGGAGCCCGCGGCGGCACCGATCGAGCAGATGGGGCTCGGCTGGAAGAGCAGCTACCGCTCGGGCAAGGGGCCGGATGCGATCACCGGCGGGCCGGAGGTGATCTGGACCCGGACGCCCACGCAGTGGAGCAACGATTATTTCGAGATGCTCTTCACTTACGAGTGGGAGCTCGAGAAGAGCCCGGCCGGCGCCTGGCAGTGGGTGGCCAAGAACGCGCCCGAGATCATCCCGGATCCGTTCGATCCGAACAAGAAGCGCAAGCCGACGATGCTCACGACCGATCTGTCGCTGCGCTACGATCCGATCTACGAGCCGATCTCGCGCCGGTTCTGGAAGAACCCGGACCAGTTCGCCGACGCCTTCGCGCGCGCCTGGTTCAAGCTCACCCATCGCGACATGGGCCCGAAGAGCCGCTATTTGGGCCCCGAGGTCCCGAAGGAGGATCTGATCTGGCAAGATCCGATCCCGCCCGTGGACCATCCGCTCGTCGACGAGAAGGACGTCGCCGCCCTCGAGAAGGAGGTGTTGGGCTCCGGCCTCTCGCTCCGTGATCTCGTCTACACGGCATGGTCGGCCGCCTCGACCTTCCGCAATTCCGACAAGCGGGGTGGTGCCAACGGGGCCCGGATCCGCCTCGCCCCGCAAAAGGACTGGGAGGTCAACGAGCCCGAACGGCTCGTCAAGACCCTGGCCACGCTCGACGAGATCCGCCGCTCCTTCAACGGTCGCCAACGGAACGGCAAGAAGATCTCGCTCGCCGACACGATCGTGTTGGCGGGCGGTGCGGCGGTGAAGCAGGCGGCGGCCGCGGCCGGCTTCACGGTGGAGGTGCCGTTCACGCCCGGCCGGACGGACGCGAGCCAGGAGCAGACCGACGTCGAGTCCTTCAAGGTCCTGGAGCCCTGGGCCGACGGTTTCCGCAACTACGTCAAGGGCAAGACTCCCGTCGAGCCGGAGCATCTCTTGGTCGACAAGGCGCAGCTCCTCGCCCTTTCCGCACCGGAAATGACGGTGCTCGTGGCGGGCCTGCGCATGCTCGGCGCGAACCACGGCGGGACCGCGCACGGCGTCTTCACCGATCGGCCGGGTGTGCTCTCCACGGACTTCTTCACCAACCTCCTCGACATGAGCACCGAGTGGGTGCCGGTGAAGGACACCTGGAACCTCTACGAGGGCTACGACCGCAAGACCGGGAAGAAGCGTTGGACCGCGACCCGGGTCGACCTCGTTTTCGGCTCGAATGCGCAGCTGCGAGCGATCTGCGAGGTATACGGCGCCGCCGATGCCGAGGAGAAGTTCGTCAAGGACTTCGTCGCGGCGTGGACGAAGATCATGAACGCCGACCGGTTCGACCTGCACCGCTGAAGCGGCAACCGAACCCGTGCGGACCCGCCGCGCCCCGCGCGGCGGGTTTTTCTTTCGGGTCTTCGCCGGCAAACGGCTCGTCAGGGGCTGCCGTAAACGCCCCGGTGACGCAGGAGATGGTCGGCGAGCACGCAGGCCATCATGGCCTCGCCGACCGGCACGGCGCGGATTCCGACGCAGGGATCGTGGCGACCCTTGGTCGCGATTTCGGTCTCGCGGCCGTCACGGGTGATCGTGCGGCGCGGGATCAGGATCGAGGAGGTGGGCTTGACCGCGAAGCGGACGACGATGTCCTGGCCCGTCGAGATCCCGCCCAAGATCCCGCCCGCGTGGTTCGAAAGGAAGCGCGGGCCCTCGTTGCCCATTCGGATCTCGTCGGCGTTCTCCTCACCCCGCAGTGCCGCCGCGGTGAAGCCGGCGCCGATCTCGACGCCCTTGACCGCATTGATGCTCATCATCGCTTTGGCGAGGTCGGCGTCGAGCTTGTCGTAGACCGGCTCGCCGAGGCCCGCCGGCACACCTCTGGCCACGACCTCGATCACCGCGCCGATCGAAGAGCCGGCTTTGCGAATCTCGAGGAGTTGCCGTTGCCAGCGCGCGGCGGCCAGGGCGTCGGGGCACCAGAAGGGATTGCGGTCGATCTCCTCGGGGTCGAAGCGGGCGGGGTCGATCCGGTCCGATCCCATTTGCACCATGTAGCCGCGGATCACGACCGAGGGGCCCAGGATCTTGCGGGCGATGGCACCCGCTGCCACCCGACAAGCGGTCTCCCGCGCGGAAGCCCGGCCCCCACCACGGTGATCACGGATCCCGTACTTCACGTCGTATGTGTAGTCGGCATGGCCTGGGCGGTAGGTTTCCGCGAGTTCCGCGTAGTCCTTGGAGCGCTGGTCGACGTTGCGGATCAAGAGACTTACGGGCGTTCCCGTCGTCCGCCCCTCGAACACACCGGAGAGGATCTCGACCCGGTCGGGCTCCTGGCGTTGCGTCGTGAATTTCGACTGCCCGGGCCGGCGCCGGTCGAGCCAATATTGGATGTCGGCTTCGCTGAGCGGCAGGCGCGAGGGCACGCCGTCGACCACGACGCCGATCGCCGGCCCGTGGCTTTCGCCCCATGTCGTGAAGCGGAACAAGGTGCCGAACGAAGAGCCGGCCATGGCATCTCCGCAGGCGGCGGCCGCAGCGCTCAGTCGCCCTTGACGACGCTGATGTCCGGCGCGTCGACCGCCTTCATGCCGACCACGTGGTAGCCGCAGTCGACGTGGACGATCTCGCCCGTGGTTCCCGCGCCGAGGTCGGAGAGGAGGAAGACCGCTGCACCCCCCACGTCGTCGATCGTGACGTTGCGCTTCAAGGGCGCGTTGTACTCGTTCCACTTCAAGATGTAGCGGAAGTCGCCGATCCCCGAGGCGGCGAGCGTCCGGATGGGCCCTGCCGAGATCGCGTTCACCCGGATCCCCTTGGCACCGAGGTCGACTGCGAGATAACGGACGGAGGCTTCGAGCGCCGCCTTGGCCACGCCCATCACGTTGTAGTGCGGGGTGACCCGGGTCGAGCCGATGTAGGTCAAGGTCAGCAGACTCGAGCCCGCACCCATCAAGGGCTCGGCGCGACGCGCGAGCTCGGTGAAGGAAAAGCAGGAAATCGCCATGGTCTTCTGGAAATTGTCGAGCGTGGTGTCGATGTAGCGACCTTTGAGCTGCTCTTTGTCGGACCAGGCGATGGCGTGGACCAGGAAGTCGAGCCCACCCCAGCACGCAGCGATCTCGTCGAACAACGCGTCGAGGCTTTCGGGCTCCGTGACGTCCGCCGGGACGAGGAGGCGCGCGCCGAGTTCCTCGGCGAGCGGCCGGACGCGCTTCAAGAGCGGTTCGCCCTGGTAGGTGACGGCGAGCTCCGCCCCGTGCCGCCGCACCGCCCGGGCGATCCCCCAGGCGAGCGAGCGGTCGTTGGCGATGCCCATGACGAGGCCTCTCTTCCCGGCCATGAGGGGGGTCGGGGCGGTCATGCGACGGCGGCTCCGGAGCTGCTCCAGGGATCGGCGCGATCCTAGGCGCCCCTGCGGTCCGGCGAAAGAGTTCGTGCGCGGGCAGCGGCGACGTCGGTGGACCGATCGGCCGTGGGCCGGCCGCCTTCGACCAGCACCCGGCCTCGCCAGACGAGACGCCGGAGCCGGAGCCGGCCGCGCGGCCGGGTCGGGTCGGCCGGCAGAACGAGCTCGCGCTCGCACAAGGCCAGGCCCAGAAGCCCGTAGGCGGCGCTCAGCATGCGGGCGGCCGAGCCCGTGTACCAGGCCCAGCCGCCCCGCCCCTCGTAGCCCGGCCCGAAGCTCACGTCGGCCGGCTGCTGGTGCGGCGGTAGGCCGTAGCGGGCGAGCCGGTCGGGCCCCGACTCGCCCAAGGGTGAAATCTTGTACCAGACCTCGACGGCGCGGGCCTCGAGGGCCGCGGCCTCTTCGCAACGGCCGCTCGCGCGGGCGAGCGTGGCGAGGCGCAGCAGCGCATCGACGAGCCAAGACACACCGTGACTGTACTGGCCGCCGTTCTCGCGCACACCCGGCGGATAGGCGGCGATCCGTCCGGGGTAGGGATCGCTCGCCTCGTCGAACGGTGGATGGAGCAAGAGCACCATCCCGTCGCGCTCGAGCGCGTCGAGCGCGCGGAGGACGAGCCGTCGGCCCTCGTCGAGGCCGACCAGCCCGGAAAGGACCGGCCAGGCGGCGGAGAGCGCATCGTCGAGCAAGAGCTCGTGGCCGCGATCGTCGATCGCCCGCACGAAGCGCTCGCCCCGGGCCATCCGCGTGAGCGCGGCGCGAAGCCGGTCGGCCGCCGCCGCCCAGCGCTCGGCGAGCCGCTCCTCGCCACGCCTGCGGGCGAGGGGGACCATGTCGCGGAGCATGTCGAGCAGGAAGAAGCCGAGCCACACACTCTGGCCGCGACCCCGTCTCCCGAGCCGATCGAACCCGTCGTTCCAGTCGCCGGTGCCGATCAGCGGCAGACCGTGCGGGCCCAGGCGGCGGAGCGTGAAGTCGATCGCCCGTCGGCAATGCTCGAACAGGCTTTCGACCTCGCGCGATGGCCGCGGGGCGAGGACGATTCCCTCGGCCTCGGGCGGGATCGCCCGGCCTTCCAGGAACGGGATCGGCTCGTCGAGGATGTCCTCTTCGCCGGTCGCCTCGAGGTAGCGGAGGGTCACGTAGGGCAGCCAGAGCTGGGGGTCGGCCACCCGGTTGCGCGCCGCGAGGCCCGTGCGGCCCTCCCAAGAGGGATGCCACCACTGCACGACATCGCCCTCGAGGAACTGTTGGGCGGCGTGCAGCAAGATCTGGGCGCGAGCGAGTTCGGGATCGAGGAAAAGGAGCGGCAGGACGTCCTGGAGCTGGTCGCGGAAGCCGAAGGCCCCGCCGCGCTGATGCGGCCCGCAGCGGCCCCAGAGCCGAGCGGTGAGGACCTGGTAGGGGAGCCAGTCGTTGACCAGCCGATCGAAGGCCGGATCGTCGGTCTCGATTCGGAGCACCGAGAGCCGCTCTTCCCAACGCGCGCGCGTGGCCTCGATCGCCGCCCGAGCCTCCGCCGGCTCGCGGTACCGGCGAGCCAGGTTGCGGGCTTCGGCGAGCTCTAAGGCCTGGCCCACCACGAGGGTGACCCGGGTTTCCTCGCCCGGCCCGAGTTCGAGGTCGCCCGCGAAAGCCACGAGCCGCTCGCCGTCGTCGCGGCAGCGCGGATCGGGAAGGCCTTCGGCCAAGAAGAGCGGCCCCCGTGACCAAGCTTCGGGCAGGCCCACGAAGCGGGCCCGCACGGTCTCGAGCGTGTCCGCCTGGAGGCTCGTCGCGACGAACAGCCAACCCTTGCGGAAATCGTTGCGCTCGTGCCGCAGATAGGCGGCGAACGGTCCGGTCTCCTCGCGGCGCGTCTCCAACCGGCCGCGGCTGTCGCGAGGGAGTTCGGCGAGGGCGACGTGCAGGGCCGGCATCACCCGCAGCCGCCGCCGGCCGCGACCGCGGTTGCGGATGCGCAAGAGGTCGATCTGGACCGGTGCGTCCTCGGCGAGGCTCACGGTCTGCTCGAGCTCGAGCCCGTCGGGCTCGCTCGGTAGCTTGTGGAAGACCACGGAGCCGGGCGCGAAGCGCACCTCGTAGCGGGCGACCGGGTCGCGCGCGGGGGCGAAGCCCGCGGTCTCGAGCCGGCCGGTCTCGCGGTCGCGGACGTAGATCGCGCGGCTCGGCCAGTCGACCGGGAGACCGTCGAGCTGGTAGCGGTTCCAGGCGTTCTGCTGGGCGTTGCCGCCGAAAGCGAAGACCTCGCCGTCGCTGCCGACCACCGCGCCGTGGCCGAGCGGGCTCGCGAGGAGATGGTGCCAGGGTCGGGGCAGCGCCCCGGGCAGGGAGAGGCTGCGGCCGTCGGCGGCGAAGGCGGGCGTCGGCGCTTCGGGCAGCGGCGAGTCGCGCAGCTCGCGCTGCGCGCCGAACTCGGCGGCGAGCCGCTCGGGCTCGGGGGCGGGTCGGCCGCCGTAGCGGCAGATCGAGCGGATCGCCGTCGCGCGGTCGGGGGCGTAGCCGTCGACGAAGCGGATGCGGAGCGAGCCGCGGGCCGGCAAATCGATCCGCAAGGTGAGACTCGCCGCCGGATCGAAGGTGTAGAGCAGCCCCGCCTCGTCGGCCGGACGGGCGGCACCCGGGGCGAGGCCGGCCGGGGCGGCGATCCCACCGGTCCCGAGGAAGCGCGCGCGGCTGTCCTCGTAGCCCACGAGGCGCACCCCGGGCGGCAGGTCGCCCGCGAGGGCGTGAAAGAGATGTTCGGGAGAGGGGCGCTCGTCCTCGGCGCGCCGGGCACCGTTCGGCAGCATCCGGTTGCGGGCGAGGATCGCAGCCAGGCTCGGGACGAACCAGGTCCCGACATGGAGTGAAGCGAAGGCGGGCGTGCGCTCGACGGCGTCGCGCGGCGCCATCGCGAGTTCTTGGAAGCTCGTGAGCTGGAGCCGCCGCGGCCGGCCTGCGAGCTCCAGGATCTCGAGCTCCCAAATCTCGACCGGATCGCGCTCCGCCACCTCGACCCGGGCCCTCACTCTGAGTCCGCCCGCCCGGCGCGATAGGCAGGCGGCCCAAGGAGCGAGCCGGGTCGCTTCCGGAAACGAGGGGTCGAGCGTGCCGGGAAGAGCCTGCAGACCGATCGGCGCGGATTGCGGATCGTCGAGATCGCGCAGCCAGAAAAGCTTGCCGCGCCGGCGGAGCGGATCGTCGGGGCGACGAGTGAGGTCGATCTCGTATTCGCGGTGGAGCGCGCTCAGCACGCGCGAGAAGCCGCGGCCGTCGGCGGCGAGCTCGACCGTGTAGCGGCCGTTGCTCAAGAGCCAGGGCCGATCCGGCGCCCAGCCGACGCCCGGCTGGCGGTGCGGGCGGGGGTGGCGGATGCGGCGGGCACGGGCGATTTCGTTGTAGAGGATCGCGAGGACGAGCGAGCACAGCCCGGCGGCGAAGGCATAGCCCACGAGCGCCGTGCCGACCGCGGGGAGGAGCGGCCCGGCCGCGGCGCGAACCTGCTCGGCTCCGGTCCACACCTGGTCCCATTCGGCACCGCGCGGGATGTAGAAGGGGATCAGAAGCGGCAGCCAGGTGGCGAACCGGCGGATCCCCTCGGGGATGCAGCGGGTGCGCGCGGAATGGCCCAAAAAGCGAGCGGCCTTCTCGTCGACCACGTCGCCGCCCACGAAGGAGAGGTTGACGAGCGTGGCGACCCGCAACCCCATGTGGTCGAACCAGATGAGCATCCGCAGCCAATCGTAGGCCAAAAGGCCCAAGAACAGCTCGAGGCTCCAGGCCCGGAAATCGCCGGGCTCCAGCCGGAAGGACTGGACGGTCGCGACGATCGTGCGCACCAGACCGTCCTGGTTGTACCAGGAGGGATCGGGCGAGAGGCGGAGGAAGGAGTAGATGATGGGGGCCATCCAGAGGCCCCAGCGCAGCACGCGGATCGCCTGCTCGACGAGCGCCAAGAGCCCGCGCGAGGAGAAGAGCTCCTCGAGCGGGCGCAGGCGACGCTCGACGAGAGCGGTCAAGAGCACGAGGTTGATCGAGAAGAGCGGCGCCGCGAGCGACCAGTTGATCACGCCCGAGAGCGATTCGGCGTAGAAGAGCGCGACCCCGCCCTCGACGCGGCCGAGATCTTGAGCACCCCATTTGCTGAACAGCGGATAGACGACGTAGGGCTCGATCGGGTGACCGTCGAGCGGGAAATGGACGCTCGCGTAGCGCGCCCATTTGTCGAGCACGGTCGAAAGCTGTGGAGTGTCGAAGTACCAGGCGAGCGCACCGCCGGCGATCCCGCCGAGGACCGCGCCGAGTGCGTAGAGCCGCCAGGTCTGCAGCCGGCGCCGCCGGCCGCTCGCCATGTCGACCGCGTCGGCCAAGAGATCCACCCCGGCATAAGCCGCGATCCCGGTGGCCGCGCCGAAAAGGAAGCGGTCGAGCGGGTCGGCGGCCGGCAGACCGGCGCCGAGCCCGAGGCCGATGGCGAGCCCGATCACCGCACCGCGGGCGTAACCCCAGGGGTGGCGTGCGGCGTGCAGCAGGCGGCGGCCGAAGGCCGGGCTGCCGTCGAAGGTCTCGACGATCGTGCGCGCCGCCGGGAAGAGGAGCGCGCCCGCGAGCGTGGCGGCGGCGAGCGGGGCGGCCGCGACGAGGTCCCGCACCGCCGGGACGGCCGCGAGCAGGGCCGGGACGTGAACGACGAGCAGGAAGACGAGGCTGTAGACGGCACCCTTGCCGAGGCCGTCGCGGAAATGGCCGAGAGCGGCGGGCCGGGTCGGCCGGCGGACGATCAAGGCGTCCAAGAGGATCCCGGTCATCACGAAGACCTGCGCCCAAAGCGCCGCCTGGGCGAGGCTGCCGGCGACCAGCACGGCCAGCAGGCGGAGCGGCGCGGGCAATTCGGCCACCGCCCGGCTCGAGCCGAGATCGGCGAGCTGCGGGGAGACGACCGCGGCCGCCGCCGCGGCGAGCAGGAGCGCCAGGAGCACCGGGTCGCGGGTCCAGCGATGGTCCATCGCGTAGCCGATGCCGATGGTGACGAGGAGGTTGAACCCGGCGAGCACGAGGAACCGCGCGAACTGGATCGCGGTCGCGGGCGCGCTGCCGGGCGGCAGGAAGAAGCTGCCGAGCTCGCCGAGGAGCGGCCGGGCGCCGAGCAAGAGGAGCAGGTTGAAGAGGAACGGCCCCACGAGCCAGGCGAGGCTCGTCGGCAGATAAGGCGGTCGGCGCTCGCGCCCGTAGGTCCAAAGGGCCGCGGCGAGATAGAGGGCGACCGCAGCAGCGGCGCCGAGCGGAGTCAGGGTCAGGAGATCGCCCCAACGTCGTGGGGTGCCCCAAGGCTGGGCCATCGGGTCGGCGGCGAGTACCAGGAGCATCACGGCGCCGGCGTCGACCACCAACCGGGCCGGAGGGATCGACACGCCGCGCGCCCGCGCCGCCGCAGCGAGCGCGAGCGCGCCCGCACACCCGGCGGGACCCGCAGTCCAGAGGCCGCCACCGTGCCACGCCGCCGCCACGGCCGCGACGGCGAACGCGAGCGCCGCCGAAAGAAAGCCGAGCTCGGCCAAGCCCAGCCGTGCGGGTCGGCTGCAATCCGCGGTCGGCCTCGCGCTCATGCCGGCTCCTCGTGCAGGATGCCGCGCCGCACCGACCGGCCCAGCGGCCGATGCTCGCGCCACCGGACTAACGCCTCGCCCGCTCGCGGCAAGCGGGTCACGCCCGAGTGTCCGCCATTTTCGTCGAGGATGCAACCCCGACGATTGTAAATGGCTAGCTATTCTACCTTCGGGCTTGACGAGCCGCCCCGGTGCAAGCGGGCCGCTTCGGTCAAAAGGCGGATCACCTCGACATCCTCGGTCTGGCTGAAATCGCGGTAAAACTGGCCTACTGCGCCCATCCACTCGGGCTGCTCCAAGACGACGAGCTCGTCGGCCTCGGGCGCGAGGCTCACGACCGTGTCGGGCGGCGCGACGGGGACCGCGAGCACGCGACGTGCCGGCCCGAGCCGGGCGAGGGCGCGCAGGGCCGCACGGACGGTCGTGCCGGTGGCGATCCCGTCGTCGACCAGGATCGCGGTGTGGCCGCGGACCGACACGGGCGGCCGGTCGCCGCAATAGAGCCGGCGGCGGCGTTCGATCTCGGCGAGCTGGCGGGCGGCTTCGGCCTCGATCCAATCCTCCTCGATCCCGTAGGCGCGGATCACCTCTTCGTTGCGGACCAGCACGGGTTCGGCGCCGTCGACGATCGCCGCCGCGGCGAGCTCGGGCTGGAAGGGGGCGCCGATCTTGCGGACGAGCAGGACGTCGAGGGGCGCGCCGAGCGCCTTCGCGACCTCGAAGCCGACCGGCACGCCACCACGCGGCAGGGCGAGGACCACTGGATGTTCGTCGCGGAGATGGGCCAGGGCCGCGGCCAGGCGGCGGCCGGCGTCGGTGCGGTCGGCGAACATCAAGGCCTCCCCCCGGTGCCGGCCGGCTCGCCGCGCGCGCCGGCGAAGTGCTCGAGGAACCAGTCGCGGGCGAGGGCGGCCACTTGCTCAAGCGCCCCCGGCTCCTCGAACAGGTGCGTGGCACCCGGCACGATCGCGAGCCGGTGCGGGCAGCGGAGCTCGCGGGCCGCTGCCTCGTTGAGCTCGACCACCGGATGGTCGTGGCCACCGACGATCAAGAGCGTCGGCGCGCGGACCGCGGCGAGCGCCGGTCCGGCGAGATCGGGGCGACCGCCGCGCGAGACCACGGCGCGGACCGCCGGCTCGGCCGCCGCCGCGACGAGGGCGGCCGCCGCCCCGGTCGAGGCGCCGAACAGGCCGAGCGGCACCTCGCGCAGCCGCGGCTCCTCCTGCGCCCAGCCGATCGCCTCGAGCAGCCGGTGGGCGAGCAGGTCGATGTCGAAGACGTTGCGGCGATCGAGTGCCTCGAGCGGCGTCAACAGGTCGAAGAGGAGAGTCGCGAGCCCGGCCTCTTGCAGCACGCCTGCCACCATCCGGTTGCGCGGGCTCTTCCGGCTCGAGCCGCTGCCGTGGGCGAAAACGACGAGCCCGCCCATCCGCTCGGGTAGGGCCAGATCACCCGGCAGCGCTTTGGCGCCGATCTCGACGTCGAGCTCCTCGATGCGCACGCTCTTACGCCTCCACGCTCGCGATCGGCTCCTCCGCGAGCTCTTCGACCGGCCCATCATCGTGCAGCCGGCGGATCGCTTCGGCAAGCAGCGGTGCGATCGGCAAGAGAACGAGGCGGGCGCGGGCAGTCTCGGGTAGGCGGAAAGGCGGTACCGAATCGGTCAGGAGCCACGCGGCGATCGCGGGATCTTCGACGATGCCCGGCGCTTCGCCCGTGAAGAGCCCGTGGGTCGCGACGGCGTGGACCTCGACCGCACCCCGCGCCCGGCAGGCGGCGGCGCAGCGCAGCATGGTCCCGCCCGTGCTCACGAGATCGTCGACGACGAGCGCCACCCGTTCCCCGACCTCGCCCGCGAAGGCCTCGCCCGAGACCACACCCGCGCTGCGATGCTTCTCCATGAGGGCGAGCGCGACCGGGCGGCCGAGCGCCGCCTCGAGCGACCGGCGGAGGGCTTCGGCACGTTTCACCCCGCCGGCGTCGGGTGAGACCACGGCGAGCGGCCGGTCGGCGAGCCTGGCGAGGAGGTGGCGGACGAACAGACCGCGCGCCTCGAGGTGCACCGTCTCGATGCGGAAGGCGTTCTCGAACCCGGCGGGGTTGTGGACGTCGAGGGCGACGACCCGCCGGATGCCGACCGCCTCGACGAGCTCTGCCACGTAACGGATCGAGACCGGGTCGAAGAGCTTGGTGCGTCGGTCCTTGCGAGCGTAGGCGAGATAGGGGGCGACGAGCGTCACCCTCGCCGCGCCGTGATCGCGCAGCGCCGCGGCCAAGAAGAGCGTGCGCAGGAGCTTCTCGTCGGCCGAGAGGCCCGGCTCGCCGTAGAGGCTCTGGACGAGATAGACGTCGAGCCCGCGGACCCGCTCGAGCGGGCGGATCTTGTGCTCGCCGTCCTCGAAGCCGCGCTCTTCGACCGGGAGCGGCATCGTGCCCAAGCGCTCGGCGACCGCCCGGGCGAGCGGTGCACCGCAGGCGAGGGAGAGGACGGCGAAGCTCACGGCAAGGCTTCCACCAGAAAACGGGCGAGGTGAACGGCCTCGCGGCCCGTGCCGTCGCGGATCTGCTGACGGCAGCTCGTCCCGCAGGCGACGATCGTCACGTCCTCGCCCGCGGCCCTGACCGCCGGCCAAAGCGCCGCTTCGGCCATCGCCCGCGACGTGCGAAGATGCTCCGCCTCGTAGCCGAAGGCACCGGCCATGCCGCAACAGCTCGATCCGATCGGCTCGATCCGCGCCTCGGGCACGAGCCGCAGCGCCTCGAGCAGGCTCGGGAAGAGCCCGAACGCCTTTTCGTGGCAATGGCCGTGGACCAGCACCCGCCCGGGGTGCGGCGCGAACGGCAGGGCGAGCCGCCCAGCTCGCCGCTCCTCGACCAGGAACTCGGCCAGAAGTCGAGCCGGCACCGCACCCGACCGATCCGGCAACAGCGCCTCGAGCTCGTCGCGGAAGGTGAGGACGCAAGAGGGCTCGAGGCCGACCACGGCCGCACCGGCGTCGAGCCAAGGGCGCAAGGCGTCGAGGGTGCGGGCGAGCTCGGCGCGCGCTTCCTCGAGCATGCCGGCTGCGAGGTAGGTACGGCCGCAGCACAAAGGGCGTTCCACCTCGGGGGTCGGGTCGACGACGCGCCGCCCGGCCGCGGCGAAGAGGCGCTCGGCGGCCCGCGCGTTCTCGGGCTCGAACCAGCGGGTGAAGCAATCGACGAAGAGGAGGGCGACCCCCGCAGCCGACCCGCCCGGGTGCATCCGGGTCCCGCGCCAAGGCCGGCGGGCAAAGCGCGGCAGCGGCCGGTCGGCGGCGAGGCCGAGGCTGCGTTCGCCGAGCCTCGCGAGCCCGCGGCTGCGGTTCCGGAGCGCCAGGAGCGGGTCGAGCAGGGGGCCGAAGCGTCCCCAGCGCGGCAGGTGCGCGATCAGCCGCTCGCGGGCACGCAGGCCACGGCTCGCGCGACGCTGGTGCCGCAGCTCGATCTTCATCCGCGCCATGTCGACCCCGGTCGGGCACTCGCGCCGGCAAGCCTTGCAGGCCACGCAGAGATCGAGCGCCGATTCGAGCGCCTCGAGGTTCGCTTCCCAGGGCCCGAGCCGGCCGAGCAGGACGTCGCGCAACAGATTGGCGCGCCCGCGTGTGACATGCGCCTCCTCGCGTGTCACGCGATAGGAGGGGCACATCACCCCGCTCGCGAGGGCCCGACAGGCGCCGTTGTTGTTGCACATCTCGGCCGCACCCAGGAGGCCGCCCCAGGGCCGCCAATCGAGGCCGGTGCGGAGCTCGATCGGCCGGTCGGCCTCCCGCCAGCGAAGGAGTGTGGGATCGTCCATTCGCGGCGCGCGGACGATCTTCGAGGGCGCCGTGTTGAGCACACCTTCGGGGTCGAAAAGGTCTTTGACCCGCTCGAACGCGCGCACGAGCGCCGGGCCGAAAACCCGTTCGTGCCATTCGCTCCGCACGATCCCGTCGCCGTGCTCACCCGAATGCGTGCCCTTGAAGCGACGCACGAGCTCGACCGCCTCTTCGGCGATCGCTCGGAGGGCTTTTCGATCTTTCTCGAGCCGCAGGTTCAAGACCGGGCGGACGTGCAGGCAACCCGCCCCGGCGTGCGCGTACCAGGTGCCCCGGGTGCCGTGCCGGGCGAACAGCTCCTCGAGGGCGGCCGTGTACTCGGCGAGCCGTTCGACCGGGACGGTGCAATCCTCGATGAACGAGACGGGCTTGCCGGCCGACCGCATCGACATGACGATGTTGAGCCCGGCCGTGCGCAGATGGGCGATTTCGGCTTGAAGCGCGGCGCTTTTCGCTTCGACCACGGCCCCGGGATGGCCGAGCGCCGCCATGGCCTCGTCGAGCCGGGCGAGCGACCGTTCGAGCGGGGCGAGCTCGTCGCCCGCGAACTCGACGAGCAAAAGACAATCGGGGGCGCCGCGGACGAATTTCGGCAGGCTCTCGGCGAAGGCCGGGATCGCCCGGGCGAGCTCGAGGATGGTGCGGTCGACGAGCTCGACGCAGGTCGGGCCGAGCTCGACCAGCCGTGGAGCGGCGCGCATCGCAGAAGCGAAGTCGGGAAAATGACACACGCCCAAAACGCGATGCGCGGGAAGGGGATGGAGCCGTAACTGGATCTTGCGGAAAAGCGCGAGCGTGCCTTCCGAGCCGACCAGGATCGAGGCGGGATTGAAGGGGCCTTCGGCGGCGATCCGATCGAGCGCGTAGCCGCCCACTTGCCGGGCGGTGCGCGGCCATCGGGCCGCGATGTCCTCGCGCACTTCCACAGCGATCGCCCGCAACCCCTCGACGATCCGCCGTACCGGTCCGGAAGTTGCGAGGGAAGACGAGGGGTCGAGCGGTCCGAGCCGGCACACCGTGCCGTCGGCCAAGAGGGCCTCGATCGCCCGGACGTTGTCGATGGAAGCCCCGTAGGCGAGCGAGCGCGCGCCGCAGGCGTTGTTCGCCGTCATGCCGCCGAGCGTCGCGCGCGAGGCGGTCGACACGTCGACCGGGTAGAAGAGCCCGTGGGGCTTCAAGAATCGGTTGAGCTCGTCGAGCACCACCCCGGGCTCGACCCGGACCGTCCGCGCTTCCCGATCGAGGTCGTGGATGCCGGTGAGCCAGCGCGAGCAATCGAGGACGAGCGAGCGGCCGATGGTCTGGCCGGCCTGCGACGTCCCGCCACCCCGGGCGATCACCGACACGCCTTCCTCGCGGGCGATCGCGAGCGCGACGGCCTGATCGTCGAGGTCGCGCGGGCAAACCACACCCACGGGCTCGATGTGGTAGATCGAGGCGTCGGTGGCGTAGCGGGCGCGGTCGGCTGGCGAAAAAAGTACCTCACCGCGCAGGTTGCGGCGGAGCTTCTGGGCGAGCCCCGGATCGCCGATCCGGCTCGCGGGTGGTCGCAGCGTGATCGCAGCCAAACGTCGCCCCTGCCGGTCGGCCCCACCTCGCCCCCCGAGATTCGCACGCGACCGGCAGGCTCAGCAACCGGCCACTGCGCCCGCACGGCTTGACGCCAGCACGAGGCCGGCCGAACGGGTTCGGGCACGCCGCAGAAGGAAAAACTCGCGATGACGCAGCCGCACCGCGCCGGCCGCCATTTCCTGCAGATCCCGGGCCCGACCAACGTCCCGGACCGCATCTTACGGGCGATGGATCGGCCGACCATCGACCATCGTGGGCCCGCGTTCCAGAAGCTCGCCCGCTCGGTCCTGGACGGCTTGAAGCGGATCTTCCGCACGAGCGGGCCGGTGATCGTCTACCCCTCCTCGGGCACCGGGGCTTGGGAAGCAGCGCTCGTCAACACGCTCTCACCGGGCGATCGCGTGCTCATGGTCGAGACCGGTTACTTCGCCACGCTCTGGAAGGAGATGGCGGGCCGGCTCGGCCTTGAGGTCGTCTTCCTCGAGGGCGATTGGCGCTCACCGGTCGATCCGGCCCGGGTCGAGGCGGTGCTCGCCGAGGACCGGGCCCGGCGGATCGCGGCCGTTTGTATCGTCCACAACGAGACCTCGACCGGGGTCAGAAGCGACGTTGCGGCCGTGCGTCGGGCGATCGACCGGGCGGGCCATCCCGCGCTCTTCATGGTCGACACGATCAGCTCCTTGGCCTCGATGGACTATCGCCACGAGGAATGGGGTGTGGACGTCACGGTCGGTGCCTCGCAAAAAGGCCTGATGCTGCCCCCGGGCCTGGGCTTCAACGCGATCTCGGACAAGGCCCTCGCCGCCCACCGCGGTGCCCGTCTGCCCAGGAGCTATTGGGACTGGTCGGCGATGCTCGCGGCCAACGCCAAGGGCTTCTTCCCTTACACCCCGGCGACCAATCTCCTCTACGGCCTCGCCGAGGCGATCGCGATGCTCGAAGAGGAGGGGCTCGACCGCGTCTTCGCCCGCCACGACCGACTCGCCGCCGCGACGCGCGCCGCGGCCGCGGCCTGGGGACTGGAGCTCGTCGCCCGTGACGCCGCCTCCTACTCGAGCACGCTCACGGGCGTGTTCGTCCCCGACAGCGTCGATGCCGATGCGGTCCGCGCGGTGATCCTCGAGCGGTTCGACGTTTCGCTCGGCGCGGGACTGGGCAAGCTCGCCCGCCGGGCCTTCCGGATCGGCCATCTGGGCGATCTCAACGAGCCGTGGCTTTTGGGCAGCCTCGCCGCGGTCGAGATGGGGCTCGAGCTCGCCGGTGTTCGGCTCGCCGGAAGCGGCCTTGCGGCCGCCAAGCGGGTCCTGCTCGAAAGGCCGGATCTGGCCCCGGCTCGCGCCGCGGCCTGAGCGCTCGTTTCCCGCGCAGCGCGGTTCCGCGATACCTTCAGCGGCGGAGCTGGGCGCCGCAGGCTTTCTCGGCCGCCGCCACGATCTTGCGCGCCACCGTTTCGATCTCGGCTTCCGTGAGCGTGCGCTCGGGCGATTGCAGGCGGACCGCGACGGCGAGCGACTTGGTCCCGGCCGGCAGCCCCTTGCCGGTGTAGACGTCGAACAGGCGGACCTCGCGCACGAGCCGCTTGTCCGCCCCGCGCACCGCGTCCAAGAGCTTCTGGGCCGGCAGATCCTCCGGCACGAGGAAGGCGAAGTCGCGGTCGACCGGCGGGTAGGGGAGGGCTTCGAGCGGCGGCCGGTTCTTGCCGATCCGGGGTTTGGGCTTGGGCAAACTGTCGAGATCGAGCTCGAAGGCCACCACCGGCGCATCGATGTCGAATGCCCCGAGGACCCGGGGATGCAGCTCGCCGAAGGTGGCGAGCGTGGCCGGGCCGAGCAGGAGCCGCCCGGCCCGCCCGGGATGGTACCAGGCGGGCGGCTCGCCGGCCGTGGTCACGGCCTCGACCCGCACGCCCGCCGCGGCCAGCGCCGCGAGCGCGTCGGCCTTGGCGTCGAGCGCGTCCACGGGTCGCTCGCCGGCGGCCCAATGGCGGGGTGCCGCACGACCCCAGCGCAGGCCGGCCACCGCCCAGACCTGCTCGCCCGGCCGGCCACCCGTGAACCGCGGGCCGAACTCGAAGACCGCCCCCTCTTCCCGCTTGCGGGCGAGGTTGCGAGCGGCCACCGCGAGGAGCCCCGGGAGGAGCGAAGGGCGCAGGGCGGAGAGCTCCGAGCTCAGCGGGTTCTCCATCCGCACAGGCGCGCCGCCGAAGAAAGCGGCATGCGCCGGCGGCACGAACGACCAGGTGACGGCTTCGGCCAGACCCTGTGCGGCGACCGCCCGGCGGACCGCGGTCCGGCGGCGCTGTTCGGTCGTGAGCGAGGGCCGGGCCACGGCCACCCCGCGTTCGACCGGCACGGGCGGGATGCGGTCGAAGCCGTGCAGCCGGGTGAGTTCCTCGACGATGCAGGCCTCGCTCGTCACGTCCTGCCGCCAGGAGGGGATCTCGAGCCGCCAGGTCTCGGGCCCGCCCTCGACGCCGAAGCCGAGCGCTTCGAGGATGGCGCGGATCTCGTCGGGCGGCAGGGAGATCCCGGCCAGGCGCTGCAGTTGCGCGCTGCGGAAGAGGAGGGGCGGCCGGCGAGGCGGGACGGCCCCCGCCACGACCGCGGGCCCGGGCTCCCCGCCGCAGAGTTCGAGGATGAGCCGGGTGGCGTATTCGGTCGCCGGCAGCACGAGCTCGGGGTCGACGCCGCGCTCGAAGCGGGTCCGCGCGTCGCTCTCGATGCCGAGCCGTCGGCCGGTCGCGGCGGTGCGCAAGGGATCGAAGAGCGCGACCTCGAGCAACACGTTGCGGGTCGCCTCGGTGACCCCTGTGCTTTCCCCGCCCATGATCCCGCCGAGGCTCACCGCACCGCTCTCGTCGGCGATCACGGTCATCGAGGGTTCGAGCTCGTACTCCCGCCCGTCGAGGGCCAAGAGGCGCTCCCCCGGCCGGGCGAAGCGGACCACGAGATCGCCGCGCAACTTGTCCGCGTCGAACACGTGGAGCGGTCGACCGAGGTCGAAGGTGACGTAGTTGGTGATGTCGACCAGAGCCGAGATGGGCCTCACACCGATCGCCTCGAGGCGGCGGCGCAGCCAAGCGGGCGACGGACCATTGCGCACGCCGCGGACGATCCGCCCGACGAAGAGCGGGCAGGCCTTCTCCTCACCATCGGGGAAGTCGAGCCGGATCGCTGGGCCCGGTGGCCCCACACTCGGCACCGGGCGGAAGTCGCGGCTGCGGAGTCGGCCGAGGCCGGCCGCGGCCAGGTCGCGGGCGATGCCGGCCACGCCGTAGCAATCGGCCCGGTCGGGCGTGAGCTTCAAGGTGAAAACGGGGCCTTCGAGGCCGAGGGCGCGGACGGCCGGCATCCCGACCTCGAGTCCCTCGGGCTCGAGCTCGATAATCCCGCTGTGGTCGTCGCCCAGGCCGAGCTCGCGCGCGCTGCAGAGCATGCCTTGGCTCTCGACGCCGCGGATCACGGCACGTTTCAAGACCTCACCCGTGGCGGGGATGACGAGGCCCTCGGTCGCGAGGATGCCCCAGAGGCCGGCCCGGGCGTTGGGCGCACCGCAGACGATCCGGCGGATCCCGTCCTTGGTCTCGACCGTGCAGAGCTTGAGCCGGTCGGCGTGCGGGTGCGGTTCGGCTTCGATCACCCGGGCCACGGTGAAGCCGGCGAGTGCCCGGCCGGGATCGGCCACCTCCTCGACCTCGAGGCCGAGTGCCGTGAGCTTGGCGGCGATCTCCTCGACCGCGGCGGTCGTCTCGAGATGCTCTTGCAACCACGGCAGGGTGAACTTCATCGCGAAAGACCCCCGTAGGTCGTCGGCACCTCGAGTGGTGAGAAGCCGTAATGCTCGAGCCAGCGGAGATCACCTTCGAAGAAGGTCCGCAGATCGGGAATGCCGTATTTGAGCATCGCCACCCGGTCGATTCCCATGCCGAAGGCGAAGCCCTGCCAGATTTCGGGGTCGAGTCCGACCGCCTCGAGGACCTTCGGGTGGACCATGCCGCAGCCCAGGATCTCGAGCCAGTCCGAGCCCTCGCCGACCACGAGCTCGTCCTTCGAGCGGCGGCAACCGATGTCCATCTCGGCCGAGGGCTCGGTGAAGGGGAAGTAGGAGGGGCGGAAGCGGACCGGGATGTCGTCACGCTCGAAGAAGGCGCGGACGAAGTCGGTGAGGCAACCCTTGAGATGGCCCATGTGGGTACGACGGTCGATCAGCAGGCCCTCGACCTGGTGGAACATGGGCGTGTGGGTCATGTCGTAGTCGCGCCGATAGACCCGGCCCGGGGCGATGATCCGGAAGGGCGGTTTGCCGGCTCGCATGGTGCGGATCTGCACCGGGCTCGTGTGGGTGCGCAGGACGAGCGGCTGACCCTGGGCGTCGCGCGATTCGAGGTAGAAAGTGTCCTGCATCTGCCGCGCCGGATGCTCGGGCGGAATGTTGAGCGCTTCGAAATTGTGCCAGTCGTCCTCGACGTCCGGGCCTTCCGCGACCGTGAAGCCCATGTCGGCGAAGATCGCGACGATCTCCTCGGTGACTTGCGAGACCGGGTGGATCCGACCCTGCGGCCGCTCGCGGGCGGGTAGCGTGACATCGGTACGCTCGCGGGCGAGCCGCGCCTCGAGCGCCGCTCGTTCGAGCGCCGTGCGGCGCGCCGCGATCGCCGCCTCGATTTCGCGCTTGAGCTCGTTGTAGGCTCGGCCGAGCCGTGGCCGATCCTCGGGCGGCAGATTGCCGAGGCTCTTGACGAGTTCGGTGATGCGGCCCTTGCGGCCGAGCACCGCCACCCGCACGGCCTCGAGCGCCTCGGGACTTTCGGCTGCCGCGATCGCCGCTTCGATCTCCGCTCTGAGCGCACCCAGATCCATGCTCGACCTCGCCCCCTGACCGCCGATCGGCACCGTGCCCCGCCCGCACCAACGAAGAGGGGGCCTCGCGGCCCCCGGACGATGCCCGAGCCCCGTGGCTCAGGCGCGGAGGGCCGCTCGTGCCCGCTGGACGAAGAGATCGAACCCGGCCGGATCGCGCACGGCGAGGTCGGCCAGGATCTTGCGGTCGACCTCGATGCCCGCCTGCTCGAGCCCGTGGATGAAGCGCGAATAGGTGAGCCCCGCCTGCCGTACCGCGGCGTTGATCCGCTGGATCCAAAGCGAACGGAAATCGCGCTTGCGCTGGCGACGGTCGCGATAGGCGTATTGTAGCGCCTTTTCGAGCGACAGCCGTGCCGTCTTGATGCAGGTCGACCGCCGGCCACGGTGCCCTTTGACCTGGGCAAGGATCTTCTTGTGCCGGGCGTGCGAGGTGGTACCGCGCTTGACACGAGCCATGGTCGTCGAGCCTCGGAAGCTGTCGCGTGGGTCAACCGGGGAGGCGGCTGCTCAGCGGTAAGGCAGCATCAACCGGACGAGCGCCGCGTCGCCCGATTCGAGATAGGCAGCCTTACGGTGGCGCATTTTGGCCGATTTCGGCTTGTCCGTGAAGTTGTGGCGATGGAAAGCGTGCGCCCGCTTGACCTTGCCGGTCCCGGTGAAGCTGAAGCGCTTGGCGGCACTCCGCTTGCTCTTCATTTTGGGCATGGGACGAGAACTCCGGGGGAAACGTCGAGCGAGCGGGCGACCGGCGGAACCGCCCGCGAGCCCGCGGCTCTTAGCAGAGCCGCCCGGGCTCGGCAACCGTGCCGCGCCGCCGCGCGGTCCTAAGCGGTGGCGGCCCGCCGCCGCAAAAGGAGCGGCGCCACGAGCACGAGTGCGGCGAGCGCCCAAAGTACGAGGCAGATCTTGCTCTCGAAGAAGATGCCGAGCTCGCCGCCGCTGATCGCGAGGGCGTTGCGGAGATTGGTCTCCGTGACCTTGCCGAGGACGAAGCCCAAGATCACGGGCGCGAGGTCGAAGCCGAGCTTGCGCAAGAGGTAGCCCACCACGCCGATCGCCAGCATGATCGTGATCGAGAGTGTGCTCGCATAGGTGCTGTAGACACCCAAGAAGGCGAGTGTCAGGATCCCGGGCAAAAGGATCCAATTCGGCAACAAGAGCATCCGCACGAAGATCTGGACGAGCGGCAAATTGAGGGCGAGAAGGAGAACGTTGCCGATGTACATCGAGGCGACGAGACCGCCCGCGATCTCCGGTCGCTCGGTGAAGAGCTGCGGACCCGGCTGGATGTTGTAGAGCAGCAGCGCGCCGAGCATGACGGCGGTCGTCCCGCTCCCGGGGACACCGAGCGTGAGCATCGGCACGAAAGCTCCGCCGGCTGCGGCGTTGTTGGCCGCCTCCGGGGCGGCGAGGCCGCGCGGATCGCCCTTGCCGAACGTCCCGTCGTGGTCCGAGATCCGCTTTTCGGTCGTATAGGCGACGGCACTCGCGACCGAAGCGCCGGTGCCCGGCAGGACACCGATCACGAAGCCGATGCCGGTGCCGCGCAGCATGGCACCGAGACAAGAGCGCAATGTAGCGAGGCTCGGCAAGCCGCGGCCGATCGACAGGACCTGGAGCGTGCCCCGATGCTGCTGCTCGAGCAGGAGGAGCACCTCGCTGATCGAGAAAAGGCCGATCACGAGGATGATGAACTCGATCCCGTCGTGCAGTTCCGGCTCGTCGAAGGTGAACCGGTAGGCCCCGCTCGTGGGGTCGAGGCCGATCGTCGTGAGTGCCAGGCCGATCGCGGCACCGATCATGGTCTTGATCGGCTGGTCGCCGACCATCGAGGTGAGGGTGGCGAAGGCGAACACCATCAAGACGAAATATTCGGCCGGGCCGAAGCCGATCGCGAGCCGGCCGAGGAGTGGGGCGAAGAGCGTGAGACCCAGGACGGACAGCATCCCGCCCACGAAGGAGGCGATAGCCGAAAGCGCGAGGGCCTCGGCCCCCCGGCCCTGGCGGGCCATCGGGTTGCCGTCGAGGGCGGTCATCACCGCACCGGCGTCGCCCGGCACGTTCAACAAGATCGAGGAGATCCGGCCGCCATATTCGGCGCCGTAATAGACGCCGGCCAGAAGGATCATCGTGCTCTCGGGCGGCACGCCCATGCTGTAGGCGAGGGGAAGGAGGAGCGCGATCCCGTTGATCGGGCCGATCGCCGGCAAGGCGCCCACGAGCGTGCCGAGGAAGCAGCCCAACAGGCCGAAGAGGAGATTGTGGGCCTGGAGCGCGACCGCGAAGCCGGTCCAGAGATAGTCGAACGACACGGGGTCAAGAGCCCGTGAACCAGCTGCCCGTGGGCAGCGGGACCCGCAGGCCCTTCGTGAAGACGAGCCACCAGAGGAGCGCCTGCCCGACACCGGTGGCGATCGCCTGGGCCAACGTGGCGCGGAACATCGCCGCGACCTCGGCGCAGAACAGGCCGGTGGCGATCAAGAAGCCGGCGCGATCGAAGAGCCAAGCCGCGAGGAAGGCGAGGGCCACGAGGCCCACGACCTCGAACAACAGCGCCCCCTGCGGCCAGGGCTCCGCCCGTCCGGGGCGGATCGCCCAAGCGATCGCGAGGACGACGAGCACGGCCGAAAGGCCGAGGGGGAAAGCGCGGGGGCCCAGGGGATCGGAGGCAAAGGCGTACTCGATCCGCGCCGCCTCGAAGCCGTAGGCCAGCGCGAGGACGAGGAGAACGAGCGCCGGCAGGCGTGGGAGGAAGCCGCTTTCGCCCGCGGCCCGCGGCACGTTCCGCCTATCCGCTGGCGCCACCGGCCTCACATGAGCCCGGCTTCTTTGGCGAGCTCGCGGAAGCGGGCGACATCGGCTTTCACCTGTTGGGCGAAATCGGGACCGATCTTGGTGAAGGGAAAGAGGCCACGGGCCTGGCGTTCGGCGGCGAACTCCGGGGTCGCCACGAGTTTCTTCAGGAGATCGACCCACCAGCCGTAATCGGCATCGGAGACCTTGGGGCCCATGTAGTTGCCCCGCCAGATCGTCCAGACGAGATCCAGGCCCTGCTCCTTGGCGGTGGGCACGTCCGCGAGATCGCCGGGCAGGCGCTCCTCGCTCATGACCGCGAGGATCCGGACCTTGCCGGCCTTGTGGAGCGCGCCCATCTCCGCGGCGTCGCCCGAGCCGATCTTGACGTGGCCGCCCTGGAGTGCCGTGAGCAAGCGCCACCCCCCTCGAGCGCCGCGTAGCGCATGCTCTTCGGGTCGACGCCCACGGCCTTGGCGAAGATCGCGGCCTTCATCCAGTCCTGCGAGCCGACCGCCTCACCGCCGCCGACCGGCAACGCGCCGGGGTTGGCCCTGAAGGCTTCGCCGAGCTCCTTCAACGATTTGTAGGGGGACTCCGCGCTCACGGCGAGGACCCCGTAGTCGGCGCCGAGGGCGGCGAGCCAACGTACCGCGTTCTCGTCGTGGGCGCCGAACTTCTTCTGGGCCAACAGCAGTGCCGAGCCCGAGGAGGCCGCGACGACCAGGCCCGCATCGGCCGGTCGGCTGTCGATCACGTGGTTGTAGGCGACCGCGCCCACGCCGCCTTCCATGTAGGTCACGGCGACCGGCTGGGATACGAGCTTGGCGTTCTGCAGCGACAGGCGCAGGAGCTGGCAGGTCAGATCGAAGCCGCCGCCCGGCTTGGCCGGCGCCAGGCACTCGAGCTTGTCCGGTGCCGCCTCGGCGGAACCGACCAACGCCACGGCGAACGCAATGGCGAGCCAACGACGCATCGCGATCCTCCCCGACCTGCTCGACGGCCGCATAGCAGCCTTCCATCGGACGTGGAAGGTGGGCGGCTGGGCCGTCGTCGCGGCCGAGCTGCGCCTCGCCCGCCTCCATGCGTCGCTCGAGACCGCACGTCAGCGCCGAGGCGGCGTCGGCGCGCCGTTCCTCGAGCCGCGCTCGTCAGGTGCGTAGGGCCCCTCGGTCGGTGCGCGGGTGCGTGCGCCGGGCGCCGCAGCGGCCGAGCACGAGCGCGGCCCAGGGCGGATCGTCGAGCCGAGCGAGGCGACGGAGCCCGCGGCGGCGATAGGCATCTTCGACCGCTGCCACCTGCCGATCGAGGAAGCCCGAGAGCACCAGTCGACCGGTCGGCGTCAGCACATCGGCGAGCGCCGGAGCGAGGTCGATCAAGGGATCGGCCAAAATGTTCGCGACGACGAGGTCGAAGGGCGCAGCCCGGCGGATCGCGCCCCGGCCGAGCCCCTCGCCGAGCAGCACCCGGACCCTGTCGGCCACGCCGTTGAGCCGCACGTTCTCGCGCGCGACCCGGACCGCGATCGGATCGTTGTCGACCGCCCAGACCCGGCAGCGGCAGGCCTTCGCGGCGGCGATCGCGAGGATCCCCGAGCCGCAGCCGAGGTCGAGGACCCGACGTGGTGTGCGGACGACGAGCCGGTCGAGCGCTTCGAGGCAGGCACGGGTCGTCGCGTGGTCGCCCGAGCCGAAGGCGAGTCCGGCCTCGATCGCGATCGGCACGATTCCGGGCGGCAGGGGCTCGGCCGGATCGGGGCGGATCAGGAAGCGGCCGATCCGCAGCGGTGGGCCGCGCAGCGTGGCGGCCTCGAGCCAGGTTTCGGGCGGCTCTTCCGCGACCTCGAGCCGCTCGGGCAGGGCGAGCCCGAGCCCCGCCGTGGCTTTCTCGAGCCGGGCACGGAAGAGCGCCGGATCGGGCCGCTTGGCGAGCCAGAGATCGACCTCGAAGGAGAGTGGCTCCAGGGCCTCGTCGACCTCGTGCTCGAAAACCGAGACGGCATCGGCCAAAGGTTCCAGGCGCTCGAGGAGCGTCGGCATCGCACGCGCCGGTGCCAGGAGGCGGACCCGGCACAAGCAGGGTCCATCCGATGGTCTCCCGGCGCCCGCCCCGGTGCCGCTCATGCCGGGTCCACGAAACTGTCGACGACCTTCTTCCGGCCCGCCTTCTCGAAGGCGATCTCGAGCTTGTCACCGTCGATCGCTTCGATCCGACCGTAACCGAACTTGTCGTGGAAGATCCGCTCGCCCACCCGGAAGGTGCGGCTGCCGGCGGGCGGGCGGCTCGCGAGGATCTCGGCGCGGCCTTCGAGCACCCGATCGGCGAAGGCCCGACGCGTGCGGAACGGTGCCGGGCGGACGGCCGGCAGCGGATCACCCAGGAGCTCCCAGTCGGGCCGCGCGCCGGGACTGCGGTGCAGAACCTCGACATGTTCGGCCGGCAGCTCGGCCACGAAGCGGGAGGGAACGGAACTCGTCCAGTGTCCGTAAAGCCGGCGGTTGGCGGCGAAGCTCACCGCACAGCGCCGGCGCGCCCGAGTGAGGCCCACATAGGCGAGCCGCCGCTCCTCCTCGAGCGCACGGCTACCCCCTTCGTCGAGCGCCCGCTGGCTCGGGAACAGGCCCTCTTCCCAGCCCGCGAGGAAGACCGTGTCGAATTCGAGGCCTTTGGCACCGTGCAGGGTCATCACGCTCACGACCTCGCCGCCCGCTTCGGCCGTGTTGTCCATCACGAGGGCCACGTGCTCGAGGAACGCACCGAGCCCTTCGAACTCCTCGAGCGCCTCGACGAACTCCTTGAGATTGTCGAGCCGACCCTCGGCATCGGCCGTGCGTTCGGCCTGCCACATCGCGACGTAGCCGGATTCTTCGAGGACGAGTTCGGCCATCGCCCGGGGGCTCCGTTCGCCGAGCCGGCTCCGCCAATGATCGAGCTGATCGAGGAAACGGGCGAGCGCCGTTCGGCTCCGCGGCGCGAGCTCGTCGGTGAGCACGAGCTCGCGGGCGGTTCGCACGAGGCTCTGTCCCCGCGCCCGGGCGGCGGCGTGGAGGGTCTTGAGCGCCGCCTCGCCGATCCCGCGCCGCGGCAGGTTGACGATCCGCTCGAAGGCGAGATCGTCGTCCGGTGACACGACGAGGCGGAGATAGGCGATCGCGTCGCGGATCTCCTGGCGCTCGTAGAAGCGTGGCCCGCCCACCACGCGATAGGGCAGGCCCATCTGGATGAACCGCTCCTCGAAGGCGCGGGTCTGGAAGCCCGCGCGGACCAGCACGGCGATCGACGAAAGCGGCTCGCCCCGACGCTGGAGGGCCTCGATCTCCTGGCCGATCCAACGCGCTTCTTCTTCGTCGTCCCAAAGCCCCGCGACTCGGACCGGCTCGCCCATCTCGCCTTCGGTCCAGAGCGTTTTGCCGTGCCGCGACCGGTTGTGCGCGATGAGACCGCTCGCGGCGCCCAGGATGTGCCCGGTCGAGCGGTAATTGCGCTCGAGCCGCACGATCGTCGCACCCGGGAAATCTTGTTCGAAGCGGAGGATGTTGCCGACTTCGGCACCTCGCCAGGAATAGATCGATTGATCGTCGTCTCCGACGCAGGTGATGTTCCGGTGATGCTGGGCGAGGAGCCGGAGCCAGAGATATTGGGCGACGTTGGTGTCCTGGTACTCGTCCACGAGAATCGCCCGGAACCGTCGCTGATAGCTCTCGAGGATCTCCGGCCGGCCGCCGAGCAACGAGAGCGCGTGCAGGAGGAGGTCGCCGAAGTCGCAAGCGTTGAGCGTGGCGAGCCGTTCTTGATAGGCGGCGTAGAGCTCGCGCGCGCGGCCCATCGCGAACTCGCCGAGCTCGGCTTCCGGCACCCGCTCGGGTGTCCAACCTTTGTCCTTCCAGCGTTGGATGAGCGCGAGAAGGCCGCGCGCCGGCCAGCGTCGCTCGTCGATCCCGGCCGCTTGGATCACTTGGCGGACGAGGCGCAGCTGGTCGTCGGTGTCGAGGATCGTGAAATTCGGCCGAAGCCCGACGAGTTCGGCATGGGCGCGCAACAGCCGCAGGCCCATGGCGTGGAACGTCCCGAGCCACATCCCCTGGATGCTGCGCCCGATCAGCCGCTCGACGCGCTCGCCCATCTCGCGCGCCGCCTTGTTGGTGAAAGTCACGGCCAGCACCTCGCCTGCACGCACCCGACCCTCGATCAAGAGGTGCGCGAGGCGGCAGGTGAGAACCCGCGTCTTGCCCGTCCCCGCGCCGGCGAGCACGAGGAGCGGGCCGTCGGGTGCGGTCACCGCGGCGAGCTGTTCCGGATTGAGTCCCGCGAGATGCTCCGCTCGGCCCTCCTGCGGCTCCTCGCTCACCCGAACCTCGGGCGTCCCGCCGGCAGGCCCGACGAGGCGGCCCGGTGGCGCGCTCGTGCTCGCTCGAGGATGGTTTGCCTGCGTCGGCCTCGGAAACGATGGTGCCATGGAACGGAGGGATCCCGCTCTGAACGCACGAGAAGCTAGCTGCCCGACCTTGCCGAGACCACCCCCTGCGCCGCCGCACGGCTCCTCCGCGCACTCGACCGGCGTCGCGACGACCGCCTCGCCGAGGTTCGGTGGCAAGCTGCGAATTCCTTTCGGGCCCGGGTCGAGGGGTACGAGCTTTCGTCGGAGCCGGAGCGACGTTTCGGGTCCGGCCGGCCGCCGCTTCGGGCGCGCGGCCCCCCGGACCCGAGGCCCCGAAGCGTCGGCTCGAAAGTGGCGCGGCGTGCAGCTCGGCCGAGGCATGCGCCGGACTCGGCACGTCCGCCGCGCCGGCGTGGCCGACCGAGAGGCCGCGCGGTCGCGAGCTGGGCCACCGGGACCCCGGGCCGGCGAGCGCCTCCGTCTTTTCGTGCGGCCCGGCGAGCGGGACGAGGTCCCAACGGCCGGGGTGCTCCGGCAAGAGCGCGGCGGTCGTGGAAGTGCGCGGCAAAGGCTCGAGGTAGGTTGCGAGGCCTGGAGCCGTGATGCGTCCATCCGAACCGTTCGTCGGTGCGGCCGTGGTTCAGCAACGAGCCTGTCGGGGTGAGCTCCGAGAGCGGTCCACGCTCGCCTTGACAGCGCCGAGTCCGCCCCGAAACCTGGACCCGTGGCCGCTGGAGCCGGGTCCATGTCGTACGAAGGTCGCCTGTTCGTCGTCACGGGCGCGGCCGGGGGAATCGGCCGTGAAACGGTCCGCCTGCTGCTCGGCAAACGCGCCCGCTGTCTTTTGATCGACCGGGACGAGGCGGCGCTCCGTGCGTTGGTGGACGAGCTCGGGGCGGGTGCTCTCGTGACCCCCGTGGTCTCGGACATCGCGAGCCCGGCCGCGTGCGAGCAGGCACTCGATGCGGTCGACGGCCCCGTCTACGCGCTCGTCCATTTGGCGGGGCTCTTCGAACCCGAGGATTTCACGAGCGACGCGCGGCAGGTCTGGGATCGGGTGCAGGCCGCCAACCTCACGAACGCCTTCGACATGTGCGTCGCGGTCTCGAAGCGCTTCGACGAAGAGGTGGTCTGCCGGATCGTCCTCGTGAGTTCGCTCGCCTATCGGCGGGGCTCGTTCGACCATGTGAGCTACAGTGCCGCCAAGGCGGGCATCGTCGGGCTCGTACGGGCGCTCTCGCGGAAACTCGCGCCGCACGTTCTCGTCAACGGCCTCGCACCCGGTCACATCGAGACCGGAATGCCGGCCCACATCTGGGCGGATCGGGCACGCAGCGAGAAGATGCTCGCCGAAATCCCCCTCAAGCGACGCGGCCATCCGCGCGAAGTCGCGAGCGTCGTCGATTTCCTCTGCGACTCGGCGTCGAGCTACATCACGGGCCAGATCATCAACGTCGACGGCGGCGTCACGAACGCCTGACCACCAGTCGAAGACCCGCGCGCTCGAGCCGCCGCTCCCGGGCGCCATCCTCCCCGGGAAAGGTCGACGGAAGGTCGAGCCATCGGCTCCGGCCGGGGCATCCTCGCCCGATACTGTTCGCGGAATCCGCCGCGGCCGAGGCATCCCCACACGGCGCGGGGCGGGCACCGGGCTCGGCACTTCGGCCAGGGGAAAGGAGGGATCGAGGAAGCGGCGCAGCACGTTCGTGGCGAGCCGGCAGATCTCGTTGTCGAAGCCGTGCCAGGACAGCGAGCTGGCACGGGCGATCGAGCCGGTCGACCGGACCGCGCCGCCGCCCGGGATTGCGAAAAAGGTCATGTCCGCCCGGATGTCGCGGTTGATCGTGACATCCGTCGCACCGTACGGGATCAGCACTTCCGAAGTGACAGAAGGTGCGGATGCCACCCCAGGCCGAGGGGCTCTCGGCTCTTCCAGCTCGCGCCCGGCGCGCGGAGTAGCTGCCGTTGCAGGGGGCCGCGACGGGCTCGGGCGCGAGGGGGGTCGCGGGCGGTCCGGCCGAGGGCTGCTTCGACCGGACGATCCGCGCCTCGTAGCGCGCCGCGCCCCTCGAGGAGACCACGAAGCGGGCGGTGTCACCCGGCCGCGCTCTAACGGTCGTCTCAGCCCGTGAGCATGGTCGTCGTCGCCTCCGGCGGCGTTCGGAACGGGGTTCATTCGATCGGTAGGTCTTCACCCGCGA
>Ga0308415_1000130_pt1 | contig 30497 bp, 20 predicted proteins | sample HotsprSampleOS55_FD_203465 | JGI IMG/M metagenome (GOLD analysis project Ga0308415, IMG submission 203465) | Hot spring phototrophic mat microbial communities from Octopus Spring, Yellowstone National Park, Wyoming, United States - 20090730_OS55 ... | reverse complement strand
CGGGCGAATTTCGCCCGGGTCCTGGGGACGGCCGAACAGGGGTTGGTCGACCGGGTGGGGCGAGCGTCGCTTGCGGCGTACTTCCGATACCTGCTGGACTTCATGCGGCTGGGGAACGGCAGGGCGCAGCTGCCGCGGGTGGATGGCGATGGAGCGTTCGCGGCGCTCGACCGGCTGCTGGCGCGGGGCCGCGGCGCGGTGATTGTGTGCATGCATTATGGCAACTGGGATGCCGGGGCTGCCTACGCGGCATCGCGCGGGTATCCGCTCGCGGTCGTCGCGGAGGGATTCGGCGACCCGCGGCTGGATGCGCTGGTGCTGGGAACCCGGGAGCGGCTGGGGATGCAGGTCATCCGGATGGAGCGCGCGGGGCCATCGATGGTGCGCGTGTTAAAGCGGAACGGGCTGCTCGCTCTCCTCATCGACCGGCCCATGCCGGGGGAGGGGGTGGAGGTGGAGTTTTTCGGCGAGACAGTGCAGGTGCCGGCCGGGCCGGCCCGCCTGGCGCTTGCAACCGGTGCAGCCCTCGTGCCCGTGGCGTTCCGGAGGGTCGACCCCCTGGGCGAGCGGATGGAGGTCGTCGGCGACTTCTCGATCGTCCCCTGCGATGATGCGCGGCCGGAGTGCGTCCAGGTGCTGACGCAGCGGGTGATGCGGGCGCACGAGGCGTTCATCCGGGAGCGGCCCGAACAGTGGTACATGTTCCGGGAGCTGTGGCGGGGGCGGGCGGACCGCCGGGGCGGAATATGAGCGCGCAGGCGTGGGCGATGCGGGCAGCGCGTCTCGTGGCTGGCCGGCGGCCGGGGCCGTTCTATGCGGTGGCCCCGGCGGTTGCGCGGGTGACGTGGTGGCTGAATCCGCGGGTGCGTCGGCGTCTGACCCGGAACATGCTGCCGCTCTGCGAGGGTGACCGCTCGCGCGCACGGCGGGAGGGGCTCCGGGCGCTGCAGCATGTCCTGGAGTACTACCTCGACCTCGTGACGCTCCCCGGGCGGGATATGTCGCGGTTCGAGGCGGAGCACCTGGAGATTTTCCACGTCGAGCGGCTCGAGCTGCTGCGGACGAACGGCGCGGTGCTGCTGGTGAGCGCCCACACGGGCAATGCGGAGCTGGCGATCCAGGCGTTGACGTACCGCGGGCGGTCGTTTGTGGCGCTGGTCGAGCGGCTGGAACCGCGGGACTGGGCGGAGTACATGCTGAAGCTGCGCTCCTCGGCGGGGGGCACCTTTCTCGAGACAAACTTCGGCGGCGTTCGGACGTGCATCGAAACGCTGCGCGCGGGAGGGGTCGCGGGGATGATGGGCGACCGGGACATCCAGCACACGGGGGTGTGCACGCGGCTGTTCGACCGGCCGGTGCGGCTGCCGCGTGGGCCGTGGGAGCTGGCGCGCCGGACCGGGGCGCTGGTGATTCCGATCTTTTCGAGCCGGAAGCGGGGTGACCAGTTTCGGATTGACGTGGAGGAGCCGTTCCGGGTTGAGGAAACGGAGGATGCGGACGCCGATATCCGGGCGGCCGTTGCGCGGTTCGCGGTGCTGCTCGAGCGGCACCTGCGGCGCGACCCGGGCCAGTGGGCCGTGCTGGAAGACTTCTGGAGGGTGCACGCCTGTGGGGAAGGCTGACCTCCACCTCCACACGCGCGTGAGCGACGGATTCGCCACCATTGAGCAGCTGCTCGAATGGGTGGAACACGCCACGGACCTGGATGTCATCGCGGTGACCGACCACGAGGACGTCCGCGGCGGCCTGCGTGCGCGCGAACTGGCCGCGCAGCGGGGCTACCGGTTCGAAGTCATCCCGGGTACGGAGATCACGACGCTGCAGGGGCACGTGCTGGCGCTTTTTATCGAACGGGACCTGCCGAGCTTTCGGGGGGTAGAATCGACACTCGCGATGATTCATGACGCGGGCGGGGTCGCTATTGCACCGCACCCGCTTAGCTGGCTGACGCGATCCATCGGCAGGCGAACGCTGGACAGCCTGTGGAAGCGGGCGGAGGCGGGCGTGCAGTTCGATGCGCTTGAGCTGGCCAACGCCAGCCCGGCGGGGCGCTGGACGGGAGCGAGTGCTGCACGGCTGAATGCGGAGCTGTGGCGTTTGCCGGCGACGGGGAGTTCGGATGCGCACCACCTCGAGCATGTGGGCAGCGGCTGGACTGAGTTCCCGGGCCGGACGGCGGCCGAGCTGCGGCAGGCGATCGCCGACGGGACAACGCGGGCGGCAATGCGCCACCCGTCAGCGGTGCCGGCGGGCCGGCTGGCGCTCGGGCTGGCGTGGGGCTACACGGCAACTCCGCGCAAGGTGGTGCGGATGCTGGGAGGCCGACGGTGAAAATCGCGTTTGTCAGCCCGTATGACTGGTGCGTCGAGGGCGGGGTGAAGACGCATATCCGCCACCTTGCGGCGTCGTTCCGGGCATGGGGCCACGAGGTGGTGATCTTCGCGCCGGCGTCGGACGCGGAGCGGGTGAGGGACGAGGTTCACGTGATGGGGCGGCCGTTTTCGATGCGGGTGAGCGGGTCGGTTGCGCGGATTACATTCGCGTGGAAGTCGCCGGAGGTGAAACGGGTGCTGCAGGAGCACCGTTTCGATGTGGTCCACCTGCACGAGCCGCTGATGCCGCTGCTGCCGTACCACTTCCTGCGATATTCACAGGCGGTGACGGTGGGGACGTTCCATGCAGCCAAGGACGGCGGGAACCGATTCTACGGGTACACTACGCCGCTCACGCGGCGATGGTTCCGGAAAATCGAGGGGAAGATCGCGGTTTCGCCGGCGGCGGCGAAGCTGGTAAGCCGGTACTTCCCGGGGTACTTCAACATCATCCCGAACGGGATCGATTACGAGCACTTCGCCGGGCCGGCGGAACCGTTCCCGGAGTTTATGGACGGCCGGAAGAACATCCTGTTCGTGGGACGGCCGGAAAAGCGGAAGGGGCTCAAGTACCTGCTGAAGGCGTACCTGCGCATCCGGCAGCAGGAGCCGAACACGCGATTGATTGTGGTTGGCGCGGGCGATTTTTCGCGGTACGAGCGGGTCATGGCGCCGTTCCCGGACGTGGTGTTCCGTCCGAACGTGCCGTACGCGGACCTGCCCCGCTACCACAAGAGCTCGACGGTCTTTTGCGCGCCGAACACGGGGAACGAGAGCCAGGGGTATGTGCTGCTGGAGGCGCTGGCGGCGGGCGACGCGGTGGTGGCGAGCAATATCGAGGGGTTCGCCGGGGTGATGACGAACGAGGTCGAGGGGCTGCTGGTGCGCCCGAAAGACCCGGATGCCATCGCGGAGGCGGTGATCCGGCTGCTGCGGAACCCGACGCTGCGGGAGACGTTCGGCGCACGGGGCCGGGAGCTGGCCCGGCACTACAGCTGGGACAACGTCGCGCACCGGGTGATGTCGTACTACGAACGGCTGCTCTACGAGCGGCAGCAGGTGGCGGAGACGCGGGCGCGGCGGGCTGCGCTGGCCGGGTCGGGCCGCTGATGGGCGTGACGCTGCTGCCGACGCGGCTGCCGAAGGGTGTGCAGGATGCGATCGGCCGCTCGGTCGGCGGGCTCGGGATTACCCCGAACATGATTTCGCTCGCGGGCGCCGGGGGGAACGTCGCTGCGGCGGTGCTGGTGGCGCGTGGGCAGCTCCTGCCTGCGGGGCTCGTGTACCTGCTGTTTTCGGCGCTGGACCTAGTTGACGGGGCGGTCGCGCGGGCGACAGGGAAGGCGAGTCCGTTCGGGGCGGTCTTCGATGCGGTGCTCGACCGGGCGAGCGAGGCGATCGTGCTGGCCGCCTGCGCGTGGTACTTCGCGGAGCGCGGCGAGCAGTGGCAGACAGCGGCCTGCTTTGCGGCGCTCCTCGGCAGCGTATCGGTGAGCTACCTGCGGGCGCGGGCGGAGGTGGCCGGGGTGCCGATGCGGGAGGGGCTGTTCCGCCGGCAGGAGCGGGTGGCCGTGCTCGGAGTGGGGCTGGTGCTCGGCTGGCTGACGGCGGCGATGGCCGTGCTTGCGGTGCTTTCGAACCTGACGGCGATCCAGCGGGCCTGGATGCTGGCGCAGGCGCTCCGGGACGAGCGCGGCTGAGCGGCCGGCTCGATCGTCGCGGGGCGGCGTGCGAGGATGGAGCCATGAACGAACTGCAGGCGCGCGCGCGCGAGCTTTCGGACCGGATCTCTGACCTCCTGGTGCGTCTTTGACCTCGCCAGGGATGAAGCTCGCGTAGCAGAACTCGAACAGCAGACCCTCGCACCCGGCTTTTGGGACGATGCAGCGACTGCGCGGAAGGTGATGCAGGAGCTGGCCGCCCGGCGTGAGCGCGTCGAAACGTGGCGCGGGCTGGAGCGGCGCGCCCGCGAGGCGGGTGAGCTGCTCGAGATGGCGGCAGCGGAGGACGACGAGCAGACGGCCGAGGAGGTGCGGGAGGAGCTCGACGCCATCGAGGACGAGCTGCGGCGGCTCGAGTTCCAGCTGCAGCTCTCGGGGCCGTACGACATGCGGAACGCCATATTGGCGGTACACGCCGGCGCCGGCGGGACCGATTCGCAGGACTGGGCCGAGATGCTGCTGCGGATGTACCTGCGCTGGGCCGAGCGGAAGGGGTTCGAGACCGAGATTCTCGACCTGACCGAGGGCGAGGAGGCGGGCATCAAGAGCGCGACGGTGGAGGTGCGCGGGCCGTACGCCTACGGGTACCTCAAGAGCGAGCGCGGGGTCCACCGGCTGGTGCGGCTTTCGCCGTTCAACTCAGCGGCGACGCGGCAGACCAGCTTTGCGAAGGTGGAGGTCATGCCGGAGGTGGACGAGGTCGGCGAGATCGAGATCGACCCTGACGACCTGAAAATCGACGTGTTCCGCTCGAGCGGGGCCGGCGGCCAGAACGTGCAGAAGAACTCGACGGCGGTACGCATCACGCATATCCCGACGGGGATTGTGGTGACGTGCCAGAACGAGCGGTCGCAGGCGCAGAACAAGGAGAGCGCCATGAAGGTGCTCGAGGCACGGCTGCTGGAGCTGGAGCTGAACCGGCAAGAAGAAGAAAAGGCGCGGCTGAAGGGCGAGCACGTTGACGTTTCGTTCGGGAGCCAGGTCCGCAATTACGTGCTCCACCCGTATAAGCTGGTGAAGGACCTGCGGACGGGGTACGAAACGACGGACACGACAGCCGTTCTCGATGGCGAAATCGACCCGTTCATCGAGGCGTATCTGCGGGCGCAGGTCGGGCAGGAGGAGTCATGAGGCGCGGGGCGCTTGCTGCGGCAGCGGCGCTGCTCGTGCTGGCGGCCGCCGGGCTGCCGCCGCGGGGTGCGGCTGCGTCTGCGGTGATCGAATCGATGACGGTGGAAAACGGCTATCCGCGGACGCTGACCTTTCGGGTGACGGCGCGGGCGGACGTTGACATCACCGACGCAACCCTGTCGTACGCGATCAAGGGCAGGGGGACGCTGGCGCTGGGCAAGCCGGACAGTCTTACGCCCGGGCGGACGGTGACCGCCGAGGTGGTGCTCCAGGTGAACTCGGGCCAGAGCTACATCCCCGTCGGCTCGGAGTTTACCTACTCGTGGGAGATTCGAACGGCGGACGGCCAGGTGACACGGAGCGAGGAGCGGCAGTTCCTCTACCTGCCGCCGGACCGCCAGTGGAAGTCGGTGGCGAACGACTTCATGGTGGTGTACTACCACGGGGACCGGGAGACGCTGGCGAAGGCGTACCTCGACGCCGGGTCGGACACGTACCAGCGAATCGGCCGGGAGCTGTACGGGATCGAGCTGACGACGCTCCCGGTGAAGGTCATCCTGTTCGCGAACGAGGCAGAGATGGACCCGGCGCGGCCGGGCACGGGCGGGCGGTTCGACGCAGCTGTGACCACCTGCGGCACCAAGGTGACGAACGACATCCTGCTGATGATCCCGGTGCAGTGCGGTTCGACCGACCGGACGGACACGCTGCGGCACGAGCTGGGGCACATCCTGAACGACATCGCGGGGCAGGGTACGCTGGCGAAACTGCCGGCGTGGCTGGACGAGGGCGCGGCGGTGTACGCGCAGTCATCGCCGGGGGATTACGAAGGCGCATTCCGGGCGGCGGTGCGGGCGGACCGGCTGATTCCCTTCAACCAGATGGTGGTGCCGACCAGCAATCCGCAGCTCGTGGGGGTGTTTTACGGGCAGGCGTATTTCATGGTGAAGTTCCTGGTTGACCGCGAGGGTCCCGGGAAGTTCGCTGAGCTGATGCGGACGATGAAGAGCGGAGTCCGCTACGACCAGGCGATTCAGCGGGTGTACGGGCTGACGATGCAGCAGTTTGAGGACGCGTTCCGCGCGGCGTACGGCCTGGCGCCGCGCTCGGCGCCGACCGCGGCGCCTACGGCAGCGCCGACGCAGCGCCCGCAGCAGGCGCAGCCGACTCCGGCCCCGACGAAGGCGCCGGCGCAGACTGGAAGCAGCAGTGACGGGAGCGGGGGCCTCGACCGCGGCCTCCTTCTCATCTTCGGGCTGGCGTTGCTGCTGGCTCTGGCGGCGGTGTTCAGCTGGCTGGTGGCGATGCTGCTGGCGAACAACCGCGAGCGGGGCGCCGGCGGCGGGCCAAGCGCGCCGGGCTCAGGCGGAAGCTGAGAACCAAAGCCGGGCTGGGGAGTGCGGGCTCATCGGCAGCGCCGGCGCAGCGAACGTGCCTGTCTGCGTATTGGAGCGCCACGCTGCCGCCCTGCTGAGCAGGGCGGCAGCGCAATGGTTCGCCGGATGCGACAGCTGCGTCAGCCGCGCGGGAGGCCGAGGCCGCGGGTCGCGATGATGTTCCGCTGGATTTCGCTGGTGCCGCCTTCGATGGTGTTGGCGACGGAGCGGAGGTACATGTACTTGATGCGGCCGCGCAGCGGGGGCTTCGGGCCGTCGGTCTTTGCATCGAGCTGGCCGTAGAGGCCGAGGACCTTCATGCCGGTGCGGTAGATGCGCTGGTTCAGCTCGGTGCCGTAGAGCTTGGCGACAGCGGCTTCGTGGCCGGGAGCGACGCCTTCCTTCGCCTGGATGGAGACGATCTTGAAGCTCATCATCTGCGCGACGCCGGCCTCGACGTAGCGCTCGACGAGCTCGTGGCGGATGGCCGGGTTATGCGCGAGGGTGCTCTGGCCGTTCGTGGCATTTTCGCGGGCGAACTTGATGAGGTCTTCGACGGCCTGGCGGGCGCCGACCGACCCGCCGATGTTGGAGCGCTCGAAGGAGAGGGTGGTCTGGGCGAGGTACCAGCCGCGGTTCTCCTCGCCGATGATGTTCTCGCGGGGGACGCGGACGTCCTCGAAGAAGACTTCGTTGAACTCGTGGGTGTAGGCGAGGTTGACGAGCGGGCGGACGGTGATGCCCGGGCTCTTCATATCGACGATGAAGTAGGTGATGCCGCGGTGCTTGGGGGCATCGGGGTCGGTGCGTGCGAGGAGGATCATGTACCTGGCGAGGTGGCCGCCGGAGGTCCAGATCTTCTGGCCGTTGATGATGTAGTCATCGCCATCGCGGACGGCGCGGGTCTGGAGGGCGGCGAGGTCGGAGCCGGCGCCGGGTTCGGAGTAGCCCTGGCACCAGATGTCTTCGCCGCTGAGGATCCCGGGGAGGTACTTCTTCTTTTGCTCCTCGGTGCCGTGGACGATGAGGGTGGGGCCAGCGAAGCCGACGGCGATGCCGCCGGGGCGGGGGAGGCGGGCTTCGGCGAGCTCCCAGTTGAAGATGAACTGCTGCATGACGGAGAGGCCGGCGCCGCCGTACTCCTTCGGCCAGGCGGGTGCGACCCAGCCGCGGGCGGCGAGGGCCTTCGTCCACTCCTTGCTGCCGCCGAAGAAGGCGCGTTCGCCGTCGTCGTCACGGATGCGGGCCTTGTGGCCCTCTTCTTCGATAAACTTGCGAACTTCGGCGCGGAACGCGGCCTCTTCCGGGGCGTCTCGGAAGTCCATGGAGCAACCTCTCGACTGTAGTGGCTCGATTGTACACGCGTGTCGAAAAACGGGCTGTGGGCGAGCGGGGAGCGGCTGGGGCAGTGAGCGGGTAGGATGTTCGGCATGCCGACGACTACGTTTACTCCCCCGACTCGTATCCTGATGGGCCCGGGCCCGAGCGGGGCGCATCCCCGCGTGCTGGCAGCGATGACGCGGCCGCTGCTCGGCCACCTCGACCCGGATTTTCTCCGCGTGATGGACGGCTGCCGGGCGATGCTGCGGAAGGTGCTCCAGACGGAGAACGAGGTCACGCTCGCGACGCCGGGAACCGGCACCAGCGGGATGGAAGCCGCGGTGATGAATCTCGTGGAGCCGGGCGACCGGGTGGTGGTCGGCATCTGCGGGTACTTTGGGGAGCGGATTGCGCAGATGGCCGAGCGGGCCGGCGGCGAGGTCACGAGGGTGCAGTCGCCATGGGGGCAGCCGGTCGATGCGGCGGTCGTCGAGGCCGCGGTGAAGGCGGCCGGCAGCGTGAAGCTGCTCGCCATCGTGCATGCCGAGACATCGACGGGGGCGGAGACGCCGGTGGAGCCGTTCGCGCGGATCGCCCGTGAGAACGGCGCCCTGCTGCTGGTGGACTGCGTGACGTCGCTGGGCGGCATGCCGGTGCGGGCCGACGCGTGGGGCGCCGATGCGGTGTATTCGGGGACGCAGAAGTGCCTGAGCGCGCCGCCGGGGGTGGCGCCGATCACTGTGTCGGCGCGGGCGTGGGATGCGGTGCGCCGCCGGGAGACGCCGTGCAATACGTGGTACCTCGACCTGCAGCTCCTGGAGGCGTACTGGGACGAGCGGCGGACCTACCATCACACGGCGCCGATTTCGATGGTCTACGCGCTGCACGAGGCGCTGTCGCTGGTGCTCGAGGAGGGGCTGGAGACGCGCTGGGCCCGGCATGAGCGGAACGGGCGGGCGCTGCAGGCGGGGCTTGAGGCGATGGGGCTGACGCTGCACGCCCAGGCGGGCTACCGGCTGCCGGTGCTGACGACGGTCCGAATCCCGGAGGGGGTGGAGGACACGGCGGTGCGGGGTGCGCTGCTCCACCGCTACGGGATTGAGATTGGCGGCGGGCTCGGAGAGCTAAAGGGCCGGGTGTGGCGCATCGGACTGATGGGGGAGAGTTCGACGCCGGGGAACGTGCTCCTGCTGCTCAACGCGCTTGGGAAGCTGCTGCGGGAACAGGGGTTCAAGGCAGACATCCGGGCAGGGCTGGATGCGGCGACGGAGCGGCTCGGGGCGGGCTAGCCGCCGGCGGGCGTCGGCGGACGGCCAACGCCGAGGTAGCGGACACCGGCCGCTTCGACGGCGGTACGGTCGAGGGCGTTGCGGGCGTCGACAATGACGGGTGCGACCTGCGCCCAGTCGAGGCCGGCGTAGGCCCGGTGGTAGCTGTGGACGATGGCGGCATCGTAGCCGCGGAGCGGTTCGGCGGCGCGCTGAAAGCCGAGCGAGGCGACGCCCTCGGGCGTGAGGAGGGGGTCGTGGCCTTCGACGACGGCGCCGAGGGCTTCGAGCTCGCGGCGGAGGTCGACGGCGTTGGTGTGGAAGGTGACGGCAACATCGGGCCGGAAAGTGAGGCCGAGCACGACGACGCGGCGGCCTTCGAGCCCGCCGAGGAGCGCGGCGAGGCGGCGGACGACGTAGCCGGGCATGGCGTCGTTAACGGCGCGGCCGAGCGCTGAGAGGGCGGAGGGGCCTTCGCCCTGCATGAGGAAGCGGGGGTAGACGGGGATGCAGTGGCCGCCGACGCCGGTGCCGGGGACGTGGATGTGGGAGTAGGGCTGGGAGTTGGCCGCGCGGATGACCTCGGCGATATCGAGGCCGTGGACATCGGCGACCATGGCGAGCTCGTTGGCGAGGGCGATGTTGAGGTCGCGGTAGGCGCCCTCGGCGAGCTTCGAGAGCTCAGCGGCCTCGGCGCTGGAGAGGAGGAGGACCTCGCCGCCGAACGTCTGGCGGTAAAACTCAGCGGCGAGCCGGCCGCCTTCGGGGTCGACACCGCCAACCACCTTGGGGTACTTGGTCAGGTCTTCGATCACGCGGCCCATGAGGAGGCGCTCGGGGGAGAAGGCGACGTGGAGGTCAACGCCGAGCTTCCGTCCGCCGGCTTCGAGGCGGGGGGCGAGCACACGGCGAGTGGTTCCGACCGGGAGGGTGGTATCGAAGATGCAGAGGGCGCCAGGACGGAGGGCGGCAGCGACGGTGTCGACGGCGGCGAGCAGGTGGGAGAGGTCGGCGCGGCCGTCGGCGTCGACATCAACGCGCACGGCGAAGAGGACCACGTCGGCGTCGGCGACGCCGGCGGCCGTGTCGGTCGTTGCGCGGAATGAGCCGTCGGCGATGGTCCGGGCGAGGAGTTCGCCGAGGCCTGCCTCATCGGGGAGCGGGTTTTGTGCCCGGTTGATCCGTTCGACGTGGGCGGCATCGATATCGCAGCCGGTGACGCGGTGGCCGCGGGAGGCGATGGTGACAGCAAGCGGGAGGCCGATGCGGCCGATGCCGACGACGGCGACGTTCATGGGAGGATGGCAACCTCGTCGAGGCTGACGGGGAGGCCGGTTTCGCCGGAGCGGACGAGCGCCTCGGCGACGGCGAGGGCAGCGATGCCGGCGCTGGCGGGCACCGGGGGCGGCCCGCCGGCGAGGATGGCGTCGCGGAAGGCCTCAAGTTCGACGCGGAGCGGCTCGCGGCTGGCGATGGGGTAGCGGGTCATCGGGCCCTCGGTCACCGAGGCGTAGACGCCTTCGCGGGCGGCGGCGGCGTAGTTCTCGTAGAAGCAGAGCACCTGGGCGGCGTAGTCGACGGTGAACATGCCGCGCTCGCAGAGGACGGTGAGCGAGCGCTCCTTCGTCGGGGTGAGCCAGTTGATATCGAGGAGGCCCATGGTGCCGCCGCGGAAGCGGAGCATGCCGGCGAAGAGGTCCTCGTTGCCGGTAGCGATGTGGGAGCGGGACTCGGCGTAGACGCGCTCGACCTCGTCGTCGAGGAGGTAGCGCATGATGTCGATGTCGTGCGGGCCGAGGTCGTGGATGACGCCGACGTCGCGGATGCGGTGGGGGAAGGGGCCAACGCGGCGGGCGCGGACCTGGAGGACGCGGCCGCCCTGGCCTTCGTCGAGGCGGCGCTTGAGTTCGCGGACGGCGGGATTGAAGCGCTCGATGTGGCCGACGGTGAGGAGGACCCCGGCGCGTTCTGCGGCGTCGGCGAGTCGGCGCGCGGCATCGAGGGTGGCGGCGATCGGTTTTTCGACGAGGACGTGGGCGCCGGCTTCGATGGCGGCCATTGCGACCTCTTCGTGGAGGCCGGTGGGAACGACGACGCAGACGAAATCGGGCCGGGTTTCGGCGAGGAGGGCCGCGGCTGTTTCGAAGCCGGGAATCGGGCGGCCCTGGACGGCCTTGCGGACCCGCTCGGCGTCGGGGTCGGCGACGGCGACGAGTTCGACGCCGGGGGTATCGGCGAGGACGCGGGCATGGTTTGCGCCCATGGACCCGAGCCCGATGACGGCTGCGCGGAGCGTTCGACTCACGGGTTCGAGGGTAGCGCGGGGTGGGCGGAGGTGCACGGGCAGGTTAGCCGCGGAGGCGATTGAGGGTGGCGGCGATGTATTCGACATCCTCGGGTGCGAGCCCGGGATGGACCGGAAGGGAGAGCACCTGCGCGGCGGCCGCCTCGGCGACGGGGAAGGCGCCTTCGCCGAGGCCGAGCTCGCGGATGATCGGCTGCTGGTGGATGGGCACGGGGTAGTGGATGGCGGTGCCGATGCCAGCCTCCTGGAGCCGCTGCTGGAGCCGGTCGCGGTCGCGGGGCACGCGGATGGTGTACTGGTGGAAGACGTGGCGGTCGCCTTCGCGGACGCGGGGGGTTTCGAAACCGCGGATGAGGCTGCTGAGGCGCTCGGCGTTGGCAATGCGCGCGCGGGTCCAGCCTTCGAGCTGCTCGAGCTGGGCGAGCCCGATGGCGGCGTTGAGGTCCTGCATGCGCCAGTTCAGGCCGAAGAGGTCGTGCCGGTAGCGGACCTCCTGGCCGTGGTTGCGGATGATGCGGGCGCGGCGGGCGATTTCGTCGTCGTTGGTGGTGATCATGCCGCCTTCGCCGGTGGTCATGTTCTTCGTCGGGTAGAAGCTGAAGCAGCCGGTGCCGAAGGTGCCGACGCGGCGGCCGGCGTGTTCGGCGCCGTGCGCCTGGGCGGCGTCTTCGATGAGTGCGAGGGAGAAGTCCTCGGCAAGCTCGGCGAGTTCGCTGATCCGGGCCGGGTGGCCGTAGAGGTGGACGGGCAGGATGGCCTTCGTCCGCTCGGTGATGGCGTCTTCGACCTTCTCGGGGTCGAGGTTGAGGTCGAAGGGGTCGATATCGACGAAGACCGGGGTAGCGCCGCAGGCGATGATGCTGGTCGCGGTGGCGATGAAGCTGAAGGGGGTGGTGATGACCTCGTCGCCGGGGCCGACGCCGTGCGCCTGGAGGGCGACGACCAGGGCGGCGGTGCCGGAGTTGACGGCGATGGCGTGGCGGGCGCCGATGTAGGCAGCGAAGGCGCGCTCGAAGGCTTCGACGCGGGGGCCGGCAGCGAGCTGGCCGGAATCGAGCACCTCCATGACGGCGCGCTTTTCGGCTTCGCCGACGTGGGGGCGGGCGACGGGGATGAACGGGCGGGGAACGGTCGTCATGAGGACTCCGGGCCTGAGACTGGTTCGAGGATAGCGGGCGATTCGCCGGCGAGGCGGTAGCGGCGCCCGCAGGCGGGGCAAACGAGGTCGGCGCCGAGGGGACGGGCGCAGACGCAGGCCCAGCCGACCTGGCGGGCGGGGTTCCCGGCGACAAGGGCGAAATCGGGGACGCTGCGGGTGACCACGGACCCGGCGGCGACGAGCGCCCAGCGGCCGATGACCAGGCCCGGGAGCACGACCGAGCGGGCGCCGATGGCTGCGCCATAACAGATGCGGGAGCCGGAGAGCTCCCAGTCTGCGGCGGCCTTGAGGGTGCCGTCGGGGTTGATGGCGCGCGGGTAGCGGTCGTTGGTGAGGACGACTTCGGGGCCGATGAAGACGCCGTCCTCGAGGGTGTTGCCCTCGTAGACGCAGGAGTAGTTCTGGACCTTGCAGTTGGCGCCGACGGTGACATCGGCGCCGATGTAGACGCCTTTGCCAATGATGCAGCCGGGGCCGACATCAGCGCGCTCGCGGACCTGGGCGTGGTGCCAGATGCTGGCGCCGGCGCCGATGCGGGCGGCGGGGGAAACCTCGGCGGTGGGGTGGATGCGCGGCGGGGTCACGACGAGAGGGCCTCGCTTTCGGGGGCGTCGGCGGCGGCGTCTTCGCGGGAGAAGCGGCGGGCGACGAGGTGGATGCGGCGGCGGACCTCCTCGGGGTCGTTCCACATGACCTGCCGGATTTCGTCGATGAGCCGGAGGATTTCGCGTTCGGTGACGTCGACGTTCGCGGTGAGGCGCATCACTTTGGGGTGCGAGGTGGGCTGGAGGTGTTCGAAGTCGGCGACGAGCTCTTCGCGGAGCTTTTCGCCGGGGCGCGGGCCGGTGAAGACAACTTCGATGTCTTCGCCGGGACGGAGCCCGCGGAGGCGGATCATGCGCTCGGCGAGTTCGAGGATGTTGATCTCCTCGCCCATGTCGAGCATGTAGATGTCGCCGCGGCCGCCGAAGGTGCCGGCCTGGATGACGAGGGAAACGGCCTCGGGGATGGAGATGAAGTAGCGCTGCATCTCGGGGTGCATGACGGTGACGGGGCCGCCGCGCTCGATCTGCTTCATGAAGGTGGGGACGACGGAGCCGCGGGAGCCCATGACGTTGCCGAAGCGGACCGCCGCGAAGCGGGTGTGTGCGGATTCGCGGGCGAGGGCGATGACGAGGAGCTCGGCGATGCGCTTGGTCGCGCCCATGACGCTGCTGGGCCGGACCGCCTTGTCGGTTGAGATGAGGACGAAGGTGCCGACCTGGAATTCGCGGGCGGCGCTGGCGCAGTAGAGGGTGCCGAGCACGTTGACCCGGAAGGCTTCCGCGGGGTGCTCTTCCATGAGCGGGACGTGCTTGAGGGCTGCGGCGTGGTAGACGAGGTCGGGCCGGGTGCGGGCGACGATTTCGCGGACGCGGGGCTCATCGGTGACACTGGCAACCCAGAGGCGGATGGCCGTCTCGGGAGAGACGCCGGCGAGCTCGAGGGAGAGGTCGTGCAGGCCGGTTTCGTTGTTGTCGAGGAGGTGGAGCTCGCGCGGACGGAAGGTGAGGACCTGGCGGCAGAGTTCGGAGCCGATGGAGCCGGCCGCGCCGGTAACGAGGACGACGCGGTCGCGGACGGACTGGCTGCAGGCGGCGAAATCGACCTGAACCGGTTCGCGGCCGAGGAGGTCGTCGAGGGTGATTTCGCGCAGGGTATCGTGGCCGTGGCCGAGGACCCAGTTATCGACGCCGGGGACCATGCGGACGGGAATGTTGAGCCGCTGGCAGGTGCCGACGATCTGGCGGACGAGCTGGCCGCTGGGCCGGTCGAGCGCGATGGCGACGATTTCGGCGTCCATGCGCTCGAGGACGTGCTCGAGTTCGGCGATGGTGCCGTGGACCTTGAGGCCGTGGATGCGGTGATGAAGGAGCTTTTCGTCGTCGTCGACGAAGCCGACGGGCTGGTAGGGGAGCGAAGGGTTGGCCTGCAGTTCGCGGGCGAGGAGCTGGCCGGTATGGCCGGCGCCGACGATGAGGAGGCGGCGTTCACCGGTATCGACCCACGGGAGGCGGACCAGCAGGCGGGTCCGCATTTTGACGACGGCCATGCCCGGGAAGACGAGGGCGCCGGTGATGAGGATGACGGAGAGGGGGAGGAGCCGTTCTTCGAGCCAGAAATTGATGCCGAAGAGCAGCAGTGTGACGAGCAGGACCGGCCGGAAGAGACCGATGATGTCGCCGATGCTGCCGTAGGCCCAAACGGTGCGGTAGACACCGAAGACGAAGTTGCCGAACACGTAGGCGGCGGCGATGAGCGGGAAGACGCGAAGGACGAATTCGGCGTTGCGGCGGGGAACTTCAGCGTCGAAGCGGAGCAGCATGGCGCAGGCGAGGGCGGCGCCGACAACGAGAACATCGAGAGCGACCGCAAGGAGGGTGGCCAGCGGGTCGCCGGGGGCGAGCCGGCGAAGGGCGGCGAGGGGACCGGCGTGGCGGTTCATCGGGCGCCGCTCCCCTTGAGGACTGCGAGGAGGGTCTTCAGGAGGATGGCGATATCGCCGCGGAGGGAGTGGTTATCCACGTAGGCGAGATCGTAGGTAATCGTTTCGTCATAGGTCAAATCCGATCGGCCGTTGAGCTGTGCGAGCCCGGTGATGCCGGGGAGGACCTCGTGGCGGCGGTGGTAGTGGGCCGGGTACTGGGCGACGATTTCGGGGATTTCGGGGCGGGGGCCGACGAGGCTCATCTCGCCCTTCAGCACGTTGATGAGGTTCGGGAGCTCATCGATCGAGGTTTTCCGGAAGAATGCGCCGAGCCGGGTGACGCGGGGATTGGGTTTATCCGGGGGGGAGAAGACGAAGGTGCGGAAGTCGTCGATGACGTAGCGGTCTTCCTTCCCGGGACGGGCGTGACGCATGGTGCGGAGCTTATACATCGTGAACGGCCTGCCGTGGAGGCCGATGCGCTGCTGGAGGAAGAAGGGATTGCCGCCGAGGTCGATGGCGAGGAGGAGGGCGGCGAGGAGCATGATGGGCACCCAGACCGGGGCGGTGACGAGCACGAGGGTGACATCGAACAGGCGTTTGCCCACGGTTTCAGCCTATCCCCGGGCGGGGCTACGGGCACGAGGAGCGCGGGCGTTTCCGTTCGCTACCGGTGAAGGAGGACAACTGCGACGGCGGCCATCGCCTCGCCGCGGCCGACGGCATCGAGCCCTTCGCCGGACTTGGCTTTGACGCTGACGGCGCCTGTTTCGATGCCGGCGATCTCGGCGATCCGCTCGCGGATGTGAGGGATGTAGGGGGCGAGGCGCGGCCGCTCGGCCCGGATGGTGGCGTCGATGTTGCCGAGGGTCCATCCGGCTTCGCGGGCGAGGCGGAGGGCGGTGCGGAGGAAGTCGGCGCTGTCGGCGTGGGCGTAGCGGGGGTCGCTCGGAGGGAAGTAGGCGCCGATATCGCCGAGGGCGGCAGCGCCAAGGACGGCGTCGGTGATGGCGTGGAGGAGGACATCGGCGTCGGAGTGGCCGCGCAGGCCGGGGCCCTCTTCGATAATGACGCCGCCGAGGACGAGCGTGCGGCCGTCGTCGACGGGGTGGAGGTCTTCGCCGATGCCGACCCGGATGTTCACCGGGCAGCCTCCCGGGCGGCGAGGAGGCGGGCGGCGAGGTCGAGGTCGAGCGGACGGGTGACCTTGAGGTTGTCGTAGGAGCCTTCGACGACGGCGCATTCGAGGCCGAGGCGGCTGAGCATCGCGGCGTCGTCGGTTTCGTCGTTGTCGGACATGGCGGCGGCATCGAGCCAGGCCTGGCGGAGGACGACCTGCGGCGTCTGGGCGGCCCAGAGGAGGGAGCGGTCGGGGTGGCCGACGATACGGCCGCCGCGGACCTCCTTGATGGTGTCAGTGACGGGCACTGCGGCGATGGCGCCGGGGAGCCCCTGGGCGGCTTCGATGGTCCGCTCGATGAGCGCGGGCGTGACCAGCGGCCGGGCGCCGTCGTGGATGGCGACGTAGCGGCTGGAGCAGGCGCGGAGGCCGGCCTCGACGCTGTCGCGGCGGCGGGCGCCCCCGGCCACGACGCGGAAGCAGACGCGGGGGCACCAGGTCCGGGCGAGGTCTTCGAATTCGGCTTCGCGGCCGGGCGCGGCGACGACGACGAGGCAGCCGAGGCCGCGGACAGCCTCGAAGGCGGCGAGCGACCAGGCGATGAGCGGGCGCCCGGCGAGGTCGGCGGTGAGCTTGTCGGCGCTGCCGAAGCGGGTGGAAGCGCCGGCGGCGACGATAACGGCATCGGTCGGCACGTCCTTGAGTATCGCCGACCGGCGGCCAGGGGTCAGCCCGGGGCGTGCTATGGATGGGGGGCGCCGGCTGCTACGATGGGATCTTGCCTGCGGTGCTGCTCACCCACTGCATGGAGGATTTCGTGATGGCAACGGTTGCAATCGACGGACTGCTCGCGCGGGTTTCGAAGCCCTCGCGGTACACGGGCGGGGAGTGGAACAGCGTGGTGAAGGACTGGGAGTCGACGAACGTCCGGATTGCGCTGGCCTACCCCGACGCCTACGACATCGGGATGTCGAACATGGGGCTCGGCATTCTGTACGACATCCTGAACCGAATTGAGGATGTGGCCTGCGAGCGGGTCTTCGCACCATGGGACGACATGGAGGCGGAGATGCGGCGAGCGGGGATTCCGCTCTGGAGCCTTGAGACGCGGCATCCGCTGCGGGAGTTTGACCTGGTGGGGTTCACGTTACAGTACGAGATGACGTACACGAACGTGCTGAACATGCTGGACCTCGCCGGGATCCCGGTGCTTGCGCGGGAGCGGACGGACGAGGACCCAATCGTGATTGCTGGCGGGAGCGGGGCGTTCAACCCCGAGCCGATGGCGCTGTTCATCGACGCGTTCGTGCTCGGGGAAGGCGAAGAGGTGGTGGTCGAGCTGGCAGACCTGGTGCGGAACTGGAAGCGGGAAGGGGCGCCGCGGGAGCGGCGGCTGCGCGACCTGCTTCGGGTTCCCGGGGTGTACGTGCCGGCGTTCTACGAGGCGCGATATGACGATGCCGGGCATTTCCTTGCGCTGGAGCCGACGGTGCCCGAAGCGCCGCCGGTCATCCGGCGGCGGATCGTGGAGAAGCTGCCGCCGCCGCTGGTGAAGCCGATCGTGCCGTTCCTGCAGACGGTGCACGACCGTGCCGCGGTCGAGATCCAGCGGGGCTGCACGCAGGGGTGCCGGTTCTGCCAGGCGGGGATGATCTACCGGCCGACGCGGGAGCGTTCGCCGGAGGAGGTGGTTCAGGCGGCGGCGGACCTAATGGCGAACACCGGGTACGACGAGCTGTCGCTCCTTTCGCTGAGCACGACGGACCACAGCGAGATTGTGCCGATGGTGCAGATGCTCACCGAGCGGTTCCCGAACCTGAAGGTGAGCCTGCCGAGCACGCGGGTCGACACGTTCTCGGTCGACGTGGCGAACGCGATTGCGAAGGGGAAGAAGCACACCCTGACGCTGGCCCCTGAGGCGGGGTCGCAGCGGCTGCGGAACGCGATCAACAAGCTCGTGAGCGATGCGGACCTGCTGGGCGCCGCCGAGAACGCGTTCCAGCGGGGCTGGACGGGCATCAAGATGTACTTCATGGTGGGCCTGCCGACGGAGACGATGGAGGACGTGGCGGGTATTGTGGAGCTGGGGAAGCAGGTGAAGGCGATCGGGAAGAAGTACGTCGGCGGGCGCGCGCGGGTGCGGGTGAGCACGAGCAACCTGGTGCCGAAGCCGCACACGCCGTTCCAGTGGGCGCGGCAGGATACGGCCGAAGAGCTGGAGCCAAAACACTTCCTGCTGAAGGACGGCTGCCGGGCCGCCGGTGTGGAGTTCAGCTGGAACGACCCCCGGGACAGCTTCATCGAGGCCGTGCTTTCGCGGGGCGACCGCCGGGTCTCGGAGGCGGTCTACGAGGCGTGGCGCCGGGGAGCGAAGTTCGACGCCTGGAGCGAGCACTTCAGCTTCGAGACATGGCAGGCCGCCTTTGCCGCGGTCGGGGTCGACCCGGTGTGGTTCGCGCACCGGGAGTGGGATACGCGCGAGCCGCTGCCCTGGGACCATATCGACTGCGGGGTGACGAAGGCGTACCTGCGGGGGCAGTGGCAGGCGGTGCATTCGACGAAGACGGTGGGCGACTGCCACCACGGTGCGTGCAACGTCTGCGGGATGCAGAACTTCGATGCGCTACGGGGGGAGAAGGGCGTGGCGGATTGCGTGGTGAAGGTGGGGAAGCTGGCGGAGCTGCGCCGCGGCGCGCGGAAGTACGAAGGCGAGCTCCTGGAGCTCGTGTAGCGCGGGCTGCCCGGGCGCAGGATGAGAGGGGGCGGGGCCGAATGGTCCCGCCCCCGTTTTGTGGTGGGTTGTGCCGGCGTGTGGAGAGCCGGTTTACTCGTCGTCCTCGTCGGAGTCGGCGCCGATGAGCATGTCGTCATCGTCGTCGCCGAAGTCGTCCTCGTCCTCGAGGAGCCCGACTGCGGAGCGCCGCTGGCGGGAGCCGGCTTCACGTTCGGCGAGGCGGCGCTCGAGCTCGTACTCCTCTTCGAGGAGGAGGGCCTCGGGGACGTCGAGGTCGCCGAAGGTTTCGCGCTTCGGCACGACGATCTCGGCGCGGGCCGGGATGAGCTTGCCGATGATGACGTTCTCCTTCAGGCCCTGGAGCCGGTCGACTGCGCCTTCGATGGCGGCGTTGGTGAGGACGCGGGTGGTTTCCTGGAAGGAGGCGGCCGCGAGCCAGCTATCGGTATTGAGGGAGGCCTTGGTGACGCCGAGGAGGACGGGGGTCGCGGTCGCGGGTTCGCCGCCTTCGGCGATGATCTGGTTGTTGATCTCGTCGAACTTGCGGCGGTCGACGAGGTCGCCGGGGAGGAGGCCGGTGTCGCCGGGGTGGTCGACCTTGACGCGGCGGAGCATCTGCCGGGTGATGACCTCGATGTGCTTATCGTTGATGTTGACGCCCTGGGACTTATAGACCTTCTGCACTTCCTCGACCATGTACTTGCGGACGGCATCGCGGCCCTGGATGTGGAGGATGTGCTGCGGGTTCTTGGCGCCTTCGGTGAGCTGGTCGCCGGCGTAGACCATTTGGCCGTCTTCGACGAGGAGGCGGGCAGCGGCCGGGATCGGGTACTCGCGCTCTTCGCGGTCTTCGTAGACGACCTGGACCTTGTTTTTGCCGACGACGCGGACGGTGCCGCCGATGCGGGAGGTGATGGGCTGGGCGGGAAGGTCAGCGTTCTTCGGGGCGGGGGCCTGGGCGAGGGTCGCGCCGGCGACGATCCGTTCGCCGTCCTGGACGAGGAGTTCGGCCTTCGCGGGGATGTCGTACTCCTCGACGAGGGTGTCGACGTTGGTCACGCGGACGATGCGGCGGTCGTTCTCGACGACGACATCAACGACGCCGTCGATTTCGCTGATGATCGCCTCGCCCTTCGGCGCCCGGGCTTCGAAGAGCTCTTCGACGCGGGGGAGACCGCTGGTGATGTCGGTCTGGGATGCGACACCGCCGGTGTGGAAGGTGCGCATGGTGAGCTGGGTGCCAGGCTCGCCGATGGACTGAGCAGCGATGATGCCGACGGCGGTCCGGAGCTTGACCAGCTCGCCGCGGGCGAGGTCGCGGCCGTAGCAGAGCTGGCAGAGGCCGCGCTCGGCCTCGCACGACATGGGCGTGCGGACGAAGACGCGGCGGATGCCGCGGCGGTCGATCTCATCGGCGACGGCCTCGGTGATCTCCTCGTTGCGGCGGCAGAGGACTTCGCCGGTAGCCTCGTCGACGATGTCGATGGCGGCGTAGCGGCCGACGATGCGGGCGCGGAGGGGTTCGAGGTCGTCGCGGCCGTCGGCTTCGATCCAGAGGCCGGCCGAGGTGCCGCAGTCTTCCTCGAGGATGATGACGTCCTGTGCGACGTCGATGAGGCGGCGGGTGAGGTAGCCGGAGTCGGCGGTGCGGAGGGCGGTATCGGCGAGACCCTTGCGGGCGCCGTGGGTGGAGATGAAGTACTCGAGGACGGAGAGGCCTTCGCGGAAGGAGCCGCGGATGGGGAGTTCGATGACCTTGCCATTGGGGTCGGCCATGAGGCCGCGCATGCCGGCCATCTGGCGGATCTGGGTGATATTGCCCTTGGTGCCGGAGGAGGCCATGTAGTTGAGGGAGCCGTACTCCGACATGTGCTCCTTGATGGTTTTCTCGATCTTCTCGGTCGTTTCCTGCCAGATTTCGACGGTGCCCTGGTAGCGCTCCTCATCGGTGATGAGGCCCATCTGATACTGCTCCATGAGGGCGTCGACCTTGCGGTCAGCCTCAGCGAGGAGTTCGGCCTTGTTCCTGGGCACCTGGATTTCGTGGACGGCGATGGTGATGCCGGAGAGGGTGGCGTAATGGAAGCCGACCGCCTTGATCCGGTCGACGATTTCGCCGGTGCGTTCGCCGCCGAGGGTGCGGTAGCACATGGCGACGACCTTGCGGAGGTTCGGCCGGTCCATGGTCTGGTTCTGGAACGGGAGTTCCTCGGGCAGGACCTCGTTGAAGAGGATGCGGCCGACGGACGTTTCGATGACATGCGTGCCGCGGGTGCCGTCGGGGCGGGCAGGCGGCTCGGTGACGACGCCGCCGTCGCCCATAACGGCGCGGTCGGTGCGGACCCGGATGGGCGCCCGCATGTCGATGATGCCCAGGTCGTAGGCGAGGCGGGCTTCCTCGAAGGAGCCGTAGAGGCCCTGGACTGGGCGGCCATTTTCTTCGCGGTAGGCGCCGCGGGCGTTCCGGTCGATGTCGGTCATGTAGTAGCAGCCGAGGACCATGTCGAGCGAGGGCGCGACGATGGGGTCGCCGCTGGCCGGCGAGAGGAGGTTTTTGGTGGACATGAGGACCTGGGTGGCCTCGGCGACGGCTTCGCGGCTGAGCGGGACGTGGACGGCCATCTGGTCGCCGTCGAAGTCGGCGTTAAAGGCGGCGCACACGAGCGGGTGGAGCTGGATGGCGGAGCCTTCGATGAGGACGGGCATGAAGGCCTGGATGCCGAGCCGGTGAAGCGTAGGCGCCCGATTGAGGAGGACCGGGCGGTTGCGGATGACTTCATCGAGGACGTCCCAGACCTCGGGGCGGGCGCGTTCGACGATGCGCTTGGCGCTCTTGATGTTGTGGGCGAGGCCCTTGGCGACGAGCGAGTGCATGACGAAGGGCTTGAAGAGCTCGAGTGCCATGCGCTTGGGGAGGCCGCACTGGTGCAGCTTGAGTTCGGGGCCGACGACGATGACGGAGCGGCCGGAGTAGTCGACGCGCTTGCCGAGGAGGTTCTGGCGGAAGCGGCCCTGCTTGCCCTTGAGCATGTCGGAGAGGCTCTTGAGCTTGTGGTTGCCGGAGCCTGAGACGGCGCGGCCGCGGCGGCCGTTATCGATGAGCGAGTCGACCGCCTCCTGGAGCATCCGCTTTTCGTTGCGGATGATGATCTCGGGGGCGCCGAGGTCGAGGAGGCGCTTGAGGCGGTTGTTTCGGTTGATCACGCGCCGGTAGAGGTCGTTGAGGTCGCTGGTGGCGAAGCGGCCGCCATCGAGCTGGACCATGGGGCGGAGGTCCGGCGGGAGGACGGGGAGGACCTGGAAGATCATCCATTCAGGGCGGTTGCCCGAGTTGCGGAGGGCCTCGACGACGTTCAGGCGCTTGGTCGCCTTCTTCCGGCGCATGCCGGAGGCGACGAGGATTTCCTGCTTGAGCTTGGCGCGCAGGGCGTCGAGGTCGAGCCGCTGGAGGACGTGGAGGACGGCCTCGGCGCCCATGGCGGCCTTGAAGACGTGCCCGAACATTTCCGAGAGCTCGCGGTAGCGGTTCTCGGTGAGGAGCACGATTTCGTCGTCGCGGACGGGGTCGCGGAGGGATTCGAGGTCGCGGAGGCGCTCTTTGAACTGCTCCTCGACCTCTTCGCGGATGGCGCGCTCCTTCTGCTGGAGGGGGTGGAGTTCGTCGTAGAGGGCCTGCTTGGCGTCTTCGAGGGCGGTATCGGCGAGGAGCGATTCCTGCTCCTTGAGCTTCGCGGTCTCCTTGTCGAAGGCTTCGAGCTTCTTGCGGCCTTCGCGTTCGACTTTGCCGACCTGGGCTGCGGTGACCTTGACGCCGGCCTCGAGGATGACGTCGCCGAGAATTTCGATGGCGGCCTCGAGGGTGCCGCCTTTTGCGGCGCTGACGGTTTCGACGGCGCGGAGGACGGCGGCCTCGAGGGCATCGCGGGAGACCTTCCGTTCGGCCTCGATCTGGGCCTGGCGCTCGGCGACTTTCGCCTGGAGCTCGCGGTTTGCGGCTTCGAGCTGGGCTTCGAGCTGCTCACGCTTCGGGCGGATGTCGGCGAGGCGCTCGGCGAGGAGCTCGTCGAGTTCGCGCTGGAGGCGGCGGATCTCGGCGTTCTTCGCCTCTTCGTCGACCTCGGTGATCATGTACTGCGCGAAGTAGAGGACGCGCTCGAGGTTGCGGGGAGAGATATCGAGGAGGAGGCCGAGCTTGGAGGGCGTTCCCTTGACGAACCAGATGTGGCTGACAGGGCTGGCGAGCTCGATGTGGCCCATGCGCTCACGGCGGACCTTGGCGCGGGCGACTTCGACGCCGCACTTATCGCAGATGATGCCCTTGTAGCGGACGCGCTTGTATTTGCCGCAGTAGCACTCGAAGTCCTTGGTGGGGCCGAAGATGCGCTCGCAGAAGAGGCCGTCCTTTTCGGGCTTGAGGGTGCGGTAGTTGATGGTTTCCGGCTTGGTGACTTCCCCGTAGCTCCAGGAGCGAATCTGTTCGGGGCTGGCCAGGGCGATCCGCACCTGGTTGAAGTCATTCACCTCGAGCATTGAAGAAATCCTCCTCGCGTTCGAAACCGGTCAGGTTGAGGCCGAGCTCGGGCAGGTCGTTGGCGGAGTCGTCGATGAAGGAGACGGAGCTGCCTTCGTCGTTGGAGACCTCGACGGCGAGGCCGAGGCTCTGGAGTTCTTTGACGAGGACCTTGAAGGACTCAGGGACGCCCGGTTCGAGGACGTCCTCGCCCTTGACGATGGCCTCGTAGGTTTTGACGCGTCCGACGACGTCGTCGGATTTGACGGTGAGGAGCTCCTGGAGGATGTGGGCGGCGCCGTAGGCTTCGAGGGCCCAGACCTCCATTTCGCCGAAGCGCTGGCCGCCGAACTGGGCCTTGCCGCCCAGGGGCTGCTGGGTGATGAGGCTGTAGGGGCCGGTGCTGCGGGCGTGGATTTTGTCCTCGACGAGGTGGATGAGCTTGAGCATGTAGATGTAGCCGACGGTGACCGGCTGGTCGAAGGGTTCGCCGGTGCGGCCGTCGTAGAGGCGCATCTTGCCGAAGAGGGGCGGCGGCACGTTGGTGTCGCGGTAGACCTCTTTGGCGAGCTCATCGAGCTCCTCGCGGGAGTAGCGGCCGGGCTCGATGGGGGGCTGGCCGGTTTCTTTGCGGTGGCGGTTGAGCCAGATTTCGAGGCAGGCGCGGGCGGGTGCTCCGTCCTCCGGGCTGGTGTAAATGGCGTCGGGGTCGTAGCCCTGCTCGGCGATCCAGGCCTTGAGGCGTTCGGGGTCGAAGCCGCGGTCGCGGGGGTCGACGTAGTAGTAGGCACCGGCCTCGTGGGCCATCCAGGCGAGGGCGAGGGCGTCATCGATCTCGTAGTCGCGGGCGCCATCGAAGACCGGGCTAATCGCGCGGAACCCGAGGGTATTGGCGGCCCAGCCGAGGTGGGTTTCGAGGACCTGCCCGATGTTCATGCGGCTGGGGACACCGATGGGATTGAGGATGATATCGACCGGGGTGCCGTCTTCGAGGTAGGGCATGTCCTCGCGGGGGAGGATGCGGCTGATGACGCCCTTATTGCCGTGGCGGCCGGCCATCTTGTCGCCCTCGGAGATTTTGCGGCGCTGGGCGATGGAGACGCGCACGAGCTTGTTGACGCCGGCGGGCAGGCCATCGTGGTTGTTGCGGTCGAAGACCTTGACGTCGATGACCTTGCCGCGCTCGCCGTGGGGGACGCGGAGGGAGGTGTCCTTCGTTTCGCGGGCTTTTTCGCCGAAGATGGCGCGGAGCAGCTTTTCTTCGGCGGTGAGTTCGGTTTCGCCCTTGGGAGTGACCTTGCCCACGAGGATGTCACCTTCGCGGACTTCGGCGCCGATGCGGATGATGCCGTCTTCGTCGAGCTGGGCGAGGGCGTCGTCGCCGACGTTGGGAATGTCGCGGGTGATTTCTTCGTCGCCGAGCTTGGTCTGGCGGGCTTCGACCTCGTGCTTCTCGATGTGGATGGAGGTGAACTTGTCTTCGCGGACGAGGTTTTCGGAGAGGATGATGGCGTCCTCGAAGTTGTAGCCCTCCCAGCTCATGAAGGCGCAGAGGATGTTCTGGCCGAGCGCGAGGTCGCCGCCCTGGGTGCTGGAGCTATCGATGATGGGCTGGCCGGCGGCGACGCGTTCGCCGCGGAAGACGATCGGCCGCTGGTTGAGGCAGGTGCCCTGGTTGGAGCGGGTGAACTTGGTGAGGCGGTAGGTGCGGCAGGCACCGCCGTCGTCGGTATTCAGGGCAGGGTCGTCGTAGCGGATTTTGATGTGGGTGCCGGTGGCTTCGAGGACTTCACCGGGGCCCTCGGCGAGGATGACGTGGCCGGAGTCGACAGCGGCGCGGCGCTCCATGCCGGTGCCGACGAGCGGCACCTCGGGACGGACGAGGGGGACGGCCTGGCGCTGCATGTTGGCGCCCATGAGCGCGCGGTTTGCGTCGTCGTGCTCGAGGAAGGGGATGAGCGCGGAAGCCACGGAGACCATCTGCTTGGGGGAGACGTCGATGTAGTCGACCTCGATGGGCGGGACGGTCATGAACTTTTCGAAGAGGCGGATTTCGACGCGCTCATCGATGAAGTGGCCGTCGTTGTCGATGCGGGTGTTGGCCTGGCCGACCTTGAACTTGTCCTCTTCGTCGGCGGTGAGGTAGACGATCTCGTTCGAGACCCACGGCTGGATCGCCACCGTTCGGCCGGCGGCGGCGAGCTTCTCGGCGAGGGCGGCATCGATGCGCGTGCCGCGGGGCGCGATGACATTGCCGTCGCGGTCGAGGGCGTCTTCGCGGAGGATGCGGCCGACGAGGTTCGGGTTATCGGAGACCATTTCGCGGTAGACGCGGCGGTAGGGGGTCTCGATGAAGCCGAACTTATTCAGCCGGGCGTAGGTCGCGAGGGACCCGATGAGTCCGATGTTCGGGCCTTCGGGGGTTTCGATGGGGCAGATGCGGCCGTAGTGGCTGTGGTGGACGTCGCGGACGTCGAAGCCGGCACGGTCGCGAGAGAGGCCGCCGGGGCCGAGCGCGGAGAGGCGGCGCTTGTGGTTGAGCTCGGAGAGCGGGTTCGTCTGGTCCATGAACTGGGAGAGCTGGCTGCCGCCGAAGAACTCCTTCATGGCCGCGACGACGGGCCGGATGTTGATGAGGGCGCTGGGGGTTGCCTCTTCGGGGTCGGTGATGGTCATCCGTTCGCGGACGACGCGCTCCATGCGGAGGAGGCCGACCCGGAACTGCTGCTGGATCAGTTCGCCGACTGCGCGGACGCGGCGGTTGCCGAGGTGGTCGATATCGTCGTGGTGGCCGCGGCCGTTGTTGATGTTGATCTGCTCGCGGATGATGGCGACGAGGTCGTAGGGGCGGAGCCAGCGCTGGTCGGTGGGGTCTTCGAGCTCGAGGCGCTTGTTGAGCTTGTGGCGCCCGACCCGGCCGAGGTCGTAGCGGCGGGGGTCGAAGAAGAGCTGCTTGAGGAGGTTGCGGGCGTTGTCGGTTGTGGGCGGGTCCCCGGGGCGGATTTTGCGGTAGAAATCGAGCAGGGCGTCGTGCTTGTTCTGGACGCCGGGGTCGCGCGGCTCTTTTTCGAGGGTAGCGCGGACATACTGGCGGATATCGCTCGTGTCGACGGCCTCGAACATGGCGAGGATGCGTTCGGCGGTGCCGAGCTCCTGTTCGAGGTCGCGGAGGGCGGCTTCGCGGGCACGCTCATCACCGGAATCGACGGCCTTCCAGTACTTTTCGAACCGGGGGTTGTCGCGGTCGCCGGGGACGAGGCCGGGGACGTCGATGGCGCGGATGAAGGTCGTGACGGGGACCTTGCGCTTCCGGTCGACTTTAACGTAGAGGACGTCGCGGTTCGAGGTTTCGAATTCGAGCCAGGCACCGCGTGCGGGGATGAGCTTGCCGTGGCAGAGGCGCTTGCCGGTGGCCTGGTCGGTTTCGATGGTGTAGTAGACGCCGGGGGAGCGGACGAGCTGGGAGACGACGACGCGCTCGGCGCCGTTGATGATGAAGGTGCCCCGGTCGGTCATGAGGGGGAAGTCGCCGAAGAAGAGGCGCTGTTCCTTGATTTCGCCGGAGTCTTTGACGCGGAGTTCGACATCGACGAAGAGCGGCGCGGCGTAGGTCATGTCGCGCTCGCGGCATTCGTCCATGGAGGCCTTCGGCTCGCGGAACTCGTACTCGCCGAAGATGAGGTCCATCCGGTTGCCGGTGAAGTCCTGGATTGGGGAGAGTTCGTCGAAGAGCTCCCGGAGGCCTTCCCGCTTAAACCATTCGAAGGAATCGAGCTGGATGCGGATGAGGTTGGGGAGGTCGAGGACTTCGGGGATGCGGCCGTAGGTCTTGACGGCGAGTGGGGCAACAGTGCCCCCCGGGACCACGTGACGCGAAGTGGTCATCCTGTGGCAACTCCTTCAGGACTGATGGGGCGAATGGCACAGTGCGGCGCGGGGCCGCGGCGCGACGGGACTGGGGGATGCGATGGGCATAGGAAGCCGGGTACCATCGTACGGCGCTGGGGGAGATGGCGTCAACGGCTTCGGCTGAACCAAACAGGCGCCCTACCCACAGGCGGACGTGTTCTGCGGGGGCGTTCGTGCTGGCTGTTCGCTCGCAGTATTGGGCGGGATGGCGCCGCGGGTCAAGCATAGGGCCAGGTGCTGCGACTTTTTGGCGAGTCTGTCACGGGCGGCCCTGCGTGGCACAGAACGGTGGGCGGCGCCCACTAGCGGTTCACTGAGCTTCGTGCGGCGATTCAGCCGACGGGCTGCGGTTCGCGCACAGGCTCGATCTTGAGCTGGCCGTCCTGGGCATCGATGCGGACGGTGTCGCCACTGGCGAACTCACCGGCGAGGAGCATCTCGCTGAGGCGGTCCTCGATGTTGTCCTGGATGACGCGGCGGAGCGGCCGGGCGCCGAAGACCGGGTCGTAGCCCTTTTCGCCGAGCCAGTCTTTGCCGGCCTCGGTAACTTCGAGGCGGACACCCTTCTGATTGAGCGTCTTTTCGACCTTCTTGAGTTCGTTGTCGACGATCTTCCGGATGTCTTCCTTCGTGAGGGAGCGGAAGACGACGGTGCTGTCGATGCGGTTGAGGAACTCGGGCTTGAAGACGTTCTTCAGCTCGGTGAGGACCTTCTCCTTCATGCGCTGGTAGCGCTCTTCGTGGGTCTTGACCTCATCGGTGGTCGTTGCGAAGCCGAGGGAGGTGTCCTTCTTGATGAGGTCGGACCCGACGTTGGAGGTCATGATGATGATGGTGTTGCGGAAGTCGACCTTCCGCCCCTTGGCGTCGGAGAGGCGGCCCTCATCGAAGATCTGGAGGAGCAGGTTGAAGACTTCGGGGTGCGCTTTTTCGATTTCGTCGAGGAGGACGAGGCAGTAGCTCTTGCGGCGGACGGTGTCCGTGAGCTGGCCTCCGTCGTCGTAGCCGACGTAGCCGGGGGGCGCGCCGACGAGCCGCGAGACGGTGTGCTTCTCGCTGAACTCGCTCATGTCGAGCTTAATCATGTTGTCCTGCGAGCCGAACATGAACTCGGCGAGGGCGCGGGCGAGCTCCGTCTTGCCGACGCCAGTGGGCCCGCAGAAGAGGAAGACGCCGATTGGGCGGCGCGGGTCTTTGAGGCCGGCGCGGGCCCGGCGGACGGCGCGGGCGATGGTTTCGATCGCTTCGTCCTGGCCGATGACGCGGCTGCGGAGGGCTTCCTCCATGCGGAGGAGGCGTGCGCTTTCTTCGCTGGCGATGCGGGCAACGGGGATGCCGGTCCACATCGAGACGACCTCGGCGACGTCCTCTTCGGTGACGACGGGGGTCGCGATGCCGGCGTCGCCCTCCTCCCACTCACCCATCTCGCGGATTTTGTCCTGGAGCTTGACCTCGCGGTCGCGGAGCTCAGCGGCGTATTCGTACTGCTGGGCGGCGATCGCCTGTTCTTTTTCGCGGCGGAGGCTTTCGAGGCCCTTCATCGCTTCCTTGAGGGAAGGCGGGGTGGCCGCGCGGCGGATGCGGACGCGGCTGGCGGCCTCATCGATGAGGTCGATCGCCTTGTCGGGCAGGTAGCGGTCGCTGACGTAGCGGGCCGAGAGCTCGGCGGCGGCCACGAGGGCAGCGTCGCTGATCTTGAGCTTGTGGTGCTCTTCGTAGCGCGGGCGGATGCCCTTGAGGATTTCGATGGCTTCTTCGACGGTCGGCTCTTCGACCATGACGGGCTGGAAGCGGCGCTCGAGGGCGGCGTCGCGCTCGATGTGCTTCCGGTACTCGTCGAGGGTGGTGGCGCCGATGCACTGGAGCTCGCCGCGTGCGAGCGACGGCTTGAGAATGTTGGCGGCATCGACGGCGCCTTCGGCGGCGCCGGCTCCGACGAGCATGTGGAGCTCATCGATGAAGAGGATGCAGTTGCCGGCGGCCTTGATCTCCTCGATGACCTTCTTGAGGCGCTCTTCGAATTCGCCGCGGTACTTGGTGCCGGCGACGAGAGAGCCGATATCGAGGGTGAGGAGGCGCTTGTTCTGGAGCGTCTCGGGGACATCGCCGGAGACGATCCGCTGGGCGAGCAGCTCGGCGATGGCGGTCTTGCCGACGCCCGGCTCGCCGATGAGCACCGGGTTGTTCTTGGTCCGGCGGGAGAGGATCTGGACGACGCGCTCGAGTTCGTTGGAGCGCCCGATGACAGGGTCGAGCTGACCGTTGCGGGCGGCGGCGGTCAGGTCGATGCCGAGCTGGTCGACGGTGGGAGTGCGGCTCGCCTGGCGGGCACCTGCGCCGGAGGTCGCGGCCTGGGGCGCGCTCTGGCTGAGGATGCGGGTCGTTTCGGCGCGCACGCGCTCGAGGTTGACGCCGAGGCTTTCGAGGACGCCGGCGGCGATGCCTTCGCCCTCGCGGACGAGGCCGAGGAGCAGGTGCTCGGTGCCGATGTAGCTGTGGTTGAGGCGGCGCGCCTCATCGACGGCGAGCTCGATGACCTTCTTGGCGCGCGGGGTGAGCCCGATTTCGCCGAGGACGGTGCGGTCGCCGCGGCCGATGATGAACTCGACGGCCGAGCGGACCTTGTTGAGCTCGACGCCGAGGTTGGCTAGGACCTTGGCTGCGACACCGTCGCCTTCGCGGACGAGTCCCAGGAGGATGTGTTCGGTGCCGATGTAGTTGTGGTTGAAGCGGTGTGCTTCTTCCTGGGCGAGGGTCAGGACGCGCCGCGCCCGTTCTGTGAATTTGTCAAACCGATCGGCCATATGTGTACTCCCTTCCCCTGGGTGCGCCCAAAGAACGTCTAGGAGCCGTCAGCAGTTTCCTCCTCTGTTGCGGCTGGTGCTTCGGCGGGGGCCGTTTCCGACCCCTCACCAATATTGTGCGGCATTTGATCGGGGGACGTCTCCCCGGTGGAAACCCGAGTTTCGGTGTCGCCGGCCCCGGAGTCAGCGGCCGCCTGGGCCTCGGCAGGGGGTGCCGCCTCAGCCGCCTCTTCGGCGGCTGCCGGGGCAGGGGCGGAGGCCTCCACTGGAGCCGGGGCCTCATCCTTCGGCGCGAGGCCGG
>Ga0308415_1000129_pt1 | contig 30525 bp, 29 predicted proteins | sample HotsprSampleOS55_FD_203465 | JGI IMG/M metagenome (GOLD analysis project Ga0308415, IMG submission 203465) | Hot spring phototrophic mat microbial communities from Octopus Spring, Yellowstone National Park, Wyoming, United States - 20090730_OS55 ... | reverse complement strand
CCATGCGCCGCCTCAAGCCCGATCCCGTTCCCGAGGAGTACATCAAGAAGATCCTTTGGGCTGCCACCCGCGCGCCGAGCGGCGGCAACCGCCAGAACTGGCGCTGGCTCGTCATCACCGACCCCGAAAAGAAGCAGCAGATCCAGCAGTGGTACAAGGATGGCTGGGACCGCCTCGTCGCCAGCGGCTACGGCAACCGCCCCGACCTGCCTCCCGAAGAAGCCGCCAGCAACGAACGCGTCATGCGCTCCGCCCAGTACCTCGCCGACCACCTCCACGAAGTACCTGTTCTCATCCTCGCCTGCCTCCTCGTCGACCCCGGCCAGCGGCCCGACATCACCGCCGGTTCGAGCATTTACCCTGCCGTCCAGAACCTCATGCTCGCCGCCCGCGCCCTCGGTCTCGGCACTGCGCTCACGACGCTGCACCGCTTCCACCAGGACGACATCCGCAAGCTCCTCGGCGTCCCCGAGACGGTCGAGACCGCAGCCCTCATCCCCGTCGGCTGGCCCATGGGCAGGTTCGGCGAAGGCTTCCGCAAGCCCGTCGAAGACGTCACCTACTGGGAGCACTGGGGCAAGAAGCGCCAGTAACCGCCGGAGCCGTTCCGTGGCCAGCCGCCTCTCCGTCTCCATCAGCTACTGTCGGCGCTGCAACTTCCTCCCGCGCGCCCTCTGGGTCGCCCACGAGCTGCTCCACACCTTCGGCGAGTACATTGCCGACCTCCGCCTCGTCCCGGCCGGCGGCGGCGATTTCGACGTCGACGTCAACGGCGAACGCATCTTCTCCCGCCGCGAAGCCGGCCGCTATCCCGAGATCGCCGAGCTGAAGGAGGCCCTCGCCGCCCGCCTCGAACCGGAGGCAGCCGCCTCCCTCAGGCGCCATCCGCACCCGCCCGCGGCCGGCTGACCATGCCCAACCCGGTCCTCGTCCGCAAGCTGAAGTACGACGGCTCACTCCGCTCCGCCTGGCCCGGCGACCTCATCGACGCCCGCGGCGACGACTGGCTCATCGTCTTTCACGACCCCGAGCGCCACCAGAAAGAGCCGCCCGAACCGGACGAGTCGCCCGGCTTCGGCATCCACACCATCGGCCTCCGCGAGCCGCTCACGGTGCTCCACTGGTTCGACGAACTTGGCCGCTTCCTCGAGGCCAAGTGCGACGCCGCCCTGCCCGCCGCCCTCGCCGGCCGCACCATCGACTTCGTCGACCTCGACCTCGACGTTATTGTCCTCCCCGGAGGACACCATTACATCCGCGACCGCGATGTCTTCGAAGCCCGTGCCGCTGCCATGGGCTACCCGCGTGAGGTCCGCCGCGCCGCCTGGCGCGGCATCCTCCACGCCCTCCGGATGGTCCGTCGCGGCCGGTTCCCCTTCGACGGCACCCCGGAGGCGCTCCTCGGCCGCGAACTCGCCGCCCGCGGCCCGCTCTGACGCACCGTCCGCCCGCGCGTACAATCCCGCCCACGACTCGAACCCCGGAGGCACCCGCAATGCCCTTCGTCGAACGCGACGGCGTCCGCATCTTCTACGAAGCGGCGGGCGAAGGCCCGCCCGTCCTCCTCAGCCACGGCTACAGCGCCACCTCCCGCATGTGGCGCGGCCAGGTTGAGGCGCTCGCGCCCCGCTACCGCATCATCACCTGGGACATGCGCGGCCACGGCCAGTCCGACAGCCCCGACGACCCGGCCCTCTACTCCGAAGCCGCCACCGTCGGCGACATGGCCGCGATCCTCGACGCCCTCGGCATCGATACGGCCGTCATCGGCGGCCTCTCCCTCGGCGGCTACATGTCGCTCGCCTTCCACCTCGCCCACCCCGGCCGTGTCCGGGCACTGATGCTCTTCGATACCGGCCCCGGCTACCGGAATCCTGCCGGCCGCGAAGCCTGGAACCGCACCGCCGAGGCCCGCGCCGTCGCCTTCGAAACACGCGGGCTCGATGCGCTCGGCAGCGGCGCCGAGGTGCGCATCGCCCAGCACCGCTCGTCCAAAGGGCTCGCCCTCGCCGCCCGCGGCATGCTTGCCCAGTTCGATAGCCGCGTCATCGAGTCGCTCGAAGGCATCCGCGTCCCCACCCTCGTCCTCGTCGGCGAAAAGGATGAGCCCTTCCTCGGCGCCACCGACTACATGGCCGCGAAGATCCCGGGCGCGCAGAAAGTCGTCATCCCCAGCGCCGGCCACGCCGCCAACATCGATAACCCGGCAGCCTTCAACGCCGCCGTCGAAGCGTTCCTCGCCGGCCTCCCCTGACGGGTCTCTCCCTCCCGGGCGTGCTATGCTGAGGTCTAACACCCGCGCAGGGGGACGCTTCGTGCCCTACTCCATCGTCGAAACCTGCATCGGCTGCACCGCCTGCACCAAGCGGTGCCCGACGAACGCCATCACCGGCGAGCGCAACCAGCTCCACGTCATCGACCCCACCCTCTGCATCGATTGCGGCGCCTGCGGCGTCGTCTGCCCGCCCGAAGCCATCCTCGATACCTACGGCAACGTCTGCCGCTCCCTCAAGAAAGACCAGTGGCCCAAAGCCGTCGTCATCGAAGAGAAGTGCATCGGCTCCGGCTGCGAACTCTGCATCAACATCTGCCCCTTCGATGCCCTCTCCCTCCAGCACACCGACCGCATCGACGACTTCTTCGGCGTCTCCACCGTCGACGAGAAGAAGTGCACCGGCTGCCGCCTCTGCGAGGACGTCTGCGGCTGGGATGCGATCCACATCTTCCCGCTCAAGGAAGAGGTCATCAAAGACTGGTCCGAGCTCACCGAAGAAGAGAAGGAGATTGTCGCCCGCGCCCGCAAGGCGCTCGGCGTCGTCTGACCCTCCGTCCGCCGCACCGCACCAGGGGCCGCCCCATCGGGCGGCCCTCGTTATATTCCGAACGCGTCCCGCCGGTCAGCCCTGCCCGTCGGCCAGCTCCTCGATCCGCTTCGCCAGCGCGAGGTCCAGTTCCGTTACCCCTCCCGCGTCGTGCGTGCTCAGCCGGAACGTGACCCGGTTGTACACCCACGCCACCTCCGGGTGGTGGTTCATCACCTCCGCCGCCACGGCGACCTGCATCACCAGCCCCACGGCCGCCACGTGGTCCTTCAACCGGAAGGTCTTCGTGATCGCGGTCCTCCCCTCCGCGCTCCACCCGTTGAGGCCTGCCAGCCCCTCCGCGATCGCCGCTTCCGTCAGCCGTTCAGCCATCTCGCCTGCCTCCGGTGTTCTCAAACCGTTCAAATTTGCGGCCTGAACCGTCCGTTGCCGGTCCGTACCCGCCGTTCGCCCTAGTATGAACGATCGTATGACCTTCGAATCACCATGGCAGCGGCGGCTGACCCGCCGAAGGCTCCTCGGCGCGACCGGCGCCGCCGCGGCCCTCGCAGCAGCCGCCTGCTCCCGCGGAGGCGGCGGCCAGCCCACGCCCTTCAGCCCCACAGCGGAGCCAGCGGCTTCGCCCACCCGCGCGCCGTCGCCATCGCCGACTACCCTCTCCTCCCGCCACGGCCACACCCTCCGCCATACCGGCTTCGTCGAACGCGACGCCTTCGCCGACCCCCACAAGACCCAGGCCGGGCCGCTCCTCGGCCACCAGGCGATGGTCTTCAGCCGCCTCCTCACCTACCAGGACCAGGCGCGCGGCACCATCGCCGCCGACCTCGCCGCCGCACTCCCCGAACGCCCTGACGCGACCACCCTCGTCTTCCGCATCAACCCCCAGGCCCGCTGGCACGACCTCCCGCCCCTCAACGGCCGCCCGGTAACCGCCGACGACGTGAAGTTCAGCATCGAACGCCAGCGCTCGGGCGACACGACGTTCGTCCGCGCCCCGCAGTGGGCGGCCATCGACAGCATTGAGGTCACCTCGCCCCAGACCATCACCTTCAAGCTCAAGGCTCCGCTCGCCGCCGCCCACCACCTCTTCGCCGATGTGGCCTCCTTCATCGTCGCCCCGGAGCTCGCTCCCGATGGCCGCGACATCCCCCTCGACGCCCAGGTCGGCAGCGGCCCCTTCCTCTGGGTCGAGTGGAGCGACCAGCGCTTCGCCAGCGTCCGCCGCAACCCCGCCTGGTTCGGCGGCGACCGCCGCCCCTACCTCGAGGGCATCTCCCTCGTCCAGCCCCGCACCACCGCCGAAGTCGAAAGCGGCCTCCGCACCCGCGCCCTCGACGTCGCCATCGTCAGCCGCACCCTTGCCGACCACCTCAAGCGCGGGCTGCCCCAGCTCGTCGAGTACACCGTCGGCCACTCCATGTTCTTCAGCGTCCGCTACTCGCTCGTCAACCACCCCTACAACGACCAGCGGTTCCGCAACGCCGTTACCTGGGCGCTCGACCGCCGCGAGATGGTCCGGAAGTTCTTCGACGGCTCCGGCGGCCTCAGCCCCTGGATCAGCTGGCCGGTCACCCGCTGGACCCTCCCCGAAAGCGAACTCACCACCGTCCCCGGCTACCGCCCCGGCGATGGCGGCCGCGAAGCCGACCTCCGCGACGCCCGGGCCGCCCTCGAGGCGTTCCGCTCTGAGAAGCAGCTCCCCCCCGATCCCCTGCCCCTCTTCGTCGTCGACGCAACAGAAAACGCCATCGGCCTCGGCTCGCTGATCCGCGACCAGCTCAAGGCCGCCCTCGACCTCGATATCCGCGTCGTGCCCATGCCGCTCAGCCAGCTCGTCGGCCTCCTCCTCTCCGCCGAAGCCCCCTTTGCCGCCGGCCCCGATACCGGCTGGATCGACCTCGACGATTGGGTCTACCCCTACTTCCACAGCGCCGGCACGCGGAACAGCTTCCCGCTTCGCGACACCGACCTCGACGCCCTCATCGAAAAGCAGCGCGTCGAACTGAACGAAGATGCCCGCCGTAACCTCGGGTACGAAATCCAGCGCCGCATCCTCGCGCTCAACCCCGGCGCCAACCTCGTGAGCGAACGGGTCGTCGCCCTTGCCTGGCCCTACGTGAAGGGCTACCCCCTCGACACCACCGACGGCTACCAGGACCGTTTCGCCAGCTGCTGGATCGACGCCAGCGACCCCACTTTCCGCGGCCGCGCTTAGCCCGCCCGCACCTCGAACCGGTAGCCGGTGCCGCGCACCGTTCGCACTGCCTTCGCCGCGCCCTTCTCCGCCAGCTTCCGCCGGATGTTCGACACATGCCGCCGCAGGATCTGGAGCGACCGCTCGTCCACCTCCAGCCCCCAGCCCCGCTCGATGATCTCGGCCGCAGGGACCGTCCGGTTCGCCCGCGCCAGCAGCATCGAGAGCACTTCCGCCTCGCGTTCGGTCAGGTCGATCTCCCCGCCCGGGCCCGCCAGCCGCAGCCGGACCGGGTCCAGCTCGAACGGCCCGGCCGCCACCGCGACCGCATCGCTGATCCCCTCGCGGGCAAGCTCCCGCATCTTCCGTTCGACCGCCGCGCTCGTCCGGTGCCCCCGCGCGATGCCGTCAATCTCCGGCCGGAACGTCCCCGGGATCGCCAGCCCCGGCGTCGCCGGGTCGCTTACATACAGCACCGGCACCAGCCGCCATCTCCGGTGCGCGTGGAACGCACTCGCAATCTCCGCCTGCTGCTCGGCCGGCATCCCGCACAGCACGAGGAGGTCGAAGACGTCGGCGTCGGCCCTCGCCAGCGGTCCCTCGGCATCGCGCACCAGGTGGGCATCGATCCCCTCCCCGAGGAGCGACCGCCCCTCCAGCGCCCGCGGGAGTCCGCCGTCGATGATGAGCACCCGTGCCATTGCCCCCGCTGCAACCTCCTGCTGCCTTGCTTCCCGGCCCGCTCTCGAACGCATCTGGTGTCCGGTCATCGATGCTCAGGCTACCGCCAGGCAGGCGCCTCCCGGCATCAGGGCATCCCCCGTTTCGCACCGGGGACCGGCACCGACCCGCCGCGTGCGAACCCCGCCCGGTACCTTACGGCCCCTCCAGGTCGAAACCGCCGCGCTCCATCAGCGTCCGCGCAATCTCGCGCGGGTCCGGCCGGTAGCGCCCCTCTGCAATTGCCCGGCGCAGCGCCGCAATCCGCAGTGTCCGCACCTCCGGCGCGGCCTGCACGGCCTCCAGCGCCCGGGAGAGCTCCCGCGCCTCGTCGGTGATGCCCGCCCGGTCTGCCGGCTCCGGCGCAGGCGCCGGCCGCGGCCCGCGCAGCGGCACCGGGTCGAACGCAACCCCCCGCGGCCCTCCGGTTTTCCGTACTCCTGTCATGCGCTGCTCCTCGTCATCGTTCGGTCCGGCACGCTCCTCCCCACCATCGTGCCAGGCCCTACGCCGGGTTCCCGGGCGTGACCTCGCCCGCAAGCCGCCCCGTGACAACCAGCCGGTGCCGCAGGTCGCGCGTGCAGGTGATCAGCGTCACCGTCGCCCGCGCATCCGAGCGGAGCACCTCCGTCGCCCCAGGGTCGACCACCGCGATCGATTCTACGACATAACGATAGGCGGCCGCCCCCGCGTACACCACAATCGCATCGCCCTCCCGCACCCGGTCGAGCGTCGCAAAAACCGGCACGTTCCGCCGGTCGGCCACCGAAACGTGCCCCGTGATCACCATGTTCCCGGGCTGCCCCGGCATCGCCGAATCCACGTGGTGCCCCGCCGCGTGCCACGCTGTCTCCCACCGCGGCTCGCCATCCTCGATCACGACGCCGACCTCCGCGACCGGCGCATCGATGCCCGCCGCAGGAATCACAATCCGCGTCGGTAGACCCCCGTGCGAGACCGATCGGTAGGCAACCTGCGCCTCTTGCGCCGCCGCCCTGCCCGGCAGGGTCGCGGAGGCCTCGGCTCCGGTCTGGACCGGCTGGTCCCCCCGCCCGCCCAACCAGGCGATCACGCCCGCAGCCAGGACCATCCCGGCGGCGATGACCGTCGATCCGCGCTGGCTGCCCTGGTGCTTGCTCGTCATCCGTGTGCCCCTGCGCCGGTGCGCGCTGCCCAGAGTGTCGGCAGCCCGCGGGTCATTCTTGATGCGCGGACGGTGGTCGGTCAGGCGCCATTCGATGAATGCCCGGTGACGACTCGGTGCATCGCCGCCGGCGGCCCGGCCGTGCCTCCCGGGGTGAAAAAACGCGGCGCGCCCGGTTACCGGGCGCCCCCAAACCCTTCGCTCCCCGCACGGTAGGCGGCGTTGCCCGCCTGCCCCTCCCGCAGCCGCCGCAGCCGGGCGCCGATCGCCGCCAGCTCCGCCGCAAGGATTGCGTCCCCCGCCCGCTGCACAGCCAGGAGTTCGCCGAGCGGCTGCTCATCCCCCGGCCGTCCGTCCGCCGCTGCCGCCCGGCAGGCCTCCTCCAGCGCCCGGTCCAGCTCCTCGAGGCCGGCGAACTCCCCGCCGGCCTGCAGCAGCGCGAGCCGCGCCCGCGCCAGCTCCAGCGCCCGCTGAATCGGCCGGCCCGCCTCCGTCACGCTGCCGCTTCCGTTCCCGGCCGGGCCGCCGCGGCCTGCACCCGCAGCGCTGCCGTCGCCGTCTTCCACGCCTCGCCGACCTGCCCGATGTGCCGCTCCACCTCTTCGAGCTTCGCAAGGTCGCCCAGCGACCCCTCGACAATCCGGCGCAGGCAGTAGGCGTAGAGCGCGGCAAGATTCTCCGCAATCTCGCCCTGGCTCATGTCGAGCGTCGCCCGCAGCTCCCCGATGATCAGGAATGCCCGGTTCGTCTCGTCGTTGAACCCCTGCCGGTTGCCGTTCTCCCAGTGCAGCCGGGCCTTCCGGAGCGCCTTCACTGCGCCGTCGAAGAGCATCGTGGTCAGCGTCACCGGGTCGGCAGTCATCGTCTCCACGGTGCGGTACGCGGCGTAGGGATTGCTGGTCATCAGGCTTGTTCTCCCGTGTTCGGTGTCGTTTCGGTTATCGGCCGGTTTTCGCGCATCTTCAGCGCCGCGTCTACTTTCGGCCGCTGTTGCCCGAAAGCTGGTTCGCCAGCTGCTGCAGATTCCCCAGGATGCTCTGGCTCCGCGCCTGCGCCTGCTCCATCGCGGCGAACTTCCGACGCAGCTGCTCCATCTCGGCCTCGATCCGTTTCTCCAGCGTCGCAATCCGCTCCGAGATGTCCGAGGCGATCCGGTCATACGTCGCCTTCCGCTTGTCGAGCGTCCCCCCGATGCCGGCCTGGTTCTCGGCGAACCGCTTCAGCCGCTGGATCACGCTCTCCGACGTCGCACTGACCGTGATCGTGTGCGTCCCCGCCTGCAGCGTGGGCCCGGCCGTCAGCGTCAGCCCCGGGACCAGCCCCGAATTCGACCCGTTGGGCGCAATCGTCCCCGAGGCCGAAATTGGCGGGCCCCCGTTCGCCGGCGTGAACACCGCCGAGAGGTTCCCCGCGCCGTCATCCGTGATCACCCACTTCCCCGGCTCGGTCCCCGCATACGTGCCCGAGATCCCGGTAATCGACCCCGTCCCGCCCGGTTCCAGCGTCGCTGCAAGGCTCAGCCGGCTCAGCAGCTCCTGTACGCCAGCCTGGTTCGTCCGCAACGCCTCCGCGAACTTTGCTTCGTCGAACTGCAGCGTATTCGTTGTCCCGATGGCCGACCCAACCGCCCCGAACGTCAGCCCAATCTGCGAGAGCGTCGCAAATCCGCCCTCCAGGTTCGTCCCGGGGCTCGTCAAAATGCTTCGCAGGTCCGACTTCAGCTGCCGCAGCGAGACGTCCCCGCTCAGCGGCCCCGACTGGTTGTTCTTCTTCGAACCGTCCGCCTTCGTGGCCGCGTCGATCGCCTTCATCACGTTGTTGAACTCGGTCACGAACGCTTTGATCGCGTTCGCCGCGCTCGACGTGTCCTGCGAGACCGTCACGGTCAGCGGCGAGCTCGTTGTCTCCTTGAACGTCATCGTCACGCCGCCGAACCCGACCGAGTTCGACGCCGACTGCTGCGTCGGCCCCCCGTCGATGCTGTACTCCGCGTTCTGCCCCGCAGTCAGCGTGCCCGTCGTCAGCCCAAGCTTTGCCGCGAGGTTCCCGCCGGGCGCGTCCTCCACCGTGAGCATCAGGTCCCCGGTCGCCTTGTTCTGCAGCCGCACCGTGTCGGTCAGGGAGTCATACCGTGCCGTCACACCCGCCTGGCTTGCGTTGATCCGGTTGATCAGGTCCGCAAGCGAGTCCGTCGCCGCGTTGTAGCTGATGCTCACCCCGTTGATCACGATCGCCTGGTCGCCCGGGTTCGGCGCCCCCCCGTTGAACCCGGCATCCTGCAGCTTCGCCGACGTGCTCAGCCGCGAGATCGGATTCGAACTCGACCGCGTCGTCCCGGGCGAAGAAGTCAGCAGACCCGTCGCAGCCAGGAAGTTCGACGAGTCAGACCCGCTCCCGAACGAGATATTCCCCTGCGTCGAGGTCACCGTCAGAATGGTCGGCCGCCCGTAGCTGTCGTTCGTGATGCTCGCCGTCACCCCGATGCTGCTCGCGTTGATGTCGGCGATGACGTCGTTCAGCGACATCTGCTGCGTGAACGCCTCGCCCGTCCGCGTCGTCCCGGGCGGCGTGCTCAGCAGCCGCATCGCCGAGAGGAAGTTCGAACTGTCCCCCGGCCCCCCGAGGATGATGTCGCCGTTGCTCGACGTCAGCTGCAGCCGGTTCGCCCGCCCGTTTGCATCGTTCACGATGCTCGCCGTCAGCCCGACGCCCGCGCTGTTAATCGCATTCACAACGTCGTTGAGTGTGTCCGTCGTCACATCGATGGTGATCGTCTGCGTGCCGCCGCCCACCGTGCCGATGGTGAACGTCCCGCTCGTCACCGCCATGTCGATGTTCGCCGACTGCAGCGCCACGCCCGTCTGCGCCGCGGCCGGCCCCACCGTGAACGTCTGCGAGCCCCCGTTCGCCGTCGCGATGGTGAAGGTCCCGTTCGTCGGGACGGTTCCGAAGTTCGAGCGGTTCATCGCCTTCGTCGCGTCGATGCCGGCCGCCGCCGGCGCCCCCTGGAGCCGCGTGGCCGTCGCCAGCTGCGTCACGTTGACGGTGAAGCTGCCCGCCTGTGCCCCTGGCAGCGCCGATACGCTGACCGCCGTGCCGCTCGCCGTCGCCGTCATTCCGCTCACCGACTGGGGCGCCGCGAGCGCTTTCACCTTCTCCAGGAACGCCTTCATCGCCGTCTGGACCGAGTTCACGGCGTTCTTCCGGGACTGGTTGTCAGCGCCCTTCTGCTCCAGCAGCGTCACCTGCCGCATCCGGATGGCGGTCAGCTGCTTAATCACCGCCTCCGTGTCAAACGTCGCGTAGAACCCGCCGATCCGTACCGGGTCGCTCATCGTCTACCCTCGCCGTTCCAGGAGAAGTCCGTTGGCTGCCTCCTCGCTCGCCAGCCGCCATAGGTCTTCTGCCCTCACCCGCGCGATGACGTCCCCCGTTGCCGTGTCGCGAACCTGGATGGCGACCATCATCCCTGCGTGGTCCACGACGTACTCCAGTTCCAGCGTCGCCGGGTCGTGCCCGGGCGCCAGCATCCGAATCACCCGTTCCCGGCTGCCGCCGTCGCGGCGGGGTCCCGGTTTCGGCCGGTCCTGCCGCCGCCCCTGGCCCCACGATGCAGGCGCCGGCGAAAGCCGGACCGGGTCGATGCTCTCGAGTCTAAGCTCCCGCATGGCGCCCATCCTTTCCGGAAACTACCTGATCATCGGTCCGCGCCTCCCCGACCTTGAGCCCCGCCGTGCGCGCAAACGGCGGGCCCGGGTTTCTCCCCGGGCCCGCCAGGAGGCGCGCTCAGCTCGCCGCTTAGCCGCGGAGCAGGCTCAGTACGCTCTGCGCCGACTGGTTCGCCTGCGCCAGGACCGCGACGCCCGCCTGCTGCAGGATCGTCTTGCTCGCGAGTTCGCTCGACAGCTGGGCGATGTCGGCATCGCGGATGCGGCTCTCGCTCGCGGTGAGGTTTTCGACGGCGACGCCGAGGCTGTTGACCGTATGCTCGAGGCGGTTCTGGGCCGCGCCGAGGTCGGAGCGGCGGGTGTTGAGGGTGGTGATGGCGGCATCGATTTGGTTGATGAACGCCTGGGCCGCGGCGTTGGAGGCCACGATGGTGTTGGCGCTGGACCAGTCGACGCCGCCGCCGGATAGGAGGTTGAGGCCGGTCGGCTGGGTGGCGCGGACGTCGTTGAAGGAGACGTTCATGACGTCATATACCGTCGTGTTCGCGCCGACCTGGAGTGCGGCAGCACCGGAGCCGGTGACGACGATGGTGTCGTTTGCGGCGGAGGTCAGGGATGTGATGATGTTGGCAGCGGATTCGCCCGCAGTCGATGCGAGCTTGATGGTGATGCCGAGCTGGTTGAAGTTGAGGGTCTGGGTGCCGTTGGCGGCGATGGCGGAGACGGTGATCTCCTGGGCCTGGCCGTTGGGGCCGGTGAGGGTGAGCCGGCCGGCGCCCGGGGTGGTGAAGGTGTAGGTGCCGGGCTTGGCGCCGGCGACGTTAATCTCGGTGGCGATGGCAGCACCGACGGCATCATTGACGACGAGGTCGTTGGCGGAGGTGCCGCCGAGGATGCCGGTGAGGGCGCCGGTGAGCAGGCTCTGGCCGTTGAAGTTGGTGGCGTTGGCGATCCGGTCGATCTCCTGGCGGAGCTGGATGAGCTCGGTGCCGATGGAGGTCCGCGCCGCCAGATCGTACGTGTCGTTGGCGGCCTGGACGCCGAGTTCGCGCATGCGCTGGAGGATGGAGTGGATCTCGTCCATTGCGCCTTCGGCGGTCTGGATCATGGAGATGCCGTCCTTGGCGTTGCGGATGGCTTGGCTGTTGCCGCGGATCTGGGCGCGCATCTTTTCGGAGATGCCGAGGCCGGCGGCGTCGTCGGCCGCGCGGTTGATGCGGTAGCCGCTGGAGAGCTTCTCCAGCACCTTCCCCATCTTCGCTGCCGTGATGTTGAGGTTGCGCTGACCGTTCAGGGCAGCAACGTTCGTGACGATCGAAGACATCCTGCGTCTCCCCTTCTCGTTCTGCCGGGTAGCCCCCGGCCCTGCCCCGCGTGTGGATTTGGGCAGGTGTGACGCCTTGGGTATCGACCCCGTCACGAACGATTAGGGGTGCAGCACGGGAACTGCCGGGGATACACCGGTGGAGATTGCGTGCCCCGGGTGGACGCCGCGTGACAATCGCCCATCCCGGCCATCCCCGCGGCCCGGCCCCGGCCCCCGCGCACGGCAACGGGGAGGTCACCTGGCGTGACCTCCCCGTCCCGGGAGAGCGGCCTCGATCAGGTCGCGGATTAGCCCTGGAGCAGCCGGAGCACCGCCTGCGGGGTCTGGTTCGCCTGCGCCAGCACCGCCACGCCCGCCGACTGCAGGATGTTCTGCGCCACCAGGTCGCTCGAGAGCTCGGCAATGTCCGCATCGCGGATCCGGCTCTCGCTCGCCGTCAGGTTCTCCACCGAGACGCCCAGGCTGTTGATCGTGTGCTCGAGCCGGTTCTGCGCCGCGCCGAGCGTGCCGCGCCGGCTGTTCAGCGTCTGGATCGCCCCGTCCAGCGCGCTCATCAGGTTGTGCGCATCCTGGATCGTCTTCACCACCTGGTCGCCCAGCGTCGTAATCAGCCCCGATGACCCGCCCAGCTTGTACGCCGGCGAACCTAGGTTCTCGCTCAGCATGCTCACGAACTCGAGCTGCAGCGTGTCCGGCACGTTCGCCCCCACCTGGAGCGTCGACGTGTTCCCCGTTCCCTGGATGATGATCGTGTTGTTCGTCGGGCCCGTCAGGTCCGTGATGACCTGCGCCGCCGTCCGCCCCGCCGGCCCCGTCTGCAGCGTCACGCTCACCCCGAGCTGGTTGAAGTCGAGCGTCCGCGTCTCGTTCGGCGCCATGTTCGTGATGGTCAGCGTCTGCGAGGTCCCGTCCGCCCCCGTCAGCGTCAGCTGCCCCGCCCCCGGCGAGGTGAACGTGTAGGTCTGCGGCCGCGCCGTCGTTGCCGTAATCGTCGTCGCCGTCAGGCCGTTGATGGAGAGGTTCTGGTTGCCGCCGACCGCCATGTCGGCCAGGAAGCTTGTCCAGCTGTACGGGTTCGGGTCCGTCGTGATCGTCAGCGTGAACCCGTTCGTGAACACCACCGACCCCGCCGAGCCGCCCGCGATCGACGAGCCCGAGGCGAAGCCCGCTGCCGTCGCCACCAGCGTCCCGCTCGCGCCGCCCAGCCGCATCTCGAGCACGCCGCCGTTGTTCACGAAGACGTAGTCGCCCGCCGGGGCCGTCGCGAACGTCACCGTCCGCGTCCCGCCCGATGGCAGCGGGTCGCCCGAGACCAGGTGTGTGCCGCTTGCACCGGCGTTCGCGTACCCGATCGTCTCGCCCTGGACCAGGTTCGTGCCCGCGACGCCTGCCGCCACGCTCGAGAGCGCACCCGTCAGCACCTTCTGCCCGTTGAACTCCGTGCTGAAGGCGATGCGGTCGATCTCCTTCCGCAGCTGGACAATCTCTTCGCCGATGCTCGTCCGCTCCGGCCCGTTGTCCGCGTACGTGCCGTTCGCCGCCTGGACCGCCAGCTCGCGCATCCGCTGGAGGATGGCATGGACTTCGTCCATCGCGCCTTCGGCCGTCTGCAGCATCGAAATGCCGTCCTGCGCGTTCCGGAGCGCCTGCTTGTTGCCCCGGATCTGCGCCCGCATCTTCTCGCTGATGGCCAGCCCCGCGGCATCGTCCGCGGCCCGGTTGATCCGGTAGCCGCTCGCCAGCTTCTCCAGCGTCTTCCCCATCTTCAGGCCCGTCCGCGCAAGGTTCCGCTGCCCGTTGATGGCGCTCACGTTCGTCATGATCCGGGTCATTGTCGTCTCCTCCGCCGGGCTTGCCCGGCCCGTGATTGCTCCCGGCGAGGTTGCCGCCCTCCCGGGCTTCTATGGTGACAATCGGGTGAACGCGGTGGACATTGAGTGACAACCCGCCCGTCCCGCCCAAAATCAGGGTCTGCCCCGATCGTCCCCAAAGCCGCGGCCGTTCGCCCGCACCCGCGCGCCCCGCCTGTGTCATCATGGAGGGACACCCGCCGACGGAGGTCCCCATGCGCACCACAGACGACTGGATCGCCCGCCACGTCCCGGATACGCAGGAAGCCATCCGCCAGGCCCTTGAGATCCTCGACCGCTACGGCTACACCGCCGCCGACCTCGACTACCTCCTGTACGAAGGCCAGGTCACCGAGCACGATGCCGAACTCGAGGAGGCGATCGGTCTGCTTGCCCGCCTCCGCGAGGCCGGCATCAAAATCGGCTGAGCCTCCTACCCGGCGCTCGCCGCCCGCCGCAGCTCCGCCAGGTTCTCGGCCACGCTCCTCTCCGCGTTGTAGACCGACGACCCGCACACCAGCACCGTCGCCCCTGCCCGAACACAGGCGGCCGCGTTGTGCGCTTTCACGCCCCCGTCGATCTCGATGTCTGCCGTGAACCCGCCCGCATCCAGCAGCCGCCGGATCTGGGCCACCTTCTCCAGCTGCCGGAGAATCATCTGCTGGCCGCCCCAGCCCGGGTTGATCGTCATCACCATCACCTGGTCCACGTCCGGCAGCGATTCCTCGATCGCTGCCACCGGCGTCCCCGGGTTGATGCACACGCCCGCCTTCTTCCCCAGCCGGTGAATGGCGTCGATCGTCCGGTTGATGTGCGGCGACACCTCGATGTGCACGTTGATGATGTCTGCCGTGTCCGCAAACTGCTCGATCAGCCGCTCCGGCTCCACCGTCATCAGGTGGATATCGAACGGCAGCGAGGTCACCTTCCGCAGCGCCTCCACCACCAGCGCCCCAAACGTGATGTTCGGGACGAACCGCCCGTCCATCACGTCGAGGTGCAGCATGTCCGCCCCGCCTGCCTCGGCCGCCCGCACCTCGTCCGCCAGCCGCCCGAAGTCTGCCGTCAGGATCGACGGCGCCAGCTTTACCGTGACCATGCCGCCTATTCTACCCCCCGATCTGCAGGCCTTATACTCTCCCGCATAGGCGCCTGAACATTTATGACCGTTCGCATCGTCACCGATTCCACCTGCGACCTCCCCCCTGACCTGGTCGCCGCGCACGGCATCACCGTCGTGCCGCTCACCGTCATCTTCGGCGACGAGGCATTCGAGGACGGCGTCACCATCACCCCCGCCGAGTTCTACCAGCGGCTGCCCACCTCCTCCGTCCTCCCGCGCACCAGCCAGCCCCCGGTCGAGCGCTTCCAGCAGGCCTACCGCACTGCCGGCGCCGACGGCGCCGATATCGTCTCCATCCACATCTCCTCGAAGCTCTCCGGCACGCTCAACTCCGCCTCGGTCGCCCGCGAAACCCTGAAGCACGACCTCCACATCGACCTCATCGACTCCTACAACGTCAGCGTCGGCCTCGGCCTCATCGTCCTCGAAGCCGCCCGCGCAGCCGCGCAGGGAGCATCCCTCCCCGAGGTCGTCGCCGTCGCCCGCCGCGCCATGGACCGCGTCACCGTCCTTGTTGCCGTCGATACCCTCGAATACCTCCAGCGCGGCGGCCGCATCGGCCGCGCCCGCTCGCTCATCGGCTCGATCCTCAGCATCAAGCCCATCCTCACGGTCGACCAGGGCGAAGTCGCTCCCTTCGAACGCGTCCGCACCCGCGCCCGCGCCTGCGCACGCATCCTCGAGCTTGCCGCCGCCATGCCGCGCGCCAAAGAGCTCTTCATCGCCCACGGCGACCTCCCCGCCGAAGCCGCTGCCGCCGTCGAACAGCTCAGGCCCCGCCTGCCCCATACCGCCCTCCACACGGCCTACCTTGGGCCGGTCGTGGGCACCTACACCGGCCCCGCCGCCTTCGGCGTGGCCGCCCTCGAACGCGAATGACCGCCCCCCGCACCCTCGACCCCGCGCGTCTCCGCCGCGTCTTCGAACTCGAACGGCAGGGCGGCTGCAGGAACACCGCCGTGATCGGCGGCCTCGACCGCTTTCTGGTCCAGCTCTCCGAAGACGGCCTCCTCCGCGGCACCCCGCTCGCCGAGGCCGCGCGGCAGCTGCCGCCCGGCGGCTACCGCTCCCTCCCCCCGGACGAGCGCGAGGGCTGGGTCGATGCCGTCCTCGCTGCCCTTGCCGGCGGCGCCCCGCGCCTGCCATCCGCCGCGCCCAACGCCGTCCCTGCCCGCCAGCGCGCCGCCCGCCCCGCCGCCCCGCCCCCGCCGCCTCCGCCCCTCGGCCCCGCCTCCCCCCTCACCGACCTCCCCGGCGTGAGCCGCGCCATCGCCGCGCGCTTCGAAAAGCTCGGCGTCACCACCGTCGGCGACGCCGCATTCCTCTTCCCCCGCCGCTTCAACGACTACACCAACCTCCGCCGCATCGCCGACCTCGAGCCCTCGTCCGCGCTCCAGACCATCGTCGCCGACGTCCTCGAGGCCGCGGAGTTCAAGGCTCGCGGCCGCCTCCGCGGGACCCGCGCCCTCGTTTCCGACGGCTCTGCGGCCCTTCCCGTCATCTGGTGGAACGCGCCCTACGTCGCCCGCAACCTCAACGCTGGCGACCGCCTCGTCCTCGCCGGCCGCGTCCGCAGCTACCGCGGCCGTCTCCAGCTCGAGAACCCCGAGTTCGAAAAGCTCGAGCGCGCCGGCGACAGCTTCGCCCGCCTCGAGCCCGTCTACCCGGCCACCGCAGGCCTCGGCCAGAAGACCATCCGCGCCGTCGTCGCCCGCGCCGTCGATGCCGTCGCCGACAGGGTCGCCGACCCGGTGCCGGGCTGGCTGCGCGAACAGGAGCGCATTCCCGGCATCGCTGCCGCCATCCGCACCTACCACGCGCCGGCGAAACCCGAAGACGCCGAGCACGCCCGCCAGCGGCTCGCGCTCGGGGAGCTCCTCGCCGTCCAGTGCGCCGTCCTCCTCCGCCGCGCCGAATGGCAGCGCAGCGCCGACGCTCCCTGCCTCGACCTCGGCCCCCTTCGCGAGCCGTTCCTCCGCAGCCTCCCGTTCCCGCTGACCCGCGCCCAGCAGCGCGCCCTCGCCGAAATCGAACGCGACCTCCGCGGCCCCAGCCCCATGCTCCGCCTTCTCCAGGGCGACGTCGGCTCCGGGAAGACCGTGGTGGCGTTCGCGGCGATGCTCGCCGCCGTCGCTTCCGGGTACCAGGCCGCCCTCATGGCCCCCACCGAAATCCTCGCCGAGCAGCACTACCGCTCCCTCGCCCGCCTGCTCGGCGGTGGCGACCTCTCCGCCCTCGACGGCGTGTTCAGCCCGCCCTGGCTCGGCCGCAGCCTCCGCGTCCTCCTCGTCACCGGGTCGCTCACCCCGGCCCAGCGCGCCCAGGTCCGCGGCGATGCCGCCCACGGCGGCGCCGATATCGTCATCGGCACCCACGCCCTCATCGAGGACGACCTCCAGTTCCCCCGCCTCGGCCTCGCCATCGTCGATGAGCAGCATCGCTTCGGCGTCATGCAGCGGGCCCGGCTCCGCCAGAAGGGCCGCAACCCGCACCTCCTCGTCATGACCGCAACGCCGATCCCCCGCACCCTCGCCCTCACCGTCTACGGCGACCTCGAGGTCTCGACCCTCGACGAGCTCCCCCCCGGGCGCCAGCCCATCCGCACCCGCTGGTACCGCCCCGACGAACGCCCCGACGCCTACCGCTTCCTCCGCAAGCGCCTCGACGCCGGCGAACAGGTCTACGTCATCTGCCCCCTCGTCGAGGAATCCGACACCCTCGACGTCCGTGCCGCCGAAGAGGAGTTCGAGTACCTCCGCACCGGCCCCCTCGCCGGGTACAACGTCGAACTCCTCCACGGCCGCATGTCCGCCCGCCAGAAGGACGATGTCATGACCCGCTTCGCCCGCAACGAAGCGCAGGTCCTTGTCTCCACCAGCGTCATCGAGGTCGGGATCGACGTCCCCAACGCCACGGTCATCGTCATCGAAGGCGCCGAGCGGTTCGGGCTCAGCCAGCTCCACCAGTTCCGCGGACGGGTCGGCCGCGGCCAGAAGCAGAGCTACTGCCTTCTCTTCTCCAGCGAAGAAGACCCCGGTCCCGACGCCCGCGAACGCCTCAACGCCATGTGCGAAACCACCGACGGGTTCGCCCTCGCCGAAGTCGACCTCCGCATGCGCGGCGAAGGCGAAACCTGGGGCCGCCTCCAGAGCGGCACCAATACCATGCTCCGCGTCGCCCGCCTCACCGACCGCGACATCCTCCTCCGCGCCCGCGAACTCGCCGCCCGCGTGCTTGAACGCGACCCCCGGCTCGAACACCCCGAGCACGCCGCACTCGCTGCCGCCGTCCGCCCCTTCCTCGACCGTGCCGCCGAAGCCAACTGAGCCCCCGTCCGGTATGCTGCCCCGGATGCGCCGGCGGCTCACGAGCGGGGCAACGACGAACTGGCCGCTGGTGCTGATTCTCGCAGCCGCCGTAACCGCCTTCGCGCCTGCGCTGACGTCTCCGTTCTGGCTCGACGACTACTTCTACCTCCTCGCCGCCCGCGAACTCTCCACCCCCGCGTACGTCCGCGCCGCCTTCACACCCTGGGGCAGCGAGCCGCTGCTTCCGTTCACCCGCGATTTCTGGCGGCCGCTCGCCTTTCTCTGGTTCGAACTGCTCCAGCCGCTGGCGGGTGGAAACCCGCTGCCCTACCACCTCCTCGTCCTCGCCGGTCACCTCGCGGCCGTCGTCCTCGTTTGGCTGGTCGCCGCCCGCATCGATGAGCGCCGCGCCGTCCGCACAATCGCCGCCGGCATCGTTGGCGTCTACCCCGGGACCTACCAGGCTGTTGCCTGGATCTCGTCGGTCAACAGCCTCGCCCTCCCGCTCGCGCTCGGCGCCTGGCTCGCCTTCCTCCACGGCACGGACCGCCCGGGGGAGGTCCGCTGGCGGCCCGTCGCCCTCGCGGCCCTGCTCCTCGCCCTCGCCGTCATGACCCGCGAATCCGGCTGGGTCGCCCTTCCCGTCATCGCCGGCTGGCACCTCGCAGTCACCTGCCGGTGGCAGCTCCGGAGCCGCTCTGCCTGGCTGCCGCTCCTCCCCTTCGCCGCCCTCGCCGTCGCCTACGCCGTCATCCGCACCCGCGTGTTCACCGAGCCGCTCGCCAACCCTGAGATCTTCGACTGGGGCAGCCACGCCTGGCGCAACTACCGCACCCTCCTCGAACTCCTCCTTTTCCCCTTCCGCGAGCGGCTCGAGGGGCTCGACGGCTGGCGGAAGCTGCTCCAGGAACTCTCAGTCCCGGTCATCCCCCTGCTCGCTGTCGCCTGTGCCCTGCTCGGCCGCTGGCGCCCGGCGGTGCTCCTCGCCGGTGCGCTCATCTCCCTCCTCGCCGTCGCCCCGAACCTTCTCGGTACTGGTCCGCGCTACCTCTACTTCACCGTGCCGTGGGTCGCCTTCGGCCTCGCCATCCTCGCAGCCGACCTCCTCGCGCTCCTGCCCCTCCGCCTCCGCCCCGCTGCACCCGCTGTCGGCATCCTGCTCCTCGGCTCCACCACCTTGGCAACATTCGACCGCGTCGACGACTGGACCGCCTGGGGACCCGGCCAGCAGCAGCAGTGGGTCGACGCCTTCCGTGCCGCGTACCCCGAACTCCCGCCCGGCGCGACCGTCTACTGCACCGGCAACGTCCCCGGCTGGCTCACCCTCTTCGACGGGGTCAACCTCGCCCCCGCGGTCCGCTGGTACTACCCGGAGGCCGCCGGCGCTGTCTACCTCCCGCCCGGCATTCGCCCCGAACTCGGCCCCGGCGACGTCCTCTTCGTCGCGCCCTGACGCCGGCGGCCCCTATACTCGCCGGGTGCCCCGCACCGAACGCGGCTACCGCTGCTCCTCCTGCGGCTGGACAACCGTCGCCTACGTCGGCCGCTGCCCCCGCTGCCAGGCCTGGAACACCCTCGAGCCGTTCGCCGAAGCCCCCCGGGGGACCGCTGCCTCCCGGCGCCCCGGCGCCGCTGCCCCGGCAGCCTCGCTCGTGCGCCTCGGCGCCATCGAAGGCGATATCGCCGAACGCCACGCCACCGCCATCCCCGAGTTCGACCGCGTGCTCGGCGGCGGCATCGTCCCCGGCTCGCTCATCCTGGTCGGCGGCGACCCCGGCATCGGCAAGTCCACCCTCATGCTCCAGGCCGCCGCCAGCCTCGCGCGGAGCGGCCTCCGCGTCGCCTGCCTCTGCGGCGAGGAGTCGCCCCGCCAGGTCCGCATGCGCGCCGAACGCCTCGGCGTCGCCGATGCCCCCGTCGACCTCATCGCCGACCCTTCCCTCGATGCTGCCCTCGCGGCGGCCGAGTCCGCCGGCGTCGACATCCTCGTCGTCGATTCCATCCAGTCCGTCACCGTCGAAGGCCTCGAATCCCGCGCCGGCGGCCCCGCCCAGCTCGCCGAAGCCGGCGCGCGCCTGCTCGCCTTCGCCAAGGGGACCGGCACCGCCACGCTCGTGACCGGCCACGTGACCAAGGGCGGCGAGGTCGCCGGCCCGAAGCTCCTCGAGCACCTCGTCGACGTCGTCCTCTACTTCGAGTCCGCCGAAGGCGGCGTCCTCCGCCTCCTCCGCGCCGTCAAGAACCGCTTCGGTGCCACCGACGAGCTCGGACTCTTCGAAATGACCGGCGCCGGCCTCCAGAGCGTCGAAAACGCCAGCGCAGCCTTCCTCGCCCCGCACGCCCCCGGTGCCTCCGGCTGCGCCATCACCGCCGTCATCGAAGGCTCCCGCCCCCTCGCCGTCGAGGTCCAGGCGCTGGCTGTCCCGTCCGCCCTCGCCGCGCCGCGCCGCATCGCTGCCGGCATCGAACCCGCGCGCCTCCACCTCCTCCTCGCGGTGCTCGCCCGCCGCGGCGGCATCCCCGCTGGCGCGCTCGATATCGTGGCCAGCGTCTCCGGCGGCCTCCGCCTGCGCGACACCTCCGCCGACCTCGCCATCTGTCTCGCCCTCGCCTCGGCCATCCACGACCGCCCCCTCCCGGCCGGCACCGCCTTCCTCGGCGAACTCGCACTCTCCGGCGCCGTCCGTCCCGTCCACCAGGCGAGCCGCCGCCTCGCCGAACTCGCCCGCCTCGGCCTTCGCGGCGCCGTCGTCCCTGCCGGTACCCCCGCCATCGAGGGGCTCCAGCTCACCCGGGTGGCCTCGCTTGCTGACGCGCTCGAACGGGTGGGGCTCTCAGGTCTGCCGGTACGAGCGATGCCGCATCACGATGCTCTGCAGCAGCCCCAGCGAGGCGAACAGGCTGACCAGTGACGACCCGCCCTGGCTGACAAACGGCAGCGGAATGCCCGTCACCGGGAACAGGCTCACGTTCACCGCCACGTTGATGAACGTCTGCATCAGGATCAGCATCGTGATGCCCACCGCAATCAGCTGCCCCGCCGTGTCCCCGGCCAGCTGCGCCGCCCGCACCCCGCGCATCAGCAGCAGGATGAACAGCGCGAACACCACCATCGCGCCGGCGAACCCGAACTCCTCGCCCAGCAGGCTGAAGATGAAGTCCTTCGTCGAAACCTTCAGGTACTCCAGCTGCGTCTGGTCGCCCTGCATGTACCCCTTGCCGAACAGCTGCCCCGAGCCCAGCGCAATCTGCGACTGCAGCACGTTGTAGCCCGCATCCAGCGGGTCCTCGTTCGGGTCGACCAGCACCGCGACCCGCTCCACCTGGTAATCCGCAATCGCGAACGTCCACGCAAACGGCAGCACCGCCACAAAGATCGCGGCCATCACCAGCAGGTGGCTCCGGTTCGCCCCCGCGATCACCACGATCCCCAGCCAGATGCCGCCGAACACGATGCTCGTCCCCAGGTCCGGCTGGATGAACACCAGCCCCGCCAGCGGCGCCACAATCGCCAGCGACAGCAGCAGCGAGCGCAGGTCCCGCGCATCGCCGCCATGCTCCGAAAAGAACCGCGCAAGACACAGGATCGCCGCCACCTTCGCAAACTCCGACGGCTGCACCTGCACCGGCCCCAGGTCGAACCACCGCGTCGACCCGTACGCCGTACTCCCCAGCGCGAACAGCGCGACCAGCGAAAGGATGGAGAGCCCGTACAGCAGCCACGCGTAATGCAGGAACCGGTGGTAGTCCACCCGCGAGACGGCGAGCATCACCGCGATGCCGACCGCCGCGAACAGCGCCTGCTTCGCCACCGGGCTCGCAAGGCTGGTGATCGGTCCGTCGTACCACGGGCGTGACCCGCTGTGAATCAGCGCAAGCCCGCACCCCACGAGCGCCAGCGCGGCGCCCACCATCACGTAATCGAACCGGTCCCAGCCCCGCCAGAACGAGGTCCCCGCCCGGGTGCGCCCGAAGCTGCCGAAGGTCAGGCTCGTCACCGGCGCACCTTCTCCATGTAGTAGTCGATGATCTTCCCGGCCACCGGCGCAGCCTTGTCGCCGCCGACGCCGATATCGAAGTACACCGTCACCACGATCTCCGGGTCATTGTAGGGCGCGAATCCCGTAAACCACGCGTGCTGCGACTTCGTGCCGTCCGGTTTGAAGAACTCCGCCGTCCCCGTCTTCCCGGCCACCGTCGTCCGCGAACTTGCGGCCCGCGCCCCGGCCCCGTACTGCACCGAACCCAGCATCCCCTCGCGCACGACCTGCAGCCACCGCGGGTCGACATCCACCTTCTCGCCTTCCGGTGCAATCGTCCGGACCACCTTGCCGTCCGGCCCGATGACCGCGTCCGCCACGTGCGGCACCGGAAGCGTCCCGCCGTTCGCAATTGCCGCCGTCATCCGCGCAATCTGGAGCGGCGTCGCCAGCACATCCCCCTGGCCGATCGCCGTGTTGTAGGTATCGCCGAGAAACCAGTCGTTCTCGCCCGGTGCAAACCCCGGGCCGACCTTTGTCCGCCGCTTCCATTGCGGGTCGGGCACGCGCCCCGGCGATTCGCCGAACAGGTCGATGCCAGTCGGCTTCCCGAACCCGAACTTCCGCGCCCACGCGGCCAGCACCGCCCCTGAGGTCTCCACGTCCTTCCCGAGCCCGCGCTGCCGCTCCAGGTCGCCGCCCGCCGTCAGAAAGAAGAACACGTTCGATGACCAGGCGATCGCCGTCCGCACATCCATCAGCATGTTGTGGCAGCGCCAGTCGGGGTAGTTGTAGATGACGTCGTTCTCGCCCTTGATGTCGAGGCTGCAGCCGATCTGGAACGCCGTGTTCGGTGTGATGCTTCCCTCCGCCAGGCCGGCCGTCGCCGTCACCAGCTTGAACGTCGAACCCGGCGCTGCCGGGTTGAGCGCCTTGTTCAGCAGCGTATACGTGACAGTGTCGGTCTGGATCCGCCGCAGCTCGTCCGCCCGCCGCTCCGCATCCGCGTAGATGTTGTTGTCGTACGTCGGCATCGAAACGAGCGCATACACCTGCCCGGTCTTCGCGTTCATCACCACCGCCGCCGCCTGCTTCGCATCGCCCCAGCCGGTGCCGTTGTCCTTCATCGAGGCCTCGAGCAGCTCGGCCACGTACTGCTGCAGCCCGGCGTCGATGTTCAGCCGTACCGTATTCCCTGGGACCGGGTCCTGCTGCCCGATGAGGGTGATGAGCTTCCCCTGCGCATTCTGCTCTGCTGCCGTGTACCCAATCTGCCCGCGCAGGTCCGCTTCATACCACGCTTCGATCCCGTCCTTCCCGACCGGCTCATTCAGCTGGTACCCCTTCCCGCGCAGCTGCTTCGCCTCCTCCGCCGTCTGCGGGCCGATGTACCCGAGGATGTGGGAGAAGGCCGGCCCCGCCGTGTACTGCCGCCCCGGCGTCACCTCGAGGCTCACCCCCGGCAGGTCCGACGATGCCTCCTCCAGCGCCAGCGCCGCCTCCCGCGGCAGATTCGTCGCGATCCGGATGGCGATGTAATCCCGGCCGGCCGCGATCGCCTCGTCGACCTTCGTCTGCACCTCCAGCGCCGAAACCCCGATCAGCTCCTGCAGCCGCAGGTAGATCCGGTAGCGCGCCTCCGGCGACGCCGGAAGCATCTCCGGCAGGATGGTCGCCGCGTACACGCCAACGTTCTTCACCAGCGGCTCGCCGTTCCGGTCGGTGATGAGCCCCCGCGTCGGCAGGATGTTTTTCCGAACGATGTGGTTCTCCCGCGAACGCTGCGCGAACTCCTCGCCCCGCAGGATCTGCATGTCCACAAGCCGCACCGTCAGGATGGCGAAGAGCAGCAGGATGAACGCCCGCAGGACCCCCACGTTGCCGTGCGGCCGGTTGCGGGATGGTCCCGCAGGAGTGCGCAGCCCTTTACCCAGCAGGCTCATAGGTGCGCGAAGTACCTCCCCCGCTGCAGCCGGAACCCGCTCCCCGTGAGCCCCGCGAGCCGCAGCGGCACATAGCAGAGCGTGAGAACAACGATATCAAGCAGCAGCCCCGGCAGCAGTACCTCTGCCGCAAGCGCCCCAAACAGCGCCGGTGCCCCGCCGAGCATCGCACCGATGGCAAGCACGGTCCGTGCCAGCATCCCCGCACCGGCAGCCATGAGGTACGTCCGCGCCGCGTGACCCAGCGGGAGCGGCCCATCCTCGAGCGCCGCACCGAGCTTCAGCACCGGAAGGTAGGCCAGCAGCAGGAGCCCGGCATCCCGGTCCGCCAGCATCCCGTGCATCAGGGCCGCCAGCGGCGTCAGCACCATCACCGGTACCGGGCCGCTGAACGCCGCAACGAGGCAGAGGCTCAGCAGCACCAGCTCCGGCACCGCCCCGCCCACCGGGAAGAGCGGCGCTACCGTCACCTGGGCAATCGCCGCCCCGAAGACCAGCGCGAACAGCGCAAGCGCCTTCACGGCCCCGCCTCCAGGTCCAGCCGCTCCGGCACGAAGCTCATCAGGACGAGCACCGTCGTTGCGGTCCCCAGCCGCGTCAGCGGCTCCACCCGCACCTTCGGGAACAGGTCCTGCGTCGTGCCCTCCACTGACGTCACGGTGCCGATCGGAATGCCGTACGGGAACGCACCCCCGAGCCCGGCGGTCACGATCGTGTCGCCCACCTTGATGTCGCCCTGCGCCATGTCGAGCGTCAGGGTCCGTCCCGGGTTGCCCCGCAGGATGCCGTCGGCCCCTTCTCCGCCCAGCACCGCCGCCCGCACGTTGCTCCGCGTGTCGGTAATCAGCCGGACGAACGACCGTGTCGGCGTCACCCGCGTCACCGTGCCCATGAGCGACCCCTGCGTCGACGTCACTACCATCCCCTTCACGATGCCGTCGTTCGAGCCTCGGTCGATCGTGATGACGTCAGTGAACGGCGAGCTGTCGCGGTGGACCACGTTCGCCGCCAGCCGCGACTGGGAGGTGTCCCCCTGCGCCAGTCCGAGCGCTGCCTCCAGTTCCTTGATCCGCTGCGCGTCCTGCTGCCGCTGCGCCAGCTCATTCCGGAGCCCTTCGTTCTCGACGCGCAGCCGCGCGTTCTCGGCGCGCAGGTCGTCGACTTCGCCCGCGCTGGAGAGCAGCCCCGCAACAGGGCGGAAGATGCCGCCCAGCACAGCCTCGAACGGCGCAGTCACCCGGAGAAAGGCGCCCTGCACCGGGCTCAGCACGCCGACCTGTCCGGCGATCCCGAGCAGAATCGCCAGCCCGACCATGGCTCCGAGCCACCACGAGTACCGGTTCAGGATGAGCATGACGGTCCCTCGAGGCGCACGGCGATGCTACCGCCCGGGCCGTCGCGAAACCAGCTGCGACTGCACCTTATCCAGCAGCGCCGATTCTTCCAGCACTTCGCCCGCGCCCCGCACCACGCACAGGAGCGGGTCTTCGGCCACGTATACCGGGAACCGCGTCTCCTGCGAAAGCCGCCGGTCGAGCCCCCGCAGCAGCGCGCCGCCCCCCGCAAGCGCAATCCCGTGCGCCATCAGGTCGCTCACCAGCTCGGGCGGCGTCACCTCGATCGATGAGCGGACCGCCTCCACAATCGCCGCAATCGAACCCGCCAGCGCGTCCCGGATCTCGACGGTGCTCACCTCCACCGACTTCGGCAGCCCCGTCGCAAGGTCGCGCCCCCGGATTTCGATGGTCTCTTCCGGGTCGAGCGGTGCCGCCGAACCCGCCAGCTTCTTGATCTCCTCCGCCGTTCGCTCGCCGATGAGCAGGTTATGCACCTGCCGCGCATACGCGATGATGTCCTGGTCCATCTCGTCGCCGGCAACGCGGATCGAGGTGCTCACCACCATGCCCCCGAGCGAGATGACGGCCACCTCCGTCGTGCCGCCGCCGATGTCGACAATCATGCACCCGGCCGCGTCCATCACCGGTAAACCGGCCCCGATCGCCGCCGCCATCGGCTCCTCAATCAGGTAGCACGCCCGCGCGCCCGCGTTCAGCGCCGCGTCGTGCACCGCCCGCTTCTCGACCTCCGTTACCCCGCTGGGGATGCCCACCACCACCCGCGGCTGCGCCAGGAAGCTCCGGTCGTGCACCGCCCGGATGAAGTAACTCAGCATCTTTTCGGTGACTTCGAAGTCCGAAATCACCCCGTCGCGCAGGGGCCGCACCGCCACAATGTTCGCCGGCGTCCGGCCCACCATCCGCTTCGCTTCCGCCCCGATCGCCAGGATCTTCTTCGTCGTCCGGTCGATCGCCACCACCGAGGGCTCGTCGATGACGATCCCCCGGCCCTTCACCATCACCAGGGTGTTCGCCGTCCCCAGGTCGATGGCGATGTCGTGAGATAAGAATCCGAATAACGAACCGAAAATATTGGGAAACGCCAAGGGCGTGAACCTGTCGTGCGAACCGCAGAAACCCGCGGGGTAGTCAGATTCAAAGTATACCCGCCATCACCCCGCCCGGCGAACCGCGCGGCATTTCCTGCTTCGAAAATGGTTGCAACCGTTCACGAAGCCTGCGAAAGCGCCGCCGGCCCCCGCTCCAGCAGCGCCAGGAACTCCTCCTCCGTCAGCAGCCGTGTCCCCAGCTTCTCCGCTTTCGCCAGCTTCGAGCCGGCATCCGCCCCAACGACCAGGAAGTCGGTCCCCTTCGTCACGGAGCTTCCCACCTTCCCGCCGCGCGCCCGGATCGCGTCCTCGGCCTCGGCCCGGCTCATCCGCTCCAGCCGGCCGGTCACCACAATCGTCAGCCCCTCCAGCGGCCCCGCGCCCGCCGCCGGTCGCTCGAACCGCGGGTTCACCCCCGCCGCGACCAGCCGCTCGACAATCGCGCGGTTCTCCGGCCGCTGCACCCAGTTCTCGATGCTCGCGGCGACCACCGGGCCGATCCCCTCGATCTGCTGGAGCTCCTCCGCCTTCACGTCGAGCAGCCGGTCGAGGCTGCCGATGTGCTCGGCCAGCAGCCGGGCCGTCTCCATCCCCACATGGCGGATGCCCAGCGCGAACAGCACGTTCGGCAGCGGCCGGCTCTTGCTCGCCGCGATGCCGCGTAGCAGGTTCTCGGCGGTTTTCTCCTGCACCTTCTCCAGGCGGAGCAGCTGCTCCTTTGTCAGCGAGTACAGGTCGGCCACGTTCCGTACCAGGCCGCTCTGGTACAGCTGGACTGCCATCTTCTCGCCCAGCCCCTCGATGTCCATCGCCGACCTGCTCGCAAAGTGCTCGATGAGCCGGATCTGCTGCGCCGGGCAGGCCGCGTTCGGACAGTAGACCGCTGCCTGGTCCGGGTCGCGCGAAACCGGCGTCCCGCATGCCGGGCACCGGTCCGGCATCACAAACTCCCGCTCCTCTCCCGTCCGCAGCTGCACCACCGGGCCCACTACCTGCGGGATCACCTCCCCCGCGCGCTGCACAATCACCGTGTCGCCGATGCGGATGTCCTTCCGCCGGATGTCCCCCTCGTTGTGCAGCGTCGCGAGCGAGACCCGCGCCCCGCCGACCACCACCGGCTCCAGCACGGCGAACGGCGTCAGCACGCCGGTCCTCCCGACGTTCACCTGGATGTCCAGCAGCTTCGTCGTCCGCTGCTGCGGCGGGAACTTGAACGCCGTCGCCCAGCGCGGCTCCCGGCCCACCGCGCCGAGCAGCTCCCACGCCCGCGTGTCGTCAACCTTGATGACCACCCCGTCGATGTCGTAGTCCAGCCGCTCCCGCTCGCGGCCCCACCAGTCGATCCGCGGGAACACGTCCTCCAGGTCCGGGTGGAGCCGCGCCTCCGGATTGACGGTGAACCCCATCTCCCGGAGCCAGCCGAGGATTTCGAAGTGGCTCTCCGGGTGCGGCCCCTCGCACCAGCCGAGCTGGTAGACGAACATGGCCAGCGGCCGCGACGCCGTCACCGACGGGTCCTTCTGCCGCACGGCTCCCGCCGCCGCGTTCCGCGGGTTCGCGTACATCGGCAGCGGCTTCTTCCCCTCCTGCTCCCGCCGCAGGTTCTCCTCGCCGATCGCCGCGTTCAGCTCCTCGAAGCCGCTCCGCGGCATGTAGACCTCACCGCGCACCTCGAACCGTTCCGGGTAACTCCCGCGCAGCTGCTTCGGGATCGTTGGGATCGTCCGCAGGTTCTCCGTCACGTTCTCGCCGTGGTAGCCGTCGCCTCGCGTGGCGCCCTGCACGAACCGCCCGCGCTCGTACACCAGCGCAATCGCCAGCCCGTCGATCTTCGGCTCCGAAACCAGGGCGAACCGTTCCATCCCCAGCCGCTCTGCCGCCCGCCGGTGCCACGCCCGCAGCTCCTCCTCGCTGAAGCAGTTCGAAAGGCTGAGCAGCGGCACCCGGTGCTCGACCACCTCGAACGTCGGCAGCGGCGCGCCGCCCACCCGCTGCGTGGGCGAATCCGGCGTAATCAGCTCCGGGTAGGCCGCCTCGATCGCCCGGAGCTCGTTCATCAGGTCGTCATAGACCTCGTCCGGGATCTCAGGCTGGTTCAGCTCGTAGTAGAGACGGTTGTGGTAGTTGATGAGCGACCGCAGCTCCTCGCTCCGCAGCCGCGCTTCGTACTGGGTCTTCGGCACCGGGCGCATGGCCCGAAGTATAGCCCCGGCCGCGCTGAACGCCCGTGATACACTCGCCCCATGCGAGACCGCGTGGTCGTCATCGATTACGACGCCGGCAACCTCCGCAGCGTCGCCCGCGCCCTCGACTTTGTCGGGGCCAGCCCCCTCGTGAGCGCCGAGCCCGCCGACATCGCCGCCGCCGGCGCCCTCGTCCTCCCCGGCGTCGGCGCCGCCGCCGATACGATGCGCAACCTCCGCGAGCGCGGCCTCATCGAGCCCATCCGCGAATACATCGCCGCGGACAGGCCCTTCCTCGGCGTCTGCATGGGCCTCCAGGCCCTCCTTGAGCGCTCCGAAGAGGGCGACCAGGAGTGTCTCGGCATCCTTCCCGGCGTCGTCCGCCGCTTCCCCGCGCAGCCGGGCCTGAAGGTGCCCCACATGGGCTGGAACACCATCGAGTGGCGCTACCCCCATCCCGTCACCGAGGGCATCCCCTCCGGCAGCTACTTCTACTTCGTGCACTCCTACCACCCCGCCACGCCCGACCCGGCGCTCGTCCTCGGCGAAACCGAATACGGCCTCCGCTTTCCCTCGGTGCTCGCGCGTGGCTACCTTGTGGCCACGCAGTGTCACCCCGAGAAAAGCGGCCGCGACGGCCTCCGCTTCTACGCAAACTTTGTCCGCTGGGCCCGCGACGGCGCCCCCGTCCCCGCGGCCGCCGCCGCCCCGTGAGCTTTGAAGTCATCCCCGCCATCGACCTCCGCGGAGGGCGCTGCGTCCGCCTCCGCCAGGGCGACTACGGCCGCGAAACCGCCTACAGCGATGACCCCGTCGCCGTCGCCCGCCAGTGGCAGGCCGAGGGCGCCCCGCGCCTCCACGTCGTCGACCTCGACGGCGCCCGCGAAGGCCGTCCCGTCAATACCGCCGTCATCGAAGCCATCTGCCGCGCCGTCGCCATCCCGGTTGAAGTCTCCGGCGGCATCCGGACGCTCGAAGCCATCGCGGCTGCCCTCGCCCGCGGTGCCGACCGCGTCCAGCTCGGCTCCGTCGCGGTCAAAGACCCCGCGCTCACCCGCACCGCCATCCAACGGTTCGGGCCTGCCATCGTCGTCGCCATTGACGCCCGCGACGGCGAGGTCCGCACCGACGGGTGGCTACATGGTAGCAACGTCCGCGCGCTCGACCTCGCCCGCGAGCTCGATGCCGCCGGCGTCGCCCGCATCATGTTCACCGACATCTCCCGCGACGGCACCCTCTCCGAACCGAACTTCCAGGCCTACCGCGACCTCCTCGCAGCCGTCCGCTGCCCGGTCATCGCCTCCGGCGGCATCTCCACCCTCGGCCACCTCCGCGAACTCGCCGCCATCGGCTGCGAGGGCGCCATCGTCGGCACCTCGCTCTACGAGCGCCGCTTCACGCTCCGCGAGGCCCTGGCCGCGGTAGCTACGGCGTAGCCACGAACCGCCTGCGGTCGACATCGCCCGTCTCCCGGCCCCACAATCGAACCATGCTCACCCGGCGCATCATCCCCTGCTTCGACGTCGACCGCGGCCGTGTCGTGAAAGGCGTCTCCTTCGTCCAGCTCCGCGACGCCGGCGACCCCGTCGAACTCGCCCGCGCCTACGAAGCTGCCGGCGCCGATGAGCTCGTCTTCCTCGATATCACCGCCTCCGCTGAAGACCGCGTCACCACCTACGACATGGTCGCCGCAACCGCCGAGCAGGTCTTCATCCCCTTCACCGTCGGCGGCGGCATCCGCTCCACGGCCGACATGAAAATCATGCTCGAACTCGGCGCCGAGAAGGTCAGCATCAATACCGCCGCCATCCAGGACC
>Ga0308415_1000128_pt1 | contig 30608 bp, 20 predicted proteins | sample HotsprSampleOS55_FD_203465 | JGI IMG/M metagenome (GOLD analysis project Ga0308415, IMG submission 203465) | Hot spring phototrophic mat microbial communities from Octopus Spring, Yellowstone National Park, Wyoming, United States - 20090730_OS55 ... | reverse complement strand
TCCGGAAATCCGGTTTCGTTGATGTTGTTGGCACTGCGCCAGGGGAAATCCGCTTAATGAGCCCCTGCCTCGAGCACGTTGTGCTGGAAATAATGCTGATGCAGCAAAGCAAAGCCGCGCGCCTCGCACCGAAGCGCAAACTCGCGCAGCCGGCTCCAGTACCAAGGGTTGAGTCGTGTCAGGTCATAGCGGCTCAGCCCGTCCCAGGCCCGGCCCTGACCACTCCGGGCAAAGGGCTGTTCGAAAAACGGTGCCACCACCTCCCCGTCGGCACGCCGCACCATTTGATGATCATCGCGGCGACGGTCGTACCACAGTCCGTGGTGATGCTCGAAGACAGGTCGACCCTGCTGCTCCATCAGAGCCAACACATCGTCCAGCTCGTCCGTCCAACCGGGGCCGACACGACCCGGGACGAAACGCGTCAAGGCCGGCCCATTCAGCTCCGCCTCCCCCGGCCGTAGACTGCCCCGCCACCAGGCGGTTTTCAGAAGGCCGCCGGTCAACAGGCGCCCCTCCACGGTCAGCCAACCATTCATGATCCGCAGGGCCTGGGTCGGGGCCGCTTCCGTTGAAACCACAAGCGGGGCCTCGGTCCATCGAGGCGCCTCCCCGGGTTCGCACGGAATCGGATCCCGTTCAGGTGCCGACTCGATAAAGTTCCGCAGAGAAAAGCCAGGTTGTCGCGCCTCCTGCGTCAGCGTGGCCGCTCGCTCTAGCGTGGGGTTGGTCGCTTCCTCGCGCTCCCGCCCCGGCACCGGTATGCGCGCCACCGCAGGCTGGCCCACCCGCTCACGTAACTGTGCCCACCACAGACTGGGCGGACGAACAAACTCGTTGGATTGTTTCCACAGGCCGTTGCCCTCGAAGGCGCCCCACGAGCCAAACGACAGATTCCACGCATCCGGAGGACTCCAACAGCGGATCACCGATGCTTGGCAATTCCAGAGGATCGAGCCAGCCGCTGCCCACCCAATGGCCCGGTGGTTGCCCGGCAGGAAAGCCAAAGCCAGTCCCCCCCGTCCACGCGCACATTGTCGAACAACACACCGCTGGCCCAGCTTCCCAGGGCGCCGCTGTCGGCATGCGCTTCGATGGCCTGGCATTGCACGAACGCATTCGGCCCGGCCGCGCAGTGCCCCACGCCGAAGTCATGCCGCCCCCGTTCGGCATAACAACGCAAAAACAAGGTTTGCTGACCCGCCGTAAAAAAGGTTTCCCGACGATGCCCGCCGATTTCGGAAACAGGATCCGCCGACACGCAGTCCTGAACGGTGACGCGCCGGGCCGTTTCGAAGACCGCTACCGCCGATCCAGCAAAGTGCCGGAACGTCACTTGTCGCACCCAGGCGTCTTCCACCGATTCCAACGTGATCCCGCACCAGGCATGGTCCTCATCCCACGGCCGTCCCGGATCGTAGGCTGATTCTAGCCGAAGGTTTTCGATGCCCACCTGTTGCAGCCGGCCGGGCCACTCTAGCGACGCCAGCCAGCCACCTCCCATCTCGGATTCCAAAGCCGTCGTGATCGGGACATCCCAGGTCACTTGGTTGCCTTCTACCGCCAGCAATGTGCGCTCCCATGCAATGTCGCGGCTGCCCGGCTTCCAGCCGGCCCCGACTCCTCCGCCGAGCTCCTGCATAGCCAGGCGCTCGATCCAGGCCCGAGTGCTCGGGCGGACAAGCAGGCCCCGCTGTCCCGGGGCTAGTCCCGTAGCATCTTGGAGTCGACAGCGCGTGGCGCCCACCGGGACGTAACTGTCCGCCACTTGCCAGAGGGCGTTGGTCCGCAATGTCCGATCGCTCTTTCCAGCCACACGCACCAGCGTGCGTCGGTCTGTCCCAGTGGCCAGCAGCACCGTCCCGTCGGCGCCCGGCCCTTGGCCCCGCAACGCTACGCCCGAGCTGCGGATGACCAGTTGCCCCGCGATCTCATAGCGTCCCCGCATCAGGAGGATCGCACCCCGCCAGCCCCGCTCATCGGCAGGCCGCTTCGCCAAATCGTCCAACGCCGCCTGAATGCGGGCCGTCTGGTCGCCGGAGCGCGCCTCCAAGACCCAGACGACCGGCACCTCCGGAATCGGTCGGTTGCCCCCGGCATAACCGCAGTGGGAAAAGTCGGGAATCCGGTTTCCAAGGGCATCGGCCTTGTAGACCAGCCGACCCTGAGGGTCCAAACTCACGTCAGGCCCATTCGGCTGGGCTGCACCCAGGGGCTCGGCGATCCACCATGCCAGTGAGAACATTACGGGTAACGCCGGCCAAGTCAGACTTGAGCTCACGGCAGTTTGCACTCGAGTAACCCCAAACGTTCCGCAGCTCCCACGCGCTGGCCGTCGACCCATACTTGGAGTCCTGCACCCCGGCCGTAGCGTGTGCCGTCACGGTCCCAGAGGATGGTCAGGGACCGCCCGTGATAGGGAAGGCCGTCCAGACAAAACCAGTCCCACACCTCCTGCGGAAGCAACGGCCGCAATTGCACCGTCGCGTCCGCCCGGGGGACCAGTCCCACCACCCCGGTGATTAGCAGGTCTGCATAGGTGGAGTGGTTGTAATCCTTGCTGCGGTCCGTGCCCCGGTTAATCCAGTCGCCAGTCACTTCGTCATGGTACTCGCCGATCCAGGGCCGACCGCGGTGTCGGTGGCTTCGGGTGTAGGTCAAAAAGGCCTCGAAAAACGTGCGCGGACCAGCAGGCGGATCGGGAACCTCGCGCAGCACACGGGCCAACGCGCCCAGGGTTTGCACCGTGGCAAACGGCCAGACAGCCCCGTCCCATTCGCATCGGCCCACCCCGTGTGACCGAAACCGGGGATGACGTCGCTCCGCCGTGGTCAGCCCGGCCGGTGCCCAAAACCCTTCGGGATCGGTCAGTTGTTTCCAGGCCCGTTCATAACCACGACCGGCCGGCACCAGGCCAAAGCGCCAGGGCAAAAAGCCCGTAGCCTCGCGTGCGTCCGCCAGTTGCCCGTCCTCTCGCAAGGTTTTGAAAAAGCCGGCGCTCTCGTCCCACAGGTTCTCCAGCACCCGTCTTTGCAGTTGTTCGGCCCGCTGTTCGAACCGGCGGACCAGATCCGGGCGGCCTGCGTTTTGGGCCAGGGCTGCCAACGCACGCGCATTGCCGTACATGTAACAGTTCAAGGGCAGCCGGACATGCCGAGCCGTGCGCGAGCCACTGAGCGACTCCTCCATACCGTCGCGTACGTCGAACTGCCAGAACAGGCCATCCGAGCGCAACTGCTCCTGCTCCCAGCGATGGTAATCCTCCACCAGGCCCTCCAACCAGGCGGCTGCGCGCTCGGTAGGTCCCTGCACCAACCACCGCTCGTAGACCGCCGTGGCCAGCCACTGGCTGTACCGGTGCAGGTGCGGCTGCGGTCCACCTTGGTGGCCGCGGAGCCAAAACCGCAGCGTGTCGTCCAAAAACTCCGGATCGCGCAACCACCGACCTTCGGCCATGTGATGGCCCAGGGCGCAACTGATGGTGTTGAACGGTCCCGCATGGCTGACCGGGGGCAAGAACTCCGTGATCACCCAACCGGTCGAGGTGCGGCGCAGGTGCTTGCGAAACACCCACCACCGAAAATAGTAGGTCCGCACCACCTCAGCGTCCGGACACTCGAACAGGGGAATGTGCCGGGCCAACCAGGCCCCGGCCTGGGCGTTGGGAATCTCGTTGGTGACCGTCTCGGAGTCGAGGGCATTGAACTGCTGCACCCACGGTTGAACCAATTCAGGTGAGAGAACCCCGAAAGGCGTAGAGGCAGTGGCCGTGGCGACAAGGACGCAGACCCCTCCGGCCGCCAAGATCCCGCCTCGCCAGAGCCTGCCTGCTTGTGCTGCTGAAGGTGCGACCTGTTGCATGGTGTAGCGGGTGCCAAGCTCGGCGGGTCAGTCGGGGTCCGGAAACTCGCCCACCAACCAGCCCAGATACTCCTCCAAGTTTGTGTACCCGTCCCCGTCGCGGTCTTGGTGGGCGTCGGCTGGGTCTGCAAGGTTCAATCCCGCCCGCCGTTCCCATCCATCGGGCATGCCGTCGTCGTCCGTGTCCCACCCCGGAGGCCGGTGGACCTCAGGGTACTCTTCCCACCCGCCCACGTCGGCCTGGGAATCCGGCAAGCCGGGCAGACCGGTTCGACTTCCGCGGAAGCGGGCCGTGCCGGTACGGACCTCCTCCAGAATGCGGCGATCCAGTTCGTCCTGCACCGGGAAATTGCATCCCACGTTGGCCAGCACATCATGGAAGGCCTCAGCAGCCGAATGGGTGTACACCAAGGGATCGAAGAACGGCTGATCGTACAGGTACTGCTCCGGTGCTTCGCCGGGCCACAGCCGTACCCCGCCCCATTTCTCCTCCGGGCCCACCCGGCCCTCCAACACGTTCCCGGCCACGTGGTAATCCTGCGGCCCAAACCGGGGTACACCCTCCCGTTGGGGACGCAGCATCCAGAACCATTCCGTGGCCGGCCCGGGTTTGTAGTAGTTGTTCACAAACTGCACCCGCGCAGCGCCGCCGTCCGTGGTGCGATGATGCCAGTTGTAGACCACGTTGTTCCGGATATCCAGCCAGCCGGCATGCCGACCGCTCTGATTCAGTCCACCGGCCAGGCTCCAGTTACGCCCGGCGCAATGCGCCAGCAGGTTGTGATGGAAACTGCCGATCTGGCCGCCAATGCTGGCGGCATACCCGTGCCGTGTGCCCGGCGGATACTTGCGGTGCCCGGCCTCGTTGAGGGCTTCCGCAATCAGGGTGCGTTGCAGCGTAATGTTGCGCGCACCGCGCGAGCTGAAGGCCTCGTCCAGTGTCCAACTGATGGAACAATGATCCACAATGCAGTGATCGCTCGAGGCCAGGCCCATCCCATCCAGGGTTTCCCCAGAAATGTCACCCGGCCGCACACGAATGTACCGGATGATGACGTCGTGCGTCCCCAACACGCCGAAATTGTAACCGCGCAAACAGATGCCCTTGCCCGGCGCCGTTTGCCCCGCCACGGTCAGGTAGGGATGGCGTACGACCAGCGGCGACTTCAACGTAATGAGCCCGCCGACATCGAAAATCACCGTCCGCGGTCCTTCGGCCTCCACGGCCGCCCGCAAACTGCCGGGCCCGCTGTCGCTGAGGTTCGTCACCTTCAACACCCGTCCCCCGCGACCGCCCCGAGCAAACGCTCCATACCCCTCCGCCGTGGGAAAGGCCCGGTGCCTCAGCCGAAATCGCCACACTTCGCCCCGGACCACCTCCCCCTGCGCATCCTCCTGGTCCACGCGCCAGAAATACTCCGGGAAATGAGTCAGGCCAGTCACACGATATTCCGCCCGAATGATCCGCCCCAGGTAGACTGGATCGGCTGGACCGGCCCCGACCACAGCAGCGCGGTTGGTCCCGAAGTAAACGTGATGCGCCACAGCCCCCGGTCCGGGTCTCCATCGCAGTGTCACCGTGCCTCCAGTGTCCGCCGCCACATGTTCGTTGTCTCGCTCCGGCCAGGGACGGCCGGCCTGCCGGGCCGGATCGGGCACGTTGATCGCCAATCCGTTCAGAAGGAGCGTGCCTGCCGGTGGGCCTTCCCCTTGAGGCCGCAACTGGATCGTCACCGGTGTCTGGTCTCGTACGTTGAACTCGACGCGGGCCGTGGCCACCTCGTCGTCGTGACGCACCCGGTGGGAAGGCCGGAAAGGGCCTGCCTCCGGTCGTCCTTCCATCCACAACATAAATGCTGACGGTGAATTCGTCCGTGGTTCATTGTGCCAGGTGGTCAGTGAATGCCTACCAGGGGGCAATCCCTCCAAGACGATCTCCAACACCGCCGTATCCGCCGGGCCAGCCACCCACAGACCGTCCGATCCCAAACGAACTCCCTCATCCAAGAAGCCCTTGACCCACAAAACCTCCAGGCGGTTCGATGGGTGCGTCCTCAGGGTAATTTGAACCGGACCAAAAGACTTGGCGGCTTTCAGTCCCGCCTCCCAGGGCCAACTTTCCCACCCGGGGGTTTGCACGTCCCGGCGCGGCTCCGGCGGATTCACATCCACCCTCACCACGGGCTCCGCTGAAACCACCCCGATCACCCCCGCAACACCCAGCCCCCAGAGCAAACCCGACCACCGGCCTGCTGCGCACACCACCCGGTTCCGAGGGCGAAAGCCGCAGGTCATTGGTCGGTTCCTGGGAGCACCGCCGTCCATCGGGCCGAGCCCGGTCGGTTACGGCTGGACCAACCGGTAGAAGACCGCCTCGGCCTCGGGTGATAGCTGGATCGTGAACCGGTTGGTGTCTTGGGAGCCGGCCACCGGCACCCAATCCACCGGGTCCAGGCTCAGCCCGTTGGTCAGGGATCGCACCTGTTGCTGTAGAATCCAGCCCCGATGCGTCTCCGGCCAACTCAACGTGAGCTGATTGCCGGCGAGCGACACGGCCATCTGCGGCGGTTCCAAGGGCGCTGCCACGATCCGGACGATCCCGTTGGTGGCCAGCTCGCTGCCGTCCCAACGCATCCCGGGCCCGGGCGATTCCGGCTCGAACCGGAAGTCGATGTTCGGATTTAGCGGGGTGTTGGGCAGGTTGAAGTTGTTGCTGATGATCAGGAAACTCTGGCCTACCGCGAAAGGCACGGTACCGGTGTTGGTCATGGTGATGATTCCCCGAATGTTCCCAAACACGTCCACCGCTACCACATCGTGGCGCGCCGGATGATTCAGATCCACCTCGATCACCAGTCGCGCACCCGGGTTAAGGTCAAAGCGACCTTCCACGGAGAACACTCCGATGCCATTTCCGGGTGCAAACACGCCGCCATTGTTGATGGCAAGCCGACCGTCGGCCCCCAGATTGTAACCATCCGGATCGCTAACCACCCCTTCCCCGGTCAGGGTCCCGTTGATGTTGAGCCGCGCCGTGGTGTTAAGGAACCGTCCATCGAGCACGAGCGTCGCCCCCGTTTCGACCGTCGAAGTCCCCACGGCATTGACCGTGCCCGTGATGCGGGCCGTGCCCGCCGCCACCGTCACCGGCCCATTGATCGTCCCACTGCTCTCGAAAGAGCCGCCCTGAATCAGGATGCCGTTCTCGATCGTCCCCGAGCTCACCACCGTGCCGGAGGAACTCAGTCCATTGATGGTCCCGGCAAAGTTCAGCACTCCCGCAGGCCCCACCGTGGTGGTGCCCACGGCACCGCGGCCCTGGACTTGGCCCTCCTCCAGTGCCACCGGCAACTGACTGGTGGCATCCATGATCAAGGTGCCGCTCCCCCGCTTGGTCATCTGGCTGGTGCCGGCAATGGTGCCGCCGGCAAAGCTGTAAGTCTTGACCTGGTTGGTCACCAGCACCGGCCCGGGTGCCACCGTGCCCACCACCGTGACGGTCGTCGTGCCCAGGGCCGTGTCGTCAAAAACCACGGGCGCTCCATTGAGAAACCGCGCATTTCCCCTCCAGTTGGCCGTGTTCTGATCCCACAGCCCGTTGACCGAACCTTCCCACACCACTTCGGGCGGCGGATTGGTATCCACCACGGCCACCACCAGTTTCCGGGCCGGATCGTCTAGCAAGTACCCGTAAAAGCCCGCCGGGAGCTCCAGCGCAAGATTGGCCGCCGCCGTGTCGTAGGCAATCAAGGGGATTTCCACCGGAACCTGGACCAAATTCCGGATCTCGGCCAACTGAATTTGATTGCCCGTGCCCGTAGCAGTGAAATTGGTCACATACACATACGGCTCCGTACGTGCCCCGTCCGCATGGAGGGTCAACCGACCGCCGTTCAAAATCAGGCGCGCCAGCTTTTTCTGCGGACTGGCTACCGTGTTGGACAGGATCAGGTGGCCACCATTGGTCACCACCAGTTGGTTGTCCCCCGATAGACCGGCCGGGCCACCGACCTCGACTCGATTGATCATGGCCGTGCCCCCGGGACCCACAAAGAGGCGACCCCATGTGTTCCACGGCTCGCCTCCCGGATTGGTCTCTGTATTGTAACCCAGCTCCAGCACCTCATTCACCCGGAAGACCGCCGTGTTGCTGATCACCAAGGTGCCCTGGCAATAGCCCCGATAGACGCCGGAGTTGGTTCGCGTTCCCCCGTCCTGGAACCCCAACACCGCCCGGTTCACGTCCACAATCCCGCGCCCCACGAACATCTGGCCCTGAAAATTGGGATCCCCATTCAACAGCGGACGATCGCGCGCGATGTAAAACAGATCCGCCAGAATGTCCACCAGACCGTTGTTATCCCCAAAGTACAACCAGCTCTTGATGTTGCTGACCCCGCTACCCGGACCGCTGTTGTCCGACACCGCAAACACTTTCATCCGCCCGCCGTCAAGGTTCCGGAAAATGGCCACCGGATTGTCGCCGGCAAAGGCGGGATTGAAACGGACCCGGCCCTGCTGATTGGCCCCAATGAAGCAAATGCTCTCCATGTAAAACTCATTGTAAGCGCCCAGATACAGGTCCCGGATCTGCGTCGTGCCCGAAATCCCGCTCCGCATATAGGCCATGGAAAAGATCCGGCGCTCGGGGTTTTGGTAGTCCTCCGGGTCGGTGTAACGGGCGCGAATGAGGTTCGTGCGCGCCAAATACACATTGGGCACAAACCGGCGCGGGATCCCGCCGCAACCGTTTTGCAGCAAATTCCAATAGTTTGGAAAACTGGCATAATCCGCCAGCCCCACCCGGTGCACATCCGCCACCAGCACACCCAACGCCGACAGATCCACCGTGTGCGTGATCTGATTGTCCAGCGTGATGGCAATCTCTGCCTGTTCATTGCTCACCACCAGGGCTGCCTGCGGCCCGACAAACGTAACGGTGGGCCCGTTGCCCAGGCCGGCCCACTCGCTCACATAGTCCCGCAACAGGCGTAACCCCAGCGGGCCCACCACCCGTAGGGTCAGGCCCGATGCGATCGACAGCGTGTGAAACCGTGTGGTGTTGGTAGTGGCAAATCGCAGCGATCCCACCGTCACGTCCTGGTCCACCACGATGTTGGTAAACAGCGACGCTTTCCCACCCAAATCACTGAAACCAATATCCCCCCTACGGCGGCACCTGGCCTCCCACCCAGTTGGCCGGCGAGGACCATTGCCCCTGCACCTGATCCTGCCCATTCCAGATGTGAGCCACCTGCAAGGTCAAAATCAGATGATTGGTGGCGCCACCGGCCCCCTGCAGCCGAAACGGATACTCCCCTTCGGCCACGTTGTCCCATTGGAGCGTCACCAGCACCGGACCGGAAGCCGTCAGACTCGTGGGGTTGACCGTGGCGGTGGCTCCTGGGGGCAGACCTTCCACACTCACTGTCACCGGCTCCGACACGCCGGTGAGCACTGCATAATTGGACCAAAGCACCGAGCCGGAGGACGCCACCGGCACCGTCTGCCGTAGCTGGGCCGTGCGGAAATGGACCGTCTGCGCCGAGGCCCCCACCACCATCCCTAAGAGCACTGCCATGCCCACCACCAAGGACCACCGCCCTACAGCCTCGCACTGCGTCCGCAGCTGGCCCCTTTCCCCACGCATAGCCACCGAGTTGGGCGTCATCGTCATGCCTCCTGTCGAATCAGATTCATGGTTGAGTCTCATACGCTGAGCTCAGTCGGGAGAAAACCACACGGACCCGGGGCGGCGGCTCTAGCGCTCAGTTGTAGGGCAACCGATCGTTCAACCAGAGATAATCGGGATTGCCGCGCGCCGGTACGTTCCGCTCCACCACACCCTTGACCACGGGACGTTTGGTACCCGGGTGCGTCCATTTGTGCACCTTGTGCACCTCCGAGTGACCGTCCGCAAAGGAGAAGTTGGCTCCGCCGCCCGCATGGTAACTGGCTGGCAGGTTCCGGAACACCGCCGTGGCCAACGTCGCTCCCGCCACCGAATGGAACACCGCATCGTCAATGCTGCCCGGATGCTCGTCCAGCGTCACAAAAGTCATAGCCGGCCCCGGCTTAACCAACTGGGTCACCTTGGTAAAGCCGCGCTCCGGGTAAATCCGGTCATAGGGATTGGGATTGTACACGGTCACGCTGATTCCCCCCAGAAAGGCATTGCCGGCAATGCTCAACACCCGGGGCCCGTTGTCGGAAGGGACCGTATCGGCGGGGCACTTGTAGACCCCCGGCTGCTGCACATAAGCCCCCAGCAGCGATTGCTGCGGATCTACCAGCTTCCAGGCATTGGTGTTGTCCGGGTTCATCCCCCAGTCGACCCCGTTGGCGACCAGCTTCGGCGGCATGCGGTCATCATTGTCCGCCACATACAACATCCAACCTGTCATGATCTGCTTGGTGTTGCTCAGACAGGCAATGGCCTGTGCCTTGCCCTTGGCCCGCGACAGTGCCGGCAACAACATCCCCGCCAAAATGGCGATAATGGCGATGACGACCAGAAGTTCGATCAGAGTAAACCCGCGCCGGCAAGACGGGGGCCCGCCCGGCCTGGACCCGTTCTGCAGAAACCCGCCAAACCCTTCAACAACGCCACCCATGGGGAGAGCCAATTTCACAAGTGCACCGTTCGTTAAGAAGAAGGACCGGATCCGGCTCCGGCGTCCCGTGGCCCGTGGCCGCCCCTCTCCTCCACACCGACAGCAAATTCTCCTGCTGCCGGGCACCTCCCTCCGGCAGTTGCGCCGCTGGACATGGGCGGAACACCAAGACCACGGTTCCAATATAGGCCATGGAAGGGAAAGGAGGTAATGTGAATCGCGCCAAAAGGTTTGCGAATCCTGACAACAAGGCCGGGCATTTTCCGCAAATCGCAGCGACGAGGCTTGCTCCAGACCTTGTTGGAGCGGCATCTTGGCTGCCGGCCCCAGCCCGGCCGGCAGGGAAATCCCTGAGGCCCAAAGCCTCGAGGCGAGCCTTGTGCCAATCCAGCGGAACGATTCATGGAACCGGTTTTCAAGACCCGGCTGCTGCGAACTGACAGCCCGCATCACTTCAACGCGGCTGTGCAGGAGGCCGTGAGCCTGCTTCGTCAGGGCCAGGTGGTTGCTTTACCCACCGAAACGGTCTACGGCTTGGCGGCCAATGCGCTGGAACCGGAGGCCGTCCGCAAGGTATACGTCATCAAGGGGCGGCCTGCCAACAATCCGCTCATTGTCCACGTGGTCTCCCTGGACATGGCTCGCAGTTGCGTGACCCACTGGCCCGAGACGGCGGAGGCGTTGGCCCGGGCCTTCTGGCCCGGACCGCTCACACTGGTACTGCCCCGGGCGAGTCACATCCCTTTGGAGGTCACCGGCGGCGGTTCCTCGGTGGCTATCCGGTGGCCGGCCCATCCGTTTATTCAGGCGGTCATCCGGGAGTGCGGATTTCCGTTAGCCGCGCCCAGCGCCAATCTGGCCAACCGCCTCTCCCCCACCACGGCCGAACATGTGCTGGCCCAGTTGGGCGGGCGTATCCCGCTCGTGGTTGACGGCGGCCCCTGCCCTGTCGGCATCGAGTCCACCGTGCTGGACCTCGTCCATAAACCGCCGCGGATCCTGCGTCCCGGGATGATCCACTCCGAGGCTTTGGCCCCTTTGCTGCCGTCCTTGGCCGTTACTGGCGACCCGTCGACCGGGCTGCAGCCTCCAGCCAGCCCCGGGCTTTTTCCCAAACATTACGCGCCCGGCGCTACGGTCAAAGTCCTCGCTTGGGAAGATACGACCGATCTGTGCCAGCAATTACACCGCATCGGTATCGAACCCCGGGCAGTCCATGTGCTGGCGCACACCTGCATTCCTCGAACCGACTCCTTTGCGGACGTTTGGGTTTTGCCCCGCGACCCGGCGGCCTACGCCCGGGCTCTCTATGCCACGTGGTACCGCTGCGACCAGGTGGGAGCGCAATGGATCGTCATGGAGGCGGTCCCAGCCGGGCCGGCCTGGGCGGGGATTGCCGATCGGCTCCGCCGTGCCCAAGGGCTTGGCCCGGCGGCCTCCTGAGGCACATTCCCATGATCCGCTTCGGCTGCACGGCGTTTGCCGGTCCTGTTTCCCATTTGCAGCACTGCGGCTTTCTGATTAACTGGGCGTATGAACAGATGGTTGATCCTAGCCTGCATGCTGAGCTGCTGGACCTGGAGCGCTGCCCCCGGGGCGGCCCAGGGTCGCGTTGCCACCGTCGACCTAACCCGCGTTTTCGACAATTACTGGAAAACCAAGGAAGCCGAGGCCACCCTCAAAAAGCGCGGGGCTGAACTGGAGCAGGAGCACAAGAGCATGATCGAGGAGCTGCGCAAACATAACGAGGAATACCAGCGACTCCTGGCCTCGGCCACTGACCAGGCCGTGTCCGACGAGGAGCGGGAACGTCGCAAGCAAAGCGCCGAGGCCAAACTCAAACAAATGCGTGAGTTGCAGGAATCCATCGCCCAGTACGAGCGCCAGGCACGCGCCACCATCGAGGAACAGCGCAACCGGATGCGCAACAACCTTCTCAGCGAAATCCGCACCGTCATACAGTCCCGAGCCAAGTCTGCCGGATACGCCCTGGTGATCGATATCTCAGCCGACTCGGCGCGGAACACGCCCATCGTCCTTTACCACAGTGGCGACAACGACATCACCCAAGCGGTGTTGGACCAGCTCAATCTGAACGCACCCGGAGCCGCGGCCGCTCCATCCACCAGGCGTTGAGTTGCCTCCAGCCTGCCGACCACCCGTCCTTACCCCGACAACCCAAACGTCTGCCTTATGCCCGTCCATCTGCCCCCTCTTAGCCGGCGAGCCTTCCTGCGCCGACTGCTCCTGGCTGGCCTGGCCCTCGGGACAGGGCACCGTCTTCGGGCGACTTCATGGGATCGACGGGACCTGCACCTGTGGGCCCTGATGGCCGACACCCACATCGCTGCCGAACGTAGCCGCATGCATGGTGGCATCGCCATGGCGGACCACTTGAAGGTGACGGTGGATCAAGTCTTGGCTCAACCGAGCCGGCCGGGGGGCTGCCTGATCGCCGGAGACCTCGCTTATAGCCAGGGCGAAACGGGCGACTACCAAGTGCTGAGCAGCCTGCTTGCGCCTCTGCGCGCCTTCGGAGTTCCGGTTCACCTGGCCCTGGGCAATCACGATCACCGCGACCGGTTCCTGGAGGCGCTCCCTTGGGCTGTCCGACCCGATCGGCCCTTGCGCTCCTACTGCTGTGCCGTGGTGCCCTCGCCTCGCGCCAATTGGTTCGTACTGGATTCTCTCGAAGAAACCCTGGTCACCCCCGGCCGCCTCGGTCCCGAGCAGCTGGCCTGGTTGGCCGGGGCACTGGACCAACGCCGGCGCAGACCGGCCATCGTGGTCCTTCATCACCACCCCGACCTCGCGCCCAAGCGACTCGGACTGAAGGATACCGAAGCCTTCCTAGCCGTGATCCGGCCTCGCACTCAGGTGAAGGCCTGCGTCTTCGGCCACACCCACCGTTGGGGTTTGGCAGAAGACGAAAGTGGCATTCACTTGATCAACCTGCCGCCCACCGCCTACGTCTTTCGCCCCGAATTCCCCTCCGGTTGGATCCAGGCACGTCTGCGGGCGGATGGCATGGACCTCCGCCTCTGGTGCATAGACGAGCGGCATCCGCAGCACGGCCAAACCGCCAGCCTCTCCTGGCGACCGGATTGAACACGTCCCGGTTCCCCCGCGCCTGCGCGGCACCCGCTCCCGGGCTTCCACGAACCCCGAGGCGACCGCGCGCATCCTACCGCAAAAACCGGTCCTGCCTGCCGTTACAAGCCCCGCACCTCCCAGCCCCGACGGTAAGTGCGGCGGACATACCGGTTGGCCTCGGACAGATTCCTGAACCGCAGATGGGTTGCATCCCATTCCAGGGTGGTGTTGGGGAAACGAGTGGCCACGCACCCGAGTAACACCGTCTCGGTCAGGGGGCCGGAGTACTCGAAACCGGTCGTGGTCCGGTCATTGCCGCGCACGGCCTCCAAAAACTGCGTGTAATGGTTGGCGCTCTCGACTCTGGGCATCCGCAGATCTGCGAACTGCTTGCGTGGAAACAGCTTCGGCATCCCGATATGCGGCAACAGCATGGCCCCGCCCGTGCCGATGCACAGTGACCCTTGCCCTGGCCAATCCTCGGCCTCTAGCACGGCCTGGACGTCACGGGAAGGTCGCTGGTTGCCGTCGTACCAGGTCACGGGCAATGTCGACTCGGCCGTGTAGGCGGTACCGGGAAAGATGTAGTGAATGCGTGCGTTGGAGGCCCAGTTCCAGGCATTGGGCGCGGGACCTTCGGACCGCACGGTCAAGGGCGCCGTCAGCTCCAAGGCGTTGAACACCGGATCCAAAATGTGGCAACCCATGTCCCCCAGCGTACCGGTGCCAAAGTCCAACCGCCGCCGCCAGTTGCCCGGATGGTAGTAGCCCTCACCGATGTAGGGTCGCCACGGCGCTACCCCCAGCCAGCCGTCCCAGTCCAAGCCCGCCGGCACGGGGTCCGTGCGCTGCGGCTGCGGCGTTGGGTCTCCCCAATCCTTGTCACTCCACACATGGACTTCCCGCACCTTGCCAATGATCCCGCTGCGGAGCAGCAACACCGCCGTCCGATATTCGCGCAGGGAGTGAATCTGGATCCCCATCTGGGTAACCAGCCGCTTCTGTCGCGCTACCCGCGTCAACTGGCGGGCCTCATACAGGTCGTGGGTCAAGGGTTTCTGCACGTACACGTGTACGCCCCGCGCCAGGGCGGTCATGGCGATGGGCGCGTGCATGTGATCCGGCGTCGAGACATTGATCGTGTCCAATTCTTTCTCGGCCTCCAATAGGCGGCGCCAGTCTTGGTAAATCCGCACGCCCGGAAATTTTTGTCGCCAAGCCTCTGCACGCGGCAAATCGACGTCGGCTACCGCCACCAACCGCACAAACGGATGATGGACGATGCTGGTGAGGTCGCTGGCTCCCATGCCCCCGGCCCCAATGCAGGCGTGCAGGATGGTTTCCGAGGGAGGCACGCGCCGCGCCGTGCGCGGAGCCGCGCAGCCTGCCCAGCCCAGGCCCGCCGCTGCCGCAGCCACCCGCTGCAAAAACTCGCGTCGGTTCAGCCTCTTGCCACTCATGACTGTTCGCCTCCCATCAATTCGGCAGCTCGCGCACCCAGAGTTCTCGGAACCAGACCGGCGTGGCATGCGCCTGCAGCTCGATCGGCCCGGCCTCCGGCAGCGGTTGCCCACGGTTCCAGTAATTCTCCAGCGGCGTGTCCTCCACCACCAATTGATCGTTCAGAAACACATGAACCCGGTCGCCTAACATCAGGATGCGGAATCGGTTCCATTCCCCGACGGGCCGATCAGCACGCAGTCGAGGCCGCGCCGGATGTTGTTGGTTGTTGTAAAGTCCGCCCGAGCCGGCCTCGCGCCCGCCACTGACCGGTGGCGTAAAAGGGTCCCAGATCTGGACTTGCGGCACCCCCCGCAGATAAATGCCGCTGTCACTGTTCGGGGCGATTCTCCACTCGCAGACCAGCTCAAAATTGCGGTAGTCCCTCGCCGTGCAGAGGTTGTCGAATCCCTTGCCGCGGTAGACCAGCACTCCGTCTTCCACCCGCCAGTTTGCCCGCATCAATGCATCTGCTCGGGCCTGGGCCGCCGCCCGCTCGGTTTCCGACATTTTGGCCCACTCCCGCGGATCCACCCAACCCCGCCAACCCGTCAAGTCCCGACCGTTAAAGAGGGGTTGAAACCCGTCCTTCGCCGGAGGATGAGTTCGCGATAGCTCCTTGATCCGGATGTTGCGAAACGCCACGGGATCCCCATGGCCCAGAAACCCAATATGTCCGCCTTCGCGAAACAGACCCGGATGTTTACGCAACACTTCCAGATCCTGCACTTGGCCCAGGTCCACATCCAGCACTGTACGCCCGTTGACCCGCACCCGGATGTGCCGGCCGTCGGCCAGGATCTCCTCCGTATTCCACTGTCCCGGCGGCCGCAAGGCGCCCCGGCGGGCTGCCGCCACACCGTAGATTGAGCCGTGGAACTGCTCCGGTCGCAACGGACCCCATTTGCCCTTGAGAGCGGCGGTCTCCTCCAAAATCTGGATTTCCATGCCCTGATAGGCCGCGTCCCCCTCCAGCGGGGCGCGAATCCCCACTCCGTTGTTCGATCCCTCCTCCAGTTTGAACTCGAACCTCAACACAAAATCCCGGAACTGTCGGGTCGTGAAGAGATTGCGGCCACGGGCTGTGCAGAGAATCGCCCCGTCCCGCACCAGGTAACCGTCCGGTGGCCCGCCTACATGTTGCCACCCCTCCAGAGATCGTCCGTTGAACAACGGCACGAAGCCGGGCTCTCCAAGTTGCCGTGTGCAACTGCAGAGGCAAAGACCGCTGAACCCCAGCGCAAGCGGTCCGAACTGCCGAAGCCACTTTGTCATGCGCGCCATAAGAATGGCCAGCCCACGGAGCCCGGACCCTGCTGCCCTTTCGTCCGGCCCAGCCTGTAGGCACATCGAGCCTGAACGGTGCCGTGCCGCCGCGTCAAGGCCTCAGCAGTGGTTCCACCCCACCGGCCGGCCGAAGCTTGCTGGGAAGCCGTCATCGCGGCGTCTCGGCCCATTGTGTGCACTGCCATGAGGTTCCCGCCCTCACATTTTTGTTGCCGCGGCCTTTCCGCGCGCTACATGAATGCTCGAACCCGGCATAACCACGGGTTCCGACCCTGCGGCGCCGAAGGGGCACCGGAAGCCCCACCGCACCGGCGCCCGGTCCGTCAAAAACCACGGATTTGCAGAAAAACCTTATGCCAATTTACGAGTTCGCCTGTCCGAAATGCCGCCGCATTTACAGTTTCCTCTCCAAGCGGGTTAACCCAGACCGTACCCCGGTCTGCCCCAAATGCGGCAACAAAGATTTGGTCAAACAAATCAGCCGCTTTGCCTTTGTGAAGGGCATACCCGAACCGGCCAGCAAATCCCCTGTGGAAACCGAAGGTCCACCGGCGCCGGACTTCGACGATCCCCGCGTAGAACGGGCCATGCAGGAACTGGAGCGGGACATGGAACACCTCGACGAAAATAACCCGCGCCACATGGCCTACGTCATGCGCAAGATGAAGGAGCTGATGCCCCCGGGCAGTATGCCCAAAGAACTCGACGTGGCCATCAAACGCCTCGAGGCCGGCGAGGACCCGGACAAAATTGAGGAAGACATGGGCGATGTACTGGGCGATTTCTTCGGGGCCGAAGGCGAGGAAGATGAGTTCGGCGGGGCTGGCTCGAGCGGCTACACCCGCGACGAGGGCCTTTACGAATACTGAACGCCGCCGAGTACGGTCCCAAAACCGGAAACGACCAACCTTACCTTGACCGGCCTTCTGTTGGAGACCGCCGCAGGTCTACCTTGCTGCCCGCCCGACCTCACTTGTCGATTGCTCGCAGGCTGCCGCTCGGCAAAGAGCCCAGCCCGCCTCACGCCCGCTCTGCCCGACCTCGACCAGGGCCCTAAGCGCTCTCTCCGATCCCGCACGCGCTGCTGCCCGCAGCCCTTTGCCCACCTCGCCAAGTCCAGGCCCCCACTCCGCACATGGGGGCAGATGCTCATCCTGGAGCTTGATCCCGTCGCGCCTTGCCCCACACACGGATGCGCTCGGTTTTTCGTTAGATCCCAAGCTAGCCAAACCCGCGTGCCGGGCCTTTTGCCGCCCGAGCCGGTCGAAACCGGCCCGAGGCCCTGCCCACCGTGGCGCTTTCCACACCGACCGGACAACCGCCTTTCTTACGGGATTGCCTTAGCGTCTCTAGACCTCCGTCATCCCCAATCGCCAAACCGTGCTCGAAGCCGGCAAACGCCAATCTGGAGGCACTAAAACCACGCGCCACCAGCAGCCACATCGTACCCGCTCGAGGTTTGTCAGGCACCTGCCCACGCATTCGGATCCCCTTTCCACGGGGCGGACCTGAAGCCCTTGAGCAAACACCGGCCCATTCGTGCCTCACGCAGCCTCCGTGTCCCCAGAATTGGGGACTCCCCAAACCTCGCCTCTTCGCTAAAGTGAGGGCAGATCTGTGATGCGAGAGGCAGACCGTGTGCAAATGACCGTGGCCGTCATACTGCCGCGCCGCATCGAGTGCCAGTCAATTTGAGTGCTTTGGCTCATCTGAACAGGGCCGGGCCGATGCAAGGTCCGGCCCTGTACTTTTCGTGCAGGTTGCCTCCGTTGCGCTCGCCGAAACCATGCGGGGTTCCAACTTCCAAGCCCACCGCCGCATGCTCTTTGCTTCTCCAAGCGCTGCGCACACGACCCGAACCAGTGGATGCCCGGACCGCCAGTCATGGGTAAGGGCCTGCCTCCAGCTTCCCCACGAGCCCCAGTTACTGTGGGATCGAGCCCCCCAGACTCACCTCCGAGTCAGCGCCCTTGCTACCCCAGCGGCTCGAGTGCAAGAGGCTGAACCCCAGCGGACAATCGCCACCGGGGGCGGTGCATTCGGCAGACGAAACTCACTCAAACCAAGCGGCAGGCCTCCCCTTCTGAGAGGCCTGCCGCAGCAGCCGAAGCCTGTCCCGCAGTTGTCGCGCCTCACCGGGCCATGGCGACGACATCCTCTCGGGCCCGACCCCTCCACCGCAGCCAACGCCAAGGAGCCGGCTTCCGCATCAGCGACAATATTGGCCGCAAATCCAATCTACTGGCGTTCGTATAGCGGACCTGCGGAATTTTCTTTCCCCTAAGGCGGAGAGTTCTGTCTTCCGGCGGTGCCACTCTGGCCGAGGAGCACGCGCCAGACTGCCAGGCGAACCGCCACCGCGACACTGAACAAACTTCGAGGCGTTATGGATAGCCCATGGGCCTCTCGGCAAGAGCCCGCCCACAATCCTCCCCAGGCCCCGGAGGGGCCGTGCCGCGGCTGCCGTGCGCGGCCCGCCGTTCGGCTTGGACCACGCACGGCAGGGTCCCTTGCGCAGTCGGGCGGCAAAAAGTGGATCTTCAGCCTCAGGGCGCCACCAGCCGATAGAACCGCGCCCCTTCCGGCGTAGCTGCATATTGGCGACGGTTGCCCTGTTCGGTAATGCCCTCCGTCACATCCGTCCACACGGCCGGCCACAGCGTCGGCGTGCTTTGCAACCGCCACGGTCCCACGGGCCACGACAAAAACACTTGACCGCCTTCGCGCCGTACGTCCAACGGTACCGGCTCCGGCAACGCCGCTACGGGCACAAACAAGAGGTAGTTCAAGTACACCTTGCGATTGTCCTGGCCCACGGTACCGCGCATGGTCAAGCGCAGGGTTTCGCGGCCGGACAACCGCAGCACCGCCGGACGGCCGCTCTCCCTGTCCGTCAACGGAACATAGGTGTAATGGATGTGCATGAGGTTGTTCGGAATCATAAAGCGCCCCAGCGTGACCACGGACTGGTCGGGTTGCGTCGGGTCACTGGTCACCCGGCCCAGTTCCGCTTCCGTAGCCCCGAAGCTGCCCACCCGGAGGTAGACCAGGTAGTTGGTGTCCACGAAGGTGCGCGTGTAGTTCAGCCATTCGCCCGGCTCCGTGCGCGCCACCACATACTCCTGCAAGCCCAGGGCCAAGTACTTGCTGCGGATCAGCTCCGGGGGCAAGGGATCCCGTAGGGCTCGCGTCAGATCAGTGATGTCCTGGTTGCCTGTGGACGTGCCCACAGCATCCCAGAACCGGTAATCGTTCCAACCGACCTCGGGGGACGTACGATTGTCGAAATAGTCGACGCCCGGCGTTCCGACCAGGTCCAGATACCCGACGCCGTCGCCGTTGACCTTGGAACCGTCGGGCTTCCAACCCGATAGCGGGATGGGCTCCGTCTGCGATCGACCGCCGTCGTAGTTGTAGTCCTCGCATTCGATCGTCTTGAAGGGCGGCGTATCCAGCGCCGTTTCCACAAACGTGTCGAACCAGAAGGTGTTGGTGGATCGGCGCACGCCGGAGACATCTTGCAACTCGATCCGGGCCGCATATACCTCATTGGGCCGCAATGTGCCGGGTGCAGTGGCAAACGTCAGGGTTGGCCCGTTGGCCGGCAACGGTTGTAAGGCAGCGGATACATCGACCCCGTTGAGATAGAGCCTCGTGGCCGCCGCGTCGATCGCCGCGTCGGAAAAGGTGGACGCGGTGAACTCAATGCCCTGTGCCGCCGGATGGAAATTGGTGAATCGGTTGGTGGGATTGCGGCTGATCACTTGTGGCGTGCCGGGCACCGGATGCGGTAGCACCGGAGCCACGGCCTCGTTCGGGTCCGAAGGGCCACAGTAGAAATTGTCCCAGGTCGCATCCACGGTACCTACGTTGCCCTGCCGACTGAATCCGAGAAAACCACAGGCACCCGACGAAAAGGAGAAATCCTCCGCTTCCAGCACCACCAAGGGCCGGGTCAAATCCTGGTGATCATACGCTTTGGCCACGTACCGACCCGCCCTTCCGCTGAAGGTGATCCGATACGAACGACCCGGCTGGAAAGTCACCTCCGCAATCGCCAGCGTGCGCGTGGCAAAGCCGGCATTGACCACGTTGATCTGGAACTGGCCCTGGCGCCGATCGGTCGGATTCTCCCCGTACTGCGAGGCATCATAGTTGCAGATCACACCCTGGGCTGCTGCTGGGTTGATGTTTTCCGGGACCGTGCCGGTTGCTGCATCCGTTAAGTGACCGAACAAGACCATCGCCTGGTTCTTGTCCGTGCCCGGCCAGTCCACAAGATCGATCGCCACAAAGAAATCGGTGTACACATTGGTCCGATACCACATCCCCACTGCCGGGGCTGCGTTCGGCACCGGATTGGCCCGCAACCGCAGGGCCCGCCCCTGTTCGAAGGTCGGAAACGTCGTGGTTACCAAGGCCGGATTGAGTGCCGAGAGACGCCAGCCCGCCGCCGTCATGTCCGAGACGGTGGCATAACTGTCGAAGTTGTCCTGGATCACCGGCTGAGCGCGAAGCAAACCCGCCCCACACAGACCCAGGCCAATGACCCCCAGCAGCGCCGGCAAGCACCGTCTCCGGCTAGAACCACCCCCGATGTTCGACCTGCCCGATGCGTCCACAGGAAGGAGCATTTTCATAGACGAAGGATTACGTTGGAAGGATTACGTTGCGCTAGGTTGATTGGGATTCTCGGCTCGCTTGTAAGCTCTCCTTGTGGTTCCGTCAAGTCCGGAAAATTACCTCCCTCACGCCGGGCGCATTTCACTTTTTGAGCGCCCGTGACACGTGGCCCAACAAAAACCCAGTATGCCTCAACGTTCCCGCGGCTTTGACCGACAAAAATCCCGGGAATGTTGAGGGTCGTTCAAAAAGTGAAATGCACCCCTCACGCTTCTTGCCATAGAGCGCAACGCGTAGACACACTCCGGACCCCTACATTCCGTGGCCACGCCCGAAGCCGTGTACCCAGCTGAGCACCCGCAAAGAGAACTTTCCCACCCGATCGGTGGCTTCTCCCAAGGGTTCCGGCCACCGCCCCCGCCGGCTCTTGGGTCCTGCCTCCGGCCATTTCAGGAGGCCTGCCTCTTGGTTTGAGCGCCTCGAAGTTTCCCTGCCAGCGGCAGATCGCAACGCGGCCAGGTAGCTAGGAACGCAAAATTCGCTTACGCGCCCAGGTTCCGGGCACGACTGCCCCTTGTCGACACCGCCAGGCCGATCTTCCGACCTACAGCCCTCTTGCTTCCCCACTCATGGGAAGGCCTCTGGAGCGGGCTCTGCAAGGGTGCAGAAACCGGCGACCTGTCCGTCCCTCCACCCGGTTCCAAGCCGGGTGTTCCCCGGGCTGGCCTTTTGCCTCAGCCCTTGAACCGGCCATGCCACTCTTTCTCCCACTCGGCAAACTGGCGGCTCAGTTCCTCCCAACTCTTGCGGGGGGGCGCGGGCCCTTGGACCCATTGGACCTCGCGCCCGCGCCACAGACTGTAAATGGCCGGCACAATTTCCAGCGTCAGGATCGTGCTGGTGATCATTCCGCCCACCATGGGTGCCGCAATCCTCTGGATGGCCTCTGCCCCGGCACCCTCCGCCCAGAGGGCCGGCACCAGTCCCAGCGTGATCATCGACACCGTCATTAGCTTGGGTCGGACTCGCTGCACCGCCCCGTACGTGATGGCCTCGAACAGGTCATGCTGCGTCTTCATCCGTCCCGCCCTTTTCCAGGCATGAAAGGCCTCATCCAGATAGATGATCATGACCGTGCCCGTCTGGGCGGCCAAGCCCGCCAGTGCGATGATCCCCACCCACACGGCAATGCTGAGGTGGTAGCCCGTGAGCCAGAGCATCCAAATACTGCCGGTTACGGCAAAGGGGACGGACAACAAAATGATCAACGTCTCGGCCACACTGCGAAAGTTCAGGTACAGCAAAACGAAAATGAGAATCAGCGTCACCGGAATCACCACTTTCAGCCGCTCTCGCACCCGCAGCATGTGTTCGTATTGGCCCGACCACTCCAGCCGATAGCCCGTCGGCAACAGACCGGTCCGGAGGATCTTCTCTTCTACGGCCTTCCGAGCCTCTTCCACATAGCTGCCAATGTCGCGATCGGCCACATCCACGTACACCCAACTGGTCAGTACGCCGTCCTCACTGCGAATCAGGGCCGGGCCCGTAGTGATCCGGATGTCCGCCACCTGCCCCAGCGGCACTTGGGCCACTGCGGGGTGACCGGCTCCGGATCGTCCCCTGGAATCTTCGGCCTCCATGGTTTCCGCCCCGGCGGCCTTCACCGGCACCAGCACGCGGTGAAGCTTTTCCACGTCGTCCCTCAGCTCGCGGCTGTAGCGTACGTTGATGGAGTAGCGTTCCCGGCCTTCGACGGTGGTTTCCACGACCATGCCCCCAATGGCGCTCTCCACCACCATCAGCACATCCTCGACATTCAAGCCGTACCGCGCGATCTGCTCGCGCTGCGGTATGATGTCCACGTAATAACCGCCCACGGTTCGTTCTGCGTACACACTGCGGGTGCCGGGCACTTCGCGCAGCACCGATTCGATCTGTTCTCCCAACCACTGAATTTTCTCCAGCTCCGGCCCAAACACTTTGATCCCCACGGGCGTGCGGATGCCGGTGGTCAACATGTCGATCCGCGTCTTGATCGGCATGGTCCAGGCATTGACCTGGCCGGGGATCTGAAGGGCCTCGTCCATCTCCTGGATCAGCTCCTCCCAACGCAACGGCCGCTGGTCCGGCCAGAAAAGACGCAAGGCCCGCTGCAACCATTCCGGGGCCCAACCCGAATACCAGCGCGGTTGCGGCACCTTGCGCCATTCTGACACCGGACGCAGTTGCACCACTGTCTCGAACATTTCCAAGGGCGCCGGATCAGTGGCCGTCTCGGCGCGGCCCACCTTTCCGTGCACTGTGAGTACCTCGGGAAACTGCGCCAAAATTCGGTCCTGAATCTGCAGCAGACGGGTCGCTTCGCTGATCGAAATCGTCGGCAGTGTCGTGGGCATGTATAGGATGGAGCCCTCGTTCAACGGCGGCATGAACTCGGAACCGAGCCGTTGATAAACCGGCCAGGCCGAACCCACTGCCACCACCGCCAGTGCAATGGAAACCAACCGCCGCCGCATCAGCAGACTCACCCAAGGGTAGTACAACCGGTGCAGCAACCGACTTACCGGATGCCTCTGTTCCGGGATCACGCGGGCTCCGGTCAACCATACGATCAGTGCCGGGCCCAGCGTCACGGACAAAAGGGCTGCCCAGGCCATGGTAAAGGTCTTGGTGAAGGCCAGCGGCTTGAACAAACGCCCTTCCTGCGCCTCCAGCGTAAAGACCGGCAAGAAACTCACCGTGATCACCAGCAGCGCAAAAAACAGCGGCTTCCCCAACTGCCGACAAGCCCGGATGATGATCTCCTGCCGCTCTCGGCGCGAAAGTCCCGGGGGCGCGTGCTCCAGGTGCTTGTGCACGTTCTCGACCATCACCACCGCCTCGTCGCAAATGGCACCAATGGAAATGGCAATGCCCGCCAGCGACATGATGTTGGCCGTCAGGCCCATGTAGTACATCGGGATGAATGCCAGACACACCGCGATTGGCAGCGTGACCACGGCGCGCACCGCGCCTCCAAAATCCAGCAGAAACACCACCACGAGGATCGAAACCAGGATGGATTCCTCGATCAACGTGCGCTTCAGCGTCTGGATGGAACGCCGGATCAGATCGGACCGATCGTAGGTGATCACCACCTCGACCCCGGGCGGCAGTGACGGTCTCACCTCCTCCAGCCGCCGCTTGATCCGTTCGATCACCTCCAGAACGTTCTGCCCGAACCGTACGACCACGATGCCGCCCACGACCTCGCCCTGGCCGTTGAAGTCGCCCGCACCACGCCGCATTTCCGGTCCCACCGCCAGATTCCGCGCCACCTCGCGCAACCGAATGGGGGTGCCGCGCCCGTCGGTGCCCACCACCACCTCGGCAAGATCTTCCAGCGAGCGCAGGTAGCCCCGGCCGCGCACTACGTAGGTGGTGCCATAGCGGTCCAGCTCGCGGGCTCCCACGTCCTGGTTGGCGTTGCGAATGGCCGCCACCACCTCCGGCAGCGTCACGTTGTAGGCCAGCAGACGGTTCGGGTCCAATTCCACCTGGTACTGCCTCTGAAAGCCGCCAAAGGTGGCCACCTCGGCCACGCCTTCGACACTCTCCAGCCAGTAGCGCAAATGCCAGTCCTGGAACGAACGCAGATCGGCCAGGTCATGCCGTCCGCTCCGGTCCACCAGGGCGTACTGGAAACCCCAGCCCACCCCGGTGGCATCCGGGCCCAGCGTCGGTGTCACCCCCGCAGGCAAACGACCGCTGAGACCCTGCAAGTATTCCAGCACGCGGGAACGGGCCCAGTAAATGTCCGTGCCGTCCTCGAAGATCACGTACACGAACGAGTAACCGAAAAACGAGTAGCCCCGCACCACCTTGACCCGCGGCGCCGCCAACAAACGGCTGACGATGGGGTAGGTGATCTGGTCCTCCACCAGATCCGGGCTGCGCCCTTCCCAGGCGGTAAAGACGATCACCTGGACATCCGAAAGGTCGGGAATGGCGTCCAGCGGTGTGTGCCGCATGGCGTGCAGCCCCCACAACACCAGTGCCCCGGTGGTCATCAGGACCAAAAACCGGTTGCGCGCGCTCCATTCGATCAGGCGCTCGATCAGCCCCATGTGCGCCCCGGGCCCGCTTGTTTCCGGCAGCCCTGTGTTCATGCCACCAGCCCCGGGTCAGTGCCCATGCGCCGCCATCACCGCCTTCAACTGGCTTTCGGCGTCCACCAGAAACAACGCCCGCGTCACCACCCGCTCGCCTTCTGCCAGTCCGGATCGCACCTCGTAATGGTCTTCAGTGCGCCAACCCACTTGCACCTCGCGCGGCTCCAAATACCCGTCCCCGCGGTCCACGAACGCTACCATGCGCATCCCCGTGTCAATCACCGCGCCGGCCGGCACCGCCAGTCGCTCGCCTGCCTCCAACACCAGATCCACCTCCGCCCACATGTCCGGACGGATCCGGTGCAGGGGATTGTCCAGTTCCAAGCGCACTTCGGCCCGACGCGTCCTTGGCTCCACGTGCGGATAAACAAAGCTCACCCGCGCCGCAAAGGTCTGGTCCGACCAAGCAGCAAAGCGCACCACCGCCTCCTGCCCCACCCTCACCAGCGGCAAATCCATCTCGAAGAGGAAGGCCCGCAACCATAACCGGGACAGATCCGCCAGCTCGTACAGGGTCTCCCCCGCAGCAAACGCCTGCCCTTCCACCACCCGTTTCTCCACCACATGCCCGGAAACCGGAGCGCGAAACTCCAGCTCCGCAGCCGGCACTCCCCGCTCTTCCAGTGCCCGAATTTCCGAGTCCTCCAGCTCCAACAACTTCAGCCGGAGCCGGGCCGCTTCCCACAACGCACGGGCCGAGGCCCGATGCTCCGGAGGTGCGTCTGCGGGCAACTGCTGCCAGGCCCTCCAAGCCACCAGATAATCGTTCTGCGCTGTAAACAACTCGGGGCTGTAGAGGCTGAACAGCGGTTGGCCCTTCTCAACGGGCGCACCGGTAAAATTCACGTGCAGCTTTCGCACCCAGCCCCCGAAACGGGGCGCCACCCGGTAAAACCGTGTCTCGTCGTGCTCCACTAGGGCCGCTGTCCGCAACGTGCGCACCAGCGGACGCCGTTCCACCGGCGCCAATTTCAAGCCGATCAACTGACGTTTCTCCGGGGACAGATGAATGGCAACACGGCCCGGCACGGAGGGGACGGCCCCCGCCCCGGGCCCTTGGCCGGCTGTGGCGACCTCTTCTGCCTGTTTCTCCACGAGATGCATTCCGCAGTCCGGACACCGACCGGGACCGCTCTGCACCACTGCGGGGTGCATCGGGCAATAAAACTGGCCTACGGGAATGGCGGCCGTGGCGTCCGCACGCGCCCCGGACCCGGCACCCGGTGCGGTCGCTTGCGCGGGTGGCTTGTCCTTAATGGGAACCAGCCGCATGCCGCAGATGGGACAATCCCCGGGACGAGCCGTGATGTAGGTCGGGTGCATGGGACAGTGATAGCGCTGTCCGGTCGGGCCGCTGGCCCGCTCGCAACCCATCGCCCCCCACAACAGCAGGGCCACGGTCACAAGGAGCCAGGCGCCTGCGGTGGGCTGGTGTATCCATCGAAACCTTTTCATCATGGCGCGAGAATCTCTTCCGACAATGAACCGGAGGTCTCCCAGGGCGTTCGAACCGCCCCGGACTCGAGGGCCGCCCTAGTACGCTCGCCAACCCCGGCCTCAACCCCGGTCGACCACCACTCGACCACCGCAGCCGGCACAAAACCCGCCATCACCAGGGACAGATCCGCCAGTACGGTCTCGCGGCGGCTTCGCGCTTCCACTTCCTGAAGCCGCAAATCCAGCCAGGTGCGCTCCGCCTCCAGCAGTTCTGCAAAGTCTCCCTGCCCCGCCCCGTAGAGCGCGCGAGCCGTTTCCCGCATTTGCTGAACCTTCGGAAGAAGTTCATCCCCGATCAGCCTCAAGTTCCGCGTCCACTGGCGGTACTCGAAGCTTTTCAGGGCCACCTCTGCAGCCAATCGGATCTGCTCGGCACTCCACCGTGCTTCTGCCGCAGCCTTCTGCGCCCAGGCTCGCGCGATCTGAGCCGCAATCTTGTCGCGCCAGATCGGCAGGCTCATACCCGCCAAGGGTCGGAACATCACTGGTGCGGCCTTGAGATCGGCCATCCCGCCCAGGGTAAAATCCGGAAGGCCGGACCGGGAAGCTAGCACTAGCTGGGCCTCGGCCATCCGAATCTCGGCCGCCATCTGGCGCAACAGCGGATTTCTCTGCAATGCGTTCTGCAACAGCGTTTCTGCGTCCAGTTCAAGTGGGGTGGCCTTCCAGGTCGCAGGCAGCGGTGGATCGGGTACCTCCGGTCTGAGACCTAGCGCGCTTTTCCATTGCGCGCGCAATGCTCGCCGTGACTCTTCCGCGTTCTGAATTTCGGTCTGCAGACGCTGTTGCTCCATTTGGGCGCGATACACCGCGGGAAGCGGGATCCGTCCCACTGCGTGTTGCGCGCGTGCGGCAGCCTCCAGACCCATCAACACCTCGTAGCTTTGGCGCAGGATTTGCAGCCGCTCCTCAGCCCCCCATAACTCGGAATGGACGCGCTTGACCTCGTAGGCGGTTTTCAAAACGGCCTGCTCGAAGGCGTGAAAGCGTGCCTGACTCTCTGCACCCGCCATTGCCGCGGCAGCCCTGCGTTTGCCCGGCCCTGGAAACTCCTGCATCCAACCCGGCATCACGGTCATCACTACGTCCGCGATGTCAGCCTCGAAAGACAGCCACGGATCCGGCAGGGACCGTTCGATGGTGATCCGCTCCACGGAAGCCACCCAATCGTGATACGCCGCTCGGACTGCCGGGTGATTCCGCAACGCAAATCTCAACAGCTCCTCCAGGCTGGCCGGAGATGCGGGAAGGACCGGGGCTGTCCCGGCCGGTTGTCCCTCCCACAGCGCCTGCACGCGTTGCAGCTCAGCGCGCGCCTTCAGCTCGGACGCACCGGGTACACCACGGCACCCGCCGCCCAGCAGTCCGATCGTCAACAGCCCTGGCAGCACCGGCCCGAGCCAACAGCGCTGGCGCCTTACCGGGTCTGATGGCCCGACCCTTTGGCGCCTATTGACTGGTTCGGACAACACCCTGTCCTTCGGACCGCTCTCCGCGTTCATGGGCCGGCCTTGCACGCAGTGGAACCGCCTTGGCAAGCCGGATTTCCAGGAGCCACGTGCAGCGTCAACGCCGAGCCGTTCAGGGAGCTTAAACCGCGTTTGCGCCACCTGCGCCGGCACCCGAAGCCAGTTTCTGAAGATATCGGCCCGGCTCGGCCCGGAAATCCTTCAAGCAACCCTTGCAACAGAGCTTGATCTGTTGTCCTTCGTGTACGAACACGTAGGGCGCTCCGTGGCTTCCGAGCTTTTCCCCTGACACCAGGCACACGTCCAGCGGATACGGCTTCGCATCGGCCGTGGACCCGCCGGAACCGCAACCCGACATCCCCACCACGAGCATGGCCCCCAAGCCCCACATCGTCGCTGTCAGGATCTATTTTGTTTTCATCGTGCTTGAGATCGATCTGCGTTGCCTGTTCCGTTTCCAGCGGCCTGGCTTCCGTCCAAGCCAAACCGTTCCCACTCTCCAATACCCCGCTGCCTCCAAAATCCCGCAAACTTTTGACAGCCCCATAAAGCGGAGGGCCTTGCCGCGCGAGCCGGGAGGGCTGCCTTCCTGCAGCCGAATGGTTGGCCGAGCGGGCCGCCCGGTCCTGTCGAACCGGCCCGTCGGAGTTCGCACCGCTGGGATCCCTGCCCCCGCAGGGCTTCCTCCGGGGGGCGTTGCGGGGATTCGGCCCGCCCGGGGTAGAATCCTGATGGAGATCTGCACCGGCTGTGGCATTGCCGGTTCCGCTGATCTTCCCTAAGGTGGACCGCAGCCAACACAGGTCGCCCGAAGGGATCGCAGCGCGCAGCGTTAACCACGCGACAACTTTTATGAGAACCTCCGCGGAATCGGACGAGCAAACCCTGCGACACTTGGTCCGGCAGGCCAGACCCAGCGGGGCGCTACCACCCGACTTTGCTGCTGCGGTCTGGCGGCGCATCGAACAGAGCGAGGCAATCACCAAGGGCCGATGGCAGCAGTGGCTTACCCAAGCCGCTGCCTTTCTCTGGGAGCCCCGCCACGTAATAGCCACTTTCGCAGCGGCGCTGTTTCTGGGCGCCGTCACGGGTCTGATCCAAGGCTGGCAACAATCCGAAGACCTGGCCCGGCAGCGCTATCTGACCGCCGTCCGCCCCCTCTTGCCCTGACCATGAACCCGCGAGTTGCCGGTTGGGCTCTCCTCTGCGCCGCGCTGGTGGCCGTAGGGCTGTTTTTTGCCAGTGCCCAGCTTGTGGCCCGCTGGTCAGCCCATCGCTTCAGCAATCCCCACGACGACCTCGAGTGGCTCCGCCGTGAATTCCGGTTGAGTCAGACTGACCTGGAGCGGATTCGCCTTCTCCACGAAGGCTACCTGCCCCAGTGCCGCGAATGGTGCGCCAAAATCGCCGCCAAAAAGGCCGAACTGGAAGCCGAACTGGCCGCCACGTCCCACTTCAGTCCCCGCGCCGCTGAGCTGGTGCGCGAACTGGCCAGCCTCCGTGCCGAGTGCCAAATCCGCATGCTCCAGCACTTCGCCGAAGTCAGTCGGGCCATGCCCGCCGATCAAGGCCGACGTTACTTGGCCGAAATGCTCCGGCTCACGCTGGGCGCACACGAACAAACCGAGCGGGCCATGGCCCCCGCCGTCCTTCACCCTCATGCCCACCCCTGAGACCGACGCCCAAGACCGTGCCGACATGCAGCGGCTGGCCGCCGGGGACGATGCCGCGCTGGATGACTTGATGCAACGACACGGTCCGGCTGTGCACCGGTTGCTGGTGGGCTTGCTCCAAGACCCTCAAGACGCCCTGGATCTGGCTCAGGAAACTTTCGTGCGTGTTTATCAGGCACGCCACCGTTTCCGAACCCGGGACCGGTTTGTGCCCTGGCTTTTCACCATCGCCACCAACCTCGCTCGCAACCGACTCCGCTGGCGCCAGCGCCACCCCACCGTTACCTGGGAAGCGCTAGCCGCCCAATCCATGGATTGTGCGTGCGCCTCCACCGACCGCCCAGCCCCGTCCGAGGTCGAGCCTTCCCCGGCCGAAGTCCTGCAGGCCCGGGAACGGATCGAGGCCGTGCGCCGGGCTATCGCGAACCTTCCGGTCGAGCTGCGCGAAGCCCTCCTTTTGTGCGAATGGGAGGACCTCTCCCAGGCCGAGGCCGCTGCCATTCTGGGCACCACCGTCAAGGCCGTCGAATCCCGCCTCTACCGCGCCCGCCAGATCCTCCGGGCCGAGCTGCGCCCCTGGCTCTGAAGTCGTCAAGCCCGGGGCATCGAGGGAAACTCACCTTCCAGCCGGCCCGGGCTCCGCTGCCTGCGCCGCGCCTCTGCCGGCCTGGTGTACCTCACGAAATTTGCCTCTCGGAGAGCACGCGGTTCCACACCGACTCGGGCCCCGGGCATCGCCATGGCGTGCCCACCGCTCCCCTCCCTCAGCCTTCTTAACCCACCACGCCCAATTCTCCTGCGACGGGAAGTGGTTGAGGAGCGTGAGTTGAAGGTTAG